>Ga0256845_1003058_pt1 | contig 11593 bp, 40 predicted proteins | sample RiftiametaG_FD_189101 | JGI IMG/M metagenome (GOLD analysis project Ga0256845, IMG submission 189101) | Tube worm associated microbial communities from hydrothermal vent at the East Pacific Rise, Pacific Ocean - Riftia | ecosystem: Host-associated > Annelida > Integument > Unclassified ... | reverse complement strand
TTTACCGAATAACATTTTTTTCTCCTAAAAAAATATATTACCTAATTCACAACCTACAATCAATATACCAATTACAAATAACACTTTTTTAATCTCATTTAAATCTTTTTCAAAATTTTTCATTTTAATAATCGACATTTTCTCTTCTTCCAATACTTTCTTCTATATATTCATAAATTATTCCAGCACTATAATAACTATCTGCACTCATTATTCCAAATGCGATTAGTAATATTATAAACATTAATATAGCAAATCCAACTGATACATTTACATTTGCTCCAATTATTAATATTGCTATTTTAGATAAAATAGCAAATATAAAACTAACGGTAATAATACCAAACACTAAAATTATTAATCTTTTCAATTTTTTCATCATTTATTCTCCTTATTTTTTGCGGTAAATATATCTTTTATTCTCCGCATTAACTTAGGTTTATAATCTGGACAATTATTATTTGCATTTCGGACATTTACTGGAGTTTTATAAAGTGACTTTTTACCATACCAATCATCTAAATAATTATTTGAATGTTTACAATGGTAATATACTTTTTCACTCATGGTAGTTCGTTTTACTAAATATTTACAATCTTTACAATATACTTTCATAATATTCCCATTATTAATCTATCTGGATTTAAAGTTACCCAAAGTTGTTCTTTTTCTGTTAAACTTAAATTAGCATTTCCATATAAATAAATTTTACCAGATATACCATCTAAATTTAAACCATTTAAACTAGTTAAATTATTATAACTATAACTAATCCAACCGTGGATTATTTTTGGTGCATATTTTAAAGATGTTATGTAATTACTTCTACAATTAAAATATCCATTTACTATTTCTGGAGCACCTTTTAAACTTTCCAAACCATTTCCACTACATTTAAAATTACCATCAATTTTACCAAATTTAAATGGTAATTCACTTAAACCAATTTTAAAAATTCTAACATCTTGAAAAACATCTAAAGTTCCATCTGGTCTAAATTTATAATCAATTATACCAAAATCTTCTGGTGTCATTTTAACAGTAATCTCCCAGGGTTAAGTGTCATCCAAAATTCTTCTTTTTCTGTAAGTTTTAAATCTGGGTTACGTTTAATATATATTTTACCAGATATACCATCTAAATTTAAACCTTCTAAAGATGTTAAATTATTATTTCTACAACTAAAATATCCATATACAACCTTTGGAGCACCCTTTAAAGATGTTAATTTATTATCACTACAATAAAAATTACCATTTACAACCTTTGGTGCACCTTTTAAAGATTTTAAATTATTACCATTACAATTAAAAATCCCATCAACTTTACCAAATTTAAATGGTAATTCTGTCAAATGTTTATGTTGTAAATTTACATTTTGAAAAACATCCAAAGTTCCATCAGAGTTAAATTTATATTCATATATTCCAAAATCTTCAGGTTTCATTTTAAAATTAATCTCCCTGGGTTTAATGTCATCCAAAATTCTTCTTTTTCTGTAAGTTTTAAATCTGGGTTAGCACGTGCATATATTTTACCAGTTATACCATTTAAATTTAAACCTTTTAAAGATGTTAAATCATTATTAATATAATAAAAATCTCCATTTATAATTCTTGGTACACCTTTTAAAGATTTTAAATTATTACCATTACAATAAAAATTACCATTTACTTCAATTGGTACACCTTTTAAAGTTTTTAATTTATTATAACTACAATTAAAATATCCATTAACTTTTCCAAAATTAAATGGTAATTTTGTTAAATTTTTAAAACCTAAATTAACATCTTCAAAAACATCAAGAGTTCCATCTGGTCTAAATTTATATTTTTTTATTCCAAAGTCTTCTGGTTTCATTTTATACATCATAAATATCTCTATGCTCACACTCTTTAAACTTTCTCAATTTTCTATTATATCTATATAATCCAAGATGATATACCAAAGTTCCTATCCAAGGACCACCCACAAAAAATATTATTAATAAAGTTTCAACCATGATAATTCCTCACCCAATTTTCTAATTCGTTAACTGTATCAATTTCAATTTTATTTAAACTTTCTGGAAAACCAATTTCATTCTTAAATTTTTTTATTTCAACCACTCCAAAATCTTCAGCAGTTCCACGTTTATCATATTTTACCATTAATCTAAATTTAAGACTTCTAACTTTTTTTTCCAATTCGTTCATATTTAACCTCCATATACATTATACCACAAAGTGAAGTTTTTTAGAATATTTTATAGAGTGTAATTTTTTCCAGATATCCAAAGTCCTCTTTCCCATTTATCTTCCCAAACCCCATCTACCCAAATACCATGTTCAAAAGTTCCACTTTCCCAAATTCCATCTAACCATATTCCATTTTTCCATACACTTTCTACAAATGTTCCATAATCAGATATTCCACTTTCCCAAATACAATTTTTTAAAATACCACCAGCATTATAACATCTAACAAATTTAACATTGTTATAAACTACACCACGTTTTAAAACTTTATCTTTTATGATTTCCATTTACCTTCCCTGTATCCTTTTTCCCATATTCCACTTTCCCAAATACTACCTTTATTAAAAATTCCATGTTCAAATAATCCATTTTTCCAATTTCCATATTTAAAAGTTCCAGAATGCCAAATTCCACTTTTCCAACATATTTTAGAAGATGTTCCCCATCCATGAATTCCACTTTCCCATATACAATCTATTAAATTAGCTCCACTATTATAACATCTTATAAATTTGCAATCATTATAAGTTTTACCAAGTTCTAAAATTTTATCTTTTATGATTTCCATATTCTATTATTTTTACCTTTACCTTTTTCCCATCGTCCAGATTCCCAAACTCCATTTTCCCATTTACCATCTTCCCAGTATCCATTCTGCCAAATTCCATCTTTAAATTTTCCAAATGCCCAAAATCCATCTTTAAAAATTCCAGAATGCCAAATTCCACTCTTCCAATAACCGCTCTCCCATATTCCACCTTTCCAAACTCCAAATTCCCATATTCCAGATTTCCAATATCCATTTTCCCATAGTTTACCACTGAATGAACCTTTTTCCCAGTATCCATTTTTCCATTTTCCACGTTCCCATATTCCATCAAACCACATTCCAGATTGCCAAATACAATTCTTCAAAACTGCACCCAAATTATAACATCTGACAAATTTAACATTATTAAAAATTCTACCTGGTTGTAAAACTTTATCTTTAACTATTTCCATATTTTTTACCTTTCTGAAAAGTTCCATTTAACCAAGTTCCACCTTGCCATACTCCATCAAACCACACCCCACCTTTCCAAGTTCCAGATTTCCAAATTCCATTAAACCATGCACCAGTTTTCCAAGTTCCAGTTTTCCAAGTTCCATTAAACCACCAACCATTTAACCAACGTCCATCTTCCCAAGTTCCATTCTCCCAATTTCCAATTTCAAAAGTTCCACCTTTCCATTTTCCACCTTTCCAAGTTCCATTCTCCCATATTCCATTTTGCCAAATTCCAGTATCCCATGTTCCAAACTTCCAAACTCCATCTTCAAAAGTTCCACCTTGCCATACTCCATCAAACCATACCCCACTTAACCAAGTTCCAGATTTCCAAACTCCATTGTTAAATATTCCATTTTTCCAAATACCATTATTCCATTTTCCATCGTTCAATATTCCAGACTGCCAAATACAATTTTTTAAAATAGCTCCATCGTTATAACATCTAACAAATTTAACATTTGTATATTCTTCTCCATAATTTAAAATTTTATCTTTTATAGTTTTCATTTTTTTAAAAGTTTAAACTCTTTTTTCCATAATCTACTTTTCCAAATTCCATTTCTCCAACCACGTTCCCATATCCCATTTTTAAATGTTCCACCATCTAAATCTCCATCCTGCCACATTCCAGACTGCCATTTACAATCTATTAAATATGCACCATCATTATAACATCTGATAAATTTACAATCATTATAAGTTTTATTTTTGTTTAAAATTGTATCTTTTATGATTTCCATATTCTATTATTTTTACCTTTACCTTTTTCCCATCGTCCAGATTCCCAAATTCCATTTTCCCATATCCCATTTTTCCAAATATAGTTTTTCCATATTCCATTTTTCCAAACTCCAGATTCCCATATACAATTTTCTAACCTGGCTCCAAGATTTAAACATCGGACAAACTTAACATTTTTAAAAATTTCATCAAAGTTTAAACTTTTATCTTTTATGATTTTCATTTTTTCCTTCTTAAATCATTTATAATATTTTCAGGTCTCCAATTTTTAATATCCCAAAATCCAGTTTTCGGTTTTCCATCTATATAATATATTCCATATTTATATGACCCATATTTAGATAGTGTCGGATTTAACCATGATTTTAAAGTATACCATACTTCAAATTCATCCCAACCGCCACTCTGCCACATTCCAGATTCCCATATACACTTATTTAAATATGCACCATCATTATAACATCGGACAAATCGTACATTTTTATATGTCTGCCATGGTTGTAATATTTTATCCTTTATAACCTTCATACCTACATTATATCATAAACTGTCTTATTTTACCATATTTCCATTTATCATCGCCTTTAAAAGAATATCCAGTTAACCAAACTCCACCTTTCCATTTTAAATTCTTAGAATTTCCGAAAATCCAAACGCCGCTTTCCCAAATACAATTTTCTAACCTAGCTCCAGCATTATAACATCTGACAAATTTAGTATTATAATAAGTTTTACCACGTTCTAGAACTTTATCTTTAATAATTTGCATCTTGCATCCATGTATCTATTGATTTATCAAAATACCAACCGTAATCCCAAGCTCCATTTTCCCAAATTTTATTTTTAGATGCTCCATCTTCCCACATTCCATTTTTCCAAATACAATTTTCTAACCTGGCTCCAAGATTTAAACATCGGACAAACTTTGTATCCATATAAACTTCACCATAATTTAAAATTTTATCTTTAATAATTTTCATTTTACTATTTTACCATTTTTAATTAAAGTATATTTCCATATTCCAGATTTCTAAGCCAGATAACCTTTTGCATCTTTTATCCAAGTTCCACCTTTACAAGTTCCATCTAACCAAGTTGAATTTTTAAAAACTCCACCTTCAAATATTCCACCTTTCCACATTCCATCATCAAAAGTTCCATTGACAAATATTCCAGAATCTCAAATACAATCATTCAATATTGAACCCAAATTATAACATCTAACAAATTTACAATTTACATAAACTTCACCAGGTTCTAAAACTTTATCTGTTATAGTTTTCATTTTAAAATATATTTTGAATTATATATATTATCTTGTTCCCAACCATTTTTCCAAATATACCCATCTTCAAAAGTTCCACCTTTCCAAGTTCCGTTAAACCACCAACCATCTATCCATAACCCATCATTCCAAACACTATTAATCCAATTTACACCTTTCCATATTCCACGCTTCCAAATTCCATCTTTAAATTCTCCATGTTTAACATATCCACTTTCCCATATACAATTTTTTAACCTTGCTCCATTATTATAACATCGGACAAATTTGCAATCATCATACATTTCATCCCAGTTTAAAATCTTATCTTTAATAATTTTCATTTTAAAAATCCTTTTTTCTCTTTATCTTCCCGGAATCCATTTTTCCAATGCCCATCTTCCCAAGTTGAAAATTTAAACCATCCCCAATCCCAAACTCCATTTAACCAAGTTCCACGTTTAAACAGTCCACGTTTCCACATTCCAGTTTTCCATATACATTTTGTTAATCTTGCCCCATCATTATAACATCTAACAAAATGTATATTTTTATACTGTTTATTTTTTTCTAATATTTTATCTTTTATAATTTTCATTTATAATTTTTCCAAATTCCAATTTTACTTCTTATATTTCCATACCAAATTCCACCTTTCCAATAAAAATCACCATAAATTAATCCACGTTTCCAATTTCCACTTTCCCAAACACAATTTTTCAAAATAGCTCCAACATTTAAACATCTGACAAATTTACAATCTTCATATGTTTTATCATTTTCTAATATTTTATCTTTAATAACTTTCATACTTCCATTATATCATATTTTGATAGTAAATTCCCACTTTTTGCCTTCAAATTCCCAATTTTTATTTCTCCAACCACCATACCAAATTCCACGTTTCCATTTTAAATTTTTAAAACCTCCGAAATACCAAGTTCCATTTGCCCAGATACAATTTTTTAAAGTTGCTCCAAAGTTTAAACATCTGACAAATTTACAATCATTATATGTTTCTCCAATTTTTAAAATCTTATCTTTAATAAGTTTCATTTATCATCATATTTCATTTATATAGTCCACTTTTCCAAGCCGGTTTTTTAAATTTATCATCTTCCCAAATTCCACCCATCGTCCATTTTCCCAGATTCCCGATTTAAAAATAGAATTTATAAAAATTCCATCATCAAATACTCCATATTCCCATATACAATTAATTAACCTGGCTCCAAAATTATAACATCTGATAAATTTTACATTTCTATAAGTTACTCCAATTTTTAAAATCTTATCTGTTATAGTTTTCATATTATAACCCCATTCCAACTATCATCATACCATATACCATTAAACTGTATTCCATCTTGCTTAAACCCGCCTTCCCAATATCCATCTTTCCAAACTCCATTTTGCCATATACAATCGGTTAACTCTGCACCTAGGTTTAAACATCTGATAAATTTTACATTTCTATAAGTTACTCCAATTTTTAAAATCTTATCTGTTATGATTTTCATTTTTTAACTCTTACACCATCTTCAAAAGTTCCACCTTTCCAAGTTCCATCAAACCACCAACCTTTTTCAAATATACCATTTGCCCAAGTACCATCTAACCAAGTTCCATCTTTCCATATTCCACCTTTCCAATATCCATACATCCAACTTCCAGTTTCCCAAACACCAGAATACCAGATACAATTTTTTAAAACTGCACCTAAATTATAACATCTAACAAATTCAACTTCTTTATAACTTTCTCCGAGATTTAAAACTTTATCTTTTATAATTTTCATTTTATCGTTCTAGGACTTAAATTTATTCCAGATTTCCATATTCCAGATTTCCAAAATCCATCTTGCCATACCCCATTTAACCAAGTTCCAGATTTCCAAACTCCATTTACCCAATATCCACCAATCCAAATTCCATCATTCCAAACCCCTTTACTAAAATAACCATTTTCCCAAATTCCATTTCTCCAAAATCCTTCAAACCAATAACCATTTTGCCATATTCCAGACTCCCACATTCCATTTTGCCATATTCCATTTAACCAAGTTCCATATTTCCATTCACAATTCATCAAATCTGCTCCATCATTGATGCATCGGACAAACTTTGTATCCATATAAACTTCACCAAATTTTAAAATTTTATCTTTAACTATTTTCATATTGTTTCTTACTTTTCCATATATTTAACATATAATCAAAATACCAACCACTTTTCCATATTCCAGACTCCCAATAACAATTTTTTGAAAATCCATCTTCCCAAATTCCAGAGTGCCATATGCAATTCTTTAAACTAGCTCCATCATTATAACATCTAATAAATCTACAATTATTATAATGTTCATTCCATTTTAAAATTTTATCTTTAATAATTTTCATTATAACATACTTTAACTTATTTTAAAAAGTTTTTTTTTTTCCGTATTTCCATTTAACAGTATAATCAGAATAATCTTTTTCCCATTTTCCAATTCTCCAAGTTCCACCCTTCCATTTTAAATTTTTAAAACCTCCGAAATACCATGAGCCATTTTCCCATGTGCAATTTTCTAACCTTGCACCAAGATTTAAACATCTAACAAATTTAACATTTTCATATGTTTGACCCTGGTTTAAAATTTTATCTTTAATTATTTTCATATACTTTATAAACCCCATTGTTCCACATTCCATCTATCCATGTCCCATCTTTCCACAATCCATCATACCAAATACCACTTTCCCATGTTCCACCATACCAATAACCATATATCCAATAACCATCTTCCCAAATACAATCGGTTAACTCTGCTCCAAGATTTAAACATCTTACAAATTTGACATCATTATAAACTTCACCCCGTTTTAAAATTTTATCTGTTATAGTTTTCATTTTACTGGTAATTCTGAAGTATTAAAATTCCATTTATTAATTTTAAAATTATAAATATTTCCAAATCTCCAAACCCCATTTTCCCAAATACTATTTAACCAATATCCATGTTTCCATATTCCACGTTTCCAAATTCCATTTTTAAAAGTTCCTTTTCTATGACTTCCGTTTTCCCATATGCAATTTTTCAAATCTGCTCCAAGATTTAAACATCGGACAAATCGGGCATTTTCATACATTTCACCCCACTCTAAAATTTTATCTGTTATAACTTCCATACTTCCATTATAACATACTTTGACTTATTTATAAAAGTTTTTTCCATATTTCCATTTTATATTATATCTTAACTCCTTTAAATTCTGTTCCATATTTCCAATTATCAAAAACTCCTTTAGGAGTATAATACCAATTTTTCCAAACTCCACCTTTCCATTTTAAATTTAAAGATTTTCCACCTATCCAAGTTCCGTTTTCCCAAATGCAATTTTTCAAATCTGCTCCAAGATTTAAACATCTGACAAATTTACAATCAGTATAATAATCTAAATCATTTAAAATTTTATCTTTAATTATTTTCATTTATCAACTTTAAAATTTTTCATATATTTTAATCTGTTTAAAAGTTTACTATCGTCCCACCATTCAACATATTCAAATTTTAAAAAATCTTTATTTTTAAAAATATTTAAATCATTAAAGCATCCATCATCCCACATTCCACTTTCCCATATACAGTTATTCAAATTTGCACCCACATTTAAACATCTAACAAACTTTGTATCATAATGATATTCAGAAGAATGTAATATTTTATCTTTAATAGTGTCCATTTTATTTAAAACCTATATCATCCCAAAGTCCATCTTTCCAAACTGATTTACTTCCAAAATGTTGAAAATCCCACATTCCATCTTCCCATATTCCATTTTTCCAAAATCCATTGGCAAAACTTCCAAATTTCCAAACCCCATATTCCCATATGCAATTTTTCAAATCTGCTCCAAGATTTAAACATCGGACAAATTTACAATTATTATAATTTTCACCGTGGTTTAAAATTTTATCTTTAATAGTTTTCATTCTTTATTCTCTTGTCAAACTTTATCCCATCTTTCCAAACTGATAACCGGTTCGATCTAAACATATCCCAATAACCGTTTATCCAAATTCCACTATTCCAAATTCCATCGTCAAAAGTTCCAAATATAAAACTTCCATTATCCCAAGTGCAATGGGTTAAATTTGCCCCAACATTTAAACATCTAACAAAATGTACATTTTTAAAATCTTCACCCTGGTTTAAAATTTTATCTGTTATAATTTTCATTTTAAATCATAATTAATTTTAAAAAATTCAATTTTATCTTTCAGTTCAATTAATTCATCGTGCAATGCAACATTATTAATTTCAAGATTATCAATCCTTTTAACCAATTCAATTATTAACTCTTCAACTTCTTTTTCAATATTGAATTTATCTAATACTTCAGATACTTTCTTTTCTATTTTCATTCGTTAACCTCAATTATATATTTTCGTATATGTCTTTCAATGTTTAAAAGTTTTTTATTCCGTTGAATTATTTTTTCTTTTAACTCTTTAATTTCCATTTCAGTATCTTTAACCTGTATTAACCAATCAGATATTATATCTTCCATATCTTTATTATTTTCCAATAGTTTTAAAAGTTCATCACTTAGTTTCATTTTTTCACCTCAATTACATTATATCACAAGTTGACTTATAAGTTATCACCTTTCAAATTTTCTTCCAAGTTTTTATTAATAGTTGTTAAACTTAAAACCTCATCTTCAAGATTATCAACTTCAATATTTAACTCTATAATTCGTTCTTCTGCATTATTTAATTCTGTTTCAACTTCTTCAAGTTCTTCAACTAAATCATTTATAAATTCTTTAATTTTGATATCAAGTTTATCATCTGTCATAATGTTTGACATTCTTTCATATAGTTTTATATTTTCCATAATTTTCCTATTTAATCGGTGTTAACTTTTCAACTTTATCTGTTATAGTATCACCTAATATTGTTTTATTCCAATACTTTGAATTTTTTAACCAAGTATTCATTTTAATTTTATCTTTAATCAATGCAATGATTGTAAACAATTCCCAAATAGAATAAAAATGTTTATGTGCTTGATATCCAAATATTACAGTTAAAATACTTAAAACTATTATAATTATTAACATGTTACCTCCTATATATATTATAGCACACTTTGACTTAATAATAATATTATTGAAATCAATAATGTTATAAAGGTTATAACCAATATAAAATGTTTAAACGTTAAACTCCAAACTATTAAAGATAACATACTTAAACAACTTAATATTATTATCATTTTTTAACCTTATCCCATATCTTTTTATGGTGTTTAATCCTGTCATCATTAATCTTTTCAAGTCCGTGAGAAAATCCGTTAACATCCATACGTTCAAGTTTGTTTTTAGTATCAATCAGAAAAGTATATTTATTTGTAAATACATTATCACCTATTTCCTGTTCATACATTATATCAGGATTAAACATCATAGAATATTCAAGCTGTTCTTCTTTCTCTTTAAGTTTTTCCTTTTTCCATTTTAAATGTTCTTCAAGTTGATGATTTTTTTCTTCTTCTGTAATTAAATCAACTTCTACCATTCCTGTATGATTACGATATTTATTATTGATATCCTCAATTAAGAATTCAACGCTTTGATTATGTCTATCTCTTTCGGGTTGATTAAAGGGATATCCCGAATTTTTATGACTTGCATATCTTATATAAATATTTCCAATTTTCATATCGGGAATAGCATTTATGAATGTTTGATATTTAATCTTTTTAGTTATCATTTTTTACCTCTATATAGAGTATATCATAAGTTGAATTAAATGTCAAGTATTTTTAATATAATCCCATATCTTTTCAGCGTCAATTATTTTGCTACCATCGGATAAAGTTACTTCAACTTCACTTGAAAAAATTTCATCATCACATTCTCCAAAACATGAACAATATGTTAAATTATAATCTTTAAGATTTTTTAATTTTCCAATTGGTTTAAAATTATAATCCCGCTTAACAGCATTAAAATCAACAAATACAGGATTAAGATTTGGATCATTTTGCACGTTGAAATAAACTTCACTACTTCCACACACTTTGCATTTAATACTTTTAATTTTTTCTTTCATAATACCTCCTATTAATTATTAAGATAATTTAATTTTAACTTTGCAAATGGGGTTAGATATACTGTAATATCTCTTAACATTTTCCCATATATCCAAAGTTCCATTAGTATTATATCTATATTTTATTATTTTAAAATCTTTAGAGTTAAATTTTTCAACGTCTTTCGTATTATAATTTTTTAAATCATTTAAATATTCT
>Ga0256845_1003057_pt1 | contig 11601 bp, 13 predicted proteins | sample RiftiametaG_FD_189101 | JGI IMG/M metagenome (GOLD analysis project Ga0256845, IMG submission 189101) | Tube worm associated microbial communities from hydrothermal vent at the East Pacific Rise, Pacific Ocean - Riftia | ecosystem: Host-associated > Annelida > Integument > Unclassified ... | reverse complement strand
CTATACCGTAAAATAATGTATCTTTATTCATAAGATTTTTTTTTTGAAAGGACAATCTACTTTACTTTCTACGACTTAAAAACGAGGTCTAAAGCCTCAAACAACTGTTCGAAATGTAGGTAGAAAAGAGAGGGGGTTTTCAATGTTGACGAAGTCTAGGCTTCCACGTGTATAATAACCTTAGTCCTCTCTTTTGTTCTTTCTGATTTATTAATTAAATTTATGAAATGTAAACTTAAGACTTATAAAAGAATCAATCTTAAAAACAAAATGACAGCACACGAAATTGACTATAGAATCTACGGAGAAGAAATGCAATATGTAGAAATAGAACTCGACCCACAAGAAGGTGTTATTGCTGAATCTGGTAGTTTTATGATGATGGACGATGGCGTTAAAATGGAAACTATATTTGGAGATGGCTCACAAAAAGATACAGGGTTTTTAAGTAAAATACTAGGAGCAGGAAAACGTATACTTACAGGCGAAAGCTTATTTATGACGGCTTTTTATAACGATTTAATAGGAAAACGTAAAGTGTCATTTGCGTCACCATATCCTGGAAAAATTGTACCTATTGATTTAACGGAGTATGGAGGTAAATTTATTTGCCAAAAAGATGCATTTTTATGCGCAGCAAAAGGAGTTAGTATTGGAATAGAATTTTCTAAAAAATTAGGAAGAGGTTTATTTGGTGGTGAAGGATTCATCATGCAAAAACTAGAAGGCGATGGCATGGCATTTATTCATGCAGGTGGAACTTTAGCCAAAAAAACATTACAAACTGGTGAAATTTTAAGAGTAGATACAGGCTGTATTGTTGGCTTTACTCAAGATGTAAATTACGATATAGAATTTATTGGAGGGATTAAAAACACAGTGTTTGGTGGCGAAGGATTGTTTTTCGCAAAGCTAGAAGGGCCAGGAAATGTATACATACAATCTTTACCATTTAGTAGGTTAGCAGGTCGTGTTTTAGCATCTGCACCAAGAGCAGGAGGAAAGAGTAAAGGAGAGGGTAGTATACTTGGTGGTTTAGGAGATTTATTGGATGGGGACAATAGATTTTAATGTTAAAGTTCCCTAAAAAATAAAAAGGAAAGCTATTTTTCACTAAATTTATGTTCAATAATAAAACAGATTGCCTATATATACTCCTACTTTTTTACAAACCTAAACCCTTTAATATAATGGCGAGAGCAATGCTTGAATATACCAAAACGGTACTTAAAAAAGTTAGTTTTGATGCGACGTTGTTTTGCAAAGAAGTACAAAAAGCAGTAGAACGTTTACTGCCTTATGAGATTGTAGAGCTTAAAATTTTTATTCAATCTTTAGTACAGCAAAACCCAGAGTTAGATAAATGTTTAATCTATTTAAAATCATAAAAAAAGCGACCAATTGGTCGCTTTTTTATTGATAATTTTTTTTACTTTGGTAATGGACTTACTATTTCTACATTCTGAAAGGCTATTGCACCACGAACTATACCAGCTATAACATCTTGTAAAGCTTCAATAATTTGCATTTTCAGTTCACTTTTATGATAAATAAGACTTACTTCTCTTGCAGGTGCTGGCTCATTGAAATAATGTAAATTCTCCTTTTCTTTCTCTTTAATATCTAAAGTATGTAAATAAGGTAAAAGCGTCATACCTAAGCCTTCATTCGATAATTTTATAAGTGTTTCTATGCTACCACTTTCTAATTGAAATTGGTCGTCGGAATGATGTTTAAATATTTTACAGAGATTAATAACACCATCTCTAAAACAATGTCCATCTTCAAGCAATAGCATATCATCTAAATCTAAATCAGATACATTAATTTTTTCATTTGTATGCAAACGATGACCCTTTGGAATGTAACTTACAAAAGGTTCAAAATATAGTACACGCTCTTTTATGTTCTCATTTTCAAGTGGTGTTGCCGCTATAGCAGCATCTAAATGTCCGTCAGTAATTCTTGTAATAATTTCTTCGGTAGTTAACTCTTCTATTTTAAGTTTTACTTTTGGATGTTTTTTTATGAAATTTTTTAAAAACATAGGTAATAGAGTTGGCATAACAGTAGGAATAATTCCTAATCTGAATTCGCCACCAATAAAACCTTTTTGTTGGTCTACAATATCTTGTATTCTATACGACTCGTTAACTATATTTTTTGCTTGTTTTACAATTTTTCTACCAACATCGGTAAGTTCAATGGGTTTTTTGCTTCTATCAAAAATTTTAACATCTAACTGGTCTTCAAGCTTTTGTATTTGCATGCTTAATGTTGGCTGAGTCACAAAACATTTTTGAGCAGCTTTAGTAAAATTCTGATTTTCGGCAACAGCCAAAACATAATATAGTTGAGTAATTGTCATAAGTATCAATTTAGACTATAAAAATATAAAAACTATCAATAAAACTTATACTTATGACTGTTAATTATAAACTAAATTTGTTGTGAACTTTAAAAATAATATAAAATGACACTAAATAGCTTAGGTTTAGATACCATAAAAACTAAAGATTTAGCAAATGATTTGAATCATTTATTAGCTAATTTTCAAATTTATTATCAGAATTTACGAGGCATTCATTGGAATATAAAAGGAAAGCGTTTTTTTGATTTACATGTGAAGTTTGAAGAGCTTTATACGGATGCTAATATGAAAGTAGACATAATAGCCGAACGTATATTAACACTAGGTGTTACGCCACTTCATACGTTTCAAGATTATACAGAAAATGCACAGGTAACAATTGGGGAGAATATTTCTCAAGACGATAAATCTGTTCAATTAATAGTTGATTCTTTAGTAGAACTTTTAAAAATTGAAAGAGCAATTTTAGAAAAATCTGGCGATGCTAATGATGAAGGAACAAACTCAATGATGAGTGATTTTATTACTGAACAAGAAAAAACTATCTGGATGATGAAAGCTTGGTTAAATGAAACCGTCTAAGAAAGTAATCTAAACTTTTTGAATGGGTTAATAGCTATGAAAAAGCCACGAAAGTATTTTACTTTCGTGGCTTTAATTATTTATAATTAATTTTTAAAATTGAATTACCATTTCTAAATCTTCATCTGCCATTTCAAATTTAGCATCAACATATTGTGGCGGACCAAAACTCATTGGGTTGTTAGAAGTTCCGTAAGATTCTGTAGGCATACCATTGTCTAGAAAATCCATTCTGCTGTTTTCGTTTTTATCATGTAAAGCCATAATTGCGTAAGTTCCAGGGGCTACGTTTTTAAAAGTGATAGATATTTTTCCGTCTACTATTTTACTTTTTGTAGATTGTACACCAGCACCTTTCATAAACGTTGCTTTCGTATGTAGTGAAAGCATTACAACACCTTCGTTACTTGTAATGTTATCTATTGTAACAGTAATAGTTTTTCCTTCAGTATTGCTTTGTGCATTAGTAAATGTAATAGCAAAAAATAATGTGATAATAAATGATAATTTTTTCATGATATGTTTGTTTTTAATGGTTTAACACTTCAAATATCTAACATAAGAATACGTTTTTATCATTGTTGTTACTCAATTGTAGATTTTAAATGATGAACTGTTTTTTTACAATAAACCACGTGCTTTAATTTCTAAATATTTGTTAATAGTATCAATAGTTAAATCTTCTGGAGTTGTTAAGATAGAGTAGATACCATATTTTTTTAACTCGTTTACTATAAGGCGTTTTTCGAAAGCGAATTTTTCGGCAATAACTTTGTCGTAAGCTTGTTGTACGGTTTCTGCTTTTTCGGTAATTAAATTGTTGAGTTCGGTATTTTTGAAAAAGATGACTACTAATAAATGATTTTTCGCAATACCTTTTAAATACGAAAGCTGTCTATGTAAACCATCTAAGGTTTCAAAATTTGTATATAATAGAATTAAGCTTCGTTGTGTGATGTTTCGTTTGATATCTGCATATAGTCTACCAAAATCACTTTCAAAATAGTCTGTATTTACATTGTAAAGACCTTCTAATATTAAATTCATTTGAGATGTTCTGCGTTCAGCAACAACTCTATTTTCTACTTTTTTAGAAAAGGCAAAAATGCCTGCCTTATCTTGTTTTTTTAATGCCACATTAGAAATAACTAATGATGCATTTATGGCATAATCTAAAAGTGTTAAACCATCAAAAGGCATTTTCATAACGCGACCTTTATCAATTACAGAATATATAGGTTGCGATTTTTCATCTTGAAATTGATTAATCATTAATTGGTTTTTCTTGGCAGTAGCTTTCCAATTTATAGTTCGTAAATCATCACCTAAAACATACTCTTTAATTTGTTCAAATTCCATAGTATGTCCCAAACGGCGAACTTTTTTTGCGCCATAATGATTAAGATTATTACTAATGGCTAGTAAGTTGTATTTGCGCAATTGAATAAAACTTGGATACGTAGGGATTATAGCTTTGTCATTAAAACTAAAGCGTCTTGCAATAAGTCCAAAAACTGAAGTTGCATAAATATTCAGTTTTCCAAAATGATATTCACCACGTTCAGTTGGGCGTAATTCGTATTCTAATTCAGTAATACTTGAAGCTTTTAGTTTTCTATCAATTTTAAAATTTCGTACTTGAAATTGTTCAGGAATTTCATCAATAATTCTACAATAAATAGGAAACGTATAAAAGTTTTCAATATTAAGATTGATTGGGTTTTGATCACCATTCGAAAACTTTTCAGGTAAATTACGGACTCCTTTAATACCTTTTTTTGTAGCAAATAGGATTAAAGCATCTAAAAAAGTTAAGGTAAGAAGTACTAATAATAACAGCTTTACAATATTAAACCATTTTGGAAATACAAAGCCAACTACGAATAACACCATAATAATGATGCAGGCGTAAAAAAAGCGATTTTGTATGTAGAATGGTTTTAAGCGTTTAAGCATTATCTAGGTATTTCAACAGTTTCAATAATTTGCTTTATAATTTGTTTGGCAGTTACACCTTCCATTTCGCGCTCAGGTGTTACAATTACACGGTGTTGTAATACAGGTATTGCAGCTTGCTTAATATCTTCTGGTGTCACAAAATCTCTACCATTCATGGCAGCAAAAGCTTTACTTGCTTTTAAAATAGCAATGGACGCTCTTGGTGATGCACCTAAATATAAAAATGGATTGCTTCTAGTGTTTACAATAATATCTGCAATGTATTTTACTAAATGCGATTCTATTATGATTTGATTTACTAAACTTTGAAATTTTTCAATTTGAGCTTTACTTAAATGTGACGTTATTTTATCAGTTTTGGTTTCGCCTTGTAGCTCATGCTCTCTGTTAATAATTTCAATTTCTTCATCTAAATTTGGGTAATCAACGTCTATTTTAAATAAAAATCGATCTAATTGTGCTTCAGGTAAACGGTAAGTTCCTTCTTGTTCTATAGGGTTTTGTGTCGCTAAAACTATAAATGGTAAATCCATTATGTATCTGTTTCCGTCAATGGTGATTTGACGTTCTTCCATTACTTCAAATAAAGCTGCTTGAGTTTTTGCTGGCGCACGGTTTATTTCATCAATAAGAATCATATTCGAAAAAATCGGTCCTTTTTTAAATGTGAATTCAGAGGATTTAACATTGAAAATAGAAGTTCCTAAAATATCACTTGGCATTAAATCGGGTGTGAATTGAATTCTACTAAAACCAATATTCAGCGATTTTGCTAATAGTTTAGCAGAAATTGTTTTGGCAACTCCTGGAACACCTTCAATAAGCGAATGCCCATTAGCTAAAATAGAAGCAATTAGCATATCAATCATGCCTTTTTGCCCAACAATAACTTTACTTATTTCGTTTTTTATAAGAGTAACACCTTTTTGTAATTCACTTAAATCTATTCTGTTTTTAAAGTCTAAGTTTTCTTCAGAAGTAGCTTTTGCACCCGAAAGCGTGTTTTTAAAATTTTGCTGTTCGTTGTTAGTGCTTAAATTGTCTTCTTGTTGGTTGTTTAAATCTTCCATATTTATTTGGTATAAAAAGCTTCAATGGCTTTGTTTAATCTAAGCAAATCGGCTTCGTTACAATCACGTTTTGCTTTTAACTGTAAAATTAGGTTAATTAATCTTTTAATATCTGTTGGTTTTTTACCAGATTTTAAACTTAAATTTTTAATAAACTTGTCGTCTAAAAGCTGTGTGTCTAAATAATAATTGCGTCTTAAATGCTCTAAAAAGTAAGTGATTTTTTTATCAATTATGGTATCATGGTCTTTAGTCTCGTAATATAAATTGCCAATTGTTTTTGTGAATGCAATGGTTGTGTTTTCTAAAGGTTTTATAACTTTAATAATGCGTTGTTTTCGTTTTGCATTAAAAATCATAAAGGAAACTAAGGTGATTAATGCTAAATACCAAGCCCATTTTAATGCTGGTTTGCTTAAAATAAAACGCAAGGGCGAATCGCCCAAATCACTATCAATTTTATTACTTGAGTCAAAATAAATAGTATCATTGGTTAAATAAGAAAGTACTGCGGCTGCGTATTTTTTATTTTCTTTTTTAAGTAAATGGTAGTTAGTAAATGCAACAGGTTGCAAATGAATATAAAAATTACCAGAACCGTGTTCTATTTTTACATAGTTAATACGTGAAATAGAATCGAATTTTTGATAGCCCAAAACAGTAGTTTTTGTTGAGTCTAACTCAGCAAAATAATAGTTGCTTAACCCTTTTTCAATGGTAATAGAATCTTTTTGAAATATTGTATTAGCTAAACTAAATTCAGCTTTTCCTTTAAAATCATAGTCATTATTTATATCAATAGATAGAGAGTCTAATATTTTTTGAGGCGGATAATTTGTCGCAATAAAAACATCGTTTCCATGAGATGTAAAGTCTAATAATTCTTGAGCAGAAACTTCGTCTATATTAGTAAAATTATCAATTTGCATATATGTTCCAGAAACTGAATATGTGCTGTCTTGCCAATTGTATAAGGCATCAAAATACTCGTATGGTGTTACTTTTACATTTTCAACAGTGCTTTCAGGAAATAATGTTTTTAACTGTTCGTAGAGAATAATAGTTCCATAAGGAATTTTATGAGTTTCGTTGTAAGTTTGCGACCAATTAATAGTTTTTGGTTTAGAAAGCTCAATAGCCACTGCGCCAATAAAGAGTAAAATTAATAGAACTATGTATGTTTTTACTGTTTTGTTCATGCTTTTATAGCCTTTAAAAAGTTAATAAATGCATGTTTTGCTTTGTTGAATTGTGTTTCATCTACATTGAATTCACCATACCAAATGTAGTTATATAAGTAAGATGTGTATGAAAATTCTTCTTTTATGTTTTTTGAAGTGATTTCGTTTTTATAATCGCTATTGGTTTTTTCAACATCATATTCAATAATTTCATTTTCGGTTAACGATTTTAAAAGCCATAAATAATAATACCGAATAGCTAGACGGTAATTGTTGTTTTTTTCGGCTTCTTCAATAAGTGATTTAAAATTAGTTATATGAATATTATTTTCAATATCGGTGACAGGAATAATGTTTTTATCGGAAGATTTTCCAAAAACCCACGAACCTTCATCATTCATAACAGCTTTAAAAATGAAATAGATAACTAGTAAAAAAATAATTACTCCTGCAATTTTTAAAGCAGTGTCTGTTACTTTTGAAGCTTGACCTTGATTTTTCATATTGAAAAGGTCTCTAAAGAAATCACTTAACCATTGTTTAAAACGTGTCCACCAACCAGAACTTTTAACAGAACGTTCATAAATAAAATCTTCACCAGTATATATGTCATTTAAATTATCGAAATGACGAGGGGTAATCTGTGAATCATCAATTTGTAAACTATCTTGTTGTATTATAGGAATTTCAGTTGGTTGCAAAACAGGTAATGTTACGTTTTGCGAAAAACAAAGCATTCCAAAAAGTAGTAGTGCGATATGTAGCCAAAGTTTTTTATTCACCAGATCCTATTTGGTCTATTATGCTTTTGGTATTTATATTTTCGTTGTCTTCCTTTAAACTATAAAAAACGACACCTTGATTTAATTGAACAATATTACCCAATATAGTGCTTACTAGAAATGATAAAAAGAAAACAAGCAACATAATTATCATCATGGTTGAACCCATTTCTTCTTGACTTGATTCGCCTTGGTCTATGGTTGTAAATAAGCTTGCCATACCAAAAATATATGGAATTAATGTGATAACGTTTTGCACAATATAACTCATCAAATAGAATAAGCCAACGCTACCAATTGCTGCCCAGAATTTTGATGTTAATAGTTTCCAAGAATAGGCATAACAATCCCAAACACTTTTTTTATTTTCAAAGTATTCCATTAATGTCATACTGTAAAACAGCATAAGTGCGCCTATAAGTAGTGGCAAAGCTAGAAAGCCAATAATAGTAATCATTAAAATAATTGCACCAATCATAAAAACAATTATCAAAGGTATTCCTAATAGTATGCTGCAAAATGAATAGGTAATAAGCTTACCAGTATTGGTTTTGTATAAATTAATAATATCACTAGTTTCAAAATTAGTACCTTCTTTTTCAATATATAATTTTAAATAAATAGGAACGTATGCATAAGATATGATACCAGCAATTAAAGCAATAATAATGAAAACAAATAGTATAATTAAAAACAAACCTAGATTGTCATTAATATAACTGTCAAGAATAGTTGTGCTTTTTCCTTCTAGAATACCACCAAAAATAAATTCGGTGTAAAATTTGGTAAAGAAATAACCGATACCCAATAAAATAAGTAGAAAAATACCATTAATAATAAAGTAGTGTTTAAAAAAATGTTTTCCGTTTTGCTTTAAAAACGAAAACGTATCCTGAAAAAACTCACTAAAACCTCTAGATTTGTATAATTGCATGGGCATTTTTAAGTTTTTTATGTAAAATAAAAGGATAAATTAAATAGTAAAATGAAATAATACTGAGTGTAATTAATATAATACCAACCGATAACCAATTGGACATAATGTTAGAATAACGTGTAACAAAGCCTTCTAAAAAGCCTGCTGTTACTGTAAAAGGAAACGTGCTAATTAAAATTTTAACGCCATCTTTCATACCCATTTTAAAAGATGTCATTCTAGAATATGTTTTAGGAAACAAAATGCTTGCACCTAAAATTAATCCTGCAGCACCTTCAATAACAATAGCGAAAATTTCCATTGCTCCATGTATCCAAATACCACGAACGCTTTCCCAAAGCACCCCTTCTTTGTAAAAAAAATATTGAAAAGCACCAATCATAATGCCATTATAAAGCATAATTAATCCTGTCCCTAATCCACCAAAAACACCAAAAATGAAAGATTTAATGCCAACATAAAGGTTGTTTAATGTAATGCCAATAAAGCTTCCCCAATTACTTCCACTTTTATAAACCGCCACAGGGTCGCCCTTTTTAATGTTTTCTAAAGTCATATTTACATAATGGTCACTTAAAATTAGGCGAACAAACGTATCATCGTAAGCAGCAGATAATGCGCCAATACTTACAAAACTTATAAAAATGATAAACGCATACAGCACATAGCGTCTGTATTGATAAACAATTAGTGGAACTTCAACTTTCCAGAAATGAACAAATCTATTGGTGTCCTCTCGTTTTGTTTTATAAATTTTTTGAAAAGCTTTGGCTGCTAAGTTGTTTAAATAAAGAATTGTTTTACTTTTGGGATAGTAGGTTTGCGCGTAAGATAAGTCGTTTACTAAATGAATATAAAGTGATGCTAATTCATCAGGGTTTTTTAAAATCTTCCCAAAAATAGCTTTTTCAAAATCTAGCCATTTTTCTTTATTTTGTTTAATAAAAGCAACTTCTCTCATACGGAATCAAATTAAAACAATTAATGATAGAGTTACAAATAAACACCACTCAAAATGTTAACATTAATTTCACGGCTGCTAGTGTGGGTGAACGTATTCTTGCCTATATTGTAGATTGGGTTATTAAAATTGCATATATCATTGTAGTGTATCAATTGGTTTTTAATTTATTTAAAATTGATGAATTAATTGAAGATATGGATAACTGGTCTAAAGGAGCAATATATATAACATGTTATTTACCAGTTATTTTATATTCTTTAATTTTTGAAACTTTATTAGACGGACAAACACCAGGAAAACGTGTTTTAAAAATTAAGGTTGTGAAAATTGATGGTTATCAAGCATCACTTGCCGATTTTTTAATTCGATGGTTTTTTAGAATAGTGGATTTGAATATGATGACTGGCGTTGTGGCACTTATAACAATTATTACAAGCCCTAAAAATCAGCGATTAGGTGATATGACAGCAGGAACATCGGTAATTGCGTTAAAAAACAAAGTAAATATTAGTCATACTATTCTAGAAAATTTAAATGATGATTATAAGCCTACATATCCTAATGTTATTAAATTATCTGATAACGATGCACGTATTATAAAAGACACATTTATAACTGCAAAAGTCTCAAAAGACTATCAAACATTAATTAAACTTAGGGAAAAACTGATTGAGGTTGTTGAAATTAAAGAAGTCAAACAAAAAACCGATATGGAATTTATTGATGTTATTTTGAAAGATTATAATTACTATACACAAAATATGTAATGTTTTATACGATAGATATTTTAGGAACTATTGCCTTTGCTATTTCTGGAGTGTTAATAGCAATTAATAAGAAAATGGATTTGTTTGGAATCCTAATTATTGCTTTTGTAACAGCTATAGGTGGTGGTACACTTCGCGATTTGTTAATTGGAGAAACACCAGTAAGTTGGATGAAAGACATTACATATACTTATGTTATAATAGCTTCGTCAGTTTTTGCAATAATTTTTAAAAGCAAGATTAATTATTTAAGAACTTCTTTGTTTTTATTTGATACTATAGGGATTGGGTTGTATACTGTTGTTGGAATTGATAAAGGAGTAAATGCTGAATTACATCCTATTATTTGTATTGCGTTAGGAACTATGACGGCTAGTTTTGGAGGTGTAATTCGAGATATTTTATGTAATGAAGTCCCAGTTATTTTCAGAAAAGAAATTTATGCTACAGCATGTATTCTTGGAGGTATTACATATTTTTTATTAAAAGAACTACCTATAGATAACAATATTGTTTTTGTAATAGCAGGTGTAGTGGTTATTGTAGCAAGATTGTTAGCAGTGAAATTTAAAATAGCACTTCCAGCTATTTATGAAAAATAAAAGCCATACAATTTGTATGGCTTTTAAAATTAGGCTTTTGTATTGCTATTTAATTAGGAATAGGAAATCCCCTATCTCTCATTAAAGCTTCAATTTTTGCATCACGCCCTCTAAATAAACGATATGCTTCAGCTGGATCCATGGAGTTTCTTGGTGCAAATAAATATTTTACTAGTTTCGCAGCTATATCTTTATCATAAAAACCATTTGGAGCTTCTACAAATGCTTCTGAAGCATCAGCAGTTAAAACATCTGCCCACATGTATCCATAATATGCCGTTGCATAGCCTTCACCAGAAAATACGTGTCCAAAATGTGGTGTTCTATGGCGCATTGGTAATTCCTTTGGCATATTTAATTCTGCTAAAGTTACACGTTCAAATTTG
>Ga0256845_1003055_pt1 | contig 11605 bp, 11 predicted proteins | sample RiftiametaG_FD_189101 | JGI IMG/M metagenome (GOLD analysis project Ga0256845, IMG submission 189101) | Tube worm associated microbial communities from hydrothermal vent at the East Pacific Rise, Pacific Ocean - Riftia | ecosystem: Host-associated > Annelida > Integument > Unclassified ... | reverse complement strand
AGCGGAGCCGCGAGTCATCGCCCAGGCCCAGGCCAAGGCCCAGGCCAAGGCCCAAAATGTCCGCTTAGTTCCGCGGCGGCGGCAGCAGCAGGCTGATGAATACCGAGCCGATGAGCAGCAGGGCGACGCCGCCAAGTGACCAGCCAAGGGGCACGTGATAGGCGGGCAGCCAGCTGCCAAAACCCTCCGCGAGCAGCATCTTGATGCCGACGAAGGAGAGCACGAGCCCTAAGCCGTACTTCAGGTAGTAGAAACGGTCGATGATGTTCTCGAGCAAGAAGAACATCGCCCGCAGGCCCATCACGGCGCAGACATTGCTCGTAAAGACGATGAAGGGGTCGGTGGAGATGCCGAAGATCGCCGGGATCGAGTCGAGTGCGAAGACCACATCGGCGGTCTCGATCATCAGCAGAGTGACAAAGAGTGTGGTGATGAAGAGCTTGCCCTGGCGGCGGACAATGAAGCGCGGTCCCTCGTACTCGCGGGTGACGCGAAACCACTTTTCGACGGTCTTTTTAACCCAATTGTCCTTGGCGACCTCGCCGGCCTCCTCTTCGCCGCTGCCATCGTCGATAAAGAGCAGCCGGATCCCGGTGTAGAGGAGAAAACCGCCAAAGAGGTAGAGCGTCCACGAGAAGATCTCGATGAGCGCGAGACCGGCGATGATGAAGATGCCGCGGAGGATCAGTGCGCCGAGAATGCCGGCGAAGAGAACCCGATGGAGGTGCTCTCGCGGGATCCTCATGTAGCGAAAGATGACGATGAAGACGAAGATGTTGTCGACGCTGAGCGCCTTTTCGATCAGGTAGGCGCTCAGGAATTGGAGCCCGGCGGTTTCGCCGTAGGTCATCCAGACGTAGCCGTTAAACGTGAGGCTGAGCGCAACCCAGATGACCGACCAAATCGCGGCCTCGCGCATCGATACCCGGTGGGCGCCACGGTGGAAGACCCCGAGATCGACGGCCAGCAGGACCAGGATGCCGGCCAGAAAAAGGCCCCACATCAGGGGCGAACCGACGGATTCGAACAAAGAGCGGACCGGCTACTTGGTGATGTTTTTGAGCGTCGCCGCCTTGACCCGGAGGACCAATTTTCGCGGTTTGGCGTTCGAGTCGTAGCGGAGGTCGACCAGGGTGCCGGTGAACTCGATCGGCCCGTGAGGCGTGAGCGACTTGCCGACCTCGCGGCTGGTGAAGATCTGGTAGTCGATGGTGATCTCGAAGAGCACCGGATCGGGGACCGCCGCGTGTACCTCGTAGTCGCCGTACTCGAAATCGCTGACGGTCTCGGCGAGGCCATTGCCGTTCTGCACCAGCGCCTGCCCACTAAAGGTGCCCTCAGCGGCTTTGAGCTCGCTGACAAAGGCGTCGCGCTGCTTTGGCGTCAGGCTGTTGAAAGCCAGCGTATTGGCCTTGTTAAAGGTCAGCTCTGAATCGACCGGGTTGTAGCCTGGCGGCAGCTTCATGAACTCGGGCTCGGCGCCCTTATCGACGCACGCGGGGGCCAGCGTCAGTGACGCCGCGATCATCAAGAGAGAGAGGGCCCTGGACATAGCGGGGACGCTAGCACGCATCGCGGCGCCGCGGCAGCTCAGGTCGGCGAGGGCTCGATCAGGGCCTTGGGGCCGAGGGCTGCGGCGAGCGCGTTGCGGGCATCGCGAGCCTGCGTACGCTGCTCGCTGTTGGCCTCAAAGGTGATCCTGACGATGCATCGGAGGTGACCGCTTGTGTCCGGCGTCCAGCGCGGGTACGAGCCGATCTCGACCCCGGCAAAGTCCGCGACAACGCGATTGAGGGGGTCAGCGAGGTCGCTCTCGTCGAGATCTGTGTGCAGTACCTCGAGGCTCCAGCCGCCAGTGTCGGGCAGCTCCCCCGGGATCGTCTCTAGGGCCTCGATCTTGGCCTGGCAGAGCTCTGGGATGCCCGGCAGGATGTAGATCCGCGCGCCAGTGCAGATGCCCCGGGGGCTGGCCTCGGGATCTGCGCCGGGAGTCTCGAGATCGAGGCGCAGCACCGGCCAACCCGGCTTTGCGCGCAGCATCGTGCCCTCGGGCACGTCGGCCATCGACAGAGCTTCGGGGCTTATCGAGTCGCCAAAGTGGGCCCGGAGAATCGCCTCCATTGTGGGATCTCGAACCAGCGAGCGGCCGGTGGCGCGAGCGATCGCTAGCAGGGTTACGTCGTCGTGAGTGGGCCCGACGCCGCCGGAGGTGAAGACCAGCGGTGTGCGGGTGAGCAGGCGCAGGAGGGCGTTGCCGATGTCCTCCAGAGTGTCCGCGACAGTGACCATCTCGAGCAGACGGATCCCGCGACGTCGGAGCACGGTCGCCAAAAAATGGCCGTTCTGATCGCGGATCTTGCCGGAGAGCAGCTCGTTGCCGATGAGGAGAATCGCGGCGGTCGGGACCATAGGAGGTCGCCAGAGTAGCAAGCTCCGCGATCGTCCGTGAGCGCAGGCGCAGCTCGGCGCCTTGACGGCGAAGGGTCCCCGGAGTAGTCAGCCGGGAGCGGCGGTAGCGAGCGTGTTTTCTGACCCAGTCCGTGAGCAGATGGGCGGACCTGTGGGGCCCTCCTCCGGGGGTCGATCCGTCGGCGCGGATCTGTGTGGCATCGGCGATCTCGAGGACGTCGAACTCGCGGAGATCCTGGGCCATGCGTTGGCGCTGCGCGAGCTACCTTCGCTGCCCGAGGTGCTTCGCGGTCGGCAGATCGTCGCCGCCTTCGCCGAGCCGAGCACGCGCACGCGCATGAGCTTTCAGGCCGCGGCTCGTCGCTTGGGCGCCGATGTTGTGGCCTTCGACGGTGGTGCCTCGACCTCGGCGAGCAAGGGGGAGAGCGCGCTCGATGCCCTCCAAAACCTCGACGCGATGGGCTTTGATGCGTTTGTCGTCCGTGATCGACGGCAGGGCTGGGCCCGGCGGTTGCGGGGCGAGTTGCGGGCCCGGGTGATCAACGCGGGGGATGGCATCGGCGAGCATCCGACCCAGGCGCTGCTCGACGCGGCGACGATCCTCGAGGTTTTTGGGCGCTCTGCAGCCGAGGGAAAAAATTCGCTGAAGGGTCTGCGAATCGCGATTTGTGGCGATATCTTGCACAGCCGAGTTGCCGGATCGGACCTCCGTTTGCTGCCGCGGCTCGGCGCTTCGGTGGTTGCCGCGGGGCCGCCGGGGCTCATCGATCCCGCAGCTCTGCCGAGTTCGGTCGACTTCGCCGAAAGCCTCGACCAGGCTCTGGTCGGCGCCGACGTGATCATGATGTTGCGGGTGCAGCGGGAGCGCCTGCCGGCGGCGCTCGAACTGCCCGATGATGTCAGTTACCACACCCGTTGGGGGCTCAGCGTTCCGCGTCTGGGGCTGGCGAAGGCCGGCGCGATCGTCCTCCATCCGGGGCCGATGAACCGCGGCGTTGAGATCGCCTCCGAGGTTGCAGACGGCCCGCGCTCGCGGATCCTCCTTCAGGCACATCTCGGCGTCGCTGTGCGCATGGCGGTGCTCGCCCGCGCCTGCGGCCGCCAGAATCTCTTGCCAAGGGCGCACCCATGAGTGATCGACGGTCCTCTCTCCTCCAGGCGATCGCCGCGGACGATCCTCGCTACCACGGAGTCGGTGCGCTGGTGCTCGCCGACGGTCGTGTCTTTCGCGGGCTTGGCTTCGGTGCGGCGACGACCGTCGTCGGCGAGGTCGTCTTTAACACCGCGCTCACCGGTTACCAGGAAATCCTGAGTGACCCTTCGTACCGGAGGCAGCTGGTCTGCCTGACGGCCGTCGAGATCGGCAATGTCGGGGTCAACGATGACGACGAAGAGTCTTTTTCGACGGGCGCCGGTGGGTTGCTTTGTCGGGGTCTTTCGCCGGTTGTCGCCAACTTCCGCGGCGAGCGTTCGCTGCCCGAATATCTCTCGGATCGGGGCATCCCGGGACTCGCAGAGTTCGATACACGGGCGCTGACCAGGCGCCTGCGTGAGGGCGGATCGATCATGGCGGCGCTCTCGAGCGAGGATGACGACGTCGATCGTCTGCTGGCGTTGGCTCGCGCGGCGCCGTCGATCGAGGGTTGCGATCTGGCCTCTGAGGTCTGCGCCCGCGAGCCCTACAGCTGGCAACGGACCAGCTACTGCCCACAGGATGTGCAACGGCCGAGCATCGAGGCGGATGTGCACGTCGTCGTCGTCGACTTTGGCGTCAAGCACAACATCCTCCGTCGTCTTTGTGACGAGGGTGCGCGGGTCACTGTGGTGCCGGCTGGTACTGGTGCGGCGGCGATCCTGGAGCTGCGGCCGGACGGTGTACTGCTGAGCAATGGACCCGGTGATCCGGCGGCTCTAGAGCGACCGGTGGCCGAGCTTCGTCGGCTTTTGGAGCTGGCGCCGGCACTGCCGATTTTTGGGATCTGTCTCGGGCACCAGGTGCTGGCGCTGGCCCTCGGCGGTCGGACCTTCAAACTGAAATTCGGCCATCACGGTGCCAATCATCCGATCGCTCGCGACGGGCGGGTGCTGATCACTTCGCAAAACCACGGCTTTGCGGTCGCTTTGGAGTCGCTCGGGCAGCGGGCGGAGCTCACGGATCTGAACCTCTTCGATCGCACGGTCGCCGGCATTCGCCTTGTCGATCGACCGATCTCCAGCGTCCAGTACCACCCCGAGGCGTCGCCCGGGCCCCACGATGGCGCCTCGCTACTGCGGGAGTTTGTCCGCGAGATCCGAGCGACCTCGTAGGGCGATGAGTCGCGGTCTTGGAACCTGGGAGGACGCCCTCGACAGCCTCGGCGAGGCGGTGTTTGGCGGAGCTCGTGGGCACCGTCGTGCCGAGCCGCTCTTGGTCGCGCTCGATCGGATCGTCGGAGGTCTCAGTCTTGGTGATAAGCCCTACGCGATGCTCCAGGGGCATCGCGTCGATTGGGCGCTCTGCGAGATGCTGGCGCCCGGTGGCGGCCCCGGGGAGACCTGGGCGTGGCGGGCTGCGAAGGGCGTGCTGCCGGAGGTTGTCGCGACGCCGATCGTCGACGCGTTGGCGAGTTCGGTGATCGATCTTTTTGAGGTCTGGCGGGCACGAGGAACACTCGCACTGCGCGGTCGCTTCTCGGGGATCGTCACCCATCTCGCCGCCGCCGAGCATGCCTACGAGATCGAGGCGGGCATCGGTCTCTGGGAGGCGAGAGTGGTCCTACTCGCCGATGGGGCCCATATCTGCCGCGGTCCCTTGGCCTATCCGGTCGAGATTTTGCCCTGGCTCGAGCGGGCGACCGAGCAGCGATGGGGCGGTGAGATGACCGTCGATCTGCTCGACCTTCGATCGATGGGCCTCGCCTGGCGGCGATCTGGCGGCGGTGATCCGCGTGCGTATTTTCGCGGCTACGGCGGCTAGCTCTCACTTTGTTAAGTGGGCGAGTGCCCTATTTGCGTTCGTCTGGAGAGGGGGGCCTGGCATCCGGCGGAGCAGGATTTGTGTCGCCTGGCGCAGGTGGACGCGCATCGCTTGGAGAGGCGGAAGATGTGGTTGCTGGTGTGGCGGGCGGTTCGACTACAGGGGCGGGTGGCTTCACTACCGGAGAGAGCAGCGCTGGGTAGGCGTAGGCGGGTGCTCCCAGGACCATAAGCGGGTTTATCGAGGTGTCGCCGATTTTCACCGAAAGGTGGAGGTGGGGCGCCTGTGATCGCCCCGTCGAACCGACGAGACCGATCGCCGCGCCCCGCTCAACGGACATGCCTTCGTAGACCAAGAGGTCGCTCATGTGGCCGTACCAGGAGGTCAAACCGCCGCCGTGATCGACGATGACGCAGGTCCCGAGGAAACGATCGTGACCCGCAAACTGGACCGTGCCGTCGCCGATCGAGAGCACTGGGTCACCTGTCTTTCCGCGCAGGTCGAGACCTCGGTGTAGCTTGGTGCCAGCGCCGGTGATCGGGTTGATGCGCCAGCCGAAGGTCGAGGTGATGTGGGGAATGAGCGTCGGCCAGCTCAGGCGAGGGCGGGGCCTGAAGAACTCAAGCCCGTGCTCTGTGAGGGGATCGGTGGGCCCCGTGAACTCTGGCGTTGGTTTTGGCGGGGGCGTCGTCGCGGGCTTGACCTCGGCGTCGCCGCAGGAACAGGCGAGGGCGCAGGCGAAGACGAGGGCCCCGGACAGGGGGCTCCTAAGCTCGGGGATCTTCATCGCGGCGGGCGGAGCATAGCAGCGGCGCGCTCGCGCTCGGGAGCGGATCGCGAGCCTCAGGACTTGGTGTACAAAGAAGGCGCCTATGACCGCATCTACGAGCGACTCATCCTCTGTTGTGACGGTGCTCGGAGCGGGCAGCTGGGGCACTGCGCTCGCCCTGCACGCCGCTCGTGAAGGCCTCGAGACCCGCCTTTGGGCCCGCTCTGCCGAGCATTGTGCGGCGATGCGAGCGGACCGTCGAAACCGCCGTTATCTGCCGGATGCGGGGTTTGGCGAGCAGCTGACGGTCACGGATGACCTCGAGGTCGCCTTAACCGGGGCGGGTCTCGTGATCCTGGCGATCCCCAGCCATGGCATGCGCGAGGCGGCCGTTCGGGTTGCCGCTGCGCTGGCGCGTCTCGAGGAGATGGGGCAGTCGACCACACCGATGTACTTGATCGCCGCCAAGGGAGTCGAGGTCGACAGCCTTAAGACCATGGCCGATGTGTTGGAGGACGAGCTGCCAGTGAGCCATCACGGGAGCATCGCGGTGCTCGGCGGGCCGAGTTTCGCCGCCGAGGTTGCGGCAGGACAGCCCACCGCGGTGGTGATCGCCAGCGCTGCCCGTGAGGTCGCCGAGACGATCCAATGCCTGCTCTCTGGGGAGTGCCTGCGGGTCTATGTCAGCGACGACGTTCTCGGGGTCGAGCTCGGCGGCGCCTTTAAAAATGTGATCGCCCTGGCGGCAGGGGTCTGCGATGGCGCCGGCCTCGGGCAAAACACACGGGCCGCACTCATCACCCGGGGGCTCGCAGAGATCACTCGCATCAGCCTCGCTCTCGGCGCGCATCCGGCCACGCTTGCGGGCCTCGCGGGCCTCGGAGATCTGGTGCTCACCTGCACAGGTGGGCTCAGCCGCAACCGCCGGGTCGGCCTCGCCCTTGGGCAGGGGCGCAAGCTCGCGGAGATCCTGCAAGAGATGGGCATGGTCGCCGAGGGCGTGAAAAACACGCTCAGTGCTCAGCGCCTGGCTGCGCGCGAGGGGGTCGAGATGCCGATCACCGCGATGATGCACGCGATCCTGTACGAGGATCGCAGCGTGCAACACGCAGTTGCAGCCCTGATGCGGCGCGACCTCAAGCCAGAGCGCGGATAGCGGGCGATCTGCGGCGCGATCCTGCTGTCGAGGTCGGGTTTGCCAGCGCGTCGGCAGGGCTTGGCGCAGGATCGGGGATCCGCTAGGCTGGGGCCGCCTTGCGCAACATTGAGCCCACGCCTTTCGGCGACAAATATGTGCTCGTCGAGCACATCGCAACCGGTGGAATGGCCGAGATCTATCGGGCCAACTACTCAGGGATCGAAGGCTTCGCGAAGGAGCTGGTGATCAAGCGGCTGCGGCCAGAGTTTGCTGTGCGTCCGCCGGTCGTCGAGATGTTCCTCGACGAGGCGAGGGTGGCGGCGACGCTCACCCATAACAACGTCGTGCACACCTACGATCTCGGCGCTCTGGATGGCGAGTATTACATCGCGATGGAGCTCCTCAAGGGCGAGGAGCTGGTCGCTGTGCTCCGGCGGGCCGTCAAGAGCGGCCTTCGGGTGCCGCTGCAGATCGGTCTCGGGATCATCATGCAGGCCCTCGAAGGTCTGCACTACGTGCACACGCGGACGGATGAGTGGGAGAAGCCGCTCGGGCTCTTTCACCGCGACATCAACCCGACCAACATCCACGTCGGCTACGACGGCGTCTGCAAGATCGTCGACTTCGGGATCGCTGCGACGCGTGCGTCGCTTTCGGCCTCCGAGGGCAAGTTCGCCGGCAAGCTCTCGTACGCTGCGCCCGAGCAAATAAGCGGTCACAACCTCGACCAGCGCGCCGATATCTTCGCCCTCGGTGTCGTGCTCTACGAACTCTGCCTGCACCGTCGCCTCTTCCGCGGCAAGGGCCAGGCGGTGATCAATCGCATCGTCGAAGGGGACATCCCGCCGCCGACATTTGTCGACCCGGATTTTCCTCCGGTGCTCGAGGCGATCATCATGAAGGCGCTCGAGGTTGTCGCAGCCGAGCGCTATCAAAACTGCGACCACATGTTCCGCGACCTCGACAAGTTCACCGAGGAAGCGGGGCTGCGATGCACCCAGCGCATGGTCTCGGCTTACATGTCCGAGATGTTCGGCGAGGGCGCACCGGCCGAGGTCAACTACGACGACCAATACGACGACCTCGTCGACGAGGCCCTCGACTTCGATCAGTACGACAGTCTCAGCAGTGAGGATGAGGCTCCCGATTGGGTGTCCTCGCTGACGGAGAGCAGCGTGAGTAATCCGGGTCGCAGCACCCCCGCCGCCCGGCGCTCGATGACCATCGGTAACCTCGAGTCGATCGTCGCCAAGCTGCGCGAGCCGCCGACGCCTGTGGCCGAGCCCGAGCCTGAGCCTGAGCCCGAGTCCGAGTCCGAGTCACCTCGGCGGCGACGCGGCAGGGCCTCGGGTCGCCATCGAGCGCTCGCAGATAGCGGTCGTCGACGCCCCGTGAGCGGCTCCCAGAGCAGGCTCAGCGGCTCCAGGCCGGTGATCGGCACATCTTCGTTTTCGGCGGTTGATCCGTCGTTGGCTAGTACGGGCTTCGGCCATGGCGTGATGAACGAGCAGCGCAAGAAAAGCGGTGCGGTCATCACTTGGATCTTGGTGATCGTTGGCCTTGGTGGCATCGGCTGGATCGCCTACACAATGTTCACGATGAAGTGATTTGAGGATTCGGGATGCAAAGCGCCGCGGGCCGTGCCAACGCCACCTGGAATAAGTTTTCCGCCTTTCGTGTGCTCGGTGATCACGAGCCGATGCCAGGTTTTCGCCTGGTCATGCGGCTCGCACCTGCGCCGGAGTCTCTAGCTCGTCTCTTGAGCCTCCGTGCCGAGCGCTCGGATGCTCTCGACTCAGAGCTAGCGCGGGCGACTGTGCGAGCGGGAGTCGGGCTCTTGCAGTCGCATTTTCTCTCCTTCGCCTATGCGACCCCCGAGGAGATCGTCGCGCTCATCCAGCTCGACGCGGTCGGCAAGGTGGGTTCGTCGCTCGCGGTCTACGATCGCTTGGTGTCGATGTACGCGTCGCGGATCTCGGTGTTGCTCGGCGATGAGGTCGTCGTCACCGGTAGCATCTACGAATTCCCCGATCTTGGGATCGCCCAGCGGGCCTTCATCGCCGCTCAGGAGTGGGTCGAAGAAGCGACGCCGCTGCGCTCCGCCTGGCGGCTCAGCCAACAGCGTGCGGCCACGGGGCAAAAGATCGACGAGGCTTCGCTGGCGAGTACCGACGGTCAGACTGCGGTGCTGCGCGCTGCGGGCGTTGATCTCGAGAAGCTGCCGAGCTGGTGGTGGCGCGGCATCGCGGCGCGCATGCGGGCTGACGGCGGTGTCGAGCTCTACGACGAGGTGCCGTCGGGTGCCGAGCTCGCTGCGCTGATCGCCGATGCGTAGTGGGCTCTACGTTCACGTCCCTTTCTGCGCTCGCGCATGTCCCTACTGCGACTTTGATTTTGAGGTCGGTCGCGAGCCGGCGGTCGAGCGCTACTTCGACGGGCTCGAGGCGGAGCTCCGTCAACGCGTGGGCATCGGCGGTCGGCGATACGACACTGTTTATGTAGGCGGTGGCACTCCGAGTTTGCTCGGCGAGGTCGGCCTTGCTCGGCTCTTTGCCTGGATCAGGCGGTCGTTTCCCGGATCTGGCGGCCACGAGACGACCGTCGAACTCAACCCTGAACACGTGAGCGGGGGGCTTTTGGATGTGCTTGCGGAGCAGGGGGTCGATCGGATCTCGCTCGGCGTTCAGACCTTGGACACCGAAGGGCTGACGCAGCTCGGTCGTGTGCACTCGCCGACGGAGGCGACGGAGGCGATCGTCCAGGCGCGTCGACGGGGTCTTCGGGTCAGTGCGGACTTAATTGTCGGCTGGCCGGGCCAGAGTGCCGACTCGCTGCGATCGGATGTTGAGCGGCTGGTGGCTGCCGGCGTCGGTCATGTATCGGTTTACGCTCTGACGATCGAAGTTGCGACGCCCTGGCCGAAGCTGGTCCGTAGAGGCCTGCGGGTATTGCCAGATGTCGACGCCCAAGCGGAGATGCTCGAGCTGAGCGAGCGGGCGCTCGTCGCCGCGGGCCTGCGTCATTACGAGGTTGCGAGCTACGCTGTTGATGGCGAGCAGGCCCGACATAACCTGCTCTATTGGACATGGTCGGAGTACGTCGGCGTCGGTCCCTCGGCGGCCTCGGCGAGTTTCTCGAAGGAGGGAGGCGTGAGGCGGCGGAGCAATGCTCGGGGCATTGACCTGTGGAGCGCAGGCGCAGCCCCTGCGATCGAGCGTCTGGATCCTGAAGATGCCGCCCGGGAAGGGCTTTGGGTGGGCCTCCGCGTGCTCGACGGGATCGATGTGGAAGACTTTTTGTGCGCGTTTCCGGGCGTCGACAGGGACTGGATCGAACGTCGGATCGAGCGGCCTTTGGCGCGGGGGAATGTCGAATGGATCGATAGTGGTAGGGGTCTACGAGTCTGTTCTGGGCGGTGGATCTGGCACGACTCGGTGGGCAGTGCGATCCTCGGCTGAGCCCCGCGGCGACCGGCCGAAGGGCGCGGTGTCTGGGCGCACGGGCTCGCAGAGGTGGCGTGCTTTTGCCGACGCGGGTACAAAACTTGTGTGTCCAAGAGCGGCGAAGATCTGGCGCTAAGCGAGCGACAGGCGCGGATCCTGCACGCGCTTTGCCGTGAGTACATGGCGAGCGGGCGCCCGGCGGCCTCCTCCTCAGTCAGTCGAGCGCTCGGCCTGCGTTGGTCGTCGGCGACGATCCGCAACGAACTCGTGGCCCTCGAACTCCTGGGCTACGTCTACCAGCCCCATCAGTCCGCCGGTCGTCTGCCTACTAGTCGCGGGCTCGGCTTTTATATCCGCGGTCTGCCGCTCGCATCGGAGCCGCCTCCGACCATGCGCAGGGTGGTCGACCATTCGTTGGCGCCTCGAGTCAGCGGCCCCTCCGATATGCGCACGACGGCGCGGGTGCTCAGCGAACTCGTCGGCTGCGTCGCGGTCGCCTTTATCGGTGAGCCCCGGCGGGCGGTGATGCAGCACCTCACGCTGTTGGTGATGCAGGGTTCGTACGCTCTGGTGACCCTGACCCTCGACGATGGCACGATCTCCCGTCATCCTTTGCGCCTGGACTCGCGCCTCCTCGAGAGCGCCGACGCGGCCGCGATCGGCGGTCTCCAAGAGCGTCTGCGCGAGCTTTGTATCGGCAAGACCCTCGACGAGGCACGCGTCTTTCTCGAGCACCGGGTGACCGATGAAGAGGCGCGCTTCGATCGTTGGCTCGGCGAGAGCCTGCGCCTGGGGCTCCTTCTGTGCACCATGGCGAACCTAGATCCGCTCTGGTTACAGGTCGCGGGCCGGCGGTTGCTCGCTCAGTCGACAGCCACCGGCTTTGGAAG
>Ga0256845_1003053_pt1 | contig 11612 bp, 9 predicted proteins | sample RiftiametaG_FD_189101 | JGI IMG/M metagenome (GOLD analysis project Ga0256845, IMG submission 189101) | Tube worm associated microbial communities from hydrothermal vent at the East Pacific Rise, Pacific Ocean - Riftia | ecosystem: Host-associated > Annelida > Integument > Unclassified ... | reverse complement strand
GTTTTCGATCCTGACGTCGCTGATGAACTGCCTCGTCGTTAAGAAGTTCCTCTTTATGTCTCAGAAATGTGTCGTAGTCGCAGTTCCAGGCGTTAAGTTGTCCGCGATCGAGATCTACAATACGCGTTGCAAGACGGCGCAGAAACATTCGATCGTGAGTCACGAAGAAAATCGTCCCCGGGTAACGTTTAAGGACGCCTTCAAGCCAGAGAATCGATTTAATATCCAGATGATTTGTGGGTTCATCAAGCAGCAACACTTGCGGGGAGGCTATGAGTGCCTTCGCGAGCAGAACGCGACGTTTGAGGCCGCCCGAGAGCGATTCAAAGGTGGCGGCAGCATCCAGTTTGACGAAAGACAGCACCCGGTCTATCTCCTCAGATTTATGGCGGTTGCCAGAGATAATCTCGCGAATTGTTCCCGTCATGTTTTGCGGAACGGTTTGAGGCAGATAGGCCGTTGTAACACCTGCGGCAACGGTGATTTTCCCTTCATCCGGCTCAATTTCGCCGTTCAACAGGCGGAGAAGCGTGGATTTTCCCTCTCCATTTCGCCCCACCAGGCAAACTCGGTCACCAGCCTCCAGATGAAAATCCACGCCGTCGAGAAGCGCGGGACCCCCGAACTTGACTGTGATTCCAGATAAACTGATTAATGCCATCGAAATTTTCTTTATCGTTTGATTATTATACTTATTTTATGACCGTCCGGATAAATGTTAATAAATCGCACACTTCAGACGCATCACATCTCTCTTTATCGACCCGCATTGTCACACACGCCTCGTCATACTGTCCATCATTTTTATATAAAAACCCCATGGAACCCCAATTCAGCAGCTAAATCCAGCGCATATGCACAATCATTTTGCCCGCAACGGGTTGCGCATGGACCTCTATGCACTAATGGGTGCATCTTCGCCCATGCGTAACCCGTTGTGAACGAAAGTATAGCACATCTGTATCCACACTGCCGAGTCCATGCTGAAAGAGAACGGCAATAACCCCGCAGAATAAGTCTGCAATGATATACATATTTTGTATAGTAATATACATATAATGTTTAGCAACGGGCTGCCAATAATTCTAACAGATATTGTATTTTGTTGGTGGGCAATAAGATATATATAATCCAAGGGGATATGGCATGATACTTGCGATATAAGGAGTTAAATATGACGGAGAAAGGTGATGCGGTGTGAAAAAAACATTTAAATGGCTTAATTTGGCACAGTTTGGCGGGGCGTTGAACGACAATATGTTTAAGATGCTGGCTGTAATATATCTGGTTGGCGGGGTGGGTTGCAATTTAGCTTCGACATTGGCGGTGACATCTGCGCTTCTGGTTATTCCCTTTTTGCTCTTTTCTAATATAGCGGGTGCGCTGGCTGACAGATACAGCAAACGGGATATTGTTATTATTGCCAAGTGGGTGGAGCTGGGTATAGTTTTGCTTGGGTATCCCGCGTTGCTTTCCGGCAGGGTGTGGCCTGTTTTTGGAATAATCTTTCTGCTGTCCGCGCAGAGCGCATTTTTCGGACCGTCCAAGCGTGGAATAGTTCCCGAACTGGTTGGGCTTGACGAATTGCCACGTGCCAACGGGTTTATGACGGGAGCAACTTACATGGCGATTATCATTGGCTTGTTTATGCCGTCTCTGGCGACGACATGGCTGGGAATCAATTATATCAAAGTTCTGACGCTTTGTATAGCGGTCTCCATTGCCGGATTACTCTGTTCTTATCGGATTGGCAGGACCCCGGCTGCAAACCGGAGACGGAAGTCATCGATATGGATACTTCCCGATGCGATTCGGGCTATTGGGTCGATAGAGAGGGGTGGATGGTTGCGGCTGGCGGTTTACGGGACTATACTCTTTGGTGGCATTACCGCGCTGATGCAACAGACGTTGGTTGTTTTTGCGCGTGATGTGTTGCAGATGGAGGTTGAAGCCAGCGGTTTTCTTTTCCCGTTTGCCGCAATTGGAATTGCGGGTGGTGCGTTGCTTACTGCACGTCTCTCTCCCCACACCATTGAGAAGGGGCTGATATCTATTGGTGCCACGAGTTTAACGATATCCATATTTGGGCTGAGCATGGCGGGTAGTTATATGGCTTCGGCATTCTGGTTGCTTGTAGCGGGAGTTTCAATCGGAATGTATGTTGTTCCGTTAAACGCTTTCATTCAGCAACGGACTTCGGTTGAGCGGCGCGGTGAGATTTTCGGGGCGATAGGATTTTTCAGCTTTTCAGCTATGGTTGCGTCGTCGATATTGTTTTACGGAGCGCACAATGGGTTGCATCTCAGTGCTCGCGGTTGCATGTTTGGAGCCGGGGTTTTAAGCGCAGTGCTCGCGGTTATCGCCAGTGTCAAACTTTCAGAATTCACGGTTCGCTTCTGGATATCCCGTATTACCAAGATTTTTTACCAGGTGAAGGTTAGCGGAATTGCAAATCTGCCACGTGATGGCGGGGCATTGATTATCTGCAATCACACGTCTTATGCCGATGCGTTGCTTCTACAGTCAGCAACCCAGCGCAGAATTCGGTTTGTCATGTCCAGAGAGACATTCAGGCGGCGGAAAAAGTTGCGTTTCATTTTTAAATTGATCAATATTATTCCAATCCACACAAAAGACGGGCCTCATCAACTGAAGCGTTCCATTGAGACTGTGCGTCAAGGCATAAAAGATGGTTGTGTTGTGTGTGTGTTTCCTGAGGGTGAATTGAGTAAGAACGGTGATATGCGCAATTTTCATAAGGGCTTTCAAAAGATGATTAAGGGAACGGGATGTCCGATTATTCCGGCTCACCTCGGTAATCTCTGGGGTAGCATCTTCAGTTATTACAATGGTAAGCCGGGATTGAAACGTCTTCGCCGGTTTCCGTACCCGGTGACACTTCGGTTTGGTGAGGCATTGCCGTTGTTTGTATCTTGCGATGAGGCGCGACGAGTGGTTGCCGATTTGGGTCGCGCTCATAAAGATGAAAACAGTGTGAGATGTCAGAAGATTTCAGCGAATGAGTGTCCGCATAGTGCGGCTGCGTGACGAATGGTACGTGCGGGTTATATTGAATCTTGCACGTATTCAGAGAGTATTTCACGAGCCTTTTGGCAATCGGTACTGATGGCGGCAACGAGTTGATCGATGGAATCAAACTGCTGGTCGGACCGCATGAAGCTGACAAAAAATATCTCCATTTCGTGGGAGTAGAGATCGAAAAAACCGTCAAAAAGATGGACTTCGAGGGTGAGGTCGTGGGTTTCGTCGTCGAATGTTGGGCGTGATCCATAGTAGGCGACACCGTCGTGCCGCCGACCGTTGACGATGGTGCTGACGGCATAGATGCCGGGCGGCGGTGTTATCTCTCCATCCGACACGATATTGGCGGTGGGATAGCCGAGTTCGCGTCCGACTTTGCGTCCTTCAACGACAGTGCCAAGGATACTAAAAGGGCGACCGAGCATACTTTGCGCCTCATTGAGCCGTCCATTTATCACCGCATCTCTGATACGGGTGCTTGATACGGGGCGTTGCTCAAAGAGTACGGGTTCAACGGTCGTTACGGCAAATTTATACTTACCGCCAAGCTCTCTGAGAAGATCGATTGTTCCGTTGGCATCATATCCAAATTTCCAGTTTCGCCCAGCTACGATTTCGGAGAGGGTTGGAATCGACTCCGAAAGCCGCGCTGCAAACTCTGGCGGAGACAGGTGGCGCAGTTCGCGATCGAACGGCATTAGAAGGCATCCATCAATATCCAGCTCCTCTATCAGTCGCAGTTTATGTGAGAGAGAGGTGAGCAGAATCGGAGAATTGTCGTCCCGGAGTGCTTTTTTGGGATGTGGTTCAAAGGTCAGCACCCAGGCACTGGAATTGGTTTTGCGAGCGTGGGTAACGGCGGTTTCGATCACCGATCTATGTCCGATATGGATCCCATCCAAAGTTCCGGCTGCCATAACAATAGGCTTTTCGACCGTTTTAAGTTTTTCAATTTTACGGATTATTTTCATATTTTCACCGCAATGCCAGCATCATTTTCGTTGTTCTGAGCAAGATATTGTCTTGCAAATGAATATAGTGTTTAGGTCGCTCTTGCTCATTTCACTTTGACGGCACTGGTCGGAAGGGCGATTTTTTCGAGTTCATTTACATTCATATCGAGCACACGATCCAGCGTATAGGCGTTTTCGAGCTTAAAATTGCCTGATTGTATGCGTTGGAGTTCGCGCAGATGCGCCCCGCATCCGAGACCATCACCAATATCGGCGCACAACGTTCTGACATAGGTGCCCTTGGTGCATTCAAGCCGAAATCTGGCAAACGGCGAATTGAAATCGAGCAATTTAAACGAGTAGACGTGACGCAGGCGCGGTTCACGCTCAACCTCTTTACCCTGGCGTGCCAGTTTGTAGAGGGGTACGCCGTTTTTCTTGATGGCTGACACCATTGGGGGTATTTGCTGAATATCGCCGCGCCATCTGGCTATTTCGTTTTCGAGTTGCTCTTGAGTGATGGAGGCGGGATTTACTTCCGCAAGAATGCGACCCTCGATATCCTGAGTGTCGGTTGCTATGCCCAGGTGCATAATTCCAGCATACGTCTTGTCTCCACCCATAATCCACTGGGAGAGTCTAGTGCCCTGGCGACCGAGCAGGATTATGAGCAGCCCGGTGGCCATTGGATCCAGAGTGCCGCCGTGACCGACTTTTTTGAAGTTGAACTGATGCCGGATGCGGGCGACCACGTCGTGCGAGGTCATGTGTGGAGGTTTATCCACAAGCAGTATGCCGTGAAAATGGTCTTCACGGCTTGCTCCCCGTCGCACCTCTTTATGCACTTGTGTTTTTGGTTTATTCTTCATCGTCATTTACCCATTCCCCGAATTTGTTGTTATCCGCCCATTCGGGATGATTCTCTTCCATATCCGCAATCATTTCTAGAACGTGATCTCCTTTTTCTATGGAATTATCGAGAAAAAACGAGAGTTTTGGTGTGAATTTAAAGCTGACAACTTTTCCGATTTTCCCCTGTAGCGCCTGGCGTAGTTTTTTTACAATTCTCAATGTCTTGCGCTGATATTCACTGTCACCGATGATGGAGACAAAAACATGCGCATGTTTGATGTCCGGGCTGGTCTCAACACGTGAAATCATCACTGTGGCAGCGTTCACGTTTTTGTTGTCCAGCATAGTAAGGAGATTGCTTGCAATTTCGCGTCTAAGCAACTCATTGACTCTCACAATTCGGTTAATGGACATGGATTACCTCTGATAGTTTTTGCTTTTTAGTTTTATTATAGCCGACACGGAGTGAGGTGTGTCGTCGCTGGTGCTTACAGCTCGCGTTCCAGTTTCTCCATCAGGTAGCATTCAATAATATCCCCGGTATCGAAATCTATGAAATTATCAAGCGATATTCCGCATTCCTGTCCATCGCGAACCTCTCTGGCATCGTTCTGAAAACGTTTCAGTGATGAGAGATTCCCTTCATAGATGATGTCATCATTACGTTTGACTCTGGCCTTGCCGGTCGCCCTTATGACTCCGTCAATCACCATGCACCCGGCGATTTTGCTGCGTTTCCCGATCTCAAATATTTGGCGTATCTCCGCCTGACCGATAATTTTTTCACGGTATTCTGGATCAATCAGTCCCGTCATGGCGCGTTTCACATCATCGGCCATCTCATAAATAACGCTGTAGAGACGAACCTCGACACCTTCGCGTTTTATTATGGCTGTCACGCCACTCTCTTTACTGACGTGGAATCCCAATATCACGGCATGGGAGGCCTTTGCCAGCAGTATATCGTTTTCGTTAATATTGCCAACAGCACTCAGGAGTATTTTCAGCGACACTTTGTCGCTCTCTATCTCTCCCAGCAGTTGTTCCACGGCTTCGAGGGAGCCTTGAACATCGCACTTCAGTAGTACGGACAGCTCTTTTTTCTTTTCGCTGTCGATTTGTTCGAAGATGTTTTCGAGTGTAATCTCTTCGGGTTTGGTTTGCTTTAACGACTCCTGCCGTTCAGCTTCAACACGCTCTTTGGCTATCTTTTTCGCCTGACGGTTGTCTTTAATAATCTCGAAAGCCGCGCCCGCCTCGGGCACACTGTTCAGCCCCATACATTTCACCGCCATGGAGGGTTTGGCGGTGCGGATTTTATGTCCTTTATCGTTTATCAGTGCCTTAATCTTGCCCCAGCATGAACCGCTTATGAAAGAATCACCAACTTTCAGCGTTCCGCGTTTGATGAGCAGGGTGGCTGTTGGACCCATTCCCGGCTCCAGTTTCGCCTCAATGACATAACCATCGGCAGCACGCTTGGGATTGGCTGTCAGCTCCAGCATTTCAGCCTCCAGATTTATATGTTCCAGGAGTTCATGAATGCCCTCACCCGTCACAGCACTCACGGGGAACACGCCGATATCGCCACCAAGTGCTTCGGGCAACAGTTCGGCTTCCATCAGACCCTGATAAAGCTTGTCGAGGTTGGCCCCCGGCAGATCCATCTTGTTGGCGGCCACGATGATACAGACTCCGGCCGCCTTGGCGTGCTGAATAGCCTCTTTAGTTTGCGGCATAACGCCGTCATCTGCGGCGATAATCAGAACAACAATATCTGTCAGATTCGCACCGCGTGCACGCATGGCGGTGAAAGCCGCATGTCCGGGAGTGTCCAGAAAAGTGATCGGATGATCATTCACCTCAACAGAGTAAGCACCGATGTGCTGAGTGATTCCACCAGACTCACCCTCGGCCACGGATGCCTTGCGGATCTTATCCAGCAGGGATGTTTTCCCGTGATCGACATGACCGAGAAACGAGACTACCGGAGCTCGCAAGCACAGTGTTTCCGGGTTGTCGGGCGCATCAGGCGCACTGCTCACACCCGGATCTTTCCCTGGTTCAACAGGGGTTTTCGGGGATGGAGCGGGGGTCTTTTTCCTTACGAGAACAATGCCGTGTTTTTCGGCGATTTTTTTTGCCACCCCGAATTTCAGTTCCGCATTGATAGAGGCGAAGACGTTCTCCTTCATCAGTTCTGAAATGATTTTATTCGGTTTCATTTCGAGAATTTCGGCAAAACTCTTCACCGTCAATTTACCGTCAACCACAACCTCTCCGGTTTCAGTCTCATGCACCTCGACACTTTCATTTTTTTCTGCTGTCGCGGGTATTGGCGTTGGCGTGGCGGGCTCTGTCGCCGTCGGGGTCTTCCCGTCTTCTTTTTTCGGTTTCGACAGCGGTGGGACTTTTGCGCTTATTACCGCGTTTGTTGCGGTGGGTGCGGAGCTGGTGTCTCCGGCGGTTGATCCCGAAAAATTGGCACGTGCAAGTTCTGCCTGTTCTTCCGTTACGCCTGAGTGCTGGCTACCAATAGCGCCACCGTTCTCGTTAAGGAATTGAAGGAGCTTAGCCCCGTCAATATTCATCTCTTTTGCTAATTGATGTAATCTCATGATGGTTCCAGAATTTGTCCGTGTTCCTTTTCGTATTCTTTTTCAACTGCGCGGTGAACGCTTTCCACAATCTCTTCGTTGAATCCTTCAACTTCTTTAAGATCTTCCGGGCTGGCGGCCAGTATGCCTTCGATCGTAAGGAATCCAGATTCTATAAGTTTAGATGCCCTCTCATTTCCGACATCTTCAATCTCTGCCAGGCGTGCGATGGCGTGCGCCACTTTCTCCTCGAAATCGAGGAACTCTTCCGGTTTGCCGATATCTATTCTCCAACCGGTCAATCTGGCGGTGAGTCGCGCATTTTGACCGCGTTTACCAATTGCGAGCGACATCTGTTCGGGGTCAACCATAACCGTGGCGGTGCGGGTCTCTTCATCGATATCAATCTTTGACAGTTTGGCGGGTGCCAGGGCATTCGCAATGTAGTTGCGCATATTCTCATCCCATCGAACAATATCGATCTTCTCGCCCGAAAGCTCCTGCACGATAGTTTTAACGCGCATTCCGCGCATTCCGACGCAGGCTCCGACAGGATCCACTTTGTTATCGTTCGAAAAAACAGCAATTTTTGTGCGATATCCTGCCTCACGAGCAATGGCTTTGATCTCCACTGTCCCGTCGGCAATCTCTGAAACTTCGCGCTCAAATAGCCTTCTCACAAAATTTGGATGGCTTCGTGAAATTATTATTTCCGAATTACCGGGTTTATTGTCCACCGATATGATTAGTCCTGTTATACGCTCACCAATTTGATATTCCTCGGTTGACACCCGCTCTTTTGCTGGCAGAACAGCTTGGGCGTTATCTATGTTTATGTAAACATCACTACGTTTAAAATGTTCCACAGAGCCATCGACAATTGTTCCGACCCGATCCTTGAATGACTCATATACGTTCTTGTTTTCGGCCTGGCGTATCGCCTCCAGAATGAACTGCTTGGCGGTCTGTGCACCAATTCTCCCGAAATCGGGGGGAGGCACATCGACCTCAACCTGATCGCCGGGGTGCGCTTCGGGCATCACTTCCCGCGCCTTGAACAGCGCGATCTCATTGTTGTCCGGTGTAGTTCCCTCCACCACTGTGAGTTTAGCGCAGGCGTGGATATCGTAAGTGTCCCGGTCTATATGCACCGCAAGCATCTCCGGAGCTTCCTTCCACTTCTTTGCGGCATTGGAAATCGCCCCCTCCAGTGCCACGAAAATTGTCTCACTATCAATCTTTCGCTCAGCATAATAATAATCAACTAAAGCCTTCAACTGATGATTCATAATAATTCCCTATTTAAAATTTCAACGCGAACCAGATACGCAAAAGAGCGGGAAAAACCCACTCTTCACACTGTTCGCAAAATATTTTTCCCAATGTTACAAAAAAACAACCGCCACAATAGAGACAGATGAGCATAAGGTCAAGCACGAATTGATCTGAAAATAGATGGACAGAAAAATCGAATCGGGCGTAAAAAAAGAACGGAAGTGTTTCAGATTTGAACAAAAATAATTCCGGGTTGTCAAAAAACCGAAATTTGGGTTCTGAAAGATCGAAATTGTGGACAGAACGGTTGCGGGATTGAATTCCGTATACGTGTTTCATGCGGAATTTGATGTGTTAAGATTAGAAACACATAAATATGAGGAGAAGTGTTATGAACTTATCTATTTGGGATCCTTTCCTTGAAATGGAAGAACTGCTCGACAGATACGGTCGATCATCGCGAAAGTCATTGACCAAAAGAGACGATTCGGCCTTTGAGGTTGGTGATTGGATGCCCGTTGTTGATATTGAGGAAGAGGAAGACGTTTTCACTGTGAAGGCTGAATTGCCTGGCGTTGAGAAGGATGATGTCAGTGTCAATATTGATAATGGGGTCTTGACTATTAAAGGTCAAAAAAGAACAGAAAATAAGGATAATAAAAGACATCGCACGGAATGCTCTTATGGCTCTTTTATAAGGAGTTTTACTCTGCCCAGGGCGGTAAAAGCAGGAGAGATAAAAGCGGTGTACAAGAACGGCATTCTCAATTTGACTATACCGAAATCAGACGAGTTGAAACCAAAGCAGATTGAGATTAAGATTAAGTGAAAAGAGACTAAAAAAGACCGCCAAAGGTCGTGTGTTTTGCTCTCCAGCGCATGGCTTTTGGCGGTCACGCGCTGAGCGGAATTAAGCGCAAATGATGGATTTAGCTCTGAATCTGGTTGAAAGCGGTGGAATCATGGGATACCGCCGAGGTCTCCGCGATTCGAAATGCGCCCCCATCAATTATCAATATTCATACTGTTATTCATCGCTGTTTTTGTGTATAAATACCGGCATGAAATTTATGATGTACAACATAAGGTATGGAACTGGCGCACGTGCTAAACGAGGACCGCTCTCGTTTGTCAGTGGCTATCTGCATAAAACAGATGACCATCTTCAGGAGATTATAAAGTTCATAGATCAGCGCAATCCGGATGTGCTGGGGTTGCTGGAGGTTGATTTGGGTTCATATCGAACCGGGAAAAAAAACCAGGTGCAGACAATCTCTGACAAGCTCGGGCACTACCATGCGTTCCGATCAAAGTACGGTGTGAGTTCAAATTGGAACCTTGTTCCCATATTCAACAAACTCGGCAACGCTTTCCTCTCCAAAGACTCCTTCACCAATCAAAAATTCCACTACTTCAATAAGGGAATGAAACGGCTGGTTATTGAACTGGAACTTGAAAATCTTACCATATTCCTTGTTCATCTGGCACTTGGCTCACGTGTGCGCCACTTTCAGCTGGCTGAACTCTATACGCTTGTGAAAGAGACCAAGGGTCCCCTCATCGTGGCGGGTGACTTCAACGCCATCTGGGGGGAGCAGGAGATCAATCTCTTCCTCGCGGCGACAGGATTGATAAACGCCAACACCGCTAGTGTTCCGTCTTTTCCAAGCTGGGCACCAAAACGTCATCTTGATTTTATTCTGCACAGTTCCGATATTCACCCGGAAAAATTCGATACCCCTGAAATAATGCTCTCGGATCACCTCCCCCTCATCTTCGAGTTCAATGTTGGTTGACCTTTACAGGGAGAGTTATTAGTAATGCATCTTAATGTTTGTTTTGGTTCTGAATATGTTTAGAAAGGATAATGCCATGATTAAATCAGGAATGACAGGAGCTAAATTTCTTCTGAGTGCGGTTGCGATACTGCTTCTAACCGATTCCACGCTTTACGCCGAGAAGAGTTCCTTTAAGGATGAGAGCAGAGAAGTGACAGATCAGCGCATGAAATGGTGGCGGGATGCCCGTTTCGGCATGTTTATTCACTGGGGTCTTTACGCGGTTCCCGCTGGAGAATGGGAAGGGAAAACCGGGCATGCCGAGTGGATTCGCACAACGGCGAAGATCCCTCTGGACGTGTACGATAAATTTGTAGAGCAGTTTAATCCCGTCAATTTTGACGCAGATGCCTGGGTAAAAATGGCAAAAGCGGCAGGAATGAAGTATATCGTTATCACCTCAAAGCATCACGACGGGTTCTGCTTGTGGCCGAGTGAGCAGACCGAGTTTGATGTGGCATCCACCCCGTTTAAACGCGATATTCTCGCTGAGTTGAAGGCGGCCTGCGATAAGGAGGGAATAGTTTTCTGCACATATCACTCAATTATGGACTGGCATCACCCCGACTATCCTGCCCGCAAATGGGAGAAGGAGCGTGCAAAAAAACCGCGTGATTTCGACCGCTATATAAAATATATGAAAGCCCAGCTGAAAGAGATTATCACGAACTATCATCCCGGAGTGATGTGGTTTGATGGCGAATGGGAAAACGCATGGAATCACAAAATGGGGCTGGATCTCTACGAATATGTGCGCGGTCTGCAACCAGACATCATCATCAACAACCGTGTTGACAAGGCTAGAAGAGGAAAAGACGGCGATGGGAACTATGCTGGTGATTTTGGCACTCCTGAACAGAAGATTCCCGCCAATGGTCTGCCGGGCGTGGACTGGGAGTCATGCATGACTATGAACAGGCACTGGGGATGGAATAAGAACGATCACCGCTGGAAAAGCACTGAAAGCCTTGTGAAAAAAGTTGTTGATATCGCCAGTAAAGGCGGTAACTACCTCCTGAATATAGGGCCCAAAGCCGACGGAACATTCCCTGCCG
>Ga0256845_1003052_pt1 | contig 11613 bp, 7 predicted proteins | sample RiftiametaG_FD_189101 | JGI IMG/M metagenome (GOLD analysis project Ga0256845, IMG submission 189101) | Tube worm associated microbial communities from hydrothermal vent at the East Pacific Rise, Pacific Ocean - Riftia | ecosystem: Host-associated > Annelida > Integument > Unclassified ... | reverse complement strand
AACTCGCTTTGGCCGCATCGCAGCTTTGGCTCGGGGAGCGCGAAGAAATCATAAGCGATTTGGTGGTGCGCTTGAGCCGATGCACACCCTCAAACTCGAATTGGGTGAAAAGCCACGCGGAGAACTCTATAGTCTACAGGGCGCTTCAATCGAACACGCGCGTACAAGATTGACTTCCCATTTAGAGGCCATGACCACAGCAGGGCAAGCTCTCAAGTGGGTAAAAAAAAGTGTCCCTCAGAATTTAAGTGATTCCCTCATCTGGCAAGCGCTCACCGCTTTTCTCGATCGACTCGACCAGAAAGAGGCTCAGCCTTTCGCCAGTTCACACCTAGCAAGTTTCGGCTTAAACTTGCTCAGGGTCCTTGGCTGGGGAGTCAATCTCTCCACCTGTATTTCCTGCGCACGCTCCTGCCCTCCAAATAAAAATGCGTGGATTCATCCCGAGCGGGGCGGACTCGTCTGTCGTTCATGCGGAGGAGGTCCGTTTCAAGTTTCGGGCGCCCTCCGTGCTGAACTGAACGATGCCCAACAAGGCTCCTCCCTTCCCCTCTCAAGCGAAGCTATCGCCATCGCAACCCAAATCATCGATCGTACTCTGCACACTCACGTGATTTAGGCTCCGCATTAAAAGTTCTGTATGGTCGGCCCGTGACCGCCACCGAGGCTGACAAAGAACGCAAAGAAATCACCGGGCGAGCCGGAATTGTCGCAGCGGGTACCCTCGCGAGCCGCCTTTTAGGCATGGCGAGGGATATGGTCTTGGCGGCCGTGTTCTCGCGGGCTGCTACCGACGCATGGATGGTAGCTTGGCAGCTACCAAACCTCTTGCGCCAAGTCCTGGCCGAAGGAGCGGTTCAGACGGCGGTGCTCCCGGTTCTCACCCAAATTCGCGAAAACGAAGGAGAAGAGGCCGCTCAAAGATTCTTTCGGGCGGTGCGCGGTCTCTCGGTGTGTGCCCTACTTCTAACTAGTCTGTTAGGGGTACTCTTTGCCCCTCAACTCGTCTCGCTTTTTGCTTCAGGATTTCGTGACGACCAGGTGCAATTCGAACGCACAGTCGAACTCACTCGCTGGGTGTTTCCTTATATATTTTTTATGGGCACAGCTGCCCTAGGCATCGCAGCCCTCAATACCCACAAGCGCTTTGTGGTCACTTCGTTTGCCCCCGCTCTGCTCAATATTAGTTTCCTCACCTGCGCCCTTCTCTTACCAGGTTGGCTCGGCGCCCGAGGAAATCAGCGTATTTTAGCCATGGCTTTGGGTGGTCTTGCGGGAGGAGCCCTGCAAGTCGTTGCCCAATGGCCCAGCCTACGCGCTATCAAGTACGCGCAATTGCCAAGTTTCGAGTTTTCCCACCCAGGGGTCAAAGAGGCATTGCGCAGACTGGCCCCCACCCTTCTGGGCATTGGCGTCTATTCAATAGACGTCATGGTAGGGCGCCGTCTTTTGACTGAATTGGCCGAAGGCTCCGTGACCTACTTCAGTTACGCCATGCGCCTCTGCGATTTTTCCCAAGGCATCTTTGTCATGGCGCTTTCTGCTGCGACCCTTCCAAGTTTGGCCAAGTTCGCCGCAAAAAAGCAGTGGACCGAGGTTTCTCAAACCCTCCTCTTTTCCCTGCGCATGGCGCTCTTTGTGGGAATCGCCGCCTCAGTGCTGACGGTAGTTTTGGCCCAACCCCTAGTAAGTGCCGTTTTTCAACGTGGTCAATTCTCCCCCCATGACACCAAAGAAACAGCTCATGCGCTCATGGCGCAGGGTTCTGGTATATTTTTGGTCGCCGGGGTGCGTCAATTGGTCATAGTCTTCTTCGCGCTGGGTAAAACGAAAATTCCCGTCTACGTGGCTATGGTCGATTTGGTAGTTTTTGCTGCACTGGGTTGGGGCCTCCGCGAACAATGGGGGCACGTGGGGGTGAGCATTGCGGTCACAGCGGCTCGCATCACGCAATTTTCACTGCTTTGGTTTGCTCTAGGACAAGTCCTCCCTTCCACCCCTTTGCGTAGTCTAGTCCCGTCCCTCAGTAAGTCCGCTCTTGCGGCAGCAGCCGGTGGCCTCGCCGCATTGGCGACCGTCAGGTTATTTCCCTGGTATCTCTCTTCAGATGCCTGGTTGAGGCCATTTTCTGCAATTTTTGCTTCAATTGCGTTCTTTATTGTCTTTATTCCTTGCGCGCGACTCCTACGCAGCAAAGAACTCGACACCATCACGGCTCCAATTCTGAGACGCTTCAGACGCTGACCATTGTCTCCGCGGCGTGCAACGCCTATCCAAGGCCCCCAGTTCAAGAAACTTCATGTCCAACTCCACAAAAAACGCTTCTAGCAAGCAGGCCCCCTCCCACACTCACGCCAAATCGATAAAAAAGGAGGCTCCCTCACGGCCCGGCGATCGAATCATTGAGGCGGAGTTTCTGGCTGGAGCCATGAATTTAGCGCAATTTCCGCCTCCAGCATTTTCTGAAATCGCCTTTGCAGGTCGAAGTAACGTCGGAAAAAGTAGTTTGATGAATTGCCTCACCAGTCGCAAAGGCTTGGTTCGCACAAGTTCAACTCCCGGCTGCACTCGCCAGGTTTCTTGGTTTCGTTCCACAAGTGACGATAAGGCAATTGTCGATTTGGTCGACTTGCCCGGCTACGGCTATGCAAAACGCTCCAAGTCCGAGAGAAAAGAGTGGGCTGGCCTCATTGAAGGCTATTTACTAGAGCGCGCAACATTACGTGGCGTCGTTCTGTTGATCGATGTGCGACGCGGTCTGGAGCCCGACGATGCAGAACTCTTGGAGATGCTTGCCGATCAACCAAGGGTAAGTCGTAAGGCGCTAGAAATCACCGTCGTCGCCACCAAGCTGGACAAGCTACCGGTCAACAAACACAAGCCCGCTATCGCCGCTCTACAAAGAGAAATTCAACAGAAAGTGATTGGATTTTCTGCAGTGGACGCCATTGGCCGCGTCGAGCTTTGGCGCCGGTTGCGTCGCATTGCGGCCGTCGGCGAAATGCCCAAAGAAGAGCTCCTTCTCAAAGAAGACACTACCACAGAAAACGTTGCCGAAGGTGACGAAACACAACCTGTAGCTGCACCGGAAGCGACAAGCGATGCAGACGGATCAAAGACCGAATAAAACGAATCGACTGGCTCTCAAGGCACTCGACCGCGAGCTTTTTTTCCCTTAAAAATGGTTTTGCAGTCCCGTGCAGACAGGACAAAAGACTTCTTTCGCCTTCCCATAAAGCGAAAGGCAGGGCCTCCTTCTGCTTCAAAGTATTCAATCGTGGCAACCTTCTTCTTGCGCGCGAATTTTTTCTTGCGGGCAACTTTCCACACGTCTTGAAAGGTACAGCCCTCTTCAATTTTTAATTGCTGGGGGCGCTCCTTTGGACACACTCCGTTAGCGCGATCCTTTTCTGCGTAAAGCCCCTTTTGGTCCGCTACAACCGATTGAGAGCCGCAACTTCTACGTCCAGGTAAAGTACCGGGTTGACGCAGGGGTTGGTAGCCAATGCCTGCGGGGCTTTGAAACGAATAGCGAAGGGATGATTTCTTTTTAGAAAGATCTACTTTGCCGTCAGGGGTCACGCCTTTGGCGACCAAGCCACGAAACTTTGAACGCACCGAGAGCTGTCGTGAGCGTGCTAAGAGCTCAAAAGGGCCTACTTGAGGATAGTCTTTGATCGCAATTTTTTCGGCTGGAGCTGGAGCTGGAGCTAACCGTGCGGTCGATTGCCCAAGCCCCCACAAAGACAAGGCCATACAGGCTGCAAATGACATCGCTATTGTAGCAAGACCGATTGCCATATCGCGGCGGCGCGGCGAAAATTTTGAGGTCGACTGAGCTGTTGAATCGGGCGAAGAACTTCCCATTGGACGGGGTACGTATCACTTACTTTACCATTGCGACAGCAAGAACGAGCAGCTATAGCCGTGGCCTCGGACGCATAGCTCAGTTGGTAGAGCACTGCCTTCACACGGCAGGGGCCGGGGATTCAAGTTCCTCTGCGTCCACTCAAAAGATCCTACTTCAGGTTTTTGCTCTTCGACTTTAGGCATCGTTGATGGCTCAACCTCGGGTAGGGCCGCCTCGATTTTGCTTGGCCCCTTTTTAGCCTAGCGTTCCGTCGCACCAATATCGCAAGCACCGTCCCCTCGTGGTCGACTCAATTGATCCCTCGTCACAGAGTTGCCCTTTGAGTCCACGCAAGAAACAGGGGTCAAGGCGTCTACAAGCACACTGTTCCCTGCAGGAATGAAGTGCGGGAGCTCCGTAGGCGAAAAAATGAGCTCACCCAACAGAAGGTCCTCTTGAATAAAGCCCAATTCAAGAGGGTCGAAGCCATTGCATGAGTTTGCCTCATCAAGACGATTGACCTGTGACGAAAAAGAGAAACTGCCCTCACAGTTCAGCGCTTGAAAGTTACCTCGCGCATCACCATTGACCATAGCATTAGCTACAAATGAGAAGCTACTCTGCTCAGTTGCTTCGACAGAGATGCCCGCCACCGCAGGCTCGCTGGTACTTGAACCACGAAAGGAGATGGTATTAAAATCGAGTTGAGCTTGCACGCTTCCTCCAGCGTTTAATTGGCGTATAGCCACCGCCGTACCATTGAAGTCCCCCCCGCCATTTATACTTTCCACTGCTCTACCAAGCTGATTGTCATGGAAGGTTGAGTTACGTATCGAGAGGGCCGTAGTGCGGCTCAGGGCTCTCCCTCCCGTCAGACTAATGGCCCCTCCACCCACTGAAGCCTCACGATCATCCCCCGCAACATTCACACTATTGGAAACAAACCCCGAACGTTCGACCCTCAGCGAGACGTCTTGGAGCGTACCCCCTCGAAGAGCCAACGCCCCACCCCGAGCAGTTACCCCGACGGACACTGAACCGCGCCCCGACACCTTCACCGAATTTCTTGTAAATTTCGAATCGACAATTGCCAAGGAGCAATCAGTCAAACCGTTTCCCGATGCAATACTTCCCCCCTCAACGTCGACCCTTAGCGAGCTTGACGCAATCTCCTCAAGAACGACTTGAGCCGAATTACCTTGAAAATCGCTCTGGGCGATAGATGCCTCTTCGGTGCATGCGGTGAGATAGACGGCCCCGCCCAGGGCAGAGACACCCCCGGCACCAACCTGCAACCCAGTGATGGAGATCTGATTGAAAAAAACTTTCGAATTATCCATCTTCAATGACGTATCCCAACCACCTCGACGGTCGCCCTTCACAAAAATGGCCCCACCACGTGCCTCTATACCCCTCCCACTCGATGTTACCTGAATGGAATTGTGACTAATTAAAGAATCATAAACTGTCGCAATAGAACATGCCACATACATACCCGCACCCGCGGCCAAGAGCGTCCCGGTATTCTCCTCGCCTTTTTGCTCAATCTTGTTATTTACGATCTGCCCCCCGAAATATCACTGGTTTGCACATCGCTCACGGCAATCCCGGCGCCATAGGCGCGGGTAAGGTGCCCCTCGTCTTGAGCTTCTAAACGAATCACGTTGCCAGCAACAACACCCGCAATGGTGACCTCGCTTTCTTTACCCGAAGCAAAAACACCGGCCCCCTTGATCTCCTGCAGCCCCCGCGGCAACTCTCGTGTCCACGAGTTGTTTGAGACCGAGCCCCCCGTGTCAACGAAAAGCTTGGCGTGGTGAAGACTAATTCCAGCTCCCCAAGCGTACCCCTCGGAAACATAGCCATTATTCGGCCCTACAACCGATCCGCTGCGCACAATCACGCGAGCTCCATCACGAGCATAAACACCAATACCGCGCAGACGATTCTCAGAGTCAATATAAATTACGCGACCAGTATTAGCTTGAACATAGGTTTTTCCTCGTGAAATAAGGGTGCCTCCTTTTTGACTAATTCCCACTCCTTGCTGACCTACGCAGAGAATTACGTGCACATTCTCTAAACGCAAATCTCCCTCGCTATAAATACACGCGCCGTCCACCGCAAAGCCGTTGCGCAAAAACATATTTGAAAGTGTAGTTAGTGAATTAGAAGGAACTTCTAAAATGAGAAATGTTCCGTCACCGACTAAACCAGTCCGACTACTAGCGCTGAGCTCCCCATATAAAGATTGACCGGCACGCAAACTGAGCGAATTTTTCAGCTCATAGTCGACGGCCTGAAAGAAAATTTTACCGCAAGCCTTATCGGCCACAGCCGCCTCAATTGTCTCATGCGTACCCAGTTCGCCCACGAAGCAATCACCGGGCTCCAAAACCCTTTGCACAACAGAATCATCCGCTGGGCTGGGGACAGGCTCAGTCACGCCCAAACTGCCTCCTTGAGCATCTTATAAACCAGTAACAGGTTCATCATGCCAATTGGACAAGTCAGGCAAAGTGCTCTCTACAGAATCGCGGGCAGCGCCCTCTTCGCCCAACTCCAAAGAAGAACGCCCTCCACAGGCAAGAGGACCAAAAGACAACGCCACGAAGAAAAAGAAGGTTCTCGTCAAAACGTGAAAAGCCTACACCCCCCTTGCACAAGGTCGCGACTCGGTTGCGAGTACACCCATCGGGTCCTTTTTTAGTTAGGGCTGCCAATTGCACCAAGAGTGTGCCCGTTCCGGCTCTCGAACTCCCTCGGACTTTCTTTTTTCGCCCGCGCCAAAACCAAGACCAAGACCCACCTCAGTTCTGTCTCACTGCAATGAATGGCCGAATACGTCGAAGTTGTCCAAGCCACCCAGCTTCAACTAACATCATACGCCAGAGTATACCTACTTGACAAATTCACTCATACACATACGCGCGTGCATGATTAAGCCATTGATTGGCAATGAATAGGTGACACGGTTCCTCTTTGAAATACTGGCTCGCCACCCACGCCCGGGAGGCGATTGATGACATGGCACGCTCTAGAAGCATGAGGTACGGGTGGTGCCCTAAGCATGAAGAATTCCCCTACCCCCCAGCAAACACTCAACCCCTTTGATCAACTCGGTGGCACCCTGCAGGTAGAAAAACTAGCGCGTAGTTTCTATTCGTACATGGCGCGTGAAGAAAAAGAACTAGCAGGAGTGCATCAACTCGACGATCGTGGTGAAATTAAGGACGACGCGGTGTTGCGCTTTAGCGCATTTTTGCACGAGTGGCTGGGCGGGCCAGCTAACTACTCTCCTACATACGGACACCCGCGCCTACGCATGCGCCACAGCAAGGTAAAAATTGACTCGAAGATGCGCGACGCTTGGCTGCGCTGCATGAGTCACGCCCTCGACAAGATAGGAGCACAAGGTGATGTGCGCTCGTTTCTTGACGCCCGTTTCGCTGATGTTGCAAATTTCCTGCGTAATCATCCCGATAGCTAATTCTTAGGCTTTTCGTAGCTTGGGATTATTTGCACCAGCCCCTCTTCCTGATTAAACTTGAGCAGTTCGGCAAGAAAAGAAGCTCGCCACCTAGAGGCGGCTCTGCCAAAAAGGTAAACTATGAAAAAAATGCTTAGCGTATTTGGTGTAAGTCTTCTGATGATTGGCTGCGGCAGCGGCGACGATACGGGGGACGATGTCTCAGGTATGGGCGGCGATGCAGCCGCTTCAACCGGAGGAAATTCAGGCAGTAGCGGGGGCTCGCTCTCCAGTGGTGGCAGTGTTAGTTCTGGTGGCGGCCCCTCGACAGGCGGAAAAGATGGCGGGACTGCTGGAAGTGGTATGGGGGGTGGAGTTCTAGGCACAGGCGGAGCGCCGCCTCACACTGGTACCGGCGGAGCGCCGCCTCACAATGGTACCGGCGGAGCGCCTGACACTGGTACCGGAGGCTCGACGGGACCTGGTTCGACTTGTGGCGGCTTCGTGGGAGCAACCTGCGCCAAAACCGAGTTTTGCGACTTCGCTCCCGGCGCTTCCTGTGGGGCCGCAGACGGAGCTGGAACCTGCAAACCTCGCCCGCTCGCCTGTTTCGCAATCGAAGATCCTGTATGCGGTTGCGACGGCAAGACCTATAGTAACGGATGCACGGCGCAATCGGCGGGAACCTCCATAGCTAGTGAAGGAGCTTGCAAGTAAAGCCCCTTTCTTCGCCAGACAATTGAGCCAGGCTCACGTACTCGCTCACAAAAAAGAAGCGCTAGGATCTTTTCCTAGCGCTTCTTTTTTGCGGAGGGTGAACTCACCTGGGCGCGGTCTCTCAAGAAACTCGCTCACGCGGCAGTCAGAGTGCCCCTCGTGGTTCTCAAGAGGACACCCAGAATGCTGGCTACTCGCTCTTCAGCGAATATCCAGGCAGTTGGTACGAGCCGTGGGGCCAGCTCCATTGTTGGACTCGTTGCACTCAGCCACAGTGTCATCAGGATCAACCTCAGCAAAGAGACTGACTGGGGCCGAATTGGGAATCCTCACGGTGTGCTCGTGTGTATCGGTCGAAGTATCAAAGTCGACCGAGCCGCCAGCGGGGATACTGCCGATGATAATCTCCCCGTTGCCAGCTGCTCCCGATGCGGGATCACCTGCGTAGATGCGCACAACCACGTCAGCGGCAGCCACGTCCGAGAGGTTCTTTACAGTACCCACTACAACAATCGGTTTACACGCTTCGCTGGGATCATTCAAAGTGACACTTAAGTCAGGCAATGAAGGAGCAGCATCGACAGTAGCGCTCTCGCTGTTGTTGTCTTCGTTGCACTCGCGCGCCACGCCGCTTTCTAGCCCATCGTTTACCGAGCCAACAGGATCGATGATAACTCGCACGCTATCAGGAAACGAATTGCGAGAATTGTTGGAGGCTGCATACGCTAGCTGAAAAACAACAGAGGCTTCAGGCTCCAACGTTTGTGTAATCAGGTACTCTAGGGGATCTCCATTCGCGTCCGTCAGCGCTTCGGTCACCATCTCACTGTCCCAAGTTCCCTCGAAACGTACGGGAATACCGCTGACGCGTAAATCACCAGCATTGCGCACCTCGGTGCCAATCAGGAGATCTTTTGAACTACCGCATTTACCGGGAGCCACTACCTGAATGCCGTCCACAACCAAGTCGGGTGCGGAGCCAAAGGCGCGGGGTTGAGAGCGGTAGGTATTGTAGAAACGCTCACCTAGGGGCAACCAACTACTGGGCTCATCACGAGGAATTCCTCCTGATTCATTTACGTTGGTCACATGGTAGCTGTACTGATTCCACACGCGCCGAGCCGAAACCCAACGGTCCGAGGGATCGCCCCAAACCTCGATACCGGCGTTGTAAGTGGTTCCCCCTTCGCTACAGAATCCACTCTCCGTAGTTGTTGCAAAGACAATCTCGGCATTTCCGTCGTTATCAATGTCGGCAACAATGGGATACTCAATGCGCGTACGGCTTTCGCTGGGCTCTTTGAAGAGTTCCGAACCGTCAATGCCCGAATAGAGTCGAAAACTGCACTCATCGTTGTATATCACTTCGGCAGCACCATCGCCGTTGAAGTCAAACACGCTCGACCCTGTAACTTGACTCGAGCGATCTTCCGTCGGACGTTTCCAACCATTGTGTAAGCAAACGCATTCGCCCTTGCCAATGTTGGCGGTCTCGTTGCATGCGAAGAGCCATTTGCTCTTATCGCTCTCGCCGCTGTTGCAAACGGCATCGTTCGCACAGTCCCCACTAGGCGCGTTACGGGGATTATCCGTCTGATTGTCTGAATCGACTTTCCATTCTTGGCATGCGCCACCTGAATCGGTCGGATCCTGCAAATCAAAGAGTGTGTAGGCGACATTATCTGCGGTGCCAATTTCTGGAAAACCGTCACCATCAAAGTCGTCGATATTCGGCGCACCGCCTGCTGTCCCTGAGAGATTAAAGCGTCCGAGCCCATCCACAACCGGCATCAGTTCGATAGAAAAATCGCCGGCATCGTCCACAGGGGCCGTGATGTCGAGAGAGTACACCAAAAGCTTGCCACCGCTGATGAGCACAATTTCAGGCTGCCTATCCAAAGGATTGCTCGGCCCTGGTGCCACGGTTCGGTCGGCACCCCACACGTCGGCGATGGCGCAAAAACCCTCGACCCCGTCGGCCTTACCCAGGGTGACTAGCCCCCCAGCGCTGGTATCGAATACACCGTCGGTTACCTTCCCTACCAGAGGGATACCGTAGACAGAGCCCCCCGCGACAATCTCTTTTCCGGGTCGAGCGGGGACTAGATCCGCGACACAAGAAATTGGTCCCTGCTCGTTCGTACCTGAAGCGCTATCGCCGGCCAATTGTTTGTCGAGGCCCCACTTGCCCTCAAGGTCCTTCTTCATCACAAAGAGATCGCGACCAACAACAATTTCAACCAATTCATTGGCGGCAACCGGGTCTTGAATTACATTCGCTAAGCTGATTGGCGGACACTCGCCAGAGTTCCTGTTTCCAGAGTCAAAGCTGATCAGACCACTATCAAATAACTCGCGCCCCTGGTTATCGAGAATAAAGATATAGCCTTGGGGATTTCCTGAACTGAAGCCGTCACTGTTGGTGGTCTCTCCAAAAATCACAATCTCGGGAATGCCATCGTAGTCCAAATCGCCCACGGCGACGGTCGAACTGGTATCATATTTTGCCTCGGTCACAGTGCAATCTGGGTCGGTTAGCTCAGCGTCAGCATTGTCCAAGAACTTGCCACCAATCGCACGGCTGTCCCCGCACACCGAGAGATATTCTTTCCCCTTTTTAGAGTTCATCATCTCGTCCGTGCCACCACCATGGAGAACACGGAGAATGGCATTGGAATTCTCATTGCCCGGACCACCTCGAGGTCTACTAAACGCTAAGAAGACGATTTCAGGAACATCTCGTTCATCAATGAGACCATCGCCATTGTCATCGTCCAAATTGGCGACCACGGGGGTTTGGGTAACTTGAACATAATTGGGCCAAGCAGCGAGGGCCGATTCACCAACGGCAGGGGCGGTCGAACCATCTGCTAAGGTCATTTGCACGCCATCTAAAATCTGCAATCGACCGTCCTTGTCGCTATTGTCTGAGGCTGTGCCCCAAACAATTTCTTGGGCAGGCAAAACATCGTTGATGTCCGCGGCAGGCAATCGACAAGTAGGAGCGGTCAATGAGCCAGCACACGCACCGGCCTCGCATTGCTGAAAACCGGGACAGTCCCAATCGTCCTCGCACGAGCAACCGGCCACTCCCTCGCCCGCCTCGTTGCAGGCAGAGCTAAACGCGCCGGCTCCAGCACAGGTGGTTTCTTTTACGAACCCGCTGCCACTAGAAGAGCAGATAAATACGTCGCTACCGGTTTCACCGGCCTCTCCCGTACTGGAACAGCTACGGTTACCGGGTATGCAAGCGTCTTCTTTACAGAAACCTGCGTCGGTGTCGCAGTAGCGAGCAGAGGCACAATCTAGATCTTTTGTGCAACTCAAGTCCTCACAATGAGCCCCCAAAGAGTTCTCAAGACATTCTTCGGAGTCTTTACAGCCCAATTCTTCGCAAGTGTTCGGAATGCACGCGCCCTTTTTGTCGACAACAGCGCATTGCTGGTCTTCAGTGCAGAAAATATCTCCACAGGGGGTCACCACAGGAATCACAGGGCCGCCGCCTCCGGTCCCGTTGCCGGTGCCTGGGTTGAGATCAATGCCCCCCCCATTGCGAGAGCCCCCAAGGTTTTCGCCC
>Ga0256845_1003051_pt1 | contig 11621 bp, 11 predicted proteins | sample RiftiametaG_FD_189101 | JGI IMG/M metagenome (GOLD analysis project Ga0256845, IMG submission 189101) | Tube worm associated microbial communities from hydrothermal vent at the East Pacific Rise, Pacific Ocean - Riftia | ecosystem: Host-associated > Annelida > Integument > Unclassified ... | reverse complement strand
GCCCGGCCCACATCGCCTGCATTTTGATCGCCTCAAAAGCAGGCGACCGCGCCGCCAGCACCGGCCAGATGACCTCCTCGAACTCGCGGTAACGCGGCTCGAAATCATCATGGGCGACGGCGGGGTCTTTCAGCGGGCTGCAAGCGCAGAGGAAGTGCTGCCCTTCGGGGCGCACCCACACCCCACTCGGGTCGATCATCAGCGGCAGCTTGCCCTTTGGCGGCGTAGCGCAATCAAAGGTGAAATTCGTGCGTTTGCGTGGTTCCACGGGCAGGTGAATGCCCGCCATCTCAGCAATTAAAGCCGCCCTCGGCCCCGCCGCGTTGATAAACGCCCCGCAGGTGATTTCAGCGCCCGAAGCCAGCCTTACAGCCCGCACTTTTCCACCTTGCACCTGCAATCCCGAGACTTCATCTTTGATCCGCGTAGCACCGCTATCGGCCTGATACCCCTGCATTAGCCCCACCGAATCAAACCAGCCTTCACCAGAAAGGCCGAGGCTGGCCAGCGTCAGGTCGTCAACATTCAGATGAGGAAATCGGGCCTTTAGCGCTTCGGCGGAAAGCAATGCCACATCGGCCCCGCCCGCCCGCTGCACCGCGTTGTTTTCCCTCAGAATTTGCGCGCCAGCCTCGCTGTTGGCGAGGTACAATACCCCTGCTCATGCAGGTTCAAATCCACCCCCCAGCGCCCCTGCGCGCCCTTAATAAAGTCCACCCCAAACTGGCTCATCGCCACATTCAAAGGGCTAGAAAACTGCTGCCGTATCCCACTGGCCGAGAGCGCCGTAGAGCTATGCGCAAAGCTCGGGTCGCGCTCAACCACCGTCACACTCAACTCGGGCGCAAGCCGCCCAAGGTTCCACGCGATAGCGCTGCCGATAACAGCGCCGCCGCAGATAACAACGTCACTCTGCGTCATCAGGGTGCGGATAGTTGCTGAACCAGCCACCAACCACCTTGGCGACCCGCGTATTCGGGTCCTCCCGCTCGGTGCTGGCGAGGATTTTTTCGGCGTAGCTATCAGCGCTATCCAGCGGCTTATAGCCAATATGCCCCGCTCGCGCATTGCTCACCGCGTTGCGGGCATTGTCCGAGGTGCCATAGATCACCGAAAATGCCACGCGCGGGGCGCGCCATTGCGGCCTCGGTCAGCCGCACACAATCATCAAAACTCAGCCAGCTCCACAGCATCCGGCGGTCGGCAGGTTCGGGGAAGCAGGAGCAAATCCGCAGGTTCACACTCTCCACCTCCCATTTATCCCAATAAAGGCTCCCCAAATCCTCAATAAAGCACTTGGTCATACCATAAAACGTGTCTGGCCTATGCCGCCCCTCGGTGTCCGGCACGGTTTCCACCTCCGCCATCCCCACCGCATGAATAGAGCTGGCATACACCACGCGTTTCGCCCCGTGCAACCGCGCGCCCTCATACATGTGGTAAGCCGCAGGAATGGTATCCGTCATAATCTCGTCAAAGCTCTGCTCACGCGGCACCCCAGCAAAATGCAGAATGATATCCACATCTTTCGTAACCTCAAGCGCCGCCGCGCGGTCTGAAAGGTCCATCACAATCAGCTCCTCGCCTTCCGCCGCCGCGCCCATATCCACACGGTCCACCAGCCGCATATGGGTGCATAGGTGCTTCAAGTTATTGCGCAAATGTGTGCCAAGCGAGCCAGCGGCCCCCGTGATCAAAATACGATTAAATTCGGGCATATTAACCTCTTATCTGCGAAAGGGTGGCTTTGGGGGTGATGAATTCTGGGTCCACAATCAGCTCTATCAGCGCGCCGCTGGTAGAGGCCGCCGCGCGGGCAAAGGCTTCGGGGAAGGCGGCCGTCTTGCGCAGGGTTTCCGCATGAAAGCCGTAGGCCTTGGCAATCGCGCAAAAATCAGGGTTTTCGATCGCCGTAAAGCTCTGCCGCCCCGGGTAATCCCGCTCTTGGTGCATCCGAATCGTGCCATAAACCCCGTTATTCACCACAATTACAATCGGCTGCGCACCGGCCTGCATGGCAGTGCCAAGCTCCTGCATATTCATCTGAAAATCCCCATCGCCCGCGATGCACAGCACCAGCCGCTCAGGGCATTCTACCTTGGCCGCAATGGCCGCCGGCAGCCCATAGCCCATCGCGCCAGATTGCGGGGCCAAAAGCCGCGCCTCAGGGCCGTACCTAAAGAATTTATTGTGCCAAATAGCAAAATTCCCCGCGCCGTTGGTGAGAATTGCGCTTTCAGGCAGCACGTCCTGCAAATGCGCCAAAACCCCGCCCATATCCAGCGCCGTTTCCCGCACGGGCAGCGCCATGCTGGCCTCATAAGCTTCCCGCTTTTCCGATGCCCAGCCCCGCCAACCGCCGCGCAGATCAAGCTGCGCCAGCACCTTGCACAGCGCATTTGGCCCCGCGTGGATCGGCACATCTGGCTGGTAAATCTTGCCCAACTCAAGATCAGAGGCATGGCTATGCACCAGTGCCTTCCCCATGCGCGGCAAGGGGAAAACCTCGTAACCATCGGTGGTATTTTCCCCAAACCGAATGTTGAGAGCAAGTATCAGGTCTGCCTCTTCCAACGCCGTTTTCAAGGCCGGAGTCTTGCCCAGCCCCGCATCGCCGATATAGCTCGGGGAGTGATTATCCAGCAGGTCCTGAAACCTAAAGGCACTGGCCACGGGCAGGTGGTTGCGCTCCGCAAAAGCTTGCAAATCAGCGCGGCCCTCCGCGTTCCAGCCGCCGCCACCAACCAGCAACAAAGGCTTTTCAGCGCGGCTAAACGCCTTTTGCAAATCATAGATGGAATCCGGCGTCGGGGCCGCCTCTGCCAGCTTCACCTTTGGCGTGGCCTTGGCCTCGGTACTGCTTCGAAGCATGTCCTCGGGCAGGGCGATCACCACAGGCCCGGGGCGGCCAGATTGCGCCACGGTAAAGGCCCGCGCCATGATCTCAGGAATGCGATCAGCGCTATCAATCTCGGTCACCCATTTAGCAATCGGCCCAAAAAACGCACGGTAATCAACCTCCTGAAAGGCCTCCCGCCCGCGCATATCCCGCGCCACCTGCCCAATAAACAAGATCATCGGCACCGAGCCTTGCATCGCAGAATGCACGCCAATGCTGGCATTTGTCGCCCCCGGCCCGCGCGTCACCATGCAAATGCCGGGCTGGCCCGTAAGCTGGCCATGGGCGCAAGCCATAAACGCCGCGCCGCCCTCATTCCGGTTGCCAATCAGCCGAATTTCGGGATGGCACACTAGCGCATCCAGCACCGCGAGATAGCTTTCCCCCGGCACCCCAAAAATGGTTTTTACGCCCTGCTTAGCAAGGCAATCTGCCAGAACTTCACCACCGGTTTTCATATCAGGCCTCCGTTGCATTTCCCGCACTCGACCACAGTTTCCTCCGCTTGAAAAGGAAATTCGGCGAGGAAAATCATCAAATTTCAGGCGGAAAATGGCGCGCGGGAGGAATTGGTGGTTTTGTGTTAACCTTCAATGCGCTACAGTCCTGAAAATCCATTTTCAAGCAGGCAAAGCATGACCAATTATCTTCATAAAGGCGACCTCCCCGACGATCTGGACCTTGGGCCAGTGGTGGCGATAGACAGCGAAACCATGGGGTTGCACCCGCATCGGGACCGGCTCTGCCTTGTGCAGCTTTCCGCCGGAGACGGCGATGCCCACATGGTGCAAATCGCCAAGGACCAAACCGAAGCCCCCAACCTTGTAAAGCTACTCACAGACCCTGAGCGCCTAAAGTTATTCCACTTTGGCCGCTTTGATATCGCGGTGATGCTCAACCGTTTTGGCGCTGTTACTGCGCCAGTTTACTGCACCAAAATCGCCTCCAAACTGGTGCGCACCTACACAGACCGCCACGGGCTAAAGAACCTTTTGCAGGAGCTGCTCAAGGTTGATATTTCCAAATATCAGCAAAGCAGTGATTGGGGCGCGCCGGAACTCACCGAAGCGCAGCTTTCCTACGCGGCGTCAGATGTGCTTTATTTACATAGGCTTATGGAAATTCTTAACACCAATCTTGCCCGCGAAGGCCGCACAGAAATAGCGCAGGCTTGCTTTGATTTTCTCCCCCACCGTGCTGCGCTCGATTTGGCTGGCTGGCCGGAAACCGACATTTTTGCCCACTAATGGCGGGCCGCCGCAGTTCATATTCCCGCATGGTGGCATGGCTCAAAATCCTGCTGCCGCTGATCGCGCTCGGGGTGCTCGGCACGGTGTTTTTGTTTAACAGCAAAGACACGTTTGAAATCGGATTTACATTTTCTCGTGCTGACCTTGATTCGCTGGAGCAAGGCAGCTTTCTGAAAAACCCAGAGATCGACGGGATCACCACCAAAGGAGAGCCGTTTCACCTGTTGGCCGATGAAATCAAGCCGTTGGATGACAGCACTAATTTGGTTGTGATCACAAATATGAGAACCGAATTTCGTTTTAATTCAGGGGCTTGGGCAAAGGTCACGGCGAGCTCGGCGCTAATGGACGTGGCGGCGCAAACCGTGTGGTTTGAAACGGGCGGGCAGATGGAGACCTCGGATGGCAATGTGGCCGTGGTGGAAACCCTGCATTTGCTGATGGCGCTGGGCGAATTGCAAGGCACCGGCATTGTGGCTGACGGCCCGCTGGGGCAGATTTCGGCGGAGAATTTCCGAGTTGAATCAAATGGAACCGAAAATCGGGTGCTTTGGTTCGAAAATAACGTTAGGATGCGCTATGACCTGCAAAACGAGAATGAATAACATGAAGATTTGGCTGCTTTCCTCGCTCATGAGCCTGTTTGCCGTAGCGGCCCTTGCCCAAGGGGCTTCGCTGCCTTTTGGCACGCTGGGCGCAGGCGAGGCCGAGCAGGTGGAAATCGCGGCGGACACGCTCTCGATTGACCAAGCCACGCAAGTTGCTGTTTTTACAGGCAATGTAGTGGCGGGCATGGGGGAGTTTCGGCTTTCGGCGGACAGTGTTGAGGTGATTTATGATACCGAGAGCGGCGCGGGTAAGGTGAAGGCGCTGAAGGCCACGGGCAATGTGGTGTTTGTCAGCGGGGAAGATAGCGCCACCGCCGATACCGCGACCTATGAGCTGGTGGACGGGAATGTGCTGATGGAGGGGAATGTGATTTTGACCCAAGGGCAAAATGCGCTTTCTGGCCAACGGCTTAGGATAGACCTGAACGCAGGCACCGCACAAATGGAAGGCCGCGTGCAGACGATATTTCAGACGGGCGGCAACTGATGCCCGAACTTGAGGTCACCGAAGGCCAAGGCGGGCTGGTTATCCGCAATATTGGCAAAAGCTACAAAAAGCGGCCCGTGCTGCGGGATGTTTCGCTGGAGCTTCGGCGGGGCGAGGTGGTGGCACTGCTCGGGCCTAACGGCGCGGGGAAAACCACCTGTTTTTACTCGATCGCAGGTTTGGTAAACCCTGACGCCGGCACGGTGATGATCGACGGCGTTGATATCACGTTTTTGCCGATGTATCGCCGTGCGAAAATGGGCATTGGCTATTTGCCACAGGAAGCGTCGATCTTTCGCGGCATGTCGGTGGAGGATAATATACGCTCTATCTTGGAGCTGAATATTAGGGGCCGTAGGCAGCAGCAAAAGATGCTGGACGAACTTTTGGCTGAATTTTCCATCACCCATCTGCGCCGCGCTTCGGCGCTGGCGCTTTCAGGCGGGGAGCGTCGGCGGGTGGAAATTGCGCGTTGCCTCGCGAGCCAGCCCAAATATGTGCTGTTTGATGAGCCCTTCGCGGGGGTTGACCCGATAGCGGTGAACGAGATCAGAGATCTGGTTTCTCATCTAAAAGATCGCGGCATTGGTGTTTTGATAACCGATCATAATGTAAGAGAGACATTAGAGATTGTTGATCGGGCTTATATTTTGCACGATGGCACCGTGCTTATGAGCGGCTCGCCAGACGAAGTGGTGCAAAATAAGCAGGTTCGGCAGGTTTACTTGGGCGAAAAATTCAGGATTTAACGTAAGAGGGCCTTGATGGGCATTGCGCAAAGGATAGAGCTAAAGCAGCAGCAAAAGCTGGCGATGTCGCCCCGCTTGCAGCAGGCTATCCATGTTTTGCAGCTCAGCGGAGCCGAGTTGGAGGCTTATCTGGAGCGGGAAGCCGAGAAAAACCCGCTGCTTGAGCTGCCCCATTCGCGCTCCCGCAATGACGGGTTTTCAGCGCTGGAAATGATCAGCGACGCCGAAACGCGGCTGGAGGGGCTGCATCGGCAAATTGGGCTGATGCGCTTGCCCGCGCGGGTGGCTGGGCTGGCCAAGGCGCTAGCGGGGGAGCTGAATGAAAGCGGCTACCTGCGTAGCCCGGTTTTTGAGCTGGCCGATAGGCTGAAAACCCCAACCTGCGAGATTGAAGCGGCGCTATATGCCTTGCAGGCCTGCGAGCCTGCGGGCATTGGCGCACGCTCGGTAGCGGAGTGCTTGGCGCTGCAACTTAAGGCGCTGAACCGCTTTGACCCTGTGATCGAAGTGGTGCTGGATAACCTGATGCTGGTGGCGGCGGATGATGTGGCGGCGCTGGCGGTTAAAACCGGCGAGCCAGAAAGTGCTGTGCAGGAAATGCTGGCCGAAATTCGCGCGCTCAACCCGCGCCCCGGGGCGGGGCTTGACCCAGCGCCAGTGGTTAATGTGGTGCCAGAGATTGAGGTGAAACGCGGCGAAATGGGCATGTGGCATGTGGCGCTTATTTCAGAAGCCCTGCCAAAGGCGCTGATAGACCAAACCTACGTGGCAGAAATAGCGAAATCAGGTGAGGCCGCGGCGGATTTTGCCCAGCAAAACCTTGAGGCGGCCAATTGGCTGATCAGGGCGTTGGACCAGCGGGCGCAAACCATTCTTAAGGTTGCCAGTGCGATTGTGACGCACCAATTTGCGTGGTTTGAAGAAGGTGACGTGGCCATGCGGCCCCTGACTCTGGCGATGATAGCAGCTGAAATCGGGGTTCACGAATCAACGGTGAGTCGCGTTACGGCCGGAAAATACCTGACCTGCCGTCGCGGCACCTATGAACTGAAACATTACTTTACGGCAAAGATCGCGGGAATTGACGAAAAAAGTGAATTTTCGGCGCTCGGCATCCGCGCGCGTATTAAACACCATATTGCGCAAGAAAGCTACGAAAAAACCCTTTCAGATGACGCACTTGTAAATATTTTACGAAGTGAGGGCGTAGATATTGCGCGCCGGACGATTGCGAAATATCGTGAGGCTATGGGGATCAGGTCTTCTATAGTGCGCCGCAAAAAATTGCAGATGCGGCAGGTTGACTTTAGCGACAAGCGCCCCTAGGTTCTGCGCCCTGTAGAACCGGTTTATTAAAGTCCGGGCAATTTTGCTTGGCTCAATCGGGGAGATGATATGCAAATTCAAGTCAGTGGAAAACATATGGATGTGGGCAATGCCCTCACCACCCATGTTAATGAGCAACTCAAGAGCACGGTCGGCAAGTATTTTGACCGCCCTGTCGAGGCGCATGTAACATTTTCCAAAGACGGGCATGAGTTTGTGGCCAATGCGATGGTGCATTTGGCAACGGGCATGATCGCCAAAGCCACGGGGCATAATGATGATGTATATGCCAGCTTTGACGCCGCCCTTTCCAAGATGGAAAAGCAGCTGCGCCGCTATAAGCGCCGGCTAAAAGACCACCACAAAGACCGGATAGACCCGATTGAAAGCATCGGCGCGCCAACCTTTGTGATTGAAAGCCCGAAAGAAGATGCCGAGCCGGAAAGCTTGCAGCCGCTGATTGTGGCCGAGATGGAAACCTCGGTGCAAACCCTGAGCGTAGGTGAGGCCGTAATGCAGATGGAGCTGATGGGCGCCAATATGCTGGTGTTTCGCAACGTCCAGCATGGCGGCGTGAATGTGGTGCACACGCGCGACGATGGTAATATAGGCTGGATTGATCCGCGCAATACCAAATAATAGCGCATTCCAAAAACTAAAGTGAAGGTAGGGCCCGTTATGGAGCTTTCAAAATTTCTGTTGCCAGAGGCGATTGTGGCGGATGCCAAAGCCGGCAGCAAAAAGCGTGTTTTGCAAGAGGCAGCCCGGATTGCGGCGCAGACCTATGGCCTGCCCGAAGCCAAAATGCTGGCCGCTTTGCAAGCGCGCGAGCTTTTGGGCCCTACCGGCATGGGCAATGGTGTGGCCATTCCCCATGCGCGCCTACCTGAAATCGAACATGTGTGCGGGGTGTTTATGCACCTTGAATCCCCTGTTGATTTCAGCGCGGTGGACCGCCAGCCAGCAGATTTGGTGTTTGTGCTTTTCGCGCCCGAAAGCGCGGTCACCGACCACCTTAAATCGCTGGCGCGGGTCTCGCGCACCCTGCGCAATGAGGCCACTTGCCAAAAGCTGCGCTCCACCCGTGATACGGCGGCGCTTTACTCTATTTTGCTGGAGAATGAGCGCTCGCAGGCAGCTTAATCAGGTTCCCATACCTGAACTCTTGGTAATCTGGCCCATAGGCGGCGCGGGTCAGCGCCTCTATTTCCTCGTCATAGACTTGGGAAATGGGGAAGGTATAGGCGGGGTCAGCCTCGTTTTTCCAGCCAAGAACCGAGGGTAGGTCCATCCGGTTTTCTAAGTACTGCAAACCAAGTCCAAGGTTTTTTTCCTTTAAAACCAGCACTTCGGCGTGCAAAATGCGGTAGCGCCGAATAATTTCAGATTGCAATTGCCATTTGCCATCTTGCCGGATTTTGGTTTCGTTTTTAAGGTTGGCCGCAACAAATATTAAAAATAGCTTAAAGCTAATCCGGTGTTCGTCCACACCGTAACCGCTTTGCACTAACGCGCGCCGGTCATGGCTGGCCGTTATCTGGCCTTGCGGTAAAAACATACCAAACTGGTCTTCTAACACTTTGCGAATGCCCATGTAGCCACTTGGCTCAGTGGCAAATATTTTATTGATAAAAGCATTATAGGCTCGAAGCACAGGGTGCCGGACAACGCTGAAAAACCGCGTATCTTTATGCTGCGCCTGCCACTCCGTGAAGCGATGCGATGTGAACCGATTTTGCGGCACCCGATTATCCAGCGCCTCTAGCCAGTTACGCACACCGAGATCAGGCACACCGGGAACGGGGCCGAAAGCCAGCGGTAGGTTTTTGCAAAAATAGGCGCGAGAAACGTCCGTGCCGCTTTCCAGAACAGGCGTTAAAATCGGTGGTTTTGTACCGCGCAGGCGCGGGTTGCTTAACGCCGCGCGCACTTCGCCTATGTTGATGATCTTGCTGGATAAACTACCTGGATTTTGCTTTTTTATCGGCTCATGCAGGGCTGTTTTCCCCTGCCGATCACCAAGAAATGCGGCAAGGCGGTTTATATTTTTCACTTCGTTGAGCATGGAATAGTCTATCTCGAAAAAGGGCTGCTCGGTGGCCGACAGGGATTTTTGAATTTCCGCGTAATAGTCTGTGCGATAGCTGAGATAGGTGGCATAGGCCTCTAGGTCAAAATGAATTTGCACCTCTTTGCGATGCGCAATATCAGAAACCAGCCATTGCTGGGTTTTGAGCGCGATTTGCAAAGACACAAAGCTCTCGATCGGGTCTCGTGTCAGAATGACTTTGGCGCAGAGCGGGTCTTTGAGCGCGGTGTGCATCACCCGTTTGTCATGATCTTGAAAAAACCGGAAGCCGGTGATTTTGTGCGGGTCGTTTGCCTGAACGGCATCAAGCAGTAGCTGAGGGTTTTTATCGCGGGCTTCGATCTCTATCCCGAGGTAGCTTTTGCACCCTTGCCCGCCTATAAACGACTTGTGAAACAGCTCCCCATGACACACCAACCCATTGTATTGGTTGAGATACTTCTCAAGCAATATTGAGCCGCTGCGCATCGACCCGAGCATAATAAAACTGGTAAATGGTTGCGGGTTCATTCGCTTTCCTGATTAAGCGCTAGATTTATCTCGGTATGCAGGTTAACGCCCGCATCTTTCAAGGTTTCTGCAAAAGCTGCAAGCCCATCATGGGGCAAAAAGGCAGGAATATCGCGGTTGGCATTGGTGATACGCGGGCGCAAGGCCAAGAGCAGGTCTTCTAGCACCGCGCCGGGCTGGGCGTAAATTTCGGCCAAGGTAATTATGCAAATTTCAGCCTCGCCGCCCGCAAGCGCCGCCAGTTGGGCTTGCTCTTTCAGCGCCAATTTTTGCACTTTTTCGCGTAGGGATTGGATATTTTGCGGGCCCTCCCGCAGCAGGTCTAGCAGCCACGCCGAGCGGATGTGGTAAACCCGCGCATTTGGGTCCTTCGAGATAAACTTGGCGAGGCTCGGGCTGGTATTGGGGTCAAAATTGAAGGTCGGGTCATCGTCAGCGTGGTTCCAGATGAAATTCAGCAGGAAACCCTCGGCGTTATTATCCCTGATCCGGCGGCTGCTGGCCATGTTGCGCTTAAGCAGGGCACCCGCTTGCGCAAATTTGGCTTTGTCTTTTGACCAGATATGCTCATGCAAGATAATGCCGGTGTTCTGGTGCAGCCACGGGGCTAAGTCCTTAAAAATACGGTCAAATCCGCTGAGGACTGTATAGGGCGCGGCGGTGTTTAGGTCTATCAAGCGGGGGGCGCGGCCTTGCATAAACAGCCCTTCGCGGCCCTTGAGCCAGCGGGATTCGGCGCGGGTAATGCTGGCTTGGAAGGCCACCGCCATATCGGGGTTACGCGGCGCGGGGGTGCGTTTGCTATCAAGTAAATCTGTATAAAGCTTGCTGGCACCGTGCCAGACTTTGCGCACAAAAAAGCTGTCCAGATGTTCGATGAAGCGGGCGTGGTCGTCATAAAACATCATCGGCTTGCCGCGAAAATCAAAGCGGGCGAAGGTGAGCGAGCGGGATTTTATGGTGCGACTGTGCTTGCGGGCGAGGCTCTGGAAATAGCTTTCGTCAGGGATCCAGCTCTGCTTGAAAAAGTGGTCATAGGTGGGGCGCATCGGGTCGGTTAATATGGCTTCTAGCGTTTTTCGGGTCAGCGCCCACCATTGTGATCCGATATGGGGTGCCAGTCCCTCGGGCAGTTTGCGGCGCACGCGCAGCTTGCGTTGCAGCCAGACCAGCGCATCAAAGCGGCGGCGGTGCTTAACGAAAGAAAGCGGGAAAAAAAGGCTGAAACGCTCGGATTCCAGCCCGCCTTTGATCCAGTTCATGCCGCCCACCGCGACGGATTCTATAAAATCGGTATCGGGGTGGCAGGCCAGAAAGGCGGTGAGCTCCGACAGGGGGCGATTGGGCAGGCAGGAGCCGGATACCAAGATAACATGAGAGACATCGGCAAAGGCGTTGAGCAGGGTTTCAGCGGTGGTCAGCTCGGCCTCCACCAGCGAAAACCGGCCCCATTCGCAGTAGATTCGCGGGGCAAAAACCACGCCTTCCAAGCGGCTAACCGATTGATAAAACGCTGCATATTCGGCATCCGGCACTTTTCCATCCACATGGATCGCGACCTTGCAGCCCGCCCCGTTTAGCGCCCGCACCAGTGCTTCCGCGCGGTTCAGGTGATCATGCACCAAAAGCGCCATGCCAATGCTCATGCCCAGCCCCCATACGAAATAAGCCCGAGGCGCTCTAGCTGTTGCCAGCCCGCATAT
>Ga0256845_1003050_pt1 | contig 11623 bp, 10 predicted proteins | sample RiftiametaG_FD_189101 | JGI IMG/M metagenome (GOLD analysis project Ga0256845, IMG submission 189101) | Tube worm associated microbial communities from hydrothermal vent at the East Pacific Rise, Pacific Ocean - Riftia | ecosystem: Host-associated > Annelida > Integument > Unclassified ... | reverse complement strand
CAGATCAGCATCGCCTGCGCGCATGGCACGCCGCGCATAGGTGCGGCGGCGGCTGGCCCATTTTTCGGGGCGACCCAAGCTGGCCTCGCTTGTTGAGCGCGCCAGCAGCAGGTCTATCGCGCTCTCGGAATAGCCCTTTTTGGCCCGCCACACGAAGCGGTCATAGGCGAGGCCTGCATCCGTTTGCAAAGCGCGCGGAATGGCGGCAATCAGCGTATCCACGCCGTTGCGGTCTTCCTGCAAGCCCAAGCGCGCGTTGGCCAAGGCGCGATGGCCGGCGTCCACCAGTGGCAGCATTTCACGCGCCGCCGCGCGCTTACCGGCCCAAAGCAGAGTATCGAGCCGCGCCACATGGGCATTGGCCACATCACGAGGATAGCCTTGAAGGAAGGCCGCGCGCTCAGCGGTTGAAAGCTCCCTATCGCGCCACGCTTGCGCGACCTGCGGGTGGGTGCCGGTTTGTGGCATCGCAGCTTCAAGGCGCAAAACGCCGGTGCCGGTTAGCGGTGGTTGGCCGTTAAAAAACGAAATAACCCGCGCTGAAGACAGCCCCTCGGGCATTGCCAACTCAGCCTTGCGCCGCATTTTTGACAAGCCGGGCCAATCAGCATTTTCAGTGAGAAACTGCTCATATTCGGCAAAGGTTCCGTCGCCCGCGCGGAGACGATACCAATCAATAATTTCTAGTGCGATCGGGTCAGACACCCGCGCCGCCCGCGCCGCTGCCGTGTCCCAATCGCTCACCACCACGGCCTCAATCGCCGTGGCAAACTGGGTGCCATCTTCCTGCGGGGTTTGCGCGCGCACAGGGGAGAGCGCCAGCGCAAACGCTGCCAAAATCAAAAATTTCATCAAAATGCCTGTTCGTTTTTTTGTCCGTCTAGCACAGAAATCACCCCGCGTCATGTCTGTCAAAGCTTTCAGCGGTCATAAATGCGGGAAACCGCTCAATAATAGCCGCGCGGTCGCGCGCATAACGGTCTTGCAACGCTTTGCATGTAGTTTCATCCCAAAAACCATCCAGCAATTCAGGCTGATTAAACCGCTTCCATGTGCGGATTTCTGCGGCCTTTTCATCATCCCCTGCCTCAACCGCCTGCTCATAAAGCATTGTTTGGCGAGCCGACATGGAGCGGTTCCAGCGGTAATCTGGATTATATAACAGCTCATCGGCCAACGGCCCCAGAATGGCCGAAAGCTGCGCGGGGCCAAAGCGCGGATCAGATGAATATTCGCTGATCAACAATTCAGACTCGGGAAACGCTTCTGCGATATCGGCCAGCACATCCCCCCAGCCACGCTTTAGCCTGAGCACCAGCTCGGCCACGCTTGCGCGCGGCAGCACCATGCGCCCGGGCGCAAGCCAGCGGCCATAAGCTGAGGCAAAAAAACTGTCATAGGGGCGGATAGCCACCACTATTTTTACAGGGTCAACCGGCAGCATCGCCCGCAGCTTGGCAAGGCGGCGGGCCGTATCTGGGTAAAATTCACCATGGGCAAAAATACGGTTGAGAAACCCGAGCAGGTTTTCATCCGAAATCACCACGGTCTCTAGCCCTGCCAACGGCCTAAAGCCCGCCCGCACCGAGGGGATGCGCGCACCTAAAGGCTTGGTCAGCGCGTTTTTGACGTCTTCCTGGCTGGGCGCAGCAATGCCCGCGCCAGCCAGAAGCGCTGTATTTTTCCCCAGCACCCCTTGCACATGGGTCGAGGCGGTGCGGTGCGCACCAAGGTGCAGAATTATCTTTGTCACGGGCGTTCCTTATCTGGTGGCAAGCTAGCCCGCGGCCTCCCGCACTGCAAGCTTGCCGCTTGCGAAACCGCCATTTCTCAGCTACGGTCGCGCCGCTTTCGCATGGTGCGTTGGCTTGATCCTCAATTCCATGGAGGCACTTATGTTTACAGGGTCCATACCCGCGCTCGTAACACCATTCACCAATGGCGAGGTAGATAAAAAAGCGCTTAAGGAATTGGTGGAATGGCATGTACAGCAGGGCAGCTCCGGCGTTGTGCCTGTCGGCACCACCGGCGAAAGCCCGACGTTGAGCCATGAAGAGCACCGCGACGTGGTGCGCATTTGCGTGGAAACGGCGGCAGGCCGCATTCCTGTGATCGCAGGCGCGGGCAGTAATTCCACCCGCGAGGCCACGAGCCTGACGCAATTTGCGCAGGATATCGGCGCGGATGCCGCACTGGTGGTTACACCCTATTATAATAAGCCCACACAACGTGGCTTGCTGGCCCATTATGAGGCGATTCTGGACTCTACCGATATTCCGATTATCATCTATAATATCCCCGGACGGTCTATCGTGGATATGACACCCGAAACCATGGGCGCACTGGCCAAGCACAAAAACATCATCGGCGTGAAGGATTCCACAGGCGATGTTTCTCGTGTGTCGCACCAGCGCGCCAGTTGCGGCGAGGATTTCTGCCAGCTTTCGGGCGAAGACGCCTCGGCGCTGGGCTTTAACGCCCATGGCGGCGCGGGTGCTATTTCGGTAACGGCCAACGTGGCCCCGAAGCTTTGCGCCCAGTTCCAAGCGGCGACGCTGGCGGGGAATTTCAAGGCGGGGCTGGCGATTCAGGATAAGCTTCTGCCGCTCCACACCGCGCTCTTTGTTGAGCCCGGCGTGGCGGGCGCGAAATACGCCCTCTCGCTCTTGGGCAAATGCAATGAAGATGTCCGCCGCCCGCTGACAACGCTTCTGGACGAGACCAAAGCCCAGATCAAAGCGGCGATGGGCGTTGCGGGCTTGCTTTAACAGCCTCTCCACGCCGTTAACTGTTGTTAAACGGCGTGGAAAACTCGACAGACGCAAAATTTTTGGCATACTGGCTCCATTATTTAGATAATTTATTGGAGAATTGATATGGCCGACCCGAAAGAAGCCGCGCTTAAAGCGATGAGCACCGGTGTAAAAGCCTTGCAGAAGGTCATGAACTTTCTGCAAGGGCTGAGCAAAAAGCTGGTGGGGAAATTGCAGACCCTCGTGAATGCGATCAAATCCTTGCTGGCGAAACTCAAGCAAATTCAGCAAATGTTGCCCTCGGCCTTGCTGTCTGCTGCTAAAAAAGCGGCGGCTTTTTTGTTTAAAACCATCAAAGAGATTCCGCTTAAAATCAAGCAACTGGTGCGCTTTGTAAAAGCCCTCGCCGATGCCATCAAGTGCGGCGCGAGCGATACGCTGGAAGCCATGGTCCGCCTTGCGCTAACCTCCATTCGCAATATGACCAACTGGTTTTTGGCCAAGGTCATCGAAATGCGGGCGTTTTTGAAACCGCTTGAGCGGCTGCGCTCGGCGATCAAGCAAGCCGAGGCCATTATCAAGGCCGTGGTTGCGGAGATCGGCGATATTCTCAAAAGCTTTGCGGCGCTGGTGGACATTAAACCGATGGCGCAAAACCTGTTAAAGCGGCTGAAAAAGGTGATGGACTATATCGGCGAGACCGAGAAAAGCCTTGCGAAATACGTGAAAGCTAGTGCGGCTTAAACGCCACCCAAAGCAAGGGCGCGCCGGTGATCAGCCCTAGGCCGAGCACCGCCCACGTGGCCACGCCCATATCGCCGCTTGCCACTTCCCCACCAAAATGCGCCAGCAAAAAGGCGGTGGGAATAATGCCAGCCAGCGTGGCCAATGCAAAGCGCCACAGGTGCAGGCAGCTCAGGCCCGCCGCATAGGAAACCAAGTCAAACGGGATGAGGCGCGAGGCCAACACGGTAAACGTAAGCGCATTTTGCGAGCCCAGCAGGCCCATATCGGCCTTCTCCCCAAACCAACGCGCGATCACCTTACGTCCAAGGCTGCGAGACAGGCCAAAAGCGATCAGCGCGCCGGCTTCGGCCCCGATCACCACATAAATCGTGCCATAAATATGCCCATAAGCCGCGCCTGCCGCTAGCGCAATCGGGGCGCTCGGAATGGGGCTGGCAACCACAGCCACGGTCATCAGCCCCATCACCAAAACCGGGCCCCAAAGCCCCGCCTTGGCCACCCATGCCTCTATCGCTTTACGGCTCATGCTATCTTGCAACGTGGCCAAAAGCCCCGATTGCCACGCCCAGATCAGCCCGCCGATCACCATTGCGGCAAACAGGAACTGTAGCATTGTGCTGCGCGAAAGCGCCATTTGGGCTCCTCTTTTGGCAAGGGTGGCCCAAGCATAGCTTTGGCACCAGAAGATTTCCCTAATCCACCCACACTTATTTGTGATCATACGCCGATACTGGACAACGCGCGCGCGCCGCATTACATCAACCCCATGGCACCAAATGGCAAAAAGAACCCGAATAACAAGAGCGTCGCGGAGAACCGCAAGGCGCGCTATCACTATGCCATTGAGGATACCATTGAGTGCGGCCTAATGCTGGAGGGCTCAGAGGTGAAAGCCCTGCGCGCGGGCGGGGTAAACATTGCCGAAAGCTATGCCAACATTGAAGATGGTGAGCTTTGGCTGATCAATTCCCATGTGCCCAAGTACGAGCAGGCCAAAACCTTTCAGCATGAAGAGCGGCGGCGACGCAAGCTGTTGGTGAGCCGTAAAGAGCTGGCCAACCTGCACAAGAATATCGGGCGGCAGGGGATGACGCTGGTTCCGCTGAAGATATACTTCAACAACAAAGGCCGCGCCAAGCTGCTACTCGGCATTGCCAAAGGCAAAAAGATTCAAGACAAGCGCGCCACCGAAAAGAAGCGCGATTGGCAAAAGCAGCAAGGCCGGATTTTACGCGACCGAGGCTAGCCAAGCACGGCTAAGGGTGCAGCACGGCGCGCACATGCCCTCGCCAAGCACAAAAACGCCAGACGCGCCGCATCAGAACTTTTCGACTCAGCGCCAACCTTCCCCAAGGTCACCAGCAATTTCCCGCGCACCGCGCTTTTGTCCCTTCCCGCTCCGCTGCACTGCAATACACGCATTGCGTGATGTTGAAACCATTGGGAAATCCTCCAAAGCCAAGCCCCCGGATCACAAACCCCGTACGGATTTGTGAGCGACAATTTACCGCACTTCGTTTGACGTGACGTGAAAATAGGCGTTCAAAAACAACATGTGAAACCACATTTTGGAGTAAAAAATGAAACGCAACCCCAACAGATTAACCACCCTCAAAACCAGCGCTGCCATGCTGCTGACCGCCACTTTGCTCGGCGGCATTCCAGTGCAAACCATGGCGCAGGTCGCGCCGGGCTTCTCCCCGACAGATGCCGAGGAAGAAGGCTATTGGTATTCCCGCTATAACCTTGGCAACCTCGTTATGCGCTCGGGTATGGGCGAAGTTGCCATGCCGGACAAAGCCATAATGATGATGGCCATGCGCGCGGTAGATGCCGATATGGACCCAGCTGAATTTATGGCGGGCAACACCGGCTATGGCGACGGTGACCACGTAACACCCCCCATGAACGTGGCCCCCTTGGCCACCGTTTATAAAAGCGGCGACCCTCATTACATCACCCAGTTCAACCCGCCCGATTTTGGCACCCAGCGCTGGGACCCCGCCAAAATGGACACCACGCTGACAGGCCTCGCCAACGGCTTCACCATTTTGAAGGAAACCGAGTGGGCGCGCCAGTTCCACGTAGATGACCACTTCGGCACGCCGGACTCCGATTTTGGCGCATATTGGCGCTTCGTAGGCATGATGATGAACATGAATGCCAAAATGCAGGCAGGGTCTTTCCTGCGCAACATGTCGGCCTATGACCTTTCTAATGGCGGCGACGCCGCCATGCTGATGGGCATTTCTGACCTTGCCAACATGCTCGCGGTGGATGAAATGGCCCATTCCGATGTGCCCAACCGCTATCGCGACCCAGAAACCGCCGCTCTGTTTGCTCATGGTGCCGATATTCTAGCCAAGCAAGTTATGGAAAGCGAGCCAGACAGCATTCGCGGTGCCTCACTCGCCATTCAAGGCCTCGTTTGGTATGCGGCCAAAACCGCAGATAGTGACGGCAAAGCCGCCGCGCTTGCCAAGATCATCAGCCTTACGGCCAGCCTAGAGGGCATGACGCCCGCAGACGCCGCCGAGCAAGCCAACATGCTGCGCGGGCTGATTGAAGCTCACCGCACCCTCGGGATCAATAGCGGCACCATCATGTCTATGGCCGCTGAAATGCTCGATGGGTTTGATATGGTTAACGGCGTGTTCACCAATCAAAGCCTCTATACCATTGACGATATCGGCGAGATCATGGGCGCGCTCAACGCGCTGCGGATCTTTGAAACCGCCGATGTAGACGCGGATGCGGTGAACGAAGTCTTCACCTCCTTCTGGGAGCACGCGGTGAACATCAGCGGCATGCAGCAATCTGCCCCGCCGATCTTCCTCGCCAAAGCGCCGTTTGAGTTCGAAGGCGAACCGCCCTTCTTCTTCCGCTACGACCAAAGCCAGCCCGTGCCGCCTATGGCCGGTGGTGAGTTTGGCATCGCGCCGGTCTTCGCCACTTCGGTGAGCTATAGCGGAGGAAGCTGGTCGGTCGTGGACAGCAACTTTGACACCGCAGGGGCGATGCACGCCTCAAACCAGATGATCTGGTTCCACTATGACGAAATAAATGGCTTCCCTGATGTGGACCTCTCGGACGTGATCAAATAACGGCGGCACCGCATTTGGCAGTTAGCTGAATGCAATGCAAAGGCCCCCTGCCCTTTCAAGGCGGGGGCCTTTTTTATGCTGGAGCACCACGCGATCAAATGCGCACCCAATTGCGCCTACCCCACAACTTCCGGCGCTACAGCGCCGGACCGAGCCTCGCTGCGCTCGGTGGCGGCGCGTCTACCGTTGCGTTACTCGGTAAGATCGCGCCCGCGCCGCGTTGTAACGGCTGCGCATGAGGCGAGCGCAGTAAAAGGGGCTAGCCCCTCGCTTCGCTCACCCCAGAGTATTTGATAAAGAAAGAGGTGTTTTAACTCTTTCTTTATCAAATACTCTGGGGTGAATGCGCTGCGCTTCAGCGGCAAAGCCCCTGACGGCCTCGCCTCAGGCACAAAAGGTTGAATGCGGCGCGGGCGTGGCCTTGCCACATGTGAGGTGGTTAACGCGCCGCCGCCGAGCGTAGCGAGGCTAGGTTCGGGGCTTTAGCCCCGAAAGACAGGGGGCAAACACTTACTGGCGTATCAAGGAACGGCCGCTGATTTCATCTCGTTGGCTTTTAGTACCCGATTTACCAGTGCCATAAGCGCCGCTACCAGCCCCAGCACAAGGAAAGAAACCACCCGCAGCAGGCCGTCTAGCTCAGACATGTCGACGAAGTAAACCTTAGCGACGATGAGCAAGATCATCAGCAAGGCGAGCTTGCGCAGGCCTGCCGATTGCTTGACAAAGGCCAGCGCCAAGAGCCCTATGGCGGCCAAGATCATCGCAACGGTATAGCTATAAAGCTCAGGCTTAAGCACCTTGTGCGAGGCCATGAAATCTCCCAGCCAGAAATGGCGGATCTCCAGCGCGACCCAGAGCGCGGTGAAGCCCGCGGCCAACGCCCAGAAGGCCCCGCGCAACCAGCGCGGCAGGTGAGTAAGCCGCCAGCCCATGGCCGCCAGCATGAGCGCGGGCAGCAGGTAGGCCACGCCTAGGCTGCCAAAAACTGGCCAGCCAGTGGCGCGGGATTCTGACAGAATGGTCGGGTTTAGCCCCACCGCGCCGGCTAGTTCCACCGCCGCCGCTGCCCCGTAAAGCGCGGCCAAAATAATACGTAGCCAGCGCAGGCGGCTTTTGGCTTTGAGGCGGTAAAGCTGGTTGGCCGCAAGCATCAGCCACACGGCCCCGCCAAGCGCCGCCATCACATAGACAAGCTGGTCGGACTTATTGGCATCCAGCCAGCGCACCAACAACAGGTTGGTGAGAATTCCGCCCAGCGTCCACACCGCTGACTCTAACACCACGATCACCGAGGCTTTGCCCCCGCGCCGCAGCCACCACGCGAGCGCCAGCAGCGCCATGCTGCCAAGGAAGGCAAGCAGCGCTTGCCAAAGCGGGGCATCAAACGCCCAGAGCAGCCCTGGCTCCACCACCAGCCGGAAGCTCACGGCGATAGCGCCAAGCTGGATATACCAATCCAGCAGCCCAAGCCGATAACGCGCCCCGAGCCACGCAGCTGCCAGCACCATAACGGCAAAGGAGAGCGTGAGCGCAACGCCGCCCAGCAGCACCACCGCCACGAAGGCCAGCATGGACATGGACGAGAGCGCAAACAGCGCCGTGCGGGTCCGGTCCTCTGGCGTATCTATCCGCGCAAAGCGAGTGGTGAGGGCGACCATAAGCGCCGCGATGATCACCAGATATATCGCCCACTGCCCCGCGCCCAGCACATGGCTTGGGGCCCAGCGCAGCTCCACCACGATCGCCACCCACGGGGCAAAGCCCGCCGCCAGCACGGCGTTGGCCACCCTCAGTGAGGGCTGCGCGGCACTGCGCCAAGCAAAGGCAAGGCTGGCCGCAATGGCCCCCGCCAGCAGTACGGCCACGGTAAGCGAGGGGGTGTCCAGCACGTCTCGGTTGGCATTTTCCACCCAGGCCCGCGCCACAGGGCGGGCGCGCATGGCCTCATAGGTTATTACCACGAGTGCCAGCACTGGGGGCGCGAAGGCGAGGTCGGCCAGCGCAGGCGCATCTTTCATCCAGAAAATCGCGGCCAGTAGCAGCAGCGCGGCGACCATGAGCACCAGCCAAAACAGGCTGGCATCTTCGACATAGGCCAGCCAAATGTAAGCGTTCGCTGCCAGAAAAGCCCCACCAGCCACGCGCGTGGGGAATGAGGTTTTTGCGGCTTTCAGTACCCCGCCGAGCAGGCCGAAAAGCCGCGCGCCACGGTGCAGCGGCGTAAGGCTAAGCGGCGGGATGGCCACGGCCAGCATCACCACAATGAAGGCAAACAGCGTGGCATGAAAGGCGGTATCGGTATCGCTAAACAGCAGCCACGAGGCCCCGAAGCTACCGATAAGAGCCAGCGCTGAAAGCCACGCCCAGCGCTTATAAGCGTCAATCGCCAGCGCCACGGCGGCGATGAGCGCGAAGTAAAGGTGCAGCGGGCCAGCGCTCTCTGCATTGCCCCCCACCAGAAACGGCGCGGCCAGCGCGCCAAACACGCCCAGCGTGGCCAACAGCGGGCCGTAGACCCAGCCAAGCAGCACCGCCAACGCGCCCGTAAGCGCCAAGCCCGCAAAGGCCATGTCTGCCCCGATCAGCCCGTAAAGCATTCGCGCTGCCAGCACGCCTGCAAAAATTGACACCAGCCCCGCACCGGCAAAAACTGAAGGCAGCAAGGCAAAATGCCCCGCTTCATCACTGCTTCTACGCCGGACAAACTCGCCGCCACCAATCAGCGCCGCGCCTAGCCCGATGGCCCCGAGCACCCGCATTTTCGGGGTCAGCAGCCCGTTTTCCACGCCATATTGCACGAGGAACACCCCTGCCAAAGCCAGCGAAACGCCCGCCAGAATAAACACCCAGTTATCCTGCGCCCAATCAATAAGCTGCTTAAGCTTGCCACCGCTAAACACAAAACGCTCGCGCTTTGGCTTTACTTTAGGCGCGGGTTGCCATGCGGTTTTAGCAGCAGGCGGCGCGGTTTCCACAGTTTGCGGCGCGGGGTCTGGAAGGCTTACGGGTTTGGGCGCTTCCGGCTTTTCCACCAGTTCAAGCTCCAGCATTTCCACCCGCCGCTTTAGGCGACCCAGCGCAAAGGCGAGGTAAATAGGCAAGCCAAGCGTGACCAGCAGAAACCCGATTCCGAGAACGATAATCTCTTCCATTTCCCACCCTTCACGCAAATTTGAACAAAACCTTAACGAGTGCGCTGCCATTTGGCAAACGCCCTGCGCCAATTTGGCCTTTTGCAATTCGCCCCGCACAGCATAGCTATAGGAAAACGAAAGGACGCTCCATGGCCCTCCCCCCACGCTTTCCCATCTCCGCCGCGCAAATTGATGACGTGGTAACCCGGTTTTACGCCCGCATCCGCCAGCACGATGTGCTCTCTCCGGTGTTTTTTGCCAGCATCCCCGATGAGGCCCCGCGCTGGGAGCACCACGAAGAGAAAATCGGGCGGTTTTGGCGCAATGCCATCCTGCATGAGCGCAGCTATTCGGGCAACCCGCAGCACATGCACTCCATGCGCCCGATGATCAAACCCGAGCATTTCGCGCTTTGGTTGGCGCTGTTTGACGAGGTACTGGAGGAGACCCTGCCCGCAGACCTCGCCGCCAGTTGGAGCGCCTTGGCCCACCGCATTGGTGCGGGCCTGCGCATGGGCGTGGTTGCCAATCAGCAGCGAGAGGGCGGGGTGCCCCGGCTACGCTGAACCAAAACGCAGCGCCGCGTGGTTAAAACTCCACGCCTTCTTGGGCTTTAATGCCGGAGCGGAACGGGTGCTTAACCAGCTCCATTTCCGTGGCGAGATCCGCGATTTCCAGTAGTTCCGGCTTGGCGTTGCGCCCCGTCAGCACCACATGGGTCATCGCTGGCTTTTCCTCGGTCAAAAACCGCACGACCTCGGCAATATCGAGGTAATCATAGCGCAGCGCGATGTTGATTTCATCGAGCAGCACCATCTGGTTCCGCTCATCCAAAATCAGCTCTTTTGCCTTTTCCCACGCCGCCTGCGCCATTTCTATATCGCGGGATTTATCCTGCGTTTCCCACGTAAAGCCCTCGCCCATTGCATAAAATGGGCACAGGTCAGCAAAGCGCTCAGTGATCAGCTTTTTCTCACCGCTCTCCATGCCGCCCTTAATAAACTGCACCACAGCACAAGGCCGCCCCCATGCGATATGCCTAAAAATCATGCCAAAAGCCGCCGAGGATTTGCCCTTACCCTTGCCCGTATGCACAATCACGAGGCCCTTATCAGCAGTTTTGGTCGCCATAATCTTATCCCGCGCCGCCTTCTTCTTGGCCATTTTCTTATTGTGCCGGTCAAAGTCTTCAACATTTGCCATTTCGCGCGCCTTTGGTTAGGAGTGTGTAAACATCATATAAGGAACTCCCCGATGGAAGCAATGGATTGCAACGGCAATGAATTGGCGGATGGCGACAGCGTTATGGTCAATAAAGACCTGAAGGTCAAAGGCATGAGCAAAACCCTGAAGCGCGGCAGCGTGATTAAAAACATCCGCACCACAGGCAACCCCGATCAGGTGGAGTGCCGCGTTGGCAAAGCCACCATCGTACTCAAAACCCAGTTTCTGAAAAAAGCATAATAATACCGGCGGGGTGACAGCCCCGCCGGTGTAACTCGTTAAAACAAAAGCTTACTCGGCAGGCATAAGCGCTTGCCGCGCCTCAGCGCCAAAATGCTTGTTGTTGAGCTTAAACAGCAACCAGACCATGGCCATTTGCGAGGCTATCGCCACAGCCGTAAACATCCAGTAAACAGCCGTGTATTTGTCAATAATACCGTTGGCCACCAAACCTTTGTTGATGAAAAACTGGAACAGCACCGAAAAGCCGATCCCCGGGCAAACAAGCGCATATGAGCCAACCGATTTTTCGGTACCCGTCACAAAATGCGACCAGTAGCTTTGCGCTCGCAGCACCATGATCCCGAGTAGCGCAAACACAGCTTGAATCGAAATCAGCATGGTCAGGAACTTCAGCGTGTCGCCATTCGAGGTGTGG
>Ga0256845_1003049_pt1 | contig 11625 bp, 15 predicted proteins | sample RiftiametaG_FD_189101 | JGI IMG/M metagenome (GOLD analysis project Ga0256845, IMG submission 189101) | Tube worm associated microbial communities from hydrothermal vent at the East Pacific Rise, Pacific Ocean - Riftia | ecosystem: Host-associated > Annelida > Integument > Unclassified ... | reverse complement strand
GTGATTTAGCCAATGCATAAAGTCATACATACTGCCAAGTCGCTCAAAAAAGCCAATCGCGCGAACCAAAACTTGTCAATAAGTATGTCTTTGCCAACACCTTGCAGAGTGAAAAGAATAACGAAATGGTAACAATGGCTAAAAAGCATAGGGGTTTTGGTGGTAATTTGAAGTTCAGAGCTTCGATTGAAAACCGCCAAACCAAAATTTTGATAACGAAAAAAGAAAAATAATTATAAAAATATTTGGCTTGGCTAAGTACTAAATTGAAAAGGCAGAGTTTGAAACTCCCCTACGATTTCTTAGCCTAAGCATTGGCAGTAATTTGAACACGTATAATGCTTTACAACTAAATTTAAGAAATGTCACTACTTTTAGAATACAGAAAAAAAATGAAATTATTGAAAAATTTAATTAAACTCGCAGAAGTAGATGGTGATGAATCAGAAAAAGCAGCTTTAATTCAGCAAAGAGATGATAAATTAAAATTATTAGGCTGTTAATAAAGTTAAATAAAAATATGGAAAATGATAAAACTAAAAGTAAGCTCTTGGAATGATGGAAAACATAATCCAAATGGAAATGGATACGGAATTAGAGTCGGAAAAAAAGGGCGTGAATATTTCAAAGAAAATATTTCAATAATAAAGTTGTCTATTGAAAATTCCGAATTTATTGATATTAAAATAACAGATGGGTTTTGGAGAAACTGCACAGAATTTAGAGATAAGCGAATTGGAAAATGGATGATTGAGAATGGTTTTGCTCCGTGGGAAAAAGGTAATAATCCCAAGTTTAATCTGAGTATTTTAAATAACAATCAATTTCTTTTGGAAAAAGATGATTAATCAACTTTAGTTAACGTTAAACGAAGTTGTCGTTTTTTTTATGACAAAGTCAAGCGGTTTGTTATTTAGACTAAAATGAGAAATCATACAAGTAACTCAATGCGATTTCTCACATGCGTTCGAAAATAAAGTCTATTTTCTATACAAAAAGTAATTATTCACCAAATCAATATAAATACGTTTGGCTTCATCTTCGGTAATATTTTCTACTTGAAATAATGCATTGGTTTTAAATGCATTTATTATAGGTTTTTGACTATTTGGTTTGCCATAATTATTCGTTGCTTTTTTGTAGTAAGCGTAAAAACGTAATAAAATATCGGCAGGTATAGGTTCGGTATGCGCATTAATACGTTTAACAACTTCTTGAAATTCTATGTCTAAATCTTTATTCATTAACTTCTGCAATAACACTTTCGCCACCACGAACTTTTTGGTTTAGTTTCACTTTTATATTTGTATTTAAAGGTAAAAATAAATCGACTCTAGAACCAAATTTTATAAATCCAGAATCAGAACCCTGTGTAGCTTTATCGTTTTGCTTCGCATAGTTTACAATACGTTTTGCTAATGCACCAGCTATTTGACGATATAAAACTTTTCCATAAGTTTCGTTTTCTACAACAACGGTTGTACGTTCGTTTTCTTCACTTGCTTTTGGATGCCATGCAACTAAATATTTACCTGCATGATATTTACTAAATAGCACATTTCCACCAATAGGATAACGCGTTACATGCACATTTAAAGGAGACATAAACACACTTATTTGTAGACGTTTTTCTTTAAAATATTCTTTTTCAAAAACTTCTTCAATAACGACTACTTTTCCATCTACTGGAGAAACTACATGTTTATCATTTAAAATAGTATTTCGTTTTGGGTTTCTGAAAAATTGAAGAATCAATATTAAAAAAGCAAATAAAGTAATCATCAAAAGAGTTCGTAACCATGATATTGTTATAAAATTATCGACTAATAATACGGATACTATTATAATAACAAATGTGATAATTATAATTTTATAACCTTCTTTATGAAACATATTGTAAAATTCTTAAAAATAAATATATAAATGGTGCTGCAAAAATAATACTATCTAATCTATCTAGCAATCCGCCATGACCTGGCATAATTGCACCACTATCTTTTACACTGGCTTGTCGTTTAAACTTAGATTCTATTAAGTCGCCTAAAGTACCAAACACACTAATAATAATGCTTAAAATTAGCCAATATGTGAAATTTAATGTTTCGGTTAAGTTAGCAATAAAATAACTTGCAATGCATGAGAAAAATAAGCCACCTAGAAAACCTTCAACTGTTTTTTTAGGTGAAATTTTTTCAAAAAGTTTTTGTTTACCAAAATTTTTACCAACTAAATATGCAAACGAATCATTTACCCAAACTAGAATAAATGCACCTAATAATATATTTGAATTATAATTAGCTATTAAAACTAAAAACACAAACGCACTTGATAAATAAAAGGTTGTTAGTATAAATCGTCTAGAACTAAACAGTGGAATTGTTTTATTTGAAAATAAATCTTTTATTAAAAACAACTCAACAAAAATGGTTACTACCATTAGTATTTGTGTGGCTTCATCTAAACCTACATTAGAATTTAAAACCAATTGCCAATACCCAAAAACAACATAGAGAACTACAAAAATAATATATGGAATAATGCTTTTTAGCTGAATAAGTTTTTTGAATTCGCCCATACACACTAATCCAAATACAAAGAAGAGAATTATTAATGCGTGTTGATTGTAAAAACAAGCAATAAGCAATACAATATACAGCAAACCAGAAAGCGCACGTATAAGAGTTTCTTTCATTTATAAATCTTCTAAAAGTAGTAGATATAGGTTTTTTGCACTACTGCCATAACTTAAAAAATCTTTGTCATCGCAAGATTTAAAGTGCTTTATCGTTGTTATATTTGTTGGGATTTTTTCTCTGTTTTTAGATTTTATACCGCGTAATCCTTCACCAATAGTCTCAACAATTTGACTTGTTGTAGTAAAAACAATAAAGTTTACAGGTAATTCTGGAAGTTTCTTCTCGTAAATTTGTTTTGATGAAATAAGTAAAGATCCGTCGTTAGCTATTAAATTTTCGCAAGTAGTTAAAAAGAAAGTAGAGTCATTTATTTTTGAGGTTGTTTGTAAATTTGAGTTTTCGAATTTGTTTTTTAGATTTTCATCTAGCAACAATACTTTTTTATCTTCCCAAGTATTCTCTTCAATTATGTTTTGTAAATTTTGAAATACTTCGTTTAAATCTTCACAATACAAGAACTTGCCACCATTAGCTTTAAAGTTTATAGTAAACCTCTCGTCTATTGGTAGTTTAATTTCAGGCATATATTTGCCTCTATTTCCAGATTTTAATTCTTCACCTGAGCTATCAGATTTTAAACCAAAAATTTTTCTAAAAAGACTCATTTAGATAGTTGCTATTAACTCAAATCCTTTTGGGATTCTCAAATATAAAAATTCTTAAATAATTAACCATACAATTAATTTAAGAATTTTTATAAAAGTTTAATATATTCTGCTATTTATCTAGATTTTTGCGTTCTTCTTTCTCAAAAAGACGTTTTCCAAATATTTCTTCAAGATTATCTTTAAAAATAACTTCTTTTTCTAGGAGTACTTCAGCAAGTTCTGTTAATTTCTCTTTGTTTTCTTCAAGTAATTTTAAAGCACGTTTATATTGCTTTTCAATAATATCAGAAATTTCTTTATCTATTAATTCTGCAGTTTTCTCACTATAAGGCTTTGTGAAACCGTATTCACTTTGCCCTGAAGAATCGTAATATGTTATGTTTCCAACTTTATCGCTTAAACCATATACGGTAACCATTGCTCTAGCTTGTTTAGTGACTTTTTCTAAATCACTTAAAGCACCAGTAGATATTTGATTGAAAATTACTTTTTCGGCAGCACGACCACCAAGAGCAGCACACATTTCATCCAACATTTGTTCTGGACGAACAATTAAACGCTCTTCTGGTAAATACCAAGCAGCACCCAATGAGCGACCACGAGGCACAATAGTTACTTTTACTAATGGTGCAGCATGTTCTAACATCCAACTAACAGTAGCATGACCAGCTTCGTGGTATGCAACTGCTTTTTTCTCGCTAGGTGTAACAATTTTATTTTTCTTTTCTAAACCGCCAATAATTCTATCAACAGCATCAAGGAAGTCTTGTTTGTCAACCGCTTTTTTACCATTTCTTGCAGCTATTAAAGCAGCTTCATTACAAACGTTAGCAATATCTGCTCCAGAAAAACCTGGTGTTTGTTTAGATAAGAAATCTACATCTAAATCTTTTGTTTTTTTAAGAGGTCTTAAGTGTACTTCAAAAATTTCTTTACGTTCACGAATATCTGGAAGGTCGACAAAAATTTGTCTATCAAAACGTCCTGCACGCATTAATGCTTTATCTAAAATATCAGCTCTATTGGTAGCAGCAATTACAATAACGTTTGCATTAGTACCAAAACCATCCATTTCAGTTAATAACTGATTCAGTGTGTTTTCACGCTCGTCATTACTACCAGACATTGCGTTTTTGCCTCTAGCACGACCAATAGCATCAATTTCATCTATAAAAATAATAGATGGTGCTTTTTCTTTGGCTTGTTTAAATAAATCTCTAACACGAGAAGCTCCAACACCTACAAACATTTCTACAAAATCGGAACCTGATAAAGAGAAAAATGGCACTTGTGCTTCACCTGCAACGGCTCTTGCTAATAAAGTTTTACCAGTTCCTGGAGGGCCTACAAGTAATGCGCCTTTTGGTATTTTACCACCTAAAGTTGTATATTTTTCTGGAAATTTAAGAAAGTCTACTATTTCCTGTACTTCTTCTTTTGCGCCTTCTAATCCTGCAACATCTTTAAACGATGTTTTTACTTCGGTGTTTTGGTCGAATAATTTTGCTTTAGATTTTCCGATATTAAAAATCTGCCCTCCAGCACCACCTCCAGCACCACCAGACATACGGCGCATAATAAATATCCAAACACCAATAAGAAGAATAAATGGAAGAAAGCCTACAAGAAGATCTCCCCAAACGTTTTCTTTAGTATCTAAACTAAAAATATCATATTTACCAATAGCTTTTAAATCGTTTTCAAAGTTTTGTAAATCACCAATTTCAAACTTATAGTTTGGTAATTTGGTGGCAGAAGGTATAAACGATGTTGGTTTTGATTTTTTATGAATCTCTTTCCCTTCGGCTTCTTTAGTTAAATAAACATACGCAACGCGTCGGTTTATAATTTCAACTTTTTCAACATCATTTTCTTCAGCATATTTAAAGAATTCTGAAGGCGATATGGTGTTTTCTTGCTGATAACTACCACTGCTTAATAATTGAAACCCAATAAAAACGGCTATTACAATTCCGTAAATCCAATACGGACTAAACTTAGGTTTTTTATCTTTTGCTTTTTTTTCGTTTGCCATAACTTTTTAATAACTTGTTTCTATTACTGTTGTTTTTGCATCACCCCAAAGGCTTTCAATATCGTAATATTCTCGTATCTGTTTTTGAAACACATGCACAACAACATTCACATAATCCATTAATATCCATTCGGCATTATCTGCACCTTCAATATGCCAAGGATTGTCTTTAAGTTCTTTACTTACTTTTTTTTGTATTGAATTTACAATGGCGTTTACTTGCGTGTTAGAAGTTCCTTCACAAACAATAAAGTAATCACAAACCGTGTTTTCAATTTCTCGTAAATCTAGGATATTTATTTCTTTTCCTTTAACATCTTCAATACCACTTATTATAACAGATATTAATTGGTCTGCATTTAAATTTTCTTTCGCCATTAATTTTAATTAATTTGTGCAAAGTTATAATTTTTTAGTTCTTTATACTTTAAAATAATCATAAGATTTCAAAGGAACATAATAACCTTAATATGCGTATAATCAAACTTAATGCCATCGATTCTACAAATTCATTTTTAAAAGAAATGATTAGTAAGGAAGTGGTTGCCGATTATACCATTGTTGTTACAGAACATCAAACAAAAGGACGAGGGCAAATGGGTACGGTTTGGAACTCGGATAAAGATAAAAACCTTATGTTTAGCTTGTTTAAGGATTTAAGTATGCATGATGTTGAATATCCTTTTTATATTAGTATGGCAATTTCTTTGGCTATTCTTAAAACTTTAAAAGCTCTAAATATTCCTGATTTACGAATTAAATGGCCTAACGACATTTTGTCAGCAAATAAAAAGATTTGTGGGATTTTGATTGAAAATGTCATAAAAAACAAACTTAACTCAACAATTATAGGAATAGGTGTTAATGTAAATCAAACAAAGTTTATTAACCTTCCTAAAGCTTCATCTTTAAAAAACATTACTGGAATTTATTATAATTTAGATGAAATTTTGAAAAGTATTATTAAAAACACAAAATATTACTCTTCACTTTTACAAGATGAAAAATATGATGTTGTAAAAGATGAATATGAAGCTAATTTATTTAGAAAAAATAAACCTTCAACATTTAAAAATACTGAAGGTGTTTTATTCTCTGGTTTTATAAAAGGTGTTACCAAATATGGTAAATTACAAGTGGTTTTAGAAGATGAAATCGTGAAAAAATTCAATCTTAAAGAAATTACTCTGCTTTACTAAATAGAATTTGGAATACTAGTAGCAAGGGTTTCTATAAATTTGCTAATAGGTTTTTTTATCATCATCGCCATCATTGGGTTAAAGTCGCCACTAAACTGTAATTGTACTTCGCTAGACGCTTCATTTGTTTCAATAATATTAGCAATAAGAGAAAAATCTATTTTGCCACCAGCAGCACCTAATACAATTTTATTTGGAGCAATGGCTTCTTTCTTTTTAAGTATAATTTCTGGCATTCCTTTTAACGCAAACAAAAATTTATCGTCGCTTAAAACTTCAAATTTACTAATGTTTTCAGGCATTAAATACTCAAAATTTTTAATGTCTGATAAAAAATCAAAGACCTCTTGAGATGATTTGCTTACATTAATTTTTGGTGATTCTAAATTCATTTTTTTACTGTTTTTTTATTTAAGTATATCAATTAGCATTCCATTCACTAGGATTTGTGTTCCATTCTGCTAAAGTTTTTAATTCTTTTTCAGAAATATAGTTAGTTTCTAAAGCTTGCTCTAATAAGTTTTCGTAATTACTTAAGGTATGTAAAGCAATATCTTCTTTCTTGAAATTTTCAGTGGCAACATCAAAACCATACGTAAAAATAGCAACCATTCCTTTTACTGTAATATTTGCTTCTTTCAATGCTCTTACGGCATTTAAGCTGCTTTTGCCTGTACTAATTAAATCTTCAACAACCACAACATTTTGCCCGCTTTCAATAAAACCTTCGATTTGGTTTTTTCTACCATGGCCTTTAGCATCAGGTCTTACATAAATAAAGGGTAAACCTAAATATTCGGCAACCAACATGCCAATGCCAATGGCTCCAGTGGCAACACCAGCAATAACATCGGGTTTGCCATATTGTTTTTCAATATGTTTCCCCATAGTTTCACGTATATAGTTACGAATTGGCGGAAACGATAGAATAATACGGTTGTCGCAATAAATAGGAGATTTCCATCCAGAAGCCCAAGTAAAAGGGTCTTTTGGGCTAAGTTTTATAGCGTTAATTTGTAATAAAACTTCGGCAGTTTTTTTGGCAGTGTCTTTGTTAAAAATCATGATGCAAAATTACATATAAATTTACTTTTACTTAAGACCGTAAAACGAATAAAAAATATTTTTTTTAACAATGGTTGAAATGTTTTTAAAAATGATATTTTTACCAAAACGAATTGTTAAGCAATATACATGCAGAAAATTTTTGTTGGTGATAAACCTATAATTTTAACTACTAAAATTAAGCAAGAAAAAGGCTTTAAAAATTATTTGCTTAAAACAGTAGATGTTGCTAGAGTTATTAGAAAGCTTAATAATACACCACTTAAAGAAGCGCGTTTTATTGGTAAAAACAAAAAAAAGTTACTTAAGCAATTTCTTAAAAAATTACCGAATGTTATCGCCGGTGGCGGAAAAGTATATAATAATAAAGGTGAAATTTTATTTATTTACAGAAATGATAAATGGGATTTGCCAAAAGGGAAAACTGAAGGGAACGAAACTATTGAAGTTACCGCAATGCGCGAAGTTACTGAGGAAACAGGTGTTGGCGGATTAGAAATTACAAAACCAATAGAAACTACTTACCATATTTTTAAACGCAGAGGACGCTATAGAATAAAAATAACCTATTGGTTTGAAATGAAAACCAATTTCACAGGTGATTTGTATGCCCAAGAAGAAGAAGGGATTACAAAAGTTAAATGGCTAAACGAAAAGCAAATTAAAAAAGCACTTAAAAATAGTTATGCTAATATTAAAAGATTAGTATAGTAGTTGTCTTTGAGAATGCATTGTTATAAGTTTATTGAAATAATCATTTTATTAGTTTTATGCAAGAAGATTTTTTACATTATATCTGGAAGCACAAAAAATTTCATATTACAAACCTTAAAACAACCAAAAACCAAGAAGTTGTTTTGGTTTCTGTTGGGCAGCATAATTTAAATGCTGGTCCAGATTTTTTTAATGCACAATTAAAAATCGATAATCAACTTTGGGCGGGTAATGTTGAAATTCATGTAAAATCATCCGATTGGTTTTTGCATAATCATGAACAAGATAAAGCTTACGATAATGTGATATTGCATGTGGTTTGGGAACATGATACCGAGATTCATAGAAAAGATAATTCAATCATTCCGACTTTAGAATTGCAGCCTTTTGTTACTAAAGAAGCTTTATATAATTACGAGCAATTATTTAGTAAAACTAAAAAATGGATTAATTGTGAAAACGATGTACAGCAAGTTGATAGCTTTACAACCCAAAATTGGTTAGAGCGTTTGTATTTTGAACGTTTAGAACGAAAAGCAACCGATATAAATAAATTACTTGCAGACTCCAAGAATAATTGGGAAGCTGTTTTGTTTAAACTCCTTGCTAAAAATTTTGGACTTAAGGTAAATGGTGACTCATTTTTAAGTATAGCAAATTCTATAGATTTTTCAATTATTCGAAAATTACAAACTAACCAGACTAGTTTAGAAGCTTTGTTTTTTGGTCAAGCTAGTTTATTAGAAACAGATAATCAAGAAGTGTATTTTCAAGAATTATTAAAAGAATATCAGTTTTTAAAACAAAAATTTAATGTATCAAATCAATCTGTAGTTCCCATTCAATTTTTCAGATTGCGACCATCAAATTTTCCAACTATTCGGTTATCACAATTAGCTAATTTGTATAGTAAACAGCAAAACTTGTTTTCAAAAATTATAGAAATAAAAAATATTGAAGACATTTATTCCGTTTTTTCAATTAAAACAGCATCATTTTGGAAATCACATTACACCTTTGGTAAAACTTCAAAAAAATCTAAAAAAAGATTAACAAAAGCATTTGTAGATTTACTATTAATAAACACAATTATACCTTTAAAATTTGCCTATGCTAAATATTTGGGCAAACAAATTGATGACGATATTGTTAATTTAATGCAGCAAATTACTTCAGAAAAAAATAACATTATCGAAAAGTTTAATTCATTAAAAATAACATCACCTTCTGCGTTACAAACTCAAGGTTTACTCCAACTTAAAAACGAATACTGTGCTAAAAATAAGTGTTTACAATGTGCTGTTGGTAATTCACTTTTAAACAAATAAACTTTTAAACTTATAAACTAAGTATTAACTTGCAGCATGAATGATATCTACAAACCTCTATTGTATTTTCAGAAACATGGTTTTTATGTGTGTCAGCGCATAGCAGATAGGTTTGGTATTCGAGCCAAAGTGGTACGTACAACGTTTATGTATTTAACTTTTGTTACTGTAGGTTTTGGTTTTGCATTATATTTGTTCATGGCGTTTTGGATGCGAATTAAAGACCTTTTATACACTAAACGCTCATCAGTTTTCGATTTATAATTATATGAATCCATTAATTCAACTCTTCCGAACCAAAATTTATAAAGCAGTATTATTACTAGTTTTTATATTACTTATTGGTGTTTTAGGCTATAAAATTATATCGGGCTATTCTTGGATTGATGCCGTTTATATGACGGTAATAACCATGACTACAGTTGGTTTTGGCGAAGTAGTACCATTAGATAAACAATCTAAAATCTTTACTGTATTTTTAATATTAGCAAGTGTTGTAATAGTTGGTTATGCCATTTCGATAATTACAGAATATATTTTAAGCAAAAATGATGTTGAAGAACTAAAACATAAGAAGATGCAAAAAAAGATAAATAGTTTTAAAAATCATATTATTATTTGTGGTTATGGAAGAAACGGAAGGCAAGCAGCTAAAAAATTAGCAGCCCATAAAAAAGAGTTTGTAGTTGTCGAAAAAAGTAAAGATTTAGAAGAAAAACTACAGCAGGATAATGTTCCTTACGTTATAGGAAATGCTATTGAAGATGAAGTTCTTATTCAAGCAGGAGTAGATAAAGCATCAACTTTTATTTCGGCGCTACCAAATGATGCAGATAACTTATTTGTTGTATTAACAGCAAGACAAGCTAATAAAACTATAAATATTATTAGTCGTGCATCAGAAGAATCATCTTATAAAAAATTAAAATTTGCAGGTGCTAATAATGTTATTTTACCAGATAATATAGGAGGTGACCATATGGCATCATTAGTGGTTGTTCCTGGGTTAATGGAATTCATAGATAACCTTTCTATTGTTGGGAAATCTAATATCAATATTGAAGAAATTGCAGTTGAAAAATTATTTGATTTGAAAGAAACTAAAACAATTAAAGATTTAGATCTTAGAAAGAAAACGGGTTGTAATGTTATTGGTTATAAAGATGAAAATGGTGAATATATAGTAAATCCAGAAGCTGATTTAGAATTAGCGCCAAAGTCGAAAATTATTGTTTTAGGCAGGCCAGAACAAATTCAAAAACTTAATTCAGAATTTAATATTAAAATAGAGAATTCTCTATTTTAACAACCAATGCTTTAAAAAATCATTTTTTTTTAGCATCTTGCTAGTCAATAAATACACATTCTTTAATAAAACTAACTAATAAAATATCATTATGAAGAAAATTCTTCTTTCAATTTTTACTTTAATATTACCAATTTTATCATTCGCACAAGAAGCACAAGAAATGGGTGTTGATGAAAAAATAGATCAAGCCTTTGGAAATGCAACAGGAGGATTTGTAAGAGCCATTTTTTACCAAATAGATTTTGGAGGAGGTATTAAAGTGTATTGGGTTTTGTTTCCATTAATTCTTGGAGCATTATACTTTACTTTTTATTTTAAATTTATAAATTTTACAGGCTTTTTTACATCAATCAATATTGTAAGAGGAAAGTACGATGAAATAGATCATCATGAATCTATGGTTGGAGCAGGAGATTCAACACCTGGAGGAGATGCTATTGAAACGATTGCTATAGAAGGTCATGAAGGAGAAGTTAGTCATTTTCAGGCTTTAACTGCCGCATTATCTGCGACTGTTGGTTTAGGAAATATTGCAGGTGTTGCTATTGCAGTATCTATTGGTGGAGCTGGAGCAACTTTTTGGATGATAGTTGCTGGGTTTTTAGGAATGGCTTCTAAGTTTGTAGAATGTACCCTAGGTGTAAAATATAGAGATATAGACGAAAATGGAA
>Ga0256845_1003048_pt1 | contig 11625 bp, 10 predicted proteins | sample RiftiametaG_FD_189101 | JGI IMG/M metagenome (GOLD analysis project Ga0256845, IMG submission 189101) | Tube worm associated microbial communities from hydrothermal vent at the East Pacific Rise, Pacific Ocean - Riftia | ecosystem: Host-associated > Annelida > Integument > Unclassified ... | reverse complement strand
CCTAATCAATTATTTAACATGCCTCTGTATTTAACTCAGGTATTTTGGAGTTGCATGCAAATGTAGCTTAGTTCTCTGATATTTCAAGATCTTCGGCATATTACTGAGTAAGGTGCAGAGGCATGTTTAATAATAAATTTGTACCACTTATATGAAAATTGCACTTATTACTTGAATTCAGGATCCAAAGTCAGAACGTGATGCAATGATAGCCTCTACGGCAATTATTCATGGGCTTACGTTAGTTAGCCGTAATATTAAAGATTTTAAACACATTAATATTAAATTAATAAACTCTTGGCTTTTTACAGAGGAATAATTAACTTTTAGAATTAGTCGATCTAACCCTAAAAAACCAATACAAAATAACAAACATTAGCAAAAGTACTGGCACAATAATTTGTATCATCCATTCCCATCCATGATTAAATAAAACCCAACCTGCAGATAACGATCCTAATGCTTGAACAAAAAAGATTGTAAAATCGTTAGTTGCTTGGACTTTAAAACGTTCACTTGATCGATAGCTTTCAGGCAATAAGATAGTGCCACTGGTAAATAAAAAGTTCCAACCAATTCCTAATAAAACCATCGCCATCCAATAGTGCATAAATTCATGCCCCATGAGCGCAACAACAATCATAGCCAAATAAATACTAGTACCTATTGCCATTAATTTTCTTAATCCAAATATTTTAATTAGTAGCGCAGAAAAAAGTGAGGGCAAGTACATTGCAATAATATGACTTTGAATCACCCATTTAGTAGATTCAAGATCATGCCCGTGAAGTTGGTGCATACTGAGTGGAGATGCAGTCATAACATAACTCATCACACCATAAGCTACGGTCCCAGCGGTTACTGCAATAATAAATATCGGTTGCTTAACAATCTCTTTAAGCGACCTAGTAACTTGGTCATTTTTTTGTTCTGCAACACCAATAGGATCTAAACGGGATATAAGTAATATAGAAACCGTAATCATTATTGATAAACCAATAAATGACCCTGCATACCCATGCTCAGAATCAATCCAGTCTTTAGCCATGACAGCCATTTCAGGTCCCAAAACAGCCGCAAACATTGCACCTACCATTAAGATAGAAATAGCCTTTGGACTATCTTTTGGATCGTTTAAACTTTCGATAACCGCAAACCGCATTTGTGCAACAAATGCCATGCTAAAACCGAGAAAAGCGGTTCCTAAAAGTAGAATTAAAAAATTACTTTTAAACGCTGCATAAGATGAAACTAACGCGCCAACAACGGCGCAAGAAAGCCCAAGGATAGTACCAATTCTACGTCCGAATTTTTTCATAAAAAGGCTGCTGGAAAAACACCCATGGCCGTCATTGAAATCATTAATGCCACAGGAATGGTTGCATATTCAGATGATGGTGCAATTTTACCGCCTAATAACCCCCCTGCTAAAACGACCATAGACGCAGATGAAACACCGAGAGGTTGGGCTATAAATAATAACCAAATATTTTTAGGTAGATGGCTTACTCGATAACCAATCAAAGAAATTAAAACAAGCAGTGCTAAGCTGATGACAAAAGTGATAGACATAAAATAAAACTTAGTATGAAAAGCTATTTAACGAGGATCTTGCTCTTCTAGCATCATAGAATCCATACCGTTATCAAAGACTTGCTCACCATTTTCTGATGAATCAAGTTTAATCATCAATCGTAAATCGTTAGGTGAGTCTGCATGATGAAGAGCATCATCGTAGGTTATTTCCCCTGACTTAAACAGCTTAAACAAGGACTGATCAAATGTTTGCATGCCCTGTTCATTCGATTTTGACATAATATCTTTAATTAAATGTATTTCGCCTTTACGAATAAGATCAGAAATCAAAGGAGAGTTAATTAAAATTTCAATCGCAGGTCTTCGCCCTTTACCATCTGGTGTCGGGATCAGTTGTTGAGCAACAATCGCTCGCAAATTTAACGATAAATCCATTAATACTTGGTTATGCTTTTCTCTTGGGAAAAAGTGCAAAATTCTATCGAGTGCTTGATTCGCATTATTTGCATGAAGCGTACACATACAAAGATGACCCGTTTCAGAAAATGCTACCGCATAATCCATAGTTTCACTAGTTCTAACTTCTCCGATTAAAATCACATCGGGCGCCTGTCTTAATGTGTTTTTAAGTGCGTTTTCAAATGAGTCTGTATCTATCCCAACTTCTCTTTGAGTAATAATACATTTGTTATGGTTATGAACAAATTCTATCGGATCTTCTATCGAAATTATATGTCCTGTCGTTGAAGCATTTCGATAACCAATCATCGATGCTAAAGATGTTGATTTACCAGTACCAGTTGCGCCAACAAATATCACTAAACCTCTTTTGGTTAAGGATAATTTCTTGAGGATAGTCGGTAATCCAAGCTCTTCTATTGTTGGAATATTTGTTTCGATGCGGCGTAAAACCATCCCAACATTATTTCTTTGTTGGAAAGCGCTCACACGGTAACGCCCAATACCTGTAGCACTAATAGCAAAATTACATTCGCGACCACGAGCAAACTCTCGCCGCTGCTCTTCATTCATAACGCTTAAAACGACTTCACGAGCTTTTTCAGGTGATAATGCGCGCTGTGTAACAGGCATCACTTTGCCATTAATTTTAATACTAGGAGGCACACCTGCTGTTATAAATAGATCTGAGGCCTTTTTAGTGACCATTAGCTTTAATAAGCCTTCAAAGTCCATGCTGTTTCCTTTCTAATTTTTAAATATCTATAAATGAAAACTCTACTCTAAAAATCTTCTTTATTCTTTGAAGCATGTCTCGCATCTTCCCGACTGATTAAACCTTTACCTAATAAATCCTTCAAACATTGATCAAGGGTTTGCATACCCACGCCAAGACCTGTTTGTATCGCACTGTACATTTGCGCCACTTTATCTTCACGAATAAGGTTTCTAATTGCGGGAGTACCAATCATTATTTCATGTGCCGCCACTCGTCCACCACCATTCTTTTTTAATAGCGTTTGTGAAATAACGGCCTGTAAAGATTCAGACAACATGGAACGAGTCATATCTTTTTCTGCCGCAGGAAATACATCAATAATTCTATCAATTGTTTTAGCCGCAGATGACGTATGTAAAGTTCCAAAAACCAAATGACCTGTTTCTGCGGCGGTTAACGCAAGTCTAATTGTTTCCAAATCACGTAGCTCACCAATCAAGATAATATCTGGATCTTCACGAAGAGCAGAACGTAAAGCTTCACTAAAACCAAGTGTATCTCGATGAACTTCTCGCTGATTCATTAAACATTTTTTACTTTCATGTACAAACTCTATAGGATCTTCAATGGTTAGAATATGTCCATAATGATTATCATTGATGTAATCAACCATTGCCGCCAAAGTGGTACTTTTACCCGATCCTGTAGGACCTGTGACCAAAACTAATCCTCTTGGGTGCATACACATTTCTTTAAAAATTGCCGGTGTCGCTAACTCTTCTAGCGTTAAGACTTGTGATGGGATGGTTCTGAAGACTGCTGATGCACCACGATTTTGGTTAAAGGCATTGACACGAAAACGTGCAATACCAGGCAATGCAAAAGAAAAATCAGTTTCTAAAAATTCTTCAAAATCTTTACGTTGTTTATCATTCATGATGTCATAGACAAGACCATGCACCATTTTATGATCCATTGGCGGCACGTTTATTCTTCTAACATCGCCGTCAACTCGAATCATTGGCGGTAAACCGGCCGATAAATGCAAATCTGAAGCTTTATTTTTAACACTAAATGCGAGTAACTCTGTAATATCCATGAATGAATGCTCCAATCGTTCTTTTATAGTTATGTTTATTCTATGTCTATTATTTGATTATGTGGCTATCTTTGAATAAAATTGGCTTTGAATAAAAATTAGTTATAATCGTCAATCAGTCGATTAAAAAGCCTACCAATGACTATAGCAGATCGTTTAAAAAAAGTTAGTGCTAGAATCCAACAAAGCCAATTAAATTCAGGTAATTTAACCTGTTCTGGTAAAAAACGTCCAAATTATAATTTTTCTAATGACTTCAACGGTTTAAATGGTTCTGTGAAACTATTAGCTGTGAGTAAAACACATCCTGCAACTGCTATTCAAGAAGGATTTGATGCGGGGATCACAGAATTTGCAGAAAGCTACTTGCAAGAAGCAGAAATAAAAATTAAACAATCAAGTCATTTAAACATAGTTTGGCACTTCATTGGTCCCATTCAAAGTAATAAAACTAGACTAATTGCAAGCTTATTTGACTGGGTTCAAAGCGTTGATCGAGTTAAAATACTACAACGCCTTAATGACCAACGCCCTGCTAAAAAGCCACCAATCAATATTTGCATCCAAGTTAATTATTTTAACGAAAAAAACAAACAAGGTGCAAACATACAAGAAGTACCAGAATTGCTTGAATTAGCTAGTAAATCACCCAATATTAACCTCAGAGGATTAATGTTCATCCCTTTAAAACAAAAAAAATATGAATCTCAACTTGAGCAGTTGTTAGAAATTAAAGCTTATTACGAAAAAGTTAGAACTCAATATACTCGCCTTGATACACTATCTATGGGAATGAGTAACGATCTTGAAGCCGCAATTACCGCTGGTTCATCAATGGTAAGAATTGGCACCGATATATTTGGAAAAAGAAGACCATAAATGAATAACAAAAACACGATGAAAATTGGATTTATAGGTTGTGGCAATATGTCCTCGGCAGTCATCAGAGGCATGCTTCAAGCTGATTTTAAAGCCAGTGATATTACCGTCAGTAATCGCAGTATAGAAAAACTACAATCTATTCAGAACGAGTTAGATATTGGAATAACTCAAAGTAATCAAGAAATTTGTGAAAATTCTTCAATTATTATCTTTGGGGTGAAACCACAAATGTTTGAAACAGTTTGCCAACCTTTAGCCAACATTAATTTATCAAAAAAATTGCTCATTTCCATCGCAGCAGGCGTTAAAACAGCCCAAATTTCAGATTTGTTAAGACAAAAGCTAGCCGTCATAAGAGCAATGCCAAATACACCATCAATGATTTCAGAAGGTGCAACTGGCTTATTCGCTAATGAGAATTGCAGTCAACAACAAAAAGATATCGCTAAGAAAATTTTTCAATCAGTGGGAAAAACGGCTTGGGTTACTGATGAAAATCAAATCAACACTATCATAGCGATAGCTGGTAGTGCTCCGGCCTATGTTTATTTATTTATGCAAGCAATCATTGATCAAGCCGTTTCTTTAGGGTTTAATCCCCAAGATGCTAGAACACTCATTACACAAACCTTTTTGGGAGCGGCTAAACTGGCTCAATTTAGATCAAACATTGAGTTGGATGATTTAAGACAAGCAGTCACCTCTCCCGGTGGCACAACATTTGAAGCTATTCAAAGCTTCAGTAATAATAATTTTTCTGAGATTGTAAAAGAAGCTGTTAATGCAGCTTATAATCGAGGAATTAGTCTCGAAGAGACTAAAGAGGTAGGGAAAAAACTATGATGAATCCATTTTCACAGCTAATTGATGTATTAGTTTCACTATATGTTACAGTCATTTTATTAAGGTTTTTTCTACAATATTTCAGAGCTGATTTTTACAACCCTCTATCTCAATTCTGCGTAAAAGCTACCGATCCATTAATAAAACCTTTAAGAAAAGTGATCCCCGGCTTTGCTGGAATTGACTTGTCATCACTAGTCCTAGCTTATCTGGTTATAGTAGTCAAATTACTGCTGATGACTTTTATTGCCGGTCAAATCAGTATAAATCCGTTATTGTTAGTCTTGATCAGTTTTGTAGAATTATTAAAAAGTATATTAAACCTATTTGTCTTTCTAATATTTATTCGCATTATTATGAGTTGGGTTTCACCGGGTGGATATAATCCTGTGATGGCTGTGATCGGTCAATTAAGCGAACCTATCATTGCTCAATTTAAAAAAATCCTGCCTCCTATGAACGGATTTGATTTTTCACCAATGATTGCTTTGGTTATGATTTATTTTGGAATTAATTTAATTAATTATTATTTGGTTCCGGCTATACAGTCTGTCGCCTATTAATTGCCCCTCTAAAAGAGAATATTCAGCCGTTAATCGAAAAATATTCATATATTGAGATAATTCTTGAAGTTTGAGGTGTATATATCGGTTTTTATTGAAATTTCTGATATATTTATAGTTACCAATAAAAAAACCTTCTGCTCTGCTTAGAGATTTAGAGCAAAATGCTGGATCGAAGTATTGTATGCCTCATAATTTTACAGATAGTAGCACTATTGAAAAAGTGGCTTCTCGCCTTAAGCAAGGGCTATCTAACCGTGCAGCTACTCATTCTTTTTCAAATAATATTGATCAATTTGGTCAATGGAAAAAGGAAATTGGCAAGTCTCTAAGTCGCTTTCGTTTATGGTTAAGACGCAACAAATTATTCAATGATGATATTGATAAGCGCCTCTTTCAGCTACAAGACTCTCTTAAAAAAGAAAATTTAACCATCGCTTTTGTTGGAGAATTTTCAAGAGGTAAAACAGAACTAATCAATTCATTATTCTTTGCAGAATATGAAAAACGTATTTTACCATCAGAAATTGGGCGTACAACCATGTGCCCTACTGAATTATTTTATGACAAAAAAGAGAATAGAGCTTATTTAAGGTTACTCCCAATTGAAACCCGATTAGAAGAGACGACATTAGAAGAGTTTAGGCAAATACCCAATTCGTGGACAGAAGTTCCTCTAGTGACTGATTCAGCTCAAGAAATGAGTAATGCACTTTATACCATCACTCAAACAAAAAATGTTCCCTTACAAGATGCTATTAACCTCGGTTTTAATGAAAAGCAATTACTCAAAGAAATAAATCAAATTGGTTTAGTCGAGATCCCTGTTTGGCGTCATGCGCTGGTTAGCTTTCCACATGAATTACTAAAACAAGGATTGTGTATTCTCGACACGCCAGGGCTTAATGCTTTAGGCAGTGAACCAGAGTTAACACTAAAAATTATTCCTCAAGTTCAAGCAATCGTATTTTTACTTTCCGCAGATACAGGTGTAACCGCATCAGATATGGAAATTTGGGATCAACATATTAAAGGGATCGCTAACTCAGATAGTTCTAACATGAGACATTCTGATACGATTCACCAACAAGATACCTACGCAATCCTCAATAAAATTGATACCTTATGGGATGAACTTTCTAGTAAAAAGAAAATAGAAAAGGCCATTAAAAAAATGACAGATCTAACTGCAAGACAGTTGCAGATTGATCCTAGAAATGTTTTACCTGTTTCGGCCCAAAAAGGGTTACTCGCAAAAGTTAGGAATGATAAATCACTTTTCGCAAGAAGTCACATTGGTGAGCTTGAAAGTGTTTTGTCTCAAAGTTTATTAGCCAATAAAGAAGCCGTCATTAATCAGTCTGTTATTGAAGAAGCTCAAACACTGATCCATGAGTCTCTTCAAGTAATCAACAATCAAAATGATCAATTGCGTAAACAACAAAAAGAGCTTAGTTCTTTAACCAATAAAAATAAAAATAAAATTCATCATGTTTTTGAAGATAGCAAAAGAGCGCTAGAGATCTTCAAAAAAAAATCTCTAGCGATTAAACCAAGTCAAAGACTTTTAGAAAGGCAAACCCAAATTTTATTATCCGTAATTGGCTCTAAAGCTGTGTCAAAAGAAATTGAATCCACTCTAAATGAATTAGTGAATAGTCGAACAACTTTAGGTTTATTTAAAAGAATGAAAATGTTTTTTATCTCTGTTAGAAGTTTGATGACTGAATTAGAAAGGGAAGCTGAGTTAACCAATAAAATGGTGAAATCTTTATACTCTAAATTCACTACCGATTTCGATGTGGTTTTAATCGAGCCTCGCTTAATCCCTATGGTTAAGCTCAACAACCAATTAAATAAAATTATTACTCGTTCAGAAAAATTAGAAAATAGTTTATTTATGACCTTTAGCGAACATAGTTTAGTGGTAAAACGTTTTTTCTCTGGCACCGTTACAGACATTATGAATTTCTTCAAAAGCGCTAGAAAAGATATGATGAATTGGACTAAAAATATTGTAAACCCATTAACACAGCAATTAAAAATCCATCATCATATGATGTTGGCTCACCACAATGAGCTGGAAAAACTCCATAAAAAAGGGCTTAATGTTGAAGGACAATTAAAAGCAATTAAACAACTCATTAATGAGCTTGAAATGGAAAGAGAAAATGCATTACAAATATCTCACTCTTTAGACCGTAGTGAAATTAAACCTGAAAGTTCCTCTCCATCTAATAAAAAACTAAATGGCGATACAAAAATAAAAAACAATATTGTTTCTATGAGTTCTGCATTTCGAAAATAAGACCTGTAAATTAAAATTGATGAAGTTTTGAATTAAGATAGTCTGAATTCTAGTCATAAGTATTTTAAAGTACTTCAAATAACCCAGCAGCTCCTTGACCGCTACCAATACACATGGTGATCACAACGAAACGTTTTCCTTCTAGCAAAGCATATATCTCCATCCATGCACCACCTTTTACATTGAGTTTATCTTTAGGAATACCCAATTTTTCTGCACAATAAATGACTTGTTCATTATCTCTTAATGTTTCCCTTTTATGTCTCTTGAGTTCAAATCTCTATAATTATTTTAACTATATGATTTTTATTTGGATTGCAAATGGGCCATCGCTTTTGCAAAAAATTTTTTACCTTGAAGGTCACCCGATCCTAAAGTCGTTTGTTTTTCAGTACTAGAAATAAAATTCCATTGCTCTCTTACGCTTTCTGGTGACGCCTGTTCGACTGGAATAAAACAACCATCAGTTTCAAAAATACTGGCACTGGCATATCCACCAGCACCGGCGCAAAGGATAAATCTAGTTGGTGCATCTTCATCACACAAAGTTAAAGCTCCGGCAGTAACAACTTCCGGCGATAATATTTTCAAAACCTCTTCTGGCATTAAATCTTTTGTCATTCTTGTCGCCGCCGTTGGTGCTAGCGCATTGATGTGAATATTGTTCTTAGCGCCTTCTAAAACTAACGTGTTCATTAAACCAATCACTGCCATTTTAGCGGCACCATAATTAGCTTGACCAAAGTTTCCATATAATCCGCTTGATGAAGTAGTCATTACGATTCGGCCATAATTCTGCGATTTCATAATTTCCCAAACGGCTTTAGTGCAATTAACTGATCCCATCAGATGTACATCAACAACTAATTTAAAATCATCAAGTGTCATTTTACTAAATGATTTATCACGCAGAATTCCCGCATTGTTGATAAGAATATCAACGCGTCCCCACTTTTCCATTGTTTGTTTTACCATATCGGTCACTTCGTCAAAGTTAGCGACATTCGCTCCATGAGCAATTGCTTCACCGCCATTTGCTTCTATTAACTTAACCACTTCTAAAGCGGCATCAGAGGACTTTCCACTACCATCGCGAGCGCCACCTAAATCATTAACTACAACTTTTGCTCCTCTAACTGCGAGCTCTAATGCATGAGAGCGACCAAGTCCATTACCTGCTCCTGTTACGATTGCTACCTTATTTTCAAAACTAATTGCCATTTTATTCATACCTTATATTTATCAGATTACGGTTATTTTACCATTTGGATCCCAATCCACTCGGCAACCAATGCTGGTTTTTCAACACCTTCAATTTCAAGCGTCACTTGTGTTTTAGTTCTAAATTAACCAGATATGTTTTCTTTTATTTCTAACACTTTAACCAGATCCCGTATTTTACTATTGGCAATTATCGGATTAATAAACAGGGCCTTATCAAAGCCTGAGTTGATTCCCATATAAACCCCATCAAACACCGTTGTAAAACTTTCTACAAAATGAGAAAGCATCGATAAGGATAAAAATCCATGCGCTATCGTCGTTCCAAAAGGTGTTTTTTAGCGGCTTCAGGATCAACATGGATAAATTGATGCTTAAAGTATAGCCACAGATATTTCCTTTTTTTAATATAGGTTTGATAAAACACACTCAAGTTATATCATAATCGCCCCATTAAAACGAACGATCGTTCATTTTTTGGTGAAAATTTAGTGCTATTTTATTCAACTCTCAATATAATGACGAATCGTCACGATAATACAGCTCGTTAAATAAGTTAATGAACAAATTCAAGAATACTTAATATGTCACTAAAAACACCTTTAGATAGCCGCCATTCTATACGTAGTTTTTTATAAAAACCCGTTGAACCTGAATTAAGGGAAAATTAATTGTTAAACTTTAAGGTGAGATCTGTATAGACTGCTAGCGTTTTACTATTGCTTATTTAACGAATAGACAAATCTAGTAAGCCCATTTAATAAATAAAGATTCTAAATAAATAATGAAAACCATTAAAATAATACTCTCTACATTATTAATATTCTCTTTGATCGGGTGGGCTTACTATGAATCCAAAAATATTGAAGTTAATCGATTAACCACCGAGTTAAGAGTGAAACAAGGTGGCACTTATGCTGAGCTATCAAGTGGATTTACTCACTTTGAATTGTCAGGCAATAGAAACAATGAACTTGTGGTGCTTGTTCATGGTTTCTCAAGTCCGAGTTACATTTGGTATCCTACTGAAAAGTTTTTAATAAATAGTGGTTATCAAGTTCTCTCTTATGATCTTTATGGTAGAGGTTTCAGCGACCGCCCTGATGTAATTTATGGAATAGATACTTTTACTAAACAACTTAATGAATTACTTATTTATTTGAAAATAAGAGAGCCTTTTCATTTACTTGGTCTTTCAATGGGTGGTTCAATTGTTACCGGCTTCACCCACAGACACCCAAAAAAAGTTAAATCGTTAATTTTACAAGATCCATTAGTTAACCAAGTACCTACCGAAAAAATATCACCACTGCATATTCCATTCATTGGCGAGTATCTATTTAATGTCTATTTATTACCAGAATATCTAAAAAAACATGTTAACCAAACAGATAAAGGCGAACCCTACTCGACTTGGGGCGATCGATATCAAGAACAGGCTGAAATTATCGGTTTTAAACGTGGATTATTATCTTCAATTCGTTATGTGACGACCCATGATTACGAAAATGAATATCTACTTTTATCAAAAGTAACCGTTCCAAAATTGTTAATCTGGGGCAGTGACGATCAAACTATTCCAATTTCTGAGGCACAATCAATCACTCATTTAATGCCAGAAATGCAATTCGAAACTATTCAAGGTGCTGGTCATGTTCCAAGTTTAGAAACACCAGAAAAATTTAATCATATTTTATTACAGTGGTTAATCAATCATAAAAGTTAACAATTACAAATAGAAAAAATACAAGAGAAATTTGATATGACAAATACAGCAAAAAAAGCAAGCACTATTCGAATTGGTAAACGCTATCATCCTATTCGACTAGCTAAAAATAAGGCGGTTACAACCTAAATCACCACGGCAAGATCATTATAAATCATAATTTTTCTAAAAAACTCTAATTCTAGGGAACTAAACCAATATATCAGGATCAGATCATTATCTTATTTAGCGAAATATTGAGTTAATTGATAATGAATGATCCCTTTTTAA
>Ga0256845_1003047_pt1 | contig 11626 bp, 15 predicted proteins | sample RiftiametaG_FD_189101 | JGI IMG/M metagenome (GOLD analysis project Ga0256845, IMG submission 189101) | Tube worm associated microbial communities from hydrothermal vent at the East Pacific Rise, Pacific Ocean - Riftia | ecosystem: Host-associated > Annelida > Integument > Unclassified ... | reverse complement strand
CACTTCATTTAACAAAATAAAAACCATCTTAAAAGATGATAAACTATTAGCCACACTACAATATGATAGCTTCAATAACCTAGTACTAAAAACACAAGGCACAAAAAAGAGTTACTTCATAGATAATATCTCTAATAAACCTAACTTTTTATCCCTGATGTAAAATGTTGTAAATAAAGTTAATTTATAATAGAATATGTAAACCATATGGGAGGTAAGGTATGACTAAAAATTATATATTAAATTTTTTAAAAGAGCATAAAGAAGAGTTAAAAAATAATTTTTCTCTTACTAAGATAGGTTTATTTGGTAGCTATGCTAAAAATACTGCACGTAAAGATAGTGATATAGATATAGTGATAGAGTCAACTGAAAAAGATTTCTTTTTAAGAGATGATTTACGAGAATATTTAGAATCTAACTTTGAAATACCTGTTGATGTGGGTTATTTAAGTAGCTTCCGAGAATATTATAGAATGAAAATTGAAAAAGATATCATATATGTCTAATAAAAGAAACATTGAACTTTTTATAGTTGATGTTTTGTAGCAATTAAAAAAGTAGATAATTATACGATAAGATTTAATAATCCAAGTGATTTTCAGCATAGTAGTTTACACTGGGATGCCACAATGAGACAACTTGAGATTATTGCAAAGCATTAAATAAACTACTTGATGATAAAAAATTTAAATTAATAGCACCCAGTTACTTTAGAAAAATTGTAAACTTTAGAAACGCAATTGCTCATGGGTATTTTGGAATAGATTTAGATGAAGTGTGGAATATAATAACTCATAAGCTTACTGTATTAAACGATGACTTAAAAAATTTAGTAAAAAATAATATTGATATTTCTGAAGCTATTGCATGTGAAATTGAAGAGTATAGATTATTGGAAGATATAGAAATAGTAAAATATCTAGAATTTGTTTTAGTAGAAGTTGAAAAATGATATATCAATATTAAGGGGTCGGTCAGCCCCCAACTATGAACTTTTTTATCTTATCTACTGAGCCTTTTAGGTGCTCATTAAATTGAGATGAATTAAATGTCTTTTGTCTTTTTGCTAGACGAGCTGTGTTTGTTACAATTTTTTCTCTGAGCTCATCTTTACCTAAATCACCATCAAAGAAGCTTAGTGTTTCTATAATCCCAATTGCTTTCATGGGGTTTGGTGCTCTTGTGTATTTTTTTTCAAGATAGAAGACTTCATCAATGAGACCATCGTCTAACATGATTTGTGTTCGTAGTTTTATGCGGTCTCTTAGAGTCTCTTTATCTATGCCTATCTCATAAAGCTCTATATTTTTTATGATAGGCTCTCTTTGATTTTGCTCAAAAAATTGACTAGGTATGGCTCCTGTTTGAAAGTAAATCTCAAGCCACTTCTCAATTCTGTAAGTATCATTTTTACTAACCGCACTTGCATATACTTCATCAAATTCACTCATCAGCTTATGACCACAAGAGAGACTTTTAGCAACTTTTAGTTTAGTCTCACTGCTAATTTGGGGTTTATAACTCACACCATCAATCATAGACTTTAGGTAAAAGCCAGTTCCTCCAACTATGATAAGATTTTTACTCTCATTTTCACTTAGTTTTTTTGCCTTTTTATATAGTTCAAAAAAGATAGTTACATTAAAATCATCGTCTACATGTAAGGCATCAATCCCAAAGTGTTTTATGCCATCTCGCTCTTTACATGTAGGCTTTGCTGAGGCTATATCAATCTCTTTGTATATGCTTAGTGAATCTAGTGAGAGTATGTTAGCATTTAGCTTATGGGCTAGGTCAATACTAAGTGATGTTTTCCCTGAAGCAGTGGGTCCGAGTATGGCTATCTCTCTCAAAACATACCTTTTTTAGTTTAATTATAGTAAAATAACCCCAAAAACACTATAAGGACTAGATTGCAGAAGTTTTTTAAAGTACTAAAAGATATAAATGAGCTTATTATGTTCAAGCACTCAATCTTTTCATTGCCTTTTATTTTTATAGCTATGATAGTCTCTTCGCAACAGATAAATGGAACATTTTGGTTTGGATGGAAGCTTTTACTTTTAGGACTACTTGCAGCTGTAAGTGCCAGAAACTTTGCAATGAGTTTTAACCGATATGCAGATAGAGACATAGACAAGCATAACCCAAGAACTGCAAACCGACCAAGTGTAGATGGACGAGTCGGTGAGAGAAATATGCAACTTTTTATAGTTTTGAATGCTTTTGTTTTTGTAGGAGTTGCTTACGTCATAAACCCACTTGCTTTTTGGCTTAGTTTCCCCATACTTGTTATACTTGCTGGTTATTCGATATTTAAACGTTTTTCATCTTATGCTCACTTGGTTTTAGGGGTATCATTAGGACTTGCCCCAATTGCTGGAGTGGTTGCTGTGAGTGAGAGCATAACTCTTTGGTCAGTTTTGTTGGCACTTGGAGTCATGTTTTGGGTGGCTGGATTTGACTTGCTTTATTCATTGCAAGATATGGAATACGACAAAAGCAAAGGGCTTTTTTCTATACCATCAGTTTACGGGAAAGAGGCCACGTTTTTTATATCTCGTCTTTTTCACGCACTAACAGTTCTATTTTGGTTACTTTTTGTTGTTGATGCTGGACTTGGTATTTGGGCGTATTTTGGTGTATTGTTTAGTGGAGTGATACTTTTTATGGAACACAAAATAGTAATCAAAGACTTTACAAAGATAGACAGAGCTTTTTTTACACTAAACGGATACTTAGGTATAATGTTTTTTATAATGATATTTATAGATAGGATTTAATTTGCGTTATATAAATGCCCCTTTAAAAATAGAGTTTGACATCGAGAACAATTCAAAAGAGTTCAAGCGAGAGTATGACTCACTAAGCTCAACTGATGATGATAGCATAGGCGAGTGGTTACGTTTAGCAAAAGCTCGTGGTAGCACTGAAGAGAGTGATCAGGTACTCCTCACTTTAGTTGTAGAACTTCATAGAAAGATAGATGAGATGAACGCTTTTATGAGAGGTGAAAAGCAGACTCTTTTAGCTCTTACATGTAGAGGTGATATAGAAGCTATAAATTATGAACACATTAAATTAAAAGATGAGATATTTGAAGAGGGTGCAGAGTACTATGGGCGTATTGAGATGCCGTTTTTTCCAAAAAGACAAGTACCTATATATTTTAAAAGCATTGGTAAAAATGAAGCAAAGATAGTACTACTTCATGAGCGAGATGAAAAAGACTGGAATGCCTATGTTGTGGCACGTGAGAGGGTTATGATAAGAGAAATGAGGGCAAAAAAAGATGGAAATTAGTATAGAACTTATGGGTTTAATCGGTGTTATAGCTTTAGTAGTAATTATTATGATCATGATGAGTATCAAAGAGGGTGAAACCAATAAGAAACTTTCACGTTATGAGCAGAGCATAGATAACCTAGCTCAACAAAATCACCGTCTTAGAAAAGAGATGCTCCAACTTACTAAAAATAGAGATAAGTTTATGGATGAGATGGAAGATACACTTGAAGGTAGGGTAAAAGAGCAAGTTCAACAAAGTGTTTACCCGCTCATACAGTCTATGCGTGAGATTGAGAATGTTATGCAGAGTTTTCAAGATGAACAAATAGAGAGAATAGATAAAATAGAAGAGAGAAGAACAGAGATAAACTACTCCCCAAAAGGAGCAGTAATTTCTAATGAAAAACTCATAATTGCTCAATATAGCCAAGGGAAAAGTGAAGCGGTTATAGCAAAAGATTTACGCATTGGTATTGGTGAAGTTGACTTAGTATTGAAGTTGGCAAATCTTAAATAATGAGCTTACATGTAGACTCCTCTTGGCAAGAGATAATTGAGTATGCTTATGGTGGGCTATCCCCAGAGTATAGAGAGTTTTTAGAGAAAGATGAGGGGTATTTCCCTACTTTTAGTAACTTTTTAAATGTATTTCATACATTGTCATTAGATAAAACCAAGTATATTTTGTTTGGACAAGATCCATATCCAAGACAAAAGAGTGCAAATGGTTATGCTTTTATAGATGCCAATGTTAAGAGTATTTTTTCTCTAAAAGGATTTTCTAAAGAGGTAAACAAAGCTACGAGTTTGAGGAATTTTTTTAAAATGTTGCTTCTTTGTGATGGCTACTTAAAAGAAAATAACTTAACACAAGAGGCAATCTCAAAGATAGATAAATCAGAGTTTATTAACTCCATAGATGAGTTAAGGCTCAATTTTGAGAGAAATGGGATTTTGCTTCTAAACACTGCTTTAGTCTTTACATGTAAAGAAGATACAAAGCTACATGTAAAAGAGTTTAGAGTTTTTATGCAACGACTTTTAAGTAGGCTTACAGAATATAATATAGAGTTGATTTTATTTGGAAGTATGGCAAAAGATGTAAAAAAATCGTTACCGTCTGCCTTAGAGTTTAAAACTATTGAAACCCTACATCCTTACAACATAGGGTTTATTGCAGATAAAAAAGTACAAGAGTTTTTTAAGCCATTTTCTCTTTTTCGCAAGTTTCATTATCGCTAGTCAGTTTGTTTAATAACTCAAATAGCTCTGCACTAGCTTTTTCCATAATCTTGAAATTTTCTACAATAGGTTCAACTTCATGAACTTGGAAGCCTCCACCCTCAGCTACTATAGCTATGTTGTCATGAACTGCTCTATGAACAACTTTATGTGGAGCATCAAGTAGAGAATAAGATTTTTTGCATTCAAACCTTTTTTTGCCTTCTCCTTCGGTATACCATTTACCTAGACGGCATTCATCAGCTGTTGAAAATTTGTCGTCTATTCTTTCATTTAAAACTGTTGAATAAGATCTAGCTTTGTATATAATATGGTCTATTTTTACTAGTGTTACAAAGATACTATTTTCTAGTTTATGAGATATATCAGCGGTGGTATTTGCATCTATATTGAAATCATTAAGAAGAGATTGAAACTCTTTAACGCTATCACCTGAAGTGTTTGCGATAGCATCTATGCGTTCAGAGTTGGCTTGTATGCCAGTTGTCTCTTGCTGAAGAGTCTGTATAGTTATGCTTATCTCTTGCGTAGCTTTTCCTGTTCTCTCAGCAAGTTTTTTAACTTCCTCGGCAACAACAGCAAATCCACGTCCATGCTCACCTGCACGAGCAGCTTCAATAGCCGCATTAAGTGCAAGTAGGTTGGTTTGATCTGCGATGTCTTTAATAAGTGATACTATAGAAGATATCTCAGCAGTTCTTTCCGTAAGGGAGTTAATAGCATCAGTTGAACTGTTTATGAGTTCAAGCATCTCTGTAAGTTCACTAGACACTTGGTTTACGCTTTCTAAACTTTTATCGGAGTTTTCCGCTGTTCTTGCTGAAACTGTGGTGATATTTGACATAGCTTCTATGCCATCTGTTAAATCTGCTTGGACATTAGTGATACCATCTATGCCATTGCCAAGTTCATCAAATCTATTAGCAAGTACGCCTTTTGCTTTACCCTTTTGTCCATCAATAATACCATTTACACCTTCAGATATGTGAGTAGCATTGCTTTTAAAGATTCCTCTAAAGCCACCACTAAATACGTTTCTATAGTTTTTGCCCTCTTCAGCTTTTTTTATTGCTGTTTTGGTTTCACGCTGCAGTGCTTCTACTTGATCAAGAAGCTCATTTACATTGTTAGCAACTTTTCCTAAAGGAGTTGTTATATCTATGTTAATTACTCTTGGTTCAAGATTTCCATTTTTTGCCTCTTGCGTAACTTTTAATAGAGTTTCAAATATGTCAGCATTTACTGGTATAGTATTTTTACTTCCAAAGAATGATCCTCCTACTGCTCCAATAAGAAGTGCAGAACCAGAAGCAATATCACCACTTAAAAACTGATAAAGGCTTACTCCCAAAAGTGTAACTCCTAACGCAACTTGAGGTTTATAGTCTTTGAAGATTGTTTGATAATTCATCATAACATACTCCTTTGTTTTTTAATACCTCTTCAAGGTAGTTAGCTGAAGCATCCATGCCACCACTACTCTCTAGCGATAAGAGTTTTTCATAAAGAGGTACTATAATTTCAAGTGCTTTTGGATTCGCTTTTCTTCTAACAGAGTAGTACCCAATGATATTTTTTTGAGTGTCAAATGATGGTGTAACATTGGCATAAACCCAGTAATAACCACCATCTTTACTCATGTTCTTAACATAAGCAAAAATCTCTTTTTTGTTAGAAATTTCTTCCCATAGGAGCTTAAATATGATTTTAGGCATATCTTTATGTCTTATAAGATTGTGTGGTTTTCCTAACAACTCTTTTTCTGTAAATCCTGTTACTTTGATAAAAGATGGATTTGCATAAGTGATTTTTCCTTCAGTATCTGTTTTAGATACTAAAAAATCATCTAACTGGATATTTGTCTCCCTATTTGAGGGCGATGGTTTTGTCATAATTAACCTCCATGTGAACAATAATGCTACATCTTAACTTAATGTATTTTACATTTACATTAAAAAAGGTATAATATTTCATTAAATTATATAGGGATGTAGAGTGTTAACAGATGGATATGGAAGAAAAGTAAATTACCTAAGAGTTTCAGTAACTGAAAGATGTAACTTTAGATGCCAGTATTGTATGCCTGAGAAACCATTTTCTTGGGTTCCTAAAGAGAATTTGCTTAGTTTTGAAGAGCTTTTTTTGTTTATAAAAGTAGGAATTGATGAAGGCATAGATAAGATACGCATTACTGGTGGAGAACCACTTTTGAGAAACGGACTTAGTGGTTTTATTAGAATGATAAATGACTATAAAAGTGGATTAGACATAGCTTTAACTACTAATGGCTATCTTCTAGGTGATGTTGCACAAGAGTTAAAAGATGCAGGATTGAAACGCATTAATGTTTCACTCGATACTCTAAAAGATGACGTTGCAGCTAAAATATCAGGAAAAGATGTTTTAAAAAAAGTAAAAGAGGGTATCGCTAAAGCTCAAGAAGTAGGTCTTGGTGTAAAGATAAACAATGTTCCACTAAAAGGCATAAATAGTGATGAGATGATTGAAGTTTTAGAGTATTGTAAAGAGCGAAATATGCCTATAAGATTCATAGAATATATGGAAAATAAACATGCTGTAGATAAACTTGAAGGCATGAGTGAAGATGAAGTAAAAGCAAAAATTGCCACAAAGTACAAGTTTTCAGAGGTCAAGCGAGAGGTATCAAGCCCATCAAAAATGTATGAGTTTGAAGATGGATATAGATTTGGTATCATTAACCCTCATGCACATGATTTTTGTGAAGATTGTAACCGTATTCGTTTAACTGCTGAGGGTGTTCTTATCCCTTGTCTCTATTTTGAAGAGGCATTGAGTATAAAAAAAGCTGTTCAAGCTGGCGATGTAGCGGGGGCTGCAGAAGTTTTAAAAGAGGTCTTAAGAAACAAACCAGAGAAAAATAAATGGAGTTCTGATGAAGCTAACGAGACTTCAAGTAGAGCTTTTTATGAAACTGGTGGATGAGTTAGTTAAAAAGTAAAAAAGTCTATGAAATCACCATCTTTTATGGTGATTTTGTCTTTTATGAGTGCATAACCGTTGCACTTAGATAAAACATTCAGCATACCAGCTCCAAAAGTGGGGGCACTCTTAAAGCTACTACCATCAAAAAAACCAGGGATTGCACTTGTGCAGTTTTCTCTACATGTAAACTCTTTTTTATTCTTTACATGTAAGCTTTTTCTTTCTCCTATGGACTCATTTTTGATGATTTTTATTGCAGGAACTCCAAGAAGTTCAAAGCCAAGTAAAGAAGAGAGTGGAAGACCTGTAAGATGAAGCATAGGTGTATCTTCGTAAACACTAAAAGCAGTGGGACTAGCAGGGGCGATTTGTACTTTGTGAAAAAGTATACTAAATTCATCATCGTATATGAGCTGGCTCATGGCATCGTACCGGCTCATAGCACCAGTGGTGATGATAAAATCACTATATTTTTTTAACTCTTTTAGATGCTCTTTTATAGCTTTCTTATCATTTTTTACTTGCCAAACTTTGCCTACTTTTGCTCCAATTTCAAGGATTCTTGCTCCTAGTGAGAGTGCATTTGAGTTGTAAACTTCACCTTTTTTTATATCTTTTTGCACTGGACATAAATTATTACCGATGCTAAGTATGCTTATTTTTGGTTTTTTAAATACTTTGAGAGTTTTTATGCCTTGAGAAGCGAGTGAAGTGATTCCATAGGCAGTTATAAGTTCACCACGGCTAAGAAGAAGTTCATCTTTTTGTATATCTTCGCCAGCATCTTTTATGTTGTACATGTAGGGCGGATTTTCTAGCGTTTCTTCATAAGGAACTACAGCTTTAGTTCCATCTATTAGTATGTCTCCTGTTGATACTTCGTAACTTTTATCATCTAAAAAAGCAAAACCATCTTTGAGTGCAATAGGATGAGTTGGTAGTGAAGTTGTAGCGTAAATATTTGCAGCGCAGACATGTTTAACAGAGTCAAGTAGAGCCATATTTTTAGTATGTGAAACCACTGAGAGTTTGTTTGTAATGATACTCAACGCTTCTTCATAATTAATCATGTATAATTGTAACATAAAACAGAAGGAATTAGATATATGGAAGAGTTAGTAACAACGGCAGTTAAATATCATCAGTATTTTATTGGAGGGATGTTGATTGTCGCTTTGGTAAATTTATATTTTATATTTACATGTAAAGAGTTTTCAAAAAAAGTAAAAAGAGTCAATCCAGTTTACTATGCACTTTTTGCATCAGTTGCATTTACGGGTGTTTTAGTTTTGGGTGTCAATCATCTACAAATGGCTCATGCGACTTATCTTATGATGGTAGTTTGGTTGGTTATATTTGTTATGAGCATGAAACTTTTTAAAAAGTATAAGTATGGCACGCCAGATGAGTACAGAGCATTTGCAAAGAAAAAATACATCATAGATATAGTCTTAATAGTTGCCACTATGGGATTGGTTTATGCAATTTAGCTTTTGTGAAGTTGCTGGTGAACAGAGTTTAACTCTACATGTAAAAGAGTACTCTCACATCTTCAAAGTTCGCAGAATTTCAGTAGATTCACAGTTAGATTTCTCAAATCTAAGAGATGGTAAAATCTATACTTATGAGATAGATGACATAAATAAAAAAGAGGCTAACTTAACTCTTTTAAGTACAAAAGAAGCAAAAAAAATCTCTACATGTAGAGTACATATTGGTTGGTGTATTGTTGATCCAAAAATAGTAGAAAAAAACATAGCAATGCTAAATGAGATGGGTGTAGAGAAGATAACATTTGTTTATGCTGAATTTTCACAAAAGAGTTACAAAGTAGATGAAAAGAGATTAAATCGCATTCTAGTAAACTCTTGCGAGCAGTCAGGAAGAGCCACTTTAATGCAGATAGAGGTTTTAAAAAGTGTAAAAGAGTACCTTAAAACTTATCCAAAAAGTATCATCATAGATTTTAGTGAAAGCTTTTTGAATAGTGATGAAAATATAGAAAGTTTTTTAGTAGGTCCAGAAGGTGGATTTAGTCAAAGAGAGAGAGAACTCTTTACATGTAGAAGAGTTTTTGGCTTAAAAAGTCCAAATATCCTTAGAAGTGAAACTGCTGTAGTGGGAGTTTGTGCTAAAATTAGTATGTAAGTTTAGCTTTATTAAAGTCTATTTCAGCTATAATCCCAAATTCCCTACCCTATATAGCAGTGGATTCTAGTGAGTTTACCGCTTTTTATGAGTTGGGGTAAGGGCAGATAGCCCTTTATAATAAATTTTTAGGAAATGAAATGAAAAAAGATATACATCCAGAGTACGTTGAGTGTAAAGTTAGTTGTGCTTGTGGCAATAGTTTTGAAACTATGTCAAACAAAGCAGAGATGAGAATAGATATTTGTAGTGAATGTCACCCATTTTTCACTGGTTCTGAGAAGATCCTAGATGCTGCAGGTAGAGTTGAGAAGTTTAACAAAAAGTACAACTTAAAATAGTCCTAAAGTAACCATTTTGGTTTATTTTATTCCTACACCGATAGGAAATCTTGATGATGTCTCACAAAGAAGTTTGAAACTTCTTTGTGAAGCTCACACCCTTTTTTGTGAAGACACAAGAGTCACAAAAAGACTACTTTCGCTACTTAGTGAAAGACACGATTTAACATTCAATATAGAAAATTTTATAGCACTTCACTCCCACAATGAAAAGTATGTTTTAGACAATATAGACATGTCTACTTTTGATGAAACTGTTGCATATCTTAGTGACGCTGGTATGCCTTGTGTTAGTGATCCTGGCAGTTACTTTGTGCAGTTTTGCCAAGAACAAAATCTAGCTTATGAAGTTCTTCCTGGTGCAAATGCAGCACTTTTGGCTTATGCAAGTAGTGGTTTTTCAAATCCAAAGTTTACCTTTTATGGCTTTTTACCACATAAAGGTAAAGAGAGAGATACTGGCTTAGAGTTTATAAAAAACTCTTCTATCCCCACCATACTCTACGAATCTCCTCATCGCATAGAAAAACTCGCAGATGAGTTAGCTAAGCTTATTCCAGAACGAAAAGCTATCTTTATAAAAGAAGCTACAAAGAAATTTGAGAGAAAATTTATATCTACATGTAGCGATATAAATGAGCAGTTAAAAGAAGCAAATCTAAAAGGTGAGTGGGTCATTGTCATAGATAGTGAAGCTGCATTTAGGGGTGATGCTATCACAAAAGATGATATACTAGAACTCAAACTCCCTCCAAAACAGAAGGCTAAACTTTTAGCCAAAGTTACAGGAGAGAGCGTAAAAGAGTGGTATTCTAAACTCTCTATGTGAGAGAGTCCATAATTTTTAAAATATCAGATGTTTTATTTTGAATATTTTGTACATCAGTCGTTAGTCTGTCTATCTCTTTAGCATTACTTTGCATACTTGTAGAGCTGTTTTGTATGTTTTCTACCATCACTTTTATAGTAGACTGTATCTCTCTTAAGGAGTCAGTTGTTTTATCAGCCAAATCACGAACACTTTCAGCAACAACTGCAAAACCACGTCCATGTTCTCCTGCCCGTGCTGCTTCAATTGCCGCATTTAGAGCAAGTAAATTTGTCTGGTCTGCAATCTCACCTATAACATTTAATGCAGCTTCTGCCTCTTTTGCATTTTGAGTTAGTTGTATAAGATTTTCAGAAAGTCCTTGTTGACTAGATCCTATATTTTGCATAGATGAGGTTGTTTCTTGAACTATGTTATCTAGCTCTTTAAGTGGTTCATTTTTTATCTCATTAACTGAATTAGATATTGCATTTGCATTTTTTTGTATGTTTTCACTTTGTATTTTATTCTCTTCTATTGTTCCTTTTAGAGAATCACCAAGAGCATTTACTCCGTTTATCAAATCTTTGAGTTGATAAGAAGTATCTATCTCTATTTTTTTACTAAAATTGCCATTTTGAAAGTTCTTTAGTGACGTTATAGTCTGAGTGATAACTTCATCTAGTTTGTTACTCATGAAATCTACCTCGTAAGAGAGACGATTAGTTAAGAAGTGAGAAGATTTAAAAGAGGTTCTATCTTGAAACTCTCCATTTGACATTTTTGAGCTTATTAATAGAACTTCACCAATACTTCTTATATCATCAGTATG
>Ga0256845_1003046_pt1 | contig 11629 bp, 11 predicted proteins | sample RiftiametaG_FD_189101 | JGI IMG/M metagenome (GOLD analysis project Ga0256845, IMG submission 189101) | Tube worm associated microbial communities from hydrothermal vent at the East Pacific Rise, Pacific Ocean - Riftia | ecosystem: Host-associated > Annelida > Integument > Unclassified ... | reverse complement strand
TTGTACTTTTTTAGCAATTTAAAAACATAGGTCTGTATATAGGAACTTTTTGTATATAAAATTCGTTTAAACTTATGGAATTGGATAAATGGACATAGAGCAAGCTATAGGACTTTGCTTGGAAGGTGATCAGGAGGCATGGAATATGATAATTAATAGCTATTCAAAACTTGTTTATAATATTGCCTTGGGGTTCACTTATAATAATGATGATGCTTCGGATATTGTTCAGGATATTTTTCTAAAACTATACAAAAACCTTCACAAGTTTAATAGAGATAGAAGTTTTAAGGGATGGCTAATTCAACTGTCAAAAAATTATTGCATTGATTATTGGAGAAAAAACAAAAAAGGAAGAATAAAAGTTGAACTTAAAGAAAATATTGCCTCTACCAATGATACTCCTGAGCTATTAAATATCAAAGATTCTGAAAGACAATTTCTAAGAAATAAAATAAAAGTCCTTGAGCCTGAACTAAAAATTATATTGATAATGCGTGACATTGAGGGTATGTCATATTCCTCAATATCAGATTCTTTAGGTATTCCCGAAGGAACGGTGAAATCTCGAATAAATAGAGCTCGAATAAAATTAGTTAAATTAATTAAGGAGGAGGTATAAGCAATGACGTGTGAATTGATTGAAGATTTATTGTCCGATTATATTGAAAACAAACTTGACGATAAATTGTGCATTGAGATGCAATCTCATTTTAAAAAATGCTCATCGTGTAAAAACCTTTTAATCTCTGTAAGACAATTAATTAAAGATAGCTCTTGTTTACAAGAGGAGGTACCTTTTCATATTAAAAATCGATTATTTTATATACAGGAATATATGTCTTTGAATAAAGAAACACCAAATAAATCAAATAACTTACAGCTTGTTGCTGCAATATTAGCAACTGCAATTTTATTATTAGGCGTTTTTTATAAAACTAATATTTATCCGGAAGGGAATTATTTTCTTCATAAAACACTTTCAAAGGTTGAAAAATTTGCCATAAAAACAAAAACTTATGTTTTTAACAGTAAGGAATCAAATAAAATTCCACTATTATCTTTTATTAACAATAATGCTTTTAATAATAATGAAAAAAAATTACCATTAACAATCGACGATATGGATGAAAATGGACAATAAAAAAAAATTTTATATTATATTATTAATACTGATAAGTACATTATATATAATGTTTCAGAATGATTTCTCTTTGTTAAATACTAAAACGGATTATAGAATAATTGATAAAAACTTTATAAATGATTTTGAAATAAAAATAAATAATAATGATACATTTACTCAATCTCTTATAGAAATTAATAACTTAGCCGGGGATATTCTTGTTGATGGTTCAACACAAAAGAAAAATATTATAAAGGTTAAAATAAGAGTTTATCATAAAAACAAACATAGGGCAGAAAAAATAAAAAATTTAATCTCAGTATCACTAAAAAACAAAAATAATCATGCATTAATAAACACTGTTTATTCACAAGAAAAATTGTTTAAACGAGTCAGAGTGATTTTTACTATAAGACTGTCAAAAAATTCAAAACTCATAATTAATAATGCCTACGGCTTGATAAAAGCAACAAATATAAATACGTCATTAAATATCTCCAACAAGAACGGTAGCATAGCCTTGTCAAATATTGACGGAAAAATATTTATAAAAAACTCTGATAATAATAATATTACTATCAAAGACAGTTCGGATATAATCGCAAATTTATTCAATACTTCAACTGTTATAAATAATATAAAAGGCCATATTGAAGTTTTCAGTAAAGAGGGTAGAATAAAGCTCAAAAATATAAATTCAGAAGAAAAAAACATAAGAATTGTATCAGAAGAGAGCGATGTTTCATTATCAAATATCAATGTTAAGTATGCCAATATAAAAATTTCATATGCGGATATTTATGTTAGGGATTCAAATATAGTTCAATTTGATGTTGCATTAAAAAACGGAAATATAATTTTTAACCCGATTAAAACTGGAAAAACAAAATTAATCAATATTAATGGATTATATTCAAAAATAATTCTTAAGTATAACAATAATATTTCGCCTTGTTATAATATAAATCTTGATTATGGTAATATTAAAGGGAGTATCAACGGTCTATGTATCAAAAAAAACTCATATACTGAAAAATTAAGTTCAAAGTTCGGTAGTCCTACAATTATAATACGAGGAAATTATTCTGATATAAGAATAATAAAATTAAACAAATAAAATTGCTCTTTATGAAAGCTTTGATAAATCTTAGTGGAAACTTAATAACAAAGAAAATATCCCCAATGCAATAGACGGAGAAGAAATAAAACATAGCTACATTAAAAACAAATTGTCTGTTTATGAAATTAACCTGAAATTTTAATCAAACCCCATTGCAATACCCAATAAGACTCTTCTCACTGCGTTAAGTTCAATCGTCTTCATTTCAAAATAGTATAACTATGTTTCATCCGTCTTAATCGCTTAACTTGTTATAATAGACTTCTTGGGTATTTCGCTACAATTTTGATAAAAATTCCAGGATTAAAAATCAATTGATTTTATAACATAAATATGATAGTATTCGTCTTGACTTCAAAACAATGCGGAGGTAATATGAATAACAAAATAAAAGCTTTGATTGTCGTTGGGATTGCTTTAATGCTATTTTCTTGCGGTAAGAAAAATGATACTAAGGGAATCAACTTTAAATTAAATATCTCACCAAAAATCATTTCTTATGATAATGCGGATATTTTGACATTAACGGACAAATTATACATTAAGATGGACTTCGAGTATAAATTGACTGATAAATTCAAGAAATTAGATGACGATTATGTCGTTTTTGTTCATTTTTGGAGAAAAAAATTAGATAAAATGCTTCTAAATCTGGATCATTCTCTTGAATCTATGGGCGTTGCTAAAACTTCTCAATGGAAGAGCGGAGATGTTATTAAATATTCAAAAAAGATATACATACCTAAGTTTCTTGATGATTACGATGCTGAATTTGACGGATTTGAAAAACTTGGACTTACCATAGGATTATATGTTCCTAAATCATCGGACAAAAATATAATACTGTATGATAAAATTGTAAGAATCGAAGCAGAAGAGAGTCATGCACCTGCTATAAACTATCAGGATGGGTGGTATGGTATCGAAACAAATGCAAATGCAAAGGCTAATTTTAGGAAATGGCAATGGATTGCAAGTAAGGCTACGTGTATAATAGATAATAGTAATTATGAATCATCAAAGCCAAAGAATTTCACATTGATTATAAGAGGAACCGTACCCAAAAACATACTTGAAGACCAAACTGTTGTTTTTAAAATAAATGGGAAAGAGCTTGATAGATTTATACCGAAGAATGCATATTTTGACAAGGAATATACAATTACTCCTGAACAAATGGGTAATGAGTATATGTTTGCTCTTGCAATTGAAACGGATAAAACGTTTGTCCCTTCAAAACTTGATGCCAAGAGTAAGGATAATAGAGAGTTAGCGATGAGAATATACTATATTTACTTTAGAGAGTCAGTTAAATGAAAAATACAATAATTATTGGGACGGGCTCGTATTTACCTGAAAAAATCATGACCAATGCAGATTGTGAAAAGATAGTTGAAACATCGGATGAATGGATAGTGTCAAGAACAGGAATCAAAGAGAGACGCATTGCGGAAAAGAATCAAACAACATCGGATATGATAGTTGAAGCGGCAAAAAAAGCAATTGAAGATGCTAAAATAGATAAAGATGAAATTGATTTGATAATAGTGGCAACAATAACACCCGATAATGCTTATCCATCAACTGCAAATTGGGTTCAAAAAAAACTTGGAATGAAACCGGCTGCAGGGTTTGATCTTGAAGCGGCTTGTTCAGGGTTTTTATACGGGCTTAATATTGCTAACTCTATGATTAAGACAGGCTCGGCAAAGACAGTTCTTGTTGCCGGTGCTGAGACAATGTCAAGAGCATTAAATTGGACAGATAGAAATACATGTGTGCTTTTTGGTGATGGAGCTGGAGTTGCTATTTTAAGAGGAACAAATGACGAAGATAAAGGTATTCTTTCAACCTGTTGGGGTGCAGATGGAAATCTCGGAGATTTACTTATGCAACCGGCAGGAGGATGTGCAATACCAGCGTCAATGGAAACCGTTGAGAAGAATCTTCATACTGTTCATATGTCAGGAGCAGAAGTATTTAAACATGCGGTATTAAGGATGCAGGAATCTGCGGTAAAAGCCCTTGAACTTGCGGGTGTCAGAGGAGAAGATATAGATTTATTTATTCCTCATCAGGCTAATTTGCGAATTATAAAAGCAACAATAAAACGAGCTAATATTCCTCTTGAAAAGACATTTATAAATGTTGATAAAATTGCTAACATATCAGCGGGAACAATTCCGATTGCATTAGATCAGGCAAGAAGAGAAAATAGAATCAAGGATAACGATTTGGTTTTATTTGCTGCCTTTGGTGCGGGTTTTACGTGGGGTGGAACAGTTATTAGGTTCTAAACCGAATGGATGATGAATTAGTTGAAATCAGAGTTCTTGATGGTTTTTTAGAAGCTGAGATACTTAAGGCAAAGCTTGAAAGTTATGATATCCCTTGTATGCTTAAACAAGAAACAGTCGGCAGATTATTTGGTTTGACATTAAGTAAGCTTGGAAGGGTTAAACTTATAGTACCTTTTGAATATAAAGATAAAGCAGAAGAAATTTTAAATGAAAAAACCTGAGTTAGTCTGTCCGGCAGGTGATTGGAGTTCGTTAATTACAGCCGTTGACAGCGGGGCTGATAGCGTTTATTTTGGTATTAAGGGTATGAATATGAGAGCTCGTGCCGGAAATTTTGATATTTTAGAACTTAAAAAAATCACGGATTATCTTCATGCAAAACATAAAAAAGGGTTTCTTGCGTTAAATACAATTATTAAAAACTCCGAAATAGATAAGGTCAATAAAATTCTTCATGCCGCAAAAGATGCCAATATAGATGCTGTTATACTCTCAGATATGTCAGTATTGCAAATGGCAAAGGAACTCGGATTAAAACCTCATTTATCGACACAGGCGAGTGTGTCCAATAGCAAGGCTGTATCCTTTTTCTCAACATTGGGCGTAAAGAGAATAGTACTTGCCAGAGAATGTACGCTCGAAGATCAAAAAAATATTATAGAGTATATACACCATAATAATATTTCTGTTGAGATAGAGGTTTTTATTCATGGTGCAATGTGTGTAAGTGTTTCAGGCAGATGTTTTTTATCTCTTCATACATTCGGGAAATCTGCAAACAGAGGAGAGTGTATGCAACCCTGCAGAAGAGAATATACAATTATAGAAAAAAATGACAGAGGTTACGGTAAAGAGGCTGAATACATAATTGGTAGCGATTATATAATGAGCCCTCAAGACCTCTGTACAATTGATTTTATAGATAAAATAATGGATGCAGGAGTTAATTCGTTAAAAATCGAAGGACGAATGCGATCAAAAGAATATGTTAGAACTGTTGTATCAACGTATCGTAAGGCAATTGATTTGCATTTTGAAAAAAAATTAACTCCCGAATTAAAAACAACCTACAAAAAAGAACTTGGTACGGTTTATAATAGAGGCTTTTCTGAAGGATTTTATTTTGGCAGACCTTTTAACTGGATTAATTCCAAACTGGAACAAAAAAATGAAAAGATTTTTGTTGGAGATGTTACCAATTATTTTAAAAAAATTGGTGTGGCAGAGGTATTAATTAGATATAAAGAACTCAATAAAGGCGATAAAATTTTTATTTCAGGTAAAAAAACTCCCGGGCAATTTGCTGTTGCCGAAGAATTACAACAAAACCACAAGAGCGTACAGACCGTTAAACGGGGAGAACTATTAGGTTTAAAAGTTCCGTTTCGGGTTAGAATAAACGATAAAATTTATATTTGGAGAGAAAAAAACAAAATTGTTTGATTAGTTTATAAAAAACTCTATAAACAAGATGTATAATATGACTATTGTGCTTTAAAATATAAATATATAAACGCTTATAGAAAATTTAATGTCATCTCTTCTTGAGATTTTTTTGCTTATTTAAGGAGGAAAGTAGATTTTTATAATCAGCTGTAGTATAATACTACTTTGTAGGAGCTTATGATGAATGAATATTTTAAACAAGAAGACAGCTTATATGATATATGCAATAAATACCCTGAAACTATTTCGGTTTTTGTCGGTAATGGATTTGAACAGATGAAAGATATAGACAAGAGAGAAACCTTTGGTAAAACCATTTCATTATCGACCGCATTATCTCTAAAAAACATTAATATTGATACCTTCAAAGCTTTATTGATTGAGAAAATTGAACTGGAAAATAATGTGGCTGATTTAGGAGTAAAACTTGTTAATAAAAATTCAGATAAGGATATTATTAAAATTGAAGGTTTACTCCCGTGTCCGGTTCGTATTCCCCTATTGGAAAAAATGAACGATTTTATTAAGCAAAGCAAAAACAGTATGGATTTTGAAATTGAATATAACTTAAAAGCAGCCTCTATGGGACTTGATTGGCTAAAGGAGTTAGTTTCAAATGAAGACGAACCGCAAAAGCTTCCCGCTATTTTTATATCGGCAGGATTTGACCTTTTTTTTGACGATAAACTCATGGGTAAATTTAAGGAAAAAGATGTTTTTACAGACGGAACAGGTTTGACAAAATTAAATTCGGACTTTGATAATAAATACATATCTCTAAAAGACCCTAAGGCTCATTATTCTATAATAGGCGTTGTACCTGCCGTATTCTTGGTAAATATTTCCGAATTAAAGGGGAGAGAAATTCCAAAGACTTGGGAGGATATTTTAAAGCCTGAATTTGAAAAGAGCGTATCACTTCCCATAGGTGACTTTGATTTATTCAATGCAATCTTATTAAATATTGAAAAATTATACGGCGAAGAAGCAATAAAAAAGCTCGGGAAAAGTTTAATTGCCTCTATGCATCCCTCTGAAATGGTTAAATCTGACAGAAAGACAATCAACAGGCCAACCGTTACAATTATGCCATATTTCTTTACAAAAATGATTAAACCCGGAGGAATAATGAAGGCAGTTTGGCCGGAGGACGGTGCTATAATCAGCCCAATTTTTATGCTGACAAAAAAGGATAAAATGGTTCAAATAAAGCCTATAATAGATTTCTTTGCATCAATTGAAGTTGGAGAAATTTTAGCGCATAAGGGTTTATTCCCTAGTACAATACCCGGTGTTGACAATAAATTGAGCAAAGATAATTTATTTCAATGGCTCGGATGGGACTATATTTATAATAATAATATAGGAGAAAAAATAGGGCATAGTAATAAAATATTTAACTCTTCTATTAAAAAAGGGGTATGACATGAATTTAATAACGTTTTCAGGACCTCCGTCATCAGGTAAAACGTCAGTAATATTAAAAACAATAGATGCTTTAAAAATGAGAAAATTAAAGGTTGGCGTTGTAAAATTTGACTGCCTATCAACCGATGATGACATTCTTTATGAAAAGGCTAATATTCCTGTCAGGAAAGGATTGTCAGGTTCTCTATGTCCCGATCATTATTTTGTCAGCAATATTGAAGAGGTAACTGAATGGGGACTGGCAAATAATTTTGATATTTTAATAACGGAAAGTGCAGGCTTATGTAATAGATGTTCACCCTATATAAAGGATATAAAGGCTATCTGTGTAATTGATAATCTCAGTGGTGTTAACACGCCAAAAAAAATAGGACCTATGTTAAAAACAGCTGATATTGTTGTAATTACCAAGGGGGATATTGTCTCACAGGCAGAAAGAGAGGTATTCTCATCAAAGGTTAATACGGTTAATCCGGGAGCACTAATAATGAATATTAACGGACTAACCGGACAAGGCGCCTACGAATTAGGCTTATTGCTCTACGATGAATCTCAAGATATTACAAGCTTAAAGGGTAAAGAGTTAAGGTTTTCCATGCCTGCCGCACTATGTTCGTATTGTCTTGGAGAGACTAGAATAGGAGAGTCCTATCAGATGGGCAATGTTAGAAAAATAAATATGGAGAAAAAGTAAATGGTTAAGCCAGAAGATATTTTAAACACAAAACTATCGGATTTAGTCGATAAATATCCTTTCTTAATGTCATACTTCGACGACAATGATTTTACCATAAAAGGACATCGTAACAAAACTTTAAACAAGTATTTATCAATTTTTAATGAGACGGATATGGAGGATAGAGCCTTTAATAAGGCACAAACATTAAATAATATAGTTAAGTATATCAATCAAATGATTACATTTCTCGGAATAGAGGAGAACGGTAATACGATTAATTCCCTCTCAATTATTGCAGGCACGGATAAGTCGGGAAAGCCTGAAAATTTTGATGAATTAATAATAAAAAAAAGTGAAATAATATGTATTGTCGGACCAACCGGCTCTGGAAAGAGCAGACTTCTTGCAGATATTGAATGGACGGCTCAGGGAGACACACCGACAAAGAGAAGCATTATGATAGACGAGAAAAAGCCCGATATGAAGTGGCGATTTTCTTCAAGTAATAAACTTGTTGCTCAATTATCTCAAAACATGAACTTTGTAATGGATCTTACGGTTTTGGAATTTCTAAGCCTTCATGCAAAGAGCAGATTAGTTGAAAATGAGAAATTATTAATAAAGAAAATTATAGATGCGGCAAATGACCTTGCGGGTGAGAAATTTGACTTGCAAACTCCAATAACAAGTTTGAGTGGAGGACAGTCAAGAGCCTTGATGATTGCCGATACTGCAATTCTAAGCAGTTCGCCTATAATTCTTATTGACGAAATCGAGAATGCCGGAATTGACAGAAAAAAAGCACTTAAATTTTTAGTGGGAGAAGAAAAAATTGTTTTAATGGCAACGCATGACCCTATTTTGGCATTAATGGGAAATAAACGCATTATTATTAAAAACGGCGGTATAAATAAAATAATAAAAACCAGCAATGAAGAAAAAAACTTACTTCTATCACTTGAAAAGATGGACGGAGTTATACAAAATTTAAGAACTAATCTAAGAAGCGGGAAAGTTCTAAAAAAAAATATGATAGAGGAGAAATAATATGCACGATGGATGTACAGGAACATTTGAGACAGGAAAACAAACGGTGGACAAGGTTAGGGCAATGGGATTTGATAAGCAACTTATGCCCGTACCATTTGAAATAACTTGTGAAAGTTGCAATAATATTTTTACAATGGAATTATTTGAAGGGAAATGCCCTAAATGTAATATGGTTTACGGTGTTACGCCTTGTCATGCTTTTGACCAGTCTAACATTACCGCAGCCGGTATTGATTATTAAAAAAGCCCTAACCAAAATAATTTTAATTGCTTTCAATCAGGACTTTTTTGATTACTTATTTAAAAAACTTATAACGAGTCAATTATCTTATTAAAAGTTACACTTGGACGCATTGCTTCTATGACAATTTTTTCGTCAGGTTGATAATAACCGCCTATATCAACAGGTTTACCCTGTGCACTATTTAACTCTTCAATTATTTTAGTTTCATTTTGTTTCAATTCTTTGGCAATATTGGCAAAAAACGTTTTTAATTCGGCATTCTTTGATTGTTTTGCCAATTCCTCTGCCCAATACATTGTCAAATAAAAATGACTTCCTCTATTATCTATTTCGTTAACCTTTCTTGACGGTGATTTATTATCATCTAAAAAATGACTCGTAGCCTTATCGAGTGTTTCCGATAGAATAAGAGCCTTTTCATTATTGTCTTTATTGGCTAAATGCTCTAAGGAGGCTGCAAGTGCTAAAAATTCGCCCAAGGAATCCCACCTTAAATGTCCCTCTTGATTAAACTGTTGAACATGCTTAGGAGCTGAACCACCGGCTCCTGTTTCAAATAAGCCACCACCGTTCATTAATGGAACAATCGACAACATCTTTGCACTTGTGCCAACTTCAAGAATAGGGAATAAATCGGTTAAATAATCACGAAAAATATTACCCGTAACAGATATTGTATCCTTACCTTCCTTCGTTCTAATTAATGAAAATTCTATTGCATCCATTGGAGACATTATCTGTATATCAAGTCCCTCTATGTCATATTCTTTTAAATAAGTGTTAACCTTCTTAATAATTTCTTTATCATGTGCCCTGTCTTTATCCAACCAAAAAACAGCCGGTGTCTTAGTTGCCTTAGCTCTCGTTACCGCTAATTTTACCCAATCCTGCACTGCCAAATCCTTTACCTGACACATCCTCCAAATATCACCTTTCTCAACATTATGCTTAAATAATATATTATCCTTTGAATCTATAACTTGAACCGTTCCCTTATCGGAAATTTCAAAAGTTTTATCGTGAGAACCATACTCCTCTGCCTTTTGAGCCATAAGTCCAACATTGGAAACACTACCCATAGTAGTTGGGTCAAAGGCACCGTTCTTTTTACAAAAATCAACCGTTGATTGATAAATACCGGCATAGCTTCTGTCGGGAATAACAGCTTTTGTATCGTAAAGTTTTCCGTCCTTACCCCACATTTTCCCTGAGGTTCTTATCATTGCAGGCATAGAAGCATCAATAATAACATCACTCGGGACGTGAAAATTTGTAATTCCCTTGTCGGAATTAACCATTGCGAGTTGAGGCTTTTTAAGATTACATTTCTCTATATCTTCTTTAATCTCCAATTGTTTTTCCTCAGACAGGTTTTTTATTTTGGCATACAAATCACCTAAACCGTTATTGGCATCAATACCGATTTTTTCAAAAGTATCCTTATGCTTATTAAAAACATCCTTATAAAAAACACTAACCGCATATCCGAAAATAATAGGATCGGAAACTTTCATCATCGTTGCCTTTAAATGTAAAGAGAATAATACATTTTTGTCTTTTGCGTCCTCTATTTGTGCTTTAAAAAAATCTTGTAATTTTCTAACGTTCATAAGGGTTGCATCAATTATCTCTTCTGCCAATAAGGACATTTTTTCTTTTAAGACGGTAGTTTTGCCACTCTCTGAAATAAATATAATATTTACATTTGTTGGTTCATCAATTGTCATAGACTTTTCATTACTATAAAAGTCGCCATCTGTCATATGAGAAATATGTGTTTTTGAATCGGAAGACCATTCTCCCATTGAGTGAGGATTTTTTTTTGCATAAAGTTTAACGGATTTAGGAGCTCTTCTATCGGAATTTCCCTCTCTTAAAACCGGATTTACCGCACTGCCTTTAATACTGTCATATTTCTTTTTTATAGCCGTTTCGGAATCATTTTGAGGCTCTTCCGGATAATTCGGAATTTTATATCCGTGTTCCTGTAATTCGGTTATTGCTGCGATTAATTGTGGGATAGATGCACTTATATTAGGTAATTTAATAATATTGGTTTCAGGAAATTTTGTTAACTTTCCCAATTCTGACAGTGCATCTTCTTCTCTTTGTTCATCGGTAAGATACTCAGGAAAAATTGATAGAATTCTGCCTGCGAGAGAAATATTCTTTAACTCAACTACAATATCGGCTTTATTTGTAAAAGCTCTTATAATCGGTAAGAATGAGTATGTTG
>Ga0256845_1003045_pt1 | contig 11633 bp, 2 predicted proteins | sample RiftiametaG_FD_189101 | JGI IMG/M metagenome (GOLD analysis project Ga0256845, IMG submission 189101) | Tube worm associated microbial communities from hydrothermal vent at the East Pacific Rise, Pacific Ocean - Riftia | ecosystem: Host-associated > Annelida > Integument > Unclassified ... | reverse complement strand
TGACGCGGTGGTCGGTGATGTGGAGGAGGCGTCCGGCATGATCGTAGTCATAAGCGGTGAGCCATTCTCCAGCGATGCCCTCGGCAGTGCCGACGGGACGGACACGACGCTCCGCCATGCGGCTCCAGGTGTCGTATTTATAGTGAATGAGGCGGTTGGTGCTGTTCTGGGTGTAGATTTCGAGTCGGCCCAGGGAATCATACTGCCATCCAGTGATGCCGGTGGCATCCTGCATCTGGGTGCGGCGGCGGGCTTTATCGTACGTAAATTGATGGTCTGTATCGTTGGGGAAATCGACCGTTTGAAGAAGGTTACGCCCGGGTTCGTAGGCATACTGGGTGGTGACGCCTTTGCCATCGCGGCTGGTTTTCACGGCTCCGTTGGCATTGTAGGAATATTCGCGATAATCAGAATAACTACCAGCATTTTGGTAGTTGTAGTATTTGCGGGAGATGCGGTTCACTGAGTCATACTCCCAGTAAGTGCGGGTGCCACCAGAGAACAGCGCACCGGAAGCCTGGGATTTATTATCTGTCATGCTCTGACGGTTACCTGCGGAATCATAGGCAAACTCAATGGGATACGCCCCTGTGCCCGTATGCTGGAGCACCTGATTGTAGGTATTGTAAGTGTAACTTTCCACACCCACGGTGCTAGCGCTGTCTGGCTGGCCATTGGTGTAAGGGTGATCTGGATGATAGACTTTAGCGACATTGCCCAGAGCATCGTAAGCGATGGCGGTAAGGTCGTCGTTTTCATTTTGGCTGGTTACCACTCGGCCAAAAGCATCATAGGTGAGGCGTTTATATTTCGGGCTAGTGGCATTCAGAGAGGTAAGGATGGTTTCACGCTGGAAGCGCGGGGTGTAGGTGTAGGCGGTGGTATTGCCTGCGCGGTCTGTGACATTTTTCAGGACGGCTCCATTTTTAGAATCATAGAGGTAATGAGTGCTGGTGGCGGGGTGCGCGGGTGAATTTCCTGCGGCGGGCTGGGCGGGGTAATCCACATATTCCAAAAGATGCAAATCTGTGTAGCGGTAGCTGATGGTGGGTGAGCCGGTGCGGGCACGGCTGGTCAGGCGGCCCAGGGAATCAAAACTCGAAGTGGAGAGAACGCGATCCGTATCCCAGACCTCTAGTGCCTCGCTCCATGGGGAGTAGGTTTTTACTTCAGCAGAAACATTGCTGGCATCCGTCCACCATGTAGCGGACGACCAGTCGGCGGCGGTTTCCACGGATGTGTGGGTGAGGCGAGAGAAGGAATCGTAGTGGAAGTAGCGGTGGATGCCCCGCCCATCGGTGGATTGGGTTCTACGGCCTAGAACATCGAAAACGCTGGTGACATCGTTGCCGTCTTGGGGACGTGCGGCGAGGTAATCAGCGCGGTCAGCTGACTGACCACGGATAGCGCGCCCGAAGCGGTCGGTAACGACGGATGAGGAGTGCCCTCGGGCATCGGTAACGGTGGTGGTGAAATTGGTGTCGTCGTAAGTGAATTTAGTGGGGCGGGCGAATTCACCCTGTTTGACATCTGTGGTGGGGTTCCCGTTCACACCTAGCTGGCGGCTAAGGGCATCGTAAAAATAATGGGTGGCTCCAAGGAGAGTAGCACCAGACGAGATGACGCGCCGATCAACGATATTGCCCATGGCATCATAATCCTGCTCAGAGATACGCACATCTGCTGATCCGTATGCCAGATGGCGGCGGCTCACTCGACCTATGCCATCGTATTCGGTGAGCGTATAGGTGCCGCCGGGTTCTTGCTTCAAATATGCCCTGCCGTGGCTGTTATACCAATACCTGCCTGTGGCGTATTCCGTGGAGCCACCGTTATCGCGCCAGGGAGTCTGGACGGAAGTTTTCCATGGGAGTGCATTGTCCGCATAGTTGTAGGTGGATATCTGACCTAAGGCATTTTCAGCGTAGAGAATTTTACCATCGGAGCGGTAGGTCATGAAATTCTGATCCTTTTCCACCTCGCTACCTGAGTCTGTGGCGACACGGGTGGTTTTATTTCTACGGTTCAGGCTATCATAACCGTAACGGACAATGCGGTAGCCATCGGTATCATTGCCGGTCTTCACCTCGGTGAGGTTGCTGCCCGAGTAGGCGCGGATGGTTTTGGTCAGAAGGGTGCCGGAAGCATCCTTGATACGGGATTCGACAACGCGGCCTTTGGTATCGAAGTCAGACTCGCGGGTGTTGCCTTTGGCGTCTGTAACGACATCGGCATTTCCTGCCTGAGTGTAATGGTAGGACGTGTAGTAGGTGGGGTCATCGAGATCATAGGTTTTCTTCAACAAGCCCATGGGCTGAGAGGCATCCGCCGAGGTGGTGTATTCGTAGCGGGTGGTGCGGAGAACCGTGGCGTTGTGCTTCTGAATGGTATCTTTGAGTAAATTTTCAGACGCCTCTCCTGAAGGGTAATATGTGTATTCTGTGATAATGTAATCGTTGTCTCCTTTTTTCTGCTTACTGAAACGAAGAAGCCGGGTGCCTGCGTAGTATTCATACTCGGTGACAAACGATTCCGATGGGCGATCAGTCTGGGTGACGGTGGTTTTGGTCAGATTATTAAGGCCATCATATTGGTAGGATGTAATGTGATCCACCGTTGCTGAGACGGGCGAGGTCTCTGACAATAGCAAGCCATTAGTGTTATAGGTAGTGTGGGTGATCGAGCCATTGTAGTCGCGTTTGGTTTTCACCTTATCAAGGAAGACTCCATCGACACCGTGCACATCTGCTGCGTTTTCTCCGTAGTAGGTATACTCTACATAATAATCCCCCGTGCCGCCTGGCTGCGCAGGGCTTACTGCATTCGGACGCTTTTTCGTGCGACGCTTCACTCGGCGGTTATCGCGGGAGTCCATAATGTAGGTGATTTCCTCCTGCCAAGAGCCACTAGAGATCAGGCTGTTATCGCCGGAGTTAAAGACATTGATACTATGGGTAAGGGTGACGGTGTGGTTATTTCCAGAGGTTGTGTATTGCACCGCAATATCCTCACCTTCTCCATACTCCCCCTGCACCTGACGGCTCACCCAGCCAGAATAGTTCCCACCATCGTAGTAGTAGTTTTTTCTTTGCGTGCAGTCCGAGCAGCCCTCACGGCTAAATGTCTCCATGTAGCCGTAGTAGGAAATATACTTTTCCACCGCCATATAGTAGGAATAGTGCGATGAAAGCGTGGTTGTCTCCGTGAGCGTCTCGGCTAAAGTCACAAGGTTTCCCGCATTAGCGGCATCGTGGGTAAGATCCACCTTTCGCCCAGCTTGATCGACAACGAAATCGAGCAATCCGCTATCAGCATAGTAGGAAAACTCGAGGAAACGACCTGTGGGAGAGGTGTTGGCTAAGAATTCCTCGATTTTATGAACCCGATAATCCCGCACCACGGTGGTGGGAGTGGTGAGGTTGCTGTTCCGAGGGATGCAGGTGACGGGGTGCCTTGTGACCGCGTCTCCATCTGCTGCGTAAGTGAGCTGAAGATTACTTCCTGAGGAATGCACTATGGAAGTCAGGCGCCCCTCTGCATCGAAGAGGTATTGCTTTCCGCTCGTGGTAGTAAGGGTATAAACGCCGTTGGCAAAAGCGGCCTTGGTGTTCCAAATATCATCAGAAACATAGGAATTGGCTCCAGTGGAATTAAAAAAGACAAGAGCTCCCTTATGGTTGACCCAGACTAGGCGACCTTGACTGGTTTCGTGCAGACGCATGTTAAAGTTATGAGTCCATCCATAACCAATGGTGGTGTGCACATCCGAGTAGGAGCTGTAAGAAAGAAAAAGGCTAAAACTTAGGGCTCCTCCAGGCTGACTCAGATAGGTTTTAGAGAGTGTAAATTCTCCGCTGTGGAGACTGAAGGGGTCCCCACCTTTGTTGGCAGCACATCCCTGATCATTCTGAGGATCATCATCACCATCTTCCTTACAGGGATCATTGGGATTAGCTGGATCTTCAGCATCCCCTGGCTTTTTTTGACATGGATCTTCTTCTTTATCATCCGGTGCTGCGACATAGTGATTCAAGTCGGCGAGAGCAAGTCCCACAAAGGTAAGGAAAAAGAAACTCACCAACAGCGAGCAAAGATAAAATGAACGTTTTTTCATTCTGATAATATTAAGAAATGGGATTTAGTGAAAGTGATGCACGTAGATAAGGCTATTGCTTCGTCGTGGGAGTAGCCAGTGAGGTAGAAGGTTTCCCTGAAGGAGGGGCTAATGAAGGAGTCGTGGTGTTGGCTGACTCAAACTGCATGGCGAGAGTCTTGGATGCGATATTGCCGTGGTAGTCAATGATATTGACGGTGAAGTGATGTTTGCCAGTCACACCAGGAAACATGGGAAGAATGAATGTATAGGGATCGACGCCCTGTGCCTCTTCATGAATAAATTCACCATTGAGGAAAAGAAGAATTTCAAAGCGACGTCCGCCCATTTTTTCTTTCGATGCCTTATCAAGGCTAACCCGAACGGGCATCCCAGAGTGAGCGTGATAGACAGCATTGGAATTCCCCTCTTTGCCAACTGCAATTTTGGCACCAGGAAGCGAAAGGTTGAAATCGTAGGGGATTTTTGGTAGGGCGATTTTCGAAAATAATTCGGCAGCTGAGTATTGATCATCAAATTTCACATCGCCAATGATGATCCAGCGTTTGCCGAGAGGAACGGTCTGCACAAAAGCGTGAATATCAGAATCCGCCCGATAAGAACGTACACTGCCCACATCCTTAAAATTCCACGGGGTCAGATGACTTCCCACTCCCGAAAAACTCCAAGGTTTAGCCCATGCAATGAGCATCCCCGAGCGATTGGCGACAAATACACGAGATATCGAAGGTGCATTCTGACTCCATGTGATGCCTTGAAGGGTTCGCTTAATCTTACCCGGAGTCACATGAAACTTTTCTGGCATCGCGACCTGAGGGACAGGGGGCGAAATGTTCTTCCCATCACATAAAACACGCCAATGGCAAACAGCATTAATTTTTTTATTTGGTTTCCATTCCACCTTGAGAGCCTTAGGCACGGCACCTTTCTTGAAGCCATCCACGGTGGCGATGGTTTCCCCCGATATTGCGTCGAGAAGCTGCACTTTGTAGGTAGAGTCTGGCTCTGTATTCTGAAGTTGGAAAAAGATCCCGCCATCACTTGTGTGCTTGTAAAAAAGATTTTCACGGGCACGGGCAGCTTGCGCCAGCGGCAGAAGAACTGCGACCAGAATCAATAGACGATGATGGAAAGAGGCTATCATTTTGCGTCGATGTAACAAGGTTCTTTGGCTGGGCGGGGCAATTCTAAAAGCCTGTGTGATTTTTTCTGCGTATCATACACGGAAATAGCATTGCCGGCATTCTCACGGGCTTCGTAGAATAACCAACGCCCGTCAGCAGATGGATAGGGATAGAATTCACTCGTAGTGGGTGTGGCAAAAACAACGGAGCTTTTTTTGTTCGTAAAAGAGTAGGCACACAAATCGTAGTTCCCACGCTCGACTCGTTTAGTAAAATAAAGTGTCTTTCCAGAGTGGTTGTATCTTGGAAATGCCGCAGTAATGAACTCGGGGGTAATCGGCTGAGCTGTAATCGTGGGGTCTTTGGACAAGGCATCTAGATCAAGCACTAAAATACGTTCTTCGTTATCACGCCAAACATGACTCATCGCAATAGTCATGCCTGAGGGTGACAGACAGACGTTACGGATAGAGCCACGGGGCATCCGAAAAATAAGCTGTGGATCACGAAAGTCATTTTCAGAGGATGCGTGCCAAAGAGACTGGCGAAGCGGATTATTGGCCAGAAGACGAGTGTAATAAACATGTTTCCCATCACGCGATACAGTGAAGTGAGCGCAGCTAAGCACACCCTCGATGAGTATCTCTTCCTCTCCTGAAAGATCCACGGCACATATCTGCCCTCTAGCATCTTTATAGACAATTTTCCCCAGCGAAGAAACCCACGTGGGGGCACGCTTGTCACCTGGGGAATTCGTAAGTCGAGTCTCTTTCTTTTTTTGAAAATCCCAGCGATACACTTGCCAGCCATTTTCCGCCAAACCCGTATAATAAAGCACACCACCTTCCTGAGACAGCACGGGCTGCCCCAGAAAGAGAAACAACAATAGGTAATGTAATTTTTTGATCATTCGCAGTTCACTATCATCCGATTATTTAACAGCTTTGACAAGAGCCCACTTGGTGCGGACGTGGCCTGTGCGTTTGTCTTCAATACTGAATTTTACTCTCCAGTAACGTCGATATTCCCTGTCACCGAGAGAGTTTCCATTGACTTCACGCAACTTAAAGTGACCGTGACCTGTAGTCTGACCATCAGCAAACACGTTATCCAAAACCTTGGGGTTCGCTGGATCAGAATAATCCATAACGAAGAACTCTAAGTCATTTACTCCTGCTGGGCGATCCAAGTTCACGGCATTCGCGTAGCTCCCCGTTGCTGAATCACGGTAATAAAGCGGCATTTCCTGCCCATCTGGAGCCAACATTGTCAGGGTAACATTTGCACTGCGGTCGAGGTCGAAAATTGCATGCACAACTTCACCATGAGCAGAACTTGCTTTATAAGACTCTACCGAATAGCTTGTGGCATCAGCATGCTGATTAAGACAAACCACGGAAGCGGCTGGTAATCGACGCACACTGAAAAATTTGATGGACGTGTTAATCGCGGTGTCCTTGCCCTCAATGCCCCGGCCAACAGTTCCCATCCAAGCATTTCCAGTCTCAACCCATGGAGTGCCATCCTGCTCAAACGGAATCCATGGACCTGTTGGGGTGGCACCGAAGATAGGGCGATGCTCCACTAGGTTTGTGAACAATTTATGATGAATAATAACAGGTTCAACCATGCTGTCTGATCCCAAAACTCCCGAATGAGGGAAGTTCTGCCAAACTGTCTTACTAGGATCACCTTGATTTCCGCCACCAGTGATAGGGAAAGTAGAAATGCTCATTTCTGGCACATAATAACCTGTAATGGGTGAGTGAAAGTGAGATACGCCTTGAGCGTCAATCATCTCGATTACAGGTAAGATCACATCAGCATCATTATACACTCCACTATTCAGGCCATCCCAAGTGACCGTTTTCTCTAGGCCACCCGTCAATGATCCCAGAGGGATAGAGGCCAGCGAGGAGGAATCTACCTCATACGCGTGAAGATCCTTCACGCCTGGGTAATTCACGGGGTCCACCTCCTGAGTAGTGAATCTGAATTTCCGGAAATGCACAATAACTTGGTCGTCTGTGCGATGAAGTTTCACGGTAAAACTCATGGAACGGTTATCAGTATCCTGCACATCCACCCATCGACGATCCGAGGTGACAGATGCAACAATATTGTATTCATTGGGATTTTCGCCTAAAGCATTTTCCTGAAGGTTTGTCAATCCATCTCCATCAAGGTCTTCGAGACCATCGAGAATGCCATTCTGATTCGTATCAGCACCGTCGGAAACGCCGTCTCCATCTGAGTCAACGGCACTTACCCCCATGCCGTGAACCACTTCCCAACTATCGGACATGCCATCGCCGTCGAGATCGAGAAATTCGTCTGCTCCGACATCTGGAGAAGAATCCCTTTGCTCTCCCGTGTAGTCATAAACAAGCTGAGAATCAGGCAAAATCGCCGCTGAATCAATCGCTGGGCTGCCCGGTTTTAGAAAGCCATATTCTTGATTGACTAGAGGATCGGGATCGTTGGGGTAAATATAATTATTCGTTTTCGTCCAACTGCCGCCATATGTTTCCGAATACGATGAGCCAGGATTCCATAAAATTGAATTTCTAAGGATAATATTTGTGTTGTAGACGGATTTGATCGACTTTGCATTCCCCGAGCCATGCCCCAGATTGTTCACAAAAGTGCAGTGATCGATATAGCAAGTGGCATCGGAAGCGATCTTTATGTAAAGTGGCGCTAATCCTTTGTGGTGCTCTTTGAACAGGCTATTAACAAAACGATAAGCATAACGGTTCCCAGAGGTTGCTACGTCTTCAAGATTAACACCTTCTCCCCCCGTTTGGGCAAAGCCAGGAACACTCTTACGTGATATGACTAAACCATCCATGACAAAATAGGGTGTAAACTTTATGGTGAAGACATTTTTTGATGCATCATTAATACGAAACTCAGGGAAGCCTGAAGCAGTCTCGTGTTCAGCTATCAAGGCTAGTCCTTCAAGTGAATCAATCGTAACTTCTTCCTCATAAAGGCCTGGATAAAGTTTCACCAGACGATAACTCCAATTTCCTCCAGCCGCCTTAACCTCGCCGATTTTTGTAATCACCTCGCTTAATGTTGCATAAATATTGTCCGAGTCACTTAGATCGGCTTGATCAGGATTCACGATGTAGTCGTCGTCAGGTGTTTCCGAAGCCAGTGAGGGACTAGAGCCCCTGATCCACTCGTGAATGTTAGGAACACGATCACCATCTTTGTCTAGGATGACATCCTTATGATCAAGAGGATTCAAGCCGTGCTCAACTTCAAATCCATCGGGCATTCTGTCATCATCTGAGTCTGGATCGTGAGGGTCAGTAGCTCCAGCTGCACGATGAATTTCATCACCGTCAAGGAATCCATCCCCGTCACCATCCTTAAGATTAGGATCTAAGGTGTTTTCATACTCCTCAAGACTGGTTGCATTATCCCCCACCCCTTCATCGTTATCGTAAGCCCCGTCCCTGGAAAGATTGCCGTAATGAAGCCGCTCCCAGAAATCAGGCACAAAATCGCCATCCGTATCGTAGAATTCATCAGCACCAATATCGCGGGCAGAGCCTGAAATAGGTTCACCATGGATGTCAAATTGAGTTGAATTCTCGCCTCCCGCATCAATAGCTGGGCTGTCTTTAGTGAGGTAGCCGTCTAAAGTGAGCTTGGGGTCAGCAACTATCCCCCCGTAAGAATTATTAGAGACAATAGAATTCAATACAGTAATCGAAGCTGAACTTTGCCTCGAAATGGCACCACTGTTCCAAAAAATAGAATTTTCAGCTATCAGCTCTCCAGTATCCACAATGACAGGTGAAGGACTCACAAATGAACAATTTTCAACATAACTAAGACCTGTTCCAAACTCTACGGCACAGGTGAAGCGAGCTTTGTCAAATCCTCGGAATATACAATTTCGGAACATCAACTGCTCAACATCTTTAATCAAAGAACTGTAAACGCCCACATGGTAATACCAATAAACTTTGCTAGGAGTATTAACATAAGGTTCAAATGTAATGCTAGATAAGACAATATCTCCAGAGGCCAAGTGCATACGACCTCCAAATAAAACATCGTCCCCTAACTGAATAATCGTCTCCTTATCACTTCTACTCCCGGACAATAAAATTTTTCGATTATCCAGAGTCACGCCACCCCGGTAGACTCCTTTATGTAGCTGGATAACGTAATGATCAGACTCATTTCCATTAGCCTCAAGTTGATCAACCGCAAATTGGAGTGTTTTTACAACATTGTTCCCATTCGCAGTTGAATCCAATCCCGTTTGAGCATCTACGATCCAATCCGCTATAGCATCTATAGTTTGTGGGCTGGACGCTGAATTTGGGTCGGTTCCTTTTGCCATTTCATAAATATTGGGAATACCATCGCCATCCGCGTCATCCAGAGAATCTCGCTTAAGCAGCGGATTCAGAGAATGACTCTCCTCATAACCATCAGGCATCCCATCATTGTCCGAATCAGAATCATTCGGATTGGTCATCCCTGTCGCTCTGTGAATTTCTCCGCCATCGTTGAAGCCATCGTCATCCGAATCTAGATCATTTGGATTTGTTGAAAATTGATATTCTTCCAGATTACTAGCTCCGTCAGAAGAGCCTTCATCTGCATCGCCAGCTGCGGCATGAGAAAGATCTCCAAAATTTCTAATCTCCCAAAAATCGGCCAAATGATCACCGTCCGTGTCTATAAACTCCACTGCTCCTAGATCCTTAGCCGCCCCAGATGCCGATCTTCCAAACAAATCTTTTGAAACAATCACCCCACCAGCAGCATCAACAGCGGGACTATTCCACATAAGGTAACCATCATAAGTCAATTGAGGATCAACTTTAGTTCCACCATACCGATCATCACTTACGATAGAGGAGTTATCAATTTGTAGACTTGATCCTGTTTGAACAAAAAAATCATCCGTTTGAGAGGCATTCCAAAATATAGAATTCTCGGCGTCCATATAGGCGCCCGACCCCCAAATTTTAATCCCACCTGAACGAGTCACAGTGCAGTGACGCATATGAGTGTATCCATAATATAAGCTTAAAGTGAGACTGTAACGAGCAGAATCAAAGCCCCTGAAAAGACAATGATCAAAAAGTAATTGAAATTTCGATTTCGATGTCAAGTTAGCTCCCAAAGCATGAGTCGCAACACCACCTTTATGGTGTGTTTGTGGATTAGGTTCAAAAACAAGGTGAGAAAATGCCACCTCACGCGCATTCACTTTCATACTTTTTATACCCTGCGCATTATTTCCTAGTTGGAGAATGACATCCCCACCATCCATATTCCCGATAAGCAATACACGCCGATCTGTAACCGTAACTCCACCATCATAAACTCCATTTTTGATTGATATAATATAGTAACTATTTGCATCTGAACCAGAAGCATGTAAGGTAGCGATGGCCTCTGGTAAATTAGTATAAATGGTATCTGAAGCTGAATCATCTCCAGCAACGGCATCAACAGTCCAATCTGCAATAGAATCAATGCTTGCAGGACTAGAGACATCATTAGGATCGGTTCCTTTTGCCACCTCGTATACATTTGGTATTCCATCACCATCCGCATCTTCCAAGGCATCACGGAAATCAAGAGGCTCAAAAGAATAGAGAACTTCCTTGCCGTCGATCATGCCATCATCGTCCGTATCTGGATTAAGAGGGTCAGTCGCGCCATTAGGATGAGCCAGCTCATCACCGTCGTGGTAAAGATCCCCGTCTGTATCTTCATTCGTAGGATCCAGACGAAGTTGATACTCTTCCAGATTAGTTACATTATCGTTATCTGCATCACTATCGGCATCCGTAGCCAAGCTGGAATCTAAACCATACAAGTCCTCCCACCACCCTGGCATACCGTCGCTATCTTCATCCCATGGCGTTACCAAACTTTCAAAAGCTCCTTGTAAAATAGGGCTGTAAATTGAATTTCCGTTCGAATTAGTCGCCGCAAAAGTTATTTTTTCTATAGAACGCGGTGAAATGGCATCAAAATGCTGCTTCACTCTTACCAGACCATACTTACTCTGAGTAACATAAATAACTACGAGATCATCCCCGTCTCTAGAATAACGTAGATCCGCAGGTTTGACTTCGTCACTAAAATGAAGGGTGTCAATTGCGCCGTTTGTAGTTTGAATAGCTTCGACCACTACGTAATTAGAATACACAGTATTTAATACGTCTGTAATATTGTAACCATTCTCAGCGGATCCCCCCATAAGAATATTACCACCCCACACCGTCGCAGGATGATCTGTGAATGTAATTTTCCATCGATTTTTGTATGAATCATAGTGATAATTCTCGATAATTATCTCCGTTGATAAATCCGAATCCGTTGCGTGAGTAATGAGCAAACGGAGGTCT
>Ga0256845_1003044_pt1 | contig 11633 bp, 11 predicted proteins | sample RiftiametaG_FD_189101 | JGI IMG/M metagenome (GOLD analysis project Ga0256845, IMG submission 189101) | Tube worm associated microbial communities from hydrothermal vent at the East Pacific Rise, Pacific Ocean - Riftia | ecosystem: Host-associated > Annelida > Integument > Unclassified ... | reverse complement strand
GCATTGAAAATATGTTTAACTTTTAATTTGATCTATAATTAGCCAAATTAAAAAAACATTCTCTTCTTTGCGGTTAAATTAAATGTGTGTTTGACAATGCAAAATTTACATTACTTGAGTCTTAGGCGTTAAGAGCACTTGGCGTACGCTGGATGTTCAGCCTTATACTCACATCCATTATTCCAATCTGCTAAATCTGGAGAACCTAAGTGAAACTCAAAAGAAACTGGAGTGCCAGTTCGCGAATAACACTGTAACCCAGAATTTCCGTAGCCGCAAGCACTATTATGGCTTGATTTAGGGCAGGTGCAACCCATCATAAACGCATCCCCTGAATCCTCACCTCTAAATTCAAAAAATATCCTATCATTGGAACTTGACACACATTCTATTGTTTTACCTGGTTGAATTTTGTCGCCAGCTTTTAATCCCGACAATTTTTCACAACGAACATTCGTGCATATTACAACTTCATCTCTATGTGTGTTGTTTATTATTTTTACCTTAACTCTTGTAATGTTTGTATTTGATTCCATATCCAATCCTCGTTTATATAAATAGAGACCTTTGCATAAATATAAATAATCATCAAGAATCCTCGTTTTACCCACTTGGTAATTTTTTAAACCCAGTCTTGGCTCTGCTAGGACAAGATTTAAGAAAATTACCAAGTGGACAAAAATTGAATTTTGCTAATCATCCATATTTATACAAAGGTCTTAAGTAAAAAATATTGCAACATTTTTTTAAAGACAATCCTTGGCATTAGAATTTATTTTTAATTAAATGTTTTTTAGTAAATGAATTTTGCCTGAACCAAAAAATGGTCAGAGAGTTCGATGTCGCCATAATTATATAAATGCAATTTTATTGGCGATGTATACATTTTCTTGTCATTCAAAGCGCGTATAGGCGTTATTTGGCGCTGAATATTATTAGGTTCTAAAAAACCACGAAATGGAACAATGTAATCACACATTTCCTTGCTTTTATCTGAGGCGCTAATCATTAAGTTTAAATCTGAATCGTTACTATATTTTGGTGCTTTATATAGAGTGTTTTCAATAGGGTCGTTGCTTAGATTTAATGTATTAGACATTTTGTTAAACTGTATTTTGTCATAGTAATCGGTGTTTAGATCTCCCATCAAGATAAGGGGATCGCTTTTAGAAATAGAAAGATTGACATTGCCAATAATGTGTTTTCTAATGAGAGAAAATTCCTCTTGCCTTAACTTGATAGCGATTTTTGTGTTGGTTGCTTGTGTGTGCGTTGCAATAATGTTGTATTTTTTGTTACCTTTATTGATGCTGACAAAAAGCGCCCCCTTGTTGGACAATCTGTCCGCATCTGTTAGAGTTTGATAATCTTGATAATTGATAAAAAACTTTTTGCTAATGGGGTGCTTACTAAGGACAAGGAGACCGCTATTTAAGGGTAAATTATGCGTATTAGCAGGAATTGGGTCGAAGTTGTATGGGTACTTACCCTTTAATCCATTTATTATTTTATTTCTAACATCGTGATCCCATGCTTCTTCGAAAACAATGACATCAAAATCTAAGTCGGCATGATTACTTAGATAGGATATTCTTTCATCTAATTTGTTCAAGTCCAGTGCGACAGTTACATAGTCGGGAAAGGCAATAATATTATAAGTGGCAAGTGTTATCTCGTTGGTTGCTTTTGAAGTGAAAAAAACAGGTTTCTTATTCAAGGTGAAAAAAATATCATCAATACCCTGAAGAGTGGATACCCTGTCTTTTTGTGTATCTACATAGAGCGAATAGAGCTGTCCATCGGAATCTTTGAAAGTTTTTTGAGCAAGTGAATTTGCCAATACTTTGCCTTGGCTATTGTCATCATTAAGTAGATTGTAAGATTTGTTAGCGACAAAAACATCAATACTTTTGACATGCGATCCAATTTGATCGCCATGAAATGTTACTGTAAAGTAGTTATTTTTTTGTCCCGAGGGTAAAGTGAAGTAACTTTTTAATTTAAAATCATCCCCAGAGGTAATACCTTTGTCGTAATTAACGCTAAAAATTTGTTGCCGCTTAAAAGGAGCAGTGATTTTGTCATTATAGGCTGTACAGTTATCCGAATGAAATGTGCCACAATCATTGTTTGTGGTAATTTGGCTTGGTGTATTATTCATCATGTAGATTTGATAATCCGCTAAAACGCCATTAAACGGTGTTATTAACACCCCTAAGAAAAGAATTTTTTTAACAATGTGTTTATATTTTTTCATAATAAAATATTCTTTGTTAAGCAAAAATATAGTGTACCTTATTTCAAAGCCCTTGGTGGTTTTTTTAAAATTTCTTGCTATGGGTTGATCTATAGATATAGAGACCTCTCTTTATCGCTTAACACCATTTCCAAAAAATAAACCAAACAATTTGAGATTCATTTCCATCCAAGTATTGACAGTAAAAATACTTGGATGATTAAGCGCTATTATTCATTTTATTTTTTTTGAATATTTTGATATATCAATTGGTTTTTATACCCAATGTTTTATGAAATTTTTGATGCTTATAAAGCACAATACAATCACCCGCATTAAGGATCGGTTCACTAGATAGAGGTCTTTGTATAAGTATGAATAATCATACCCATTTGGCAATCTCTCTAGCGACAATAATCTTTTAATAGAGGCGGTTTTACCCTTTCTAGGACAAGGTTTAAAAAAAATAATCAATTGGGTAAAAATTGAATTCGTCTTTTGCTAATCGCTCATCATTTATACAAAAATCTTAATTTAATATTTTTTTAAATTTAGGTTGAAATCCATATAAAATTTTTGCTATAATATTATTTTTATTATAAATGATGGTTAATATTATGGCAGAAAATGAAAACGATGTTAGGGTGAATATAACGATAGTAAATACAACAAAAGAAAAGGAGGATGTAAGGTGTACAGATATCTGTTGTTCATCGATATCGGGCTTAGAAGTTGGCGATGTGATCCAGGCAGGCGATAAGATAAATATTACATCGGGTACTAACAATAGAATATTTTTTAAGTTTATAGCTGAGCAAACAAAAGATGTTTTTCAAATTGGCTGCACTTGCCCTAAGTCAAGCCAGAATAGTGCTTGTGGTTATGGAAATTCTGGGTTACAGTGTTATTCACGATCTGGGACTCCAGTTTCTTTTACCTTTCATTTAGGGAAAACAAACAAGGCAGATTGGGATAACGGATGTGACCTTGATGGCGATTGCCCAAGATACGGTGATTGCTCTTAGGTTTCCGCAAGCCCATTTGTTTGAATAATAAATATTATTGAGATCTTTGCGCAAGTGTGGATAATTGGCAAAATTAGAAAATTCAATCCATAAGTGTACTATGGTACGGTTTAGTAAAATAAGTATCACAGTTTAATATTTTAGTTAATTCATTATGCTAACTAAACTCTCAACTGTCGTCAAAAGTTAGCGTAAGTAATTTGTTAATAGCATTTTCGTAACTTGTGCAGTTTTATTGATGATGGGCATGCAAGAGAAAACCTACTCTTGCGTTCAGCAAGGGTGGCGGAGTTACCTTTATATCCTTTGCTAATCATCAAGTCAACTTTTCAGTTGCCAATACGAGTACGCCTACTCAACCATACTGGGTATTCATTAATATCAATATGGTTTATAAGTATCCTGTCTTGATAATCATTTTTTCCATAGCGTTTACGGCATTTCTTATGCTGGTGTAGGTATTTGTAAAGCGCCCCACCTACCGCTTTGTCTTGCAAGACAAAGCGGTAGGTGGTTTCGGTGCTGATTTTAATCTTCTTATCTAATTCTAAATGCCCTGCGATTTGTTTGAGGTTCCAATACTCTTTTGGTCTGTTACTAATATAATAAGACCTTTGTATAAATATGAATAATCATTAAGAATCCACTTTTCACCCACTTGCTAATGTTTTAAACCCAGTCTTAGTCCTGCTAGGACAAGGTTTAAGAAAATTATCAAGTGGGCAAAAATTGAATTTTGCTAATCATTCATATTTATGCAAAGGTCTCATGGTGTTTAACTGCAACGGTAAGCCTTATGGTTTTAGTCTTTCGCAAGCAAACCCATTGGCTTATTTGTGGCGATAGCCTCTTTTTTACTGGTATTGTGAGACAATTCTCTGGAAATAGTTGACTTACTTCTGCCCATTGATTTGGCGATAAAGGTTTGATTATATTCTTGTTTATTCAGGAGGTAAATTATGGCATCTTTGCCCATAGGTTAATTGTGTATTTTCACATGTTTCACTCCTTTTTTTGTCGGATTAAAGAGTGGCTAATGTACTCTTTGAGCAACTACTGAGTGCTGTACTTATAATGTAAATTCAAACTGTGAATTATGAATTATTTGCTTTCATCCGCTTGGTCAACATTGAATTTTGCCAATCGTCTATATTTATGCAAAGGCTACATAAAAATAGAAAGCATAAAAGCGGATAAAGGTATAATCTTAAGAAATTTATTTAATAGATGACTTAATGGCGTTAATTGTTCAAAAATATGGTGGTACTTCGGTTGGTTCGGTAGAGCGAATTCAGGCAGTTGCTGAGAAAATTAAAACTTTTGTTGCTAATGGCGACAAACTTGTTGTAAGTGTATCGGCGATGAGTGGCGAGACGAATCGTATGACTGAGCTTGCACAACAAATTCAGGATACGCCATCTTTAAGGGAAATGGATGTTTTGCTAACCACAGGTGAGCAGGTAACCATTTCGTTGTTGGCTATGGCGTTACAACAATTGGGTTGTGAGGCAATTTCATACACAGGTTCGCAAGTGCGCATTACAACAGATTCTGCACACGGCAAAGCGCGTATTAAATCTATTGATGATCACCGTATTCATGCCAGTTTGAATGCAGGCAAAATCGTGGTAGTTGCTGGGTTTCAAGGGGTGGATGAACAGGGTAATATTACCACGCTAGGTCGAGGAGGGTCAGATACGACGGCGGTGGCTTTGGCGGCGGCATTAAAGGCAGACGAGTGTCAAATTTATACCGATGTTGATGGTGTTTACACCACTGACCCACGCATTGAGCCAAATGCGAGAAAAATGAACACAGTGAGTTATGAGGAAATGTTAGAAATGGCATCACTTGGCTCAAAAGTTTTGCAAATTCGCAGTGTGGAATTTGCATCAAAATACAAAGTACCCTTAAGGGTGTTGTCATCTCTGATTGACAATCCAATAGGTACCTTAATTACCAGTGAGGAAAATATTATGGAACAAGCAGTTATTTCAGGCATTGCACACAATAAAGATGAGGCAAAACTTAGTTTAATTGGCGTGCCCGACGAACCGGGGATTGCGTATAAAATCCTCAAGCCGATTAGTGAAGCAAATATTGAAGTAGATATGATTGTACAAAGTGTTTCGGCACGAGAAGGTTTGACCAATTTTGCCTTTACAGTGCATCGTAATGATTTTGATAGGGCGCAAACGATTTTACAAAGTATTTGTAATGAATTAGAGGCTAAGGCGGTGCAAAGTGATGACAAAGTGGTTAAGGTGTCTTTGGTGGGCATTGGTATGCGTTCACATGCAGGTATTGCAGCACAAATGTTTGAGGTATTACATCAGGAAAATGTGAACATTCAAATGATTTCCACTTCTGAAATTAAGATATCGGTGGTTATTGGTGAGAAATATTTAGAATTGGCGGTGCGTTCGTTGCACGCTGCTTTTGGTTTAGATAAGGAATGAAAAATGTCAGGATTTGAAGATAGAGATGGTTTGATTTGGTTTGATGGTAAGTGGGTAGATTGGCGTGATGCTAAAGTCCATGTATTAACACACACATTGCATTACGGCATGGGAGTGTTTGAAGGCGTTCGCGCTTATCAAACTGACCAAGGGGCGGCGATATTTCGCTTAGAAGAGCATACCAATAGATTGTTCAACTCTGCCAAAATTATGAATATGAATATTGGCTTTTCTAAAGAGGAAATCAATCAAGCGCAAAGAGATTCGGTGGCTAAGAACAATTTAGACAGCGCCTATATTCGTCCCATGTGTTTTTACGGCTCAGAAGGCATGGGATTGCGTGCTGACAATTTAAAAGTGCATACCATTGTTGCAGCGTGGGAATGGGGTTCGTATTTAGGTGAGGACAATATGAAAAATGGGTTGCGTATTCGCACCTCAAGTTATATGCGTCATCATGTTAATATTTCTATGACCAAAGCCAAGGCGAATGGCAATTATATTAATTCAATGTTGGCATTGCAAGAAGCATTGACAGATGGTTATGATGAGGCGTTATTATTAGATGTGGATGGTTTTGTGGCTGAAGGCAGTGGCGAGAATATTTTTATTGTGCGTGATGGGGTGATTTATACACCTGATTTGACCTCGGCATTGGCAGGTATTACCCGTGATACGATTTTTACCTTGGCAAGTGGTTTAGGCTATAAAGTTATTGAAAAGCGCATTACTCGTGATGAAGTGTATTGTGCAGACGAAGCTTTTTTCACGGGAACAGCAGCAGAGGTAACACCCATTCGTGAGTTAGACAATCGTGCTATTGGCACAGGCACACGCGGCCCTATTACCGAGCAATTACAGAGTTTGTATTTTGATTGTGTGTATGGCCGTAATAAGCAATATCAACATTGGATTGCCAAGGGAAGTTGTTAATGGAGGCAGATATGAGTGATTTCCAGAAAAAGTATATGAATTTTAATGGGATAGAGGCGGCAGATTTGCCGGCACATTGCCCACCTAAAGGGGTGAAAAAATGGAATATGCACCCCAAGGTATTTTTGCAATTTAACGACAAAGGTCGTGCAGCTTGTCCGTATTGCGGTGCAAAATACGAATTAATGTAATCACAATTTCGTCATGGACAAATTTATTAATATTGTATTAGTGGGGCCAATGGGTTGTGGCAAAACATCCGTTGGTCGTCGCCTTGCTTGCGTGTTAAAACGAGATTTTTTTGATACTGATTTTGAAATTGTCGCACGCACTGGTGTGGCAATTGAACATATTTTTGACATAGAAGGTGAAGCAGGATTTCGTCAGCGTGAAATGCAGATGCTTGAGGATTTGTGTAAAATTCCTAATGTTGTCATTGCCACAGGTGGTGGCATTGTGATCAAAGAGGAAAATCGTGCTTTACTTAAGCAAAATTGTTTTGTGGTGTATTTATCCTCAAGTGCTGAACAATTGGTTAAACGCACCGCAAGATCTAAATCACGCCCTTTACTAGAGCAATCAAACAACCGAGAGCAAACCATTCGTGATTTGTTGAATGCCAGAGAGGGGTTTTATCAAGAAGTGGCCAATGTGGTCATTGACACCACGGGTAGAAAACTCTATGCCATTATTAACGACATTAAAAAGGCGGTATTAAAGTGAAACGAATTTTAACTATTTTGGCGCTATTAGGTGCTATGAATGTTCAGGCACTAAGCACACAAGCATTTGTCAAGCAATTGCGCAACACACATCCTTTTTTTAATCAGCAAGCGCTATCAAGTCAAATCAAACAAATTGAAAAGCAGGCAACAGGCGCCAATGAAGATTGGATGGTTGCCTTGGAGGGTTATTACAAAAGCGAAAATGCTGACAATATAGACGCAAGTGTTTACGACCAATTAAACACCACTTCAGTAGGTGTTTCTGCAACTAGAAAATATGCCAATACAGGTGGCAATATTACCTTCAAACACATTTTGACAGATAAAAGCAAAGACATTGGTAGTGTGCGCAGTCAGTTTTCAGTTGATTATAAGCATCCATTGTTAAGAAATAAGAGTGGCATTAACGACCGCCTGAATGCTGATGTGGCACAAATTTCTATTGATAAAAATACGCTAGAGCGCTTAGAAGCAGAAGAAAGTTTTATTTTGGCAAAACTGGAGCGCTTTATTGATTTGGCGTATGCACAAGAGCGGCAATTAATTAATGAACATCGATTGGCACTTGCTGGGAAAGAGTTAAATTTAGTGAAGCAAAAATACGCAGCTTCGGTGGTTGAAAAAGTGGATGTTTTGTTGCAACAAGATGCTTATCAACGGGCAAATCAGCAGTTGTTACAAGCGCAGCAAGATTTAACTTTGTTACGCCATGAAATCGCCATCACCCTGAGTTTAGATTTTACCAAGGCGGTGGCCGATACCGATTTATATCAAACCCACAACTTGCAAGCAATGGCTTTAAAGAAATATTTGTCAGACCACGCCAGAGTGTTAAAAATAAACGCTTTAACGCAAAAAACCTTCAAACGCCAATTACAGAGCTTTAAGGATAAATCCAAAGCAAAATTAGACTTGAATTTAGGTGTAAGTAGCGCAGGCGAGCATGGTAGCTATTCAGATGCATTCACACGACAAAGCCCGACTTGGAAAATTGGCTTGGGTTTGTCTTATCCACTGGGCGGCATCGAAAGTAACAGCAATATTAATAAAGCCAATATTCAACTGTTAAATTTAAAGCAAGCCCGACAAGAACAATGGCTTAATCTTTATATGCAAGCAAAAACGCTCAAGGAGAAAATTGGCTTATTGGAACAACTATTACACGCTAACCAAACGCAAATTGACATTGCCAAAGCACGCACCACAGAGGAAAAAAAGCGTTATAACGACAGCAATGGACAAGCAAGTTTTGTTATCAACGCACAAAACAATGAACAAAATGCGCAACTAAATTATGCGCAAGTTGCCAAGAATTATCAAAAAACCGTGCTTAAATTCAAAGCCACTGTTGATCAACTAGTAAAATGAGTAACAGCCTTATCCAGTATCAAATAACACCCAAAAATACCAATGCACATATTTTTGAAGTACACTTAACACTGGATAGCCCCAATCCGATGGGGCAAATATTTTCATTACCAAACTGGATTCTTGGCAGTTATTTAATTCGTGATTTTTCCAAGCATATTGTTAGCATTAAAGCACACAGCAACAAGCAAGAAATTAACATTAAGAAGCTTGATAAAAACCATTGGATTACTCAACCTTGCAAGCAAAAAATAACACTGATTTATGAAGTTTATGCCTTTGATTTGTCGGTGCGCTGTGCTTATTTAAGTAATCAGCGTGCGTTTTTTAATGGCAGTAGCGTGTTTTTACAACCACTTGGTTTTGAAGACAGCCCGTGTGAAGTTTTGATTAACTACCCTAGAGATGCAGTCATAGGGCAGTGGCGTTGTGCAACCAGTTTGACACTAAAAGACAAGCAAAAAGAGGGTGAAATTTATACCGCCAACAACTACCTAGATTTAATTGATCATCCTGTTGAAATGGCAGATTTTACCCGTTTTGAATTTAGCCTAGCAAACACGCCGCACGCCATGACTATTACTGGCGAGCATTCCACTGATATCGATAGATTGCGAACTGATTTAATACGCATTTGCACGCATCACATTAATTTCTTTGGTGGGCATATTCCTTTTGATGATTATTTATTTTTAACCTTGGCAACTGGTAAGGATTATGGCGGTTTAGAGCATAAAAAATCCAGCAGTTTAATTTGCGCTAGGAAGGAATTGCCCACTCAAGATCAACCTGACATCACACCTGAATACACTCGCTTTTTGGCACTTTGCTCTCATGAATATTTTCACGCATGGTGGATAAAAACCATCAAACCCGCCAGTTTTCACAAACTGAATATGAGTGGTGAAAATTACACCGAACAACTGTGGATATTTGAAGGCTGGACTTCTTATTATGACGAACTCTCGTTATTGCGTGCTGAACTGCTTTCTGTTGAACAATATTTAAGCCTATTTGCACAAACCATTACCAAAGTGCAACAAGGGCATGGTCGCTACAAACAATCACTGGCGGCATCTAGTTTTGATGCGTGGACTAAATTCTATCAACAAGATGAAAATGCACCAAATGCGATTGTCAGTTACTATACCAAAGGCGCACTATTGGCATTTGTGCTGGATATTGAAATACGCAAACGCACGAATGACAAACACACATTAGATGAAGTTTTACGCCTAATTTGGGACAATTACCAAACAACTGGATTGGAAGACGATACTGCGCAACGAGTGGTTGAGCATTTAACCCAAAGTGATTTTAATGCCTTTTTTGCTCAGTATTTATATGGTGTGGACGACTTGCCACTCAAGCAAGCTTTTGAATATATCGGCATCAATTGCGAATTTAATCACAAGCAAAATGATTTATCAAAATTTGGATTTGCCATTAATAACACACAAAAATATGCCGTTATTACTCATATTTTTGACAACACTTGTGCACAACTATCAGGACTGTATGTCGGGGACAAAATAGTTAATATTAATGGCAACGAAGTACCCGCCAAAACATTGGGAAAAGTGATGGATGGTTATGGCGAAGGTGAAGGTATTAAAATTAACATTTTAAGAGATGAATTGCCTAGTGAAATACCGCTTACTATTACCCATGGTGAAAAAATACACGCCACTTTAACGCTCAATAGCATAGCAAACAAAACTACCTTAAAACGACAAAAACAATGGTTCAAAGGTTGATGCTACTTTTTTAAAAAAAGTAGTCATATCATTTTTAAAAATAAACCAAGTAATCTGACGCTCATCCTTAGTAAAACATCTGTACTGTTAATAAGTAGAGACCTTTGTATAAAGTATGAATGATTCATATTTATACAAAGGTCTTGCCATATCATTCATTTTATTTTTGAAAATGCTATAACACGATCCCAGTTTATTGTTTATTTGCCTCCAAAGAACTTTCTTTATATTTTCTCATTCTAAGCCCAATAAGAATATTCCAAATTATAACAACAGTAAAAACATTCCATTCTACAATATCGTTTATATGTTGAATGTGCGTTAGGAGTTGAAGCATAATAAGCATTATAGGCAACAGTGAAAAGAAAAATATAAATTTGTAAAAAATACTATTTTGCGCTTTAAGTAATTGAAAAGAAGCGATTACCTGAAATATGATAAGTGTTAAAAATGCAATCCCTGCAAAAAGCACATGTAGTTCTATAATGTAACTTGGATGAGACCGATGACCATCTTTAAAGGCTTCTGTAATAATAAGAGAAATAGGTAGAATAATGCAGCCCAGTGCAAACAATGTGTGTTTAATATTTGAGTGTATATGCGGATTTATTTTTTTTAAAAACTGAATAATAAAATACATGGATAACCCTAATAACGGGGCAAGTGGCAAGATCAATGACCTATAAAAAAGACCTGAAAAAGGGTAGTCTCCCGCATTAGAAATGGAGGTGCATCCAGAAAAAGGGGGGAAGCATAAAATTGGGCTTTGTGTGGTTAGTATATAAATTAAATAAGAGCCGAAGGCCCATATCAATAAAAGTACCCCTGTTAGTAATATAGTGTTACTCGCTGGAATGCAACCTAATTTTAGAGTTTTTATGTGATTCATAATTTCCTATTTTATTTTGGTTATATTTTGGTTATATTGTAGTATATTTTTTATTGTTATGCTTCTAAAATCTTTAAAATAATAAAAGATTATACACAAATACACCGAAAATTTATTGTCATTCGGATTCATAAAGTGCAAGCAGTGGATATAAAAAATACCATAAAGACGGTGTTTATTGAGTATAATTATTTATTAAATCACAATGGTGAACAATATGCGACAAGGACCCCTAAAAATC
>Ga0256845_1003043_pt1 | contig 11634 bp, 9 predicted proteins | sample RiftiametaG_FD_189101 | JGI IMG/M metagenome (GOLD analysis project Ga0256845, IMG submission 189101) | Tube worm associated microbial communities from hydrothermal vent at the East Pacific Rise, Pacific Ocean - Riftia | ecosystem: Host-associated > Annelida > Integument > Unclassified ... | reverse complement strand
TCAGTGACCAACTCCATGGCCAGATTGACGCGCTTGCGCTGTCCACCTGACAACACCCTCGCCTCAGGACCACCGATAACCGTGTTGGCGCGATGGGCAATGTCTAGATCCTGCAATACGGTTACAACTCTGTCGTGCAGATCCTGCTCGCTAAGCCCCTTCATTCGAAGCTTGGCGGTGTAATAGCAGGCTTCGTAAACTGTGAGCTTTCTGTGAACGATGTCGTCTTGAGGAACATATCCTATGTGCCCTCGCATGGCGTCAAACTGCCTATGCAGGTCGATACCATTAACGAGAACCCTCCCAATTGTGGGGCTCATGTTCCCGTTCATATTTTCCATGAGGGTAGTTTTACCCGCTCCGGCCGGTCCCATAAGAGCCACGAATTCTCCCGGCTCAATGGTAAAGGAAACATCGCGCAAAAGCCTGATACCGGATTTGACGTCGAAGCAAATTCCCTGCACCTCAATCCTTGTGGACAATCTGAGATCATCGGATTCTATCTGTCCGCTATCAGCCATGCGCATTCGCACAGGCCCTATTTGAATCCTGTCGTTTTTACCAATGGAAGTTGGAGCGGATATCTTTTCGCCGTTAACAAAAGTTCCGTTGGCAGAACCTAGATCCTCGATTATCCACCCGCCTTCTTTCATGGAAAGTTGCGCGTGATGACTGGAGACCATTGGATGATCGATTATTTGATCGCTTTTGGGGTTGCGACCTATTTTGATAACGCCTTTGGTCGCACGAATTAGCTCAGTGCCCATGGGCTAACCCTCCTTTGCGCCAGCGTTAAAAAAAACTGTAAGCTTCTCGCCGCCTACCCATACGGTCTCACCGGGCGTTAGGAGCTTGCGTTGTTCCAACTTTGTAAGCTGCTGATCAGTGGCGTCCTTGGGCCCCCATAAAGTGCCGTTAGTGGAACCCAGATCCTCTACCCAAATCATTCCCTGCGCAAAATCCACATCAAGTTTTGCGTGCTCCCTTGAAACGCCAGGCGTTGTTATCTGAATTTTGCAGTGGGGCTCGCGACCTATAAGATTGGCACCTGACTCCAGATCAACCCTGGAATCATCTGCGCGAATCACCCAGGCATTTGAAACTGCATTCATGGCCACAGTCTTGTTTGCATTGCCACTAGGCACAGGCGCAGGTCCAGACACCTTTGACGGAGTCGGCGGAGCACCTGCGGGAACCTTGGCTTTGCGGGAACGCAGCGCAACTATAAGAATGGCAAGCACCACGATAAAAACCACAATAATAACCAGAATGGTCATCATACCGGAGGCCTCCGCACCTTTGGGAGGTTTAACTATTTCAAACTTCGCGCTGCTCTCTCCAGATTGTCCAAAGCGGTTTATAATTTTTACCGTACCTGCTTCGATATTGGAGTTGGTTTTGCCGACTATCCGATACGGACTCATTTTGCTGAGGGATATCGGTCGCCCGTTAACATACGCCTTGATTTGCGAGGCGGACGCTCCGCAAAATCCGCTCCCGTCAATAGTCAATTCAAGACCGTCGTCGACTTGCTTGCGCGTGGCACTAGGCGGATAAATGGCAGTTATCTGAGGCACCGGAGTCTGCGCAGAAGGCGCCCGAAATTTTATGGGATCCCAATCTTGATTTTCGACCTTTAAAATAGAGGTGTGCTCCATATAAGGGGCAGGACGATAACAGGGAAAAGTAACCTGAATGAGATACTGACTGCGAATGCGATTCCAAAATAATCCGGCAAATTGATTGTACTCACTTTCGGAGCAGCGAAAAATAGACCGCCCTCCGGTTTTTTGAGCCAGATCATGCGAGCCATTTTCTATCTTGTGAGCATTTCTGGGATCGTCGTACCGCCTGTCCAGTTTGAACAACATGCTGTAAAAGGGCACCTTGCCCGCCGCAAATGATTCTTTTACACAGTCGCCCTTTCCTTCGCCCTTGTCGGCACCTCCGGTCAGGTAGATTACAACGCGGTACTTATCCGACGCGCTGTTGGGAAAGTAGTGCAGTCCCTCAGTCAATGCGTTGCAAATTCGCGCACCAGATTTATCTTTCTTAGGTGGCATTGAAATTTTATCAATGGCCGTATTGACAGCCTCTTTGCTACTACTAAAAGGCAGAACCAGCGAAGATTCCGAGTAATTATCGGTGCTGGGAAAAGAAGCAACTGCCACCTGATCCCGATTTACATCCATATAATTCACAATGGATTTGGCCATACGCTTGGCCTTTGAGAACTCCCCCGCATAAGAGCGGGAAGAATCAATCATAATAAGCACCTGCGCCCCCGCCCAACCGGCCCGCATTGTTTTGGCGTTCATTATGTAGCCGCCTTGATCACCTGCGTACTCATCGACGCTGATAGCAAAGGCCGCCGAGGTCAGATCTCGCCGAAAGCTACCTCTATCTTCCACATCCACAAAGACCGAGACATTGCCGGGAAATCCCTTCGGATTAATCTGCCAGTGAACCTCTCGTTGAGCTGCTGCGGTTATCGGCAGCAGCATCGTCGAAATGAATGCTGCGGCGGCGAACATGGTAATTGTTTTTTTCAGCTTCATAATAAACCTCGTGAAACTCCAAATCGTTGCGAACTGTTTTAATTAATTGCATAAAGGATAATACTGCAAGGAGTTGAATCTAGTCCACCCGTGCATTGTACCAAAAGCAATTTTTCAGATAATACCATGAGGCTAAAACAGTGAAAGGTCGAGTCGAAGACCGGCAAGATATCTGGCGTCGGTCGTTCGCAGATCAGTGTCTATTGCAAAGGTCACAAGCCCTATTATTGAGATCCAGTCAGTCAGATGAACGGCCACAGTGGGCAACTCCTCAAAAGGCTGAGCACGCACCGCACCCAAAGTGAGTCTGGCGTCACCAACCCAGCCAGAACGACGACTGCCGACAGGTGCCCCTTCGCCAACGAAAAGGCGCTGATGAGAAACTCCCATGGAGATTGTGAGAAACGGCCCCATATCTATGAGTAAAGCCACAGCACCTCGCCACCATGCAGGATGATCGCCACCGCCTAAACCCTCCTCCACTCCTGTAATATCGAAGGCAATTCTCAAGCTAGCGGAGTGGGCCGCCCTAAGTTGAGCTGACAAAATAGCCGCTGGCGTCCAAAGATATCTTCCGTCGTCGGTGACCCACATGTCCACAACTCCGGCAGAAAGCATAAGCCCAGCCCCACTATTTGTGCTGATCAGCGAATAACCAAGCGCCAGCGGACCGCCGAACTCAAAACCAAAGGGTAACCCCACGCGAACCGACGCCTCAAGCCCCCATGTCCATTCGCCCTGTAAGGAGACAGGCCCTGCTGCCGCCGCCAATCTGAAATCTCCCAAAGGTAGCACAACAGGGTCGGCTGCATCCGCCATGGCGCGTTGCGATGGAAGCGCAACGACCAGAATTATTGATACTAAGCTACCTGCAAACAACTTTGCACTTAACATGGTCAAATTTCTAATCGGCCTTGTTGCTTGTCGCATTATCATAGTTTCACCATCCTAAAGCAGCGATGTATCTTACGATTCCTAAAATCTGGGGGTATTGTTTTTTCGGTTATATCAGCTACATCGACACCGTTTAGACCTTTTTCGTTCAGTTTAAACCCTCTAAAATTAGTTGAAAAATAAATGACCGCACCTGTCGTGCAAATATCAATCACACGGCTTAGCATCTTTGTATGATCCCGTTGAACATCGAAGTCGCGTTCCATTGCCTTACTTCTGGAAGTGGTCGGAGGATCGATGATCACTAGGTCAAATGGACCTTTGACCATTTTATTATCAAGCACACTCAAAATATCATCGCGAATAAACCTGTGCTTCGACCCCTCAAAGCCGTTTTGCTCCATGTTCAGCTCGGCCCAATCCAGATAAGTGTTTGACAAGTCAACAGTAGAAGTAGTCGCAGCACCCCCCGCAGCCGCATAAACAGAAAAAGCACCTGTATACCCAAACAGATTTAAAAACCGCTTACCGCGTGCTTCTTCTTTAATAATTCCTCGCGTTATCCGGTGATCCAAAAACAAACCCGTATCCAAATAATCGGAGAGATTAACTGTAAAGGTAAGCCCCCCTTCACGCACCTGTACAAGACGGCGCTGTTTGTCAACACGCTCGTATTGAGCAGCCCCTCGCTGTCTTCGGCGACCTTTTACAAAAACATCGCGAGAGTTTACGCCCAGAGCTTCTGCGAGTTTTAAAATTTCAAACTCAAACAAAGTCACCTCATCATCGTCGCCAGTACCACGCTCTAAAACAGAGATGTGAAGCCTGCCGTCATACCAATCGACAATCAGCGGAATCTCGGGAATATCTTTATCGTAAAGGCGAAAACAACTCACCTTGTGCTGCACTCGCCAGTTTTTAAGCCTGCGCTGATTCTTTTTGACCCGGTTGATTAGCATCCTGGATCGATGATCTGATTTTTCGTAATCCACGTTTAAACAGTCCTCCAAAAAATAAATTCGCATGGAAGCACTTTTTTTGAAACTTTTTCTCAAAATAAACGATTGATCAGGTGCGCACACAAATCATCCGCTATTATCAAACGCGCAGAGAAAGGAACAAAATCATGATCGAATATTGGCCCACCTTAAAAGAGATAAAAGAGTTTAAATACATGCCCAACGCTTATCTGGAGGCGCAGGCATCCAAAAGTCACAAAACCAGTGTTTTTAACATAGAAGTACCAACCATCGCCGGGCTTTTCGGTCTGGGGGCGTCTGCCTTCGGTGTAACAACGGTTTACTTTCCCGGTTTTGACGATTTTGAAATAATGGATAAGACAAGTAAGTACGGCTTAGCTGCCGCCCATTGGGGTGAACAACGAGCCATCGAGGCAGGCATTGAGCTAATGGGATACTTTGTCGGTGAAGTTACAAAGTTTGAAACTCCCGTGGATCTCTCGTTTATGACTCCCTTTCAACAGGACGTACTAGGTGCTCTTATAACAGTACCATATGGAGAAACCGTATCTTACGCAGAGCTTGCCGCCATGGCGGGACACGCCGGAAAAAATGTAGCAGTCGGCAGTTGTCTAAAACATAATCCGGCACCGGTAATCGTACCGTGTCACCGCGTCATATCGGCATCTGGGGCAATCGGTGGATGGTCGGGACCCAAAGGCACAAAAGAAGAACTGCTCAAATTAGAGAAAACGACCAGCGTAAAATCCAAAAGCACTGTTTTGCGATTAGTGAATACTTAAAAATATTGCATATTAAAAATACGCCTTACCCTCCGGCAATTGTATGCTCAAAGAGTTTTTGACTATTTCACACGGTGTAAATTTATGCTATATATTTTGCTAATAAGTCGTTTTAAGGTGACTTAAAAATATGTTTTCATGTCAGGAGTTTTAAAATGAAAAAAATTTCAAAATTAATTATCAGCCTTGCGCTAATTGGAGGTTTATATGGATGTGAAAAAACCACTGACCCTCTAGCAGAGGGAACTGGCAATTCAGACGGCGACTCAGATGGCGACTCGGATGGCGACTCGGATGGCGACTCGGACGGCGACTCGGATGGCGACTCGGACGGCGACTCGGACGGCGGCACCGGACAGGGTTGCAACGGCGTCGATTTTCTTTTTGTAATTGATAACTCCGGCTCCATGGCCGACGAGCAGAAAAACCTGATAAGCAGTTTTCCCGGATTTACCTCTGCCATTATGGACACAATGAATCTGGACGGTTTTAACGGTTTTCATGTTATGGTTGTAGACACCGACGGTTGGCCGACAGAGCGCAAGGCATACGTAGAAAATCCCAAACCTTCAAAAGATGACTGCACTGACGAACAATGCTGCATTGACTTTTGCAAAACATCAGAAATTTCGGTAGCCTTTTCACAATGCATTGTAAAAGGTACTTCCTCCCGTTATTGCTATGAAGTCCTAGAAGACGCCGGGCTCGAATGGGAAATAGCCTGCGATGATATGCTAGGAGCAGGTCATGTGGGTTACAATGCCCAAAAAGACTGCGCATTGCCCGATGGAAAACGGTACATTGACAGCGAAACCGCTGATGTCTCGGATCTTTTTGAATGTACCGCCAGTGTTGGAGTAACCGGTAGCGGGATGGAAAGATCTATGGAGGCCATGACCCGCAGCTTTATCGAACTTTCAGAACCTGGAGGATGCAACGAGGGTTTTATCAGAGATGATGCCATTTTAGTGGTTGTTTTTATTACAGACGAAGCTAACGGCGGAATGGAAAAATCAAGAGGCGATTACACCACCTGGAAAAAAGATCTGATAACAGCAAAGAACGGCAATGAAAAAGCTATTGTTGTGCTTGGAATATTTGGAGACAACGATCTCGAAGACGGTATCTGCCAAAAATGGAATCCAGATACAGGAACAGGCGCAACCAAAGCGCCAAGATACCGTGATTTTTTGGACTATATGGACAAAGAACAGACTCATTATTGCAGTGTTTGCCTGCCCAATTACAACGATTGTTTTTTGGAAGCAGTCAGCAAGATAGATCTATCTTGCGAAGAATTTCTAGTTGAGTAAATCATTAACATTGCACACGGAGTTTTATAATGGATTTTGTTAAAAGTTTTTATATTAAATTAATCGTTCTGCTTTGTTTTACGATGATGATTACTCTAAACGCCTGCACCGACGATACAAACACACACAACGATTCAGCCGGTGATACAGACACAGATTCGGATTCGGACACAGATTCGGATTCAGACTCAGACTCGGATTCGGATTCGGATTCGGATTCGGACACAGATTCGGATTCAGACTCGGATGTAGATGCAGATTCTGGAGTTGATACTGACCCAGGCGGCATTGATGACGGCATATTTTTTGCCGACGGTGAGGGTTTTCAACTAAGAGATGAAAACCCTCAAAAGTGCTCCGACACGTCAACTATTAATGTACCCGATAAAGTAAAATTTAAAATACGATCATTGCGATTAACCGTTTTAATGGATGTAATAGGCGACACCTTCGATAACTACACAATCACCCTCAATACACCTCACAACTCTCTCGAACTAAGTAAAAACACTAAAGGTTCAAAGGATTTCTTTGATGATACAAGATTTTCTGGAACCAGCGACGCAACATGGGCAACTCAAAAAAGCATCGCGGACGCTCCAGATCCTGCCATTGGATACTACAATCCTACCGACCTAGACAAATGGGAATCATTATACGGCAAAGATCCCGTCGGCCAGTGGTCCATCTCAATAACCAACAAACAATGCAACTACAGTGGCGGTATTTTTTACTTAGCATATTGGCGACTTGATATCAGATAGATCTTATTTTCTCGACCCCCAAAGATACTTGCTCACAACTTCTCCTGCGACAGGTTAAATTATTATTTGACAGCTTCAATTATTGATCCATTAAAATCAGTGGGGGGGTATTCCCCTTATATTTTAACGCCCACGAAGCCACAGGAGACCGCTCATGAAAGCAACAGATTTTGATTTGTCAAAAGAGATTAAGTTTAGTCTCGAAACCGGCATCACTACATTCAGAGACAGTAGAATTGTAATATTTGATGCTAATTCAATCGGATTGTTACGATAAAGTATTATCGAAACAATGGGCATTGATGAGGCAAAAAAATTCTTCTTTAAATTTGGATTTCAAAATGGTTATTCAGATTTTATGCAAATGAAATTAAACTACGAATTTGATTCGGAGATGGATTTACTCGCGTCTGGCCCTGTAATTCATACTTGGGAGGGAATTGTTCAGGCTACCCCACTTGAAATCGAATTTGATAGAGAAACCGAAAAATTCTCATTCACAGGTGTGTGGAAAAATTCCTACGAGGCAGAGCAACATCTCACTTTTAAACCTGTCTGCTGGTCCTTGACTGGATATGCTTCGGGATGGTGCACAGCTTTTTTGGGAAAAATAATTATTGCCAAAGAACCTGTTTGCATGGGTAAAGGGGATGAACACTGTGAGTGGGATTTGCGAACAGCAAAAGAGTGGGGAAATGCAGCGAATGAAGAACTGGCAATCATTAAAGAATTAGAAATGGAGGTATAGTCATGGCTGAAAAAATGCTAAAGTACTACAAACACGTAGGAAATATTAATGGCCTTGCGGGCAAAATGAAGCTCGCTCAAATTACCAAAATACCTTCTACCAAAGCTGCTATGGCTCCTGACTCACCTCAAAACATTGCTGCATTTAAAAAAGCTGTACAAGAAGTAACCGGCAAGCCAACTCCAAGCTTTTAACCGTTGTCAAGATAGCCTGCCATATGGTCACTCAAACCACCACACAACCTGGCACCTCTTCTAATCTCTAAGCCTTGCAAAAGATAAAAGATCAACCTTAGAAACAGAAACGAGAAACCTTGCACCCCTTTTGCAGTTCGTCTACTATCCGGTCGAAATGAAGACTATAATGAAAACAATTTTACTCTTGGTTATTTTGACGTTCATGGGCTGCCTGCCTGATACCAGTGGCATTGATCCTCCTGGTGATAAACTGATCTTTCCCGTCGGCCTCGAAGTGACTAAAAATGGTAATTACCTAATTGTCGTTAACTCAAACTTTGATCTTGAGTACAACGCAGGGACGCTGGTTGCTCTGGATCTGAACAAACTCGACAAGCGATTACCATCAAATCCAAACGGCGACACCAAATACGACGAGAGCGTATGTGATGAGCTGAGTGCAGATGGGAAATATTGTTACATAGAAGAATCAGCGTTCATAAAGGAATCAAACACAATACGCCTTGGAGCCTATGCGAGCGATCTGGAGCTCACCCCAGATAAAAATCGTGCGCTTATTCCAGTACGCGGTTCCAGGGCCATCACGATTATCGATATCAATGAAAACAGCGGCAAGGTGCTCTCATGCGGCGAAGGAAAAAATTTGCGCTGTGATCGCGAGCACAAGATCAAAAGCAATGCTCACGTTTCTCTACCAATAGAACCCTACGAAGTTACAACAAAGAACTACGTGGATCCGGCATCTGGAGAAACATTGACACTGGGATTTGCAACTCATCTGGCCAACGGAGAAGTATCGCTATTTCTTATCTCAAGAGGCAAAAACGGCGACAAACTGGATGCTAAGCTCCTGCGCGTGGTCGGTGGGGTTGTTCCAGGTGCCAGCGGAATTGTCGCCAGCCCAACCACAAATGATATTTATGTCACCGGTAGAAGAGACCCAAGCCCACACGTTTCGGTAATGAGGGTGGCCACCGATGGAGAGAACGGCTCCTACGTAAGCAACCCATGGTTTGGCCAGTGGAATCACATTAACATTCAAAAAGAACTGTTCGCCGGAACCGACGCCCGAGGCATCGCCGTCACCAAGGCAGGGGATCTGGGATTCATGACCACTCGAACCCCCGACGCGCTGCTAAAACTGGATCTCAAAAACTACAAACTGATTGATATGATCACCGTTGGTACAGATCCCTCAGTGGTCAAAATATACGAAGGGACTGACAACGATCACCCCTACGCATTTGTCCTGAGTTTCCTGACAGGCCAAGTGTTCATTGTCGATACGGAATTGATGCAAACGGAGGTTAGAGTAACCGGCTCTGGACCTCAGGCAATCAGCTTTGATGAAAAACGCAAACGCGCCTATATCGCCAATTTTAGGGAATCTACCATTACAGTGCTCGACCTGAGTGGCAAAGCACCCTTCGATCACCTAAGAGTTAATGGTCGAATTATCAAAATAGGCAAGCCTCGTTTACCGAAGGGACAAAACTGAGTTGAGTAATTATTTTGCTAGATTGCTTTTAATCGCGGTCTTTCTATGTGCCTGCGAAGAAAATCCGCCAGACTCGATTATCCCTCAATTTAATCGTCCACAGGATGTGACGATGGTTTGCTGGGATTCCGAAAATGATGCTTCACTGCCGCTACAATGCTGCGCAAACACAAAAACAACAGATGGTCCATTGGTTGAAGGCTACTGCGACTCTACCGATAAGAATAGACTTCTGCTCGCTTTGGTTACGCAGACAACATTTGGCGAAGTGGCGGTAATAAACCTCTCTACAAACGCAATAATCGATAACGATAAACAAATTCCCTACAACAGTTTCATTCCAGTGGGTGGGCAACCAAGCGATATCATCTCGTCCTTCGACGGTAAGCGGGTATACACGGCCAATTTTGAGACAGGAGATCTCTCTGTAATCAAGGTCTCCAAATCACTTGGTCCCAGAATGTTCCCTGCAACTTCCATCGGACTAGGTGGCCCGGCAGCCCGGCTGACCATTGCAACGGCACCCTCTATCCGCGATCAATTCGCCTTTGTTACGCAACCCACATTAGGACGTCTGGCGATTGTCGCTCTCCCTGTGGATGGAGATAACCCCGACGCCCCCGACGATTATACCCAGGCAAAGCTTTTGGGATACATGCGCCTAGACTCAAGTACCGGTATCGGCAACGCCCCGGTAGACTTATCCACCGATGGGATACAGCCATGGTCTCTGGTCATCTCAAAAAACGATCTAACTAACCACTCGCTGTTTGTCTCTGGTAAAAACGGACACTACATTGCAGAACTCGACACCGAGATTCTGGTGAACCGCGCCCTCGCGCTCGATTCTGTTGGAGAAATTGGAGAAGACGCCCTTGTCAGGCGTATTGATCTCTACGATTTTACCGCACGCAACATTGCCATGGAACCCGAAAACGAACGATGGATTCATGTTGTCGAAAACGAGCTGGGCGGTGTCTTGGTCGTCGATCTTGCAAAAGGAGAATTGCTCCCGGTTAATCTAGACAATCCAATGGCAAATGACGCGTACAGCATTGAAGTTCCAGGGATCGCACGAACAGTAACCATGGTCACTTTAAAAGAAGCAGACGACTACCCCGGTCCCCTGACCTTCAACGGAACATTTGGCATTGTCTCAACCACGCAGGCATCTCTTTTCGTTATAGACGCCGAGGATCTGGACGCGCTGGACAGCGACAAAAAATATACACACACGCTACGCTCCGGCATGGACTGGATAGACGAAGAGAAACACAAGGAACTCGTCGCAGAAGCTCTCGCCTCGGGACTTTCGCCCGATACGCTCAACGAAAGCGATTGGACCAATTACCCAAAACTAGAAGACGCACCAATCCTCGAAGCGGACGATCAGATTCTCGAAGAAACTACAGCCGCAGGAATAGCGTCCATTACAGCGGCCGACGCTGGCGTTGGTGAATGTAATCCTACGGACAAATCCATACTGTTCGGCGGTCCGGAATCTTACGGATTTAAGTTCAGATGCGACAAACGGATATCATCCAGCGAATCCTGGACACTAACCTGGGAGGGTGCGATCGGAGTCAGCGGAGCAGCTGTCATTCAATGGGAGCTGGTTGACAAAAGTGATCGTCTCCCAGTTATGGACAAGAAAAAGGACTTTTGCCCAAAGGGCGTGCTTGGCGCAGAAAACGGTGACGATTTCTCCGACATATACAACGGTCTGCCCGGGTTAGAAAATTACCAGGGAGATCTGCTGGAAATCACATCCTCACCGATCACAACAATAGACGGTGACAGTGAGACACTCTGCGCTGATTATATAAATTCAAAAACAATCTATGCGATCTCAAAGATCAACGCCGATAACACTCTTATCATCACAGCCTTGGAGAACAAA
>Ga0256845_1003042_pt1 | contig 11638 bp, 12 predicted proteins | sample RiftiametaG_FD_189101 | JGI IMG/M metagenome (GOLD analysis project Ga0256845, IMG submission 189101) | Tube worm associated microbial communities from hydrothermal vent at the East Pacific Rise, Pacific Ocean - Riftia | ecosystem: Host-associated > Annelida > Integument > Unclassified ... | reverse complement strand
TAATAGCTTCTGTATATGGCGGCGTTCTTCCGGTTGTACAACACGGCTCAAGTGTAACATACATGGCTGCATTATCGAGAGATTCTCTTGCAGTATCCATAGCGACTATCTCAGCATGTCTATGTCCGGGAGGCTGTGTAGCTCCTTCTCCAATTATTTTATTATCACGAACAATCACTGCACCAACAGCCGGATTGGGATATGTATTGCCTAATACGGATTCAGCTAATTCGAGTGCACGCTGCATATAGATAGTGTTTATTTCTGACATTTATGCCTGCCTGACGATTGTTTGATATACAGTGCCAAATATATCAATCACTCGTATTGCAATAGGATACTGTACCGGAAAGTTATTACTATTTGCTTTTAGTGTAACCGATACGGGTTTCTTTCGATTTATTCTACAACTTTGCCATCGTGCATGAAAAATGCTACCATTATAATTCCAATCAATTGCCCAGTAATCAATTGTATTTTCCCATTGTATATGTTCAAGTATTGATTTTATTTTCACTATTTTTTGAATATGCGGTACATCGGTGTTAAGGGTAAAATTATTCAGACATATTTCTGTTTCTTGTTTTTCGTTTTTACTTACCGTAAAATATTGAGATGTTAATGTAAGAAAAGTATCTGTTTTCGTGCTTTGAATCTGAAAAGGATGCGCTTGCATATGAATAAGTCTATTACGTGAAAGCATTACCGCATAATGCTCGCTGTCAGCTCCTATCCATTTTCTGCCTAACCGTTCAGCAACCGCAAGAGTCGTTCCTGAACCACAAAAGAAATCAGCAACAACACCGTTTTGCGGACATGAAACTGATATAATTTTTTCTAATAATGCCTCAGGTTTTTGTGTTTCATAATGTAGTTTTTCATTCCAGCTTTGAATAGTTGATATATCCCATACATCACGCATACGTATTCTTGTATGCTCGTTTAAATAATGTCGTCGAATACTGCCATCACGATGCCGGTATTGTTTATAACGCTTTCCCTCCTCATCACACATAGTATATTTTGATTTAGATTTTTCAGTTTGCGCTTCACTTGCAGCATCATGGTTAAAATAAAAATCGTTGCTTTTTACATATAAAAGAATAACATCATGTTTTCGTTTAAACCCTTTTTGTGGACTTCCCGTTCCTGTATATGACCAGATTATTTCATTAATAAAGTTTTTATCGCCGAATATTTGATCCATCATCACTTTTACATAATGAACACTATGATAATCCAGATGAACATATATACTTCCTTGTTCTGATAAAAGATCCCGCATACTGACAAGGCGAGGATACAGCATCTCAAGATACTGAACTATATCGTTATTCCATGTATCGGAGAATGCCGGTACTGTTATTGATGGTGCTGAAATACTGTCATTGAATTGTATAGTATAGTTATATCGTGCATGACTGGCATACGGCGGATCAATATAAATACAATCTATACACCCTGCCCCTCCTTGTGCGAGAATATCCTGCATAACAGTATAGTTATCATCATAGTAGAGGGTATTACAATACGTTACAGGATCAATATTCATATCAGGATAGACTTTTTCCCGGCAGTTCATTAATGCAGGTATATACGTTCCTGAAGATGATATGTTTTTAATAATGTCAATACACTGCATGGTAATTTCGTTGTTTTTACATTAAATTATATATCAGATAATAATAACAATCAATGTATATTACATTATTTGCTATCAGCGGTTGGACCATAATAATGAGACTCAATCGGATCATCGCCGTATGCGCCAAATGGATTACAACGCAGCCATCGGTCTGATGCCATTAATAAACCGTAATATGGACCGTATTCATTAATAGCTTCAAGCGCGTATCGTGAACAGGTTGGAGAATAACGGCATCGTGCACCGTTTTGTGATGATATAAATGTTTTGAAAAATTTGAATAGAACACGACTCAGTGCTTTATAGAGTGTATCCGGAGTTGTACCGGAAGAAGCGCTGTATTCGCGTATATCAGCACTTGAGGTTATGGTAGAATCCCACGGGTGATAATCATCATGACCATATGTTATTACGATAAACAGGGATATCATTCCGAACAGTAGTAGTATTGTATAGATACTTGATTGCATACAACACCTGTATAAATGTTATAGTATAATCAACTCGACTCAATAGCTGTTAAACGTATGATACGTAATGAAAACGTCGATACCGAACGCAGTAAAGCCGCATACTTATGATTTTTTATTAGATGGAAATAAAGTATGCCATTCAATCAACACCGGGCTGGCAACAAAAATTGATGAATACGTCCCTACAATAATACCAATACCGATTGCAAATGCAAAATCATTAATAACAATACCGCCAAATAGGTACAACATTAATACCGCGACAAATGTTGTCAGTGAAGTAATTAAGGTTCTGCTTAATGTATTTAAAATAGCAGTATTAACAACGGTTTCTATTTTTTCACTGCGATGTACTGAAATTGTTTCACGAATACGGTCAAATACAACAATAGTATCATTTAATGAATACCCGATAATGGTCAATACTGCTGCAATAATCGGTATTGTGATTTCTTTTTGCAAAAATGAAAACACGCCGAGTACAATAATAACATCATGTAATAACGCTATAACTGCCGACACACCATAACGGAACTTAAATCGAATGGTAATATAAAGAATAATCGCTGCAAGTGCAAATATAATCAGTTTTAATGCACGTTTTTGCAGTAATACACCAATTGTTGCACCAACTGATTGTTCACTAAGTATAACAATGGATCCTTTTCCGAATGTATGCTCAAGAACACCAATAATAACACGAGAGGTTAATGTAACATCTTCCCATGCTTGCTGCTGCTGCTGCGTAATAGACATATTTGTTTCTCTGGAAACAGATACCCCATATTGCTGCAATTCATCAGCACTGAGTGATTTAAGATGTTCATCAAATGTCTCAGGAATCTTAATTAAATACTGATGTAATGACACTTGATCATATTGCTGGATATTTACAATACCAATTGCATCAAGTGCATTTCGTAAATTATTAAGCAGTACTGTATCATCACGAATTTCTTCATTTTCACGGAAAGCTTCTTCAGTTAACTGTATGGTGATATTTTTCCCGCCGCGAAAGTCAATACCGTAATTTAACCCGCGTGTAATAAAAAGGAAAATACTTGCAATAACAAGAGCCCCCGAAATAATATATGCAATATTACGAAATTTTATTATATTCATTGTAACCTCTTAAAATGCCATCTTCCGAACATTCGGATTATTCAAAATGATATTGAAAAACAAGCGATTGACGATAAATGCAGCAAATACCGAACTGACAATACCGACAGATAAGGTAACCGCAAATCCTTTGACCGGTCCTGTTCCGACATTCATCATTATTAATGCAGTGATAAATGTAGTAATATTTGCATCGAGAATAGTGGTAACAGAACGTTTAAACCCGGTATCTATTGCTTTACGTATATCTTTGCCTGATATCAGTTCTTCTTTTATGCGTTCATAAATAATTACATTCGCATCAACTGCCATACCAATAGTTAAAATCAAACCGGCAATACCCGGTAAGGTTAATGTAAAATCAAATGCCATCATAATGAAGAATATTATAAACATGTTTATCATTAATGTAATATCAGAAATGATACCGGGGATTTTATAAATAAACATCATTACCAATATAACAACGAGTATCCCCCATGCTGCCGCATTAATTCCTTTACGAATTGAATCCTCTCCCAATGAAGCACCAACATTCACAATTTCAAGATATTTAATATCCGCCGGTAATGCGCCGGCACGAAGAATTCGTGAAAGATCATTAGCACGTTCCACGGTAAAATCTCCTGATATAACACCACTATCTGAAATCGCTGCCCGAATATATGGGGCTGTTTTAATATTATTATCAAGAATAATTGCCATTGGTTTATCCATATTAGCACTGGTTAACGAGAACATTTCACTGGCGGTTTGAGCATCTAAAGCGAAGCGGATTTCATATCCACCAAGTTGTCCCTGTTGTACTGCTGCATCGCGCAATACACGAACCTTTAATTTTTTATCTCTATATAGAACCATGGGCGTTTCAGTTAGATTACCGGTTTTCTTGTCATTATTAACCAGATATCGAACTTCTCGGTCATCCGGGAGCAGTTCACCATCATAATACCATTGTAAATTTGAATACACCAACACTTCGTTAATATCACGGCTACGATCATTCATTAATGAGAGCTGTTCATCAACAATTTGAAATGCTAATTGACCGGTAAGATTAAGATTCTTTAGAACACGATCAGGATTCTTTAACCCCGGCAACTCAACAACAATTAAATCATCTTCTTCACCGCTTACCCGCGGTTCGGAAACACCAAACTCATCAACACGGGCAAGGATACGTTCCATAGTATCATTCCGTAATTGATATAATCGTCGTTTTCGTATTTCTTCAACTCGTTCATTGATGTTTTTTTGTATCGTCGGTGGTTGAACATCAAAATCTTCAGGTTGTATTTTTTGCTCTTTACATGCTTTGATAAATATTTGTTCATGAATATCTTTTGACATCATAACTTTCATACGCACCAATACCCCGCCTTGTAAATCAAGACCAAGTTTTACTGAACCATCACGATATGCTTTAATCTGATGCATACGGGAAAGAATTGTCTGCATTTCTGATTGCAGTATTGGTATTGTATTTGAATCAATTCCCTGTATATCAGTAAATATTGTTACATTCGTTATCATATCAAATGCAGCATCACGGTCGTTGACGGTCGGATATTCAGTGCCATGCATAATAATGTGTTTATTCGTTACAGCATACAATGCTTTATTGCTGTTTAATGATGATTGAGAAATAAATGTTGTAATAAAATCCTGCGGATCATGAGCATCAATATATGTTTGCAGAATTGTTTTCTCTTCCTGTGAAACGGTAAACCACCATTGATACGTTTTCTGTAATGACAATGATGACAGCAGTATTAATGTGAAAGTTATGACCAGCGGCCAAAATACACGTTTTTTCACGCTCCAGCTCCTTTATCGGTGTTCGTTATTTCACAAATCGCGAAAATACTTTTTTTTGCACTTTTTCTTCTTGTTGTTGCCGTGCTCGTACAATAAAGACTAATAGCAACCCGACAATAACGGATTGTACTATTTTACGCCATATATAAAAATCCGGCCAATCAGCATGTTTCCGCTGTTGTGTAATAACGCGCGTATCTTCAGTACCGGTCGGTTGCGTTATAAACCCAATCATATGCGCTGTATTACTTTGTACTACAGCATTTGTTTCTATGATAACCGGTGCTCGTTGTACGGTGATACTATTTGTTATGCTCTTATCAGCATAGATATTATTAGTATCACAAAGAGTATGTTGTTTCAGTCCGACACTTATAGTATATTCACTTGCTTTTGGCAAGTATTTTTCCAATGCGAGTTCATTTAATTGATATGATTGCACTAAATGCCGACCGGCGGTTTCCGGTGAAATTACCTGAATAATTTCAGCTAATCGTATATGTGCAATATATATATTATCATCAATCATTAATGCTTTTTCATAATGCATACGTGCACGTGTTATGTCTTCATCCCGCAAAGCTATATCTGCAAGTATTAAATGTGCTAATAATGGTGATTCTAAATTAGTAACCGCATGGTGACAGTATTGTACTGCTGACGATAAATCAGACTGCATATATGCCATTAAACCTAAATAGCTTAAAACAACACCATTATCAGGCTGCTCTTTTTGTACCTGCAAAAAAAGCGTACGAGCATTCTTTCTTTTACCATTGTGGAAAAGATGTATTGCCATTGATACTTGATTCGTTACCGATACGACAATATTTTCATTGCTTTTATGCATCATTATTGTTGTATTACTATTAGTTGTAGATATCACATTACTGCCGCTTTGGTTATTCGTAACATTCTGCGCAAACACATTACAGCAGAGTATGCCAAATAGTATACAAATTATTGATAAAGCACGCACGGTTATTTTTTATCTACTACCTGATTTATTGCGTTTTTAGTAAACTCAATGGTAATTCCGTCAGCAATGCTAACGGAAATAACCTCATCCTTGACACCAACAACTTTACCATAAATACCGCCAATGCTCATAACTTTATCACCTTTAGATAAAGCACTTATCATCTTTTTTCTATCTTTCTCTTTTTTTTGCTGCGGACGAATGAGGAAGAGATACCATAATAGGAATAACCCGCCCAGCATAACCCATAACGGCCATCGAGCCGATTCTTCACCTGTTCCATTCGGCAATGATCCTCGCTGACCCGCTACCGTTCCATCTGCTGTACCCGTTATTACTTGCGTATCAGCTTTCGGTGAATCCTGAGCAATAACAAATGGTGTTATCACCAATGCAAAAATAATCGCCAGTAAGCATATTTTTTTCATAATTTGTTTACTCCTTTGTTAAAGTTTTATTATGATTTAAATATTCATTTAATATTATTGTTGCCGCAAGTTTATCAATGACGCCTTTACGTTTTTTGCGGCTTACATTTGCTTCAATAAGTGTTTCCTCAGCTTGCATCGTTGTCATACTTTCGTCAAATACCTCAATTGGAATTGTGAGTATTGTGCGTAATTTTTCAATAAATGCAAGCACATATTGTGTTTGTTGTGTAAAATTACCACTCAGATTCAGCGGTAAACCAACTATTACTTTCTCACTTTTAGTATCGTTAATAATATTCTTAATTCTCTCTAAATCCTTGTTAATAGTTTTTCGTGTAATAACCGTATATGGTGTTGCAATTCGCCCTTGTACATCCGTGAGCGCAATTCCAATTCGTTTTGAACCAACATCCATACTCAAAAATCGCATAAGCACTACTTTCAGTATGCAATGATAACCGGTGTTCGGTAATCAATATATTTTGCTAAAACAAGAATATCGTTATTATACATACGCACACATCCCGTTGAAACAAGATGCCCAATTGAATCAGGATCATTATTTCCATGTATTGCAATTCCACTTCCAGGACCGACACAGCTGCCATCAGGACGTTTTGGTATTTTCCCTGCAATACATGCAGTATGATGACGTTGTATATCATTCTGATTAGGATAGCTTAATCTGAAAAAACCGCTGCCGAATACCCCTGAACCTAAATCTTTTTTCGGCTGACCGTATTTATGATAACCATCTTGCCATTTATAATAAATAGTATTCATCCGAACAAGTTTTTTATACTCCTCTGAATCATGATTCAAGTTTTCATGTGATATTTGAGTAATATAGTAAAATCCTTCCGGTGTTCGACCATCACCACTATACAGTTTTGCCTGCATATCAGGATTGCTGCCATATGCAATTGGAAACGATTGTATTATTTCAAAATCACGATTAAATACAGATAATAGGAATGCTGATTTTTTAATATACACTATATAATCAATATCCCACTGATCAAGCCATTCCAATACTTTGCCCGGGACCGGTGAGCGTTCTTCACCTGATAGAGGATTCATATTACTACACAACAGGAAAATAACACATAGTATAATAATACCTTGTTTTGTATATCGAATCATATGTCTCATTGTATTATTTCACAAAATGCGGCGTAATACCGCGTTCACTGTTTTCGACAAATGTAACTAGTTTTTGAACATACTGAGAATCCATAATCGCATTGGTACTTTTTATTGTCTGTAATGCTTGCGAAACATTTAATTTATTATGATACAGAATCTTATATGCACGTTTTATTTTCTCGCGTTCCTCCGGGGTAACACCCATACGTCGTATACCAACAATATTCAAACCAACAACAACTGTTTTTAGACGACCAACCCGTGCCATCATATAGGGAGGGACATCTTTATTGTATACTGTACTGCCGCCAAGCATAACCCCGTCACCTATTTGTACAAATTGATGAATTCCGGCAAATGACGAGATAAAAGCATTGTGGGCAACCGTCGCATAACCGCCGAGGCTTGCGTAATTGACCATAACATTATTATTTCCGACACTGCAATTATGACCGATATGAACACCAACCATGAAATAATTATTATTTCCGACAATTGTCTTTGTTTTCGGTTTTGTCCCTCGATGAACAGTAGTATATTCCCGAAAAATATTTTTATCGCCAATTTCGACGTAACTGATATCACCGGTATACGATACATCCTGAGGGGTACCGCCAATACAGGAAAAAGGATGAAACTCATTTTCTTCACCAATAGTAGTATTCCCGTTAATGATAACGTTATTATGTAATATACACCCCCGTGCGATTGAAACATCCGGACCAATTATACAATATGCCCCTATTTTAACATCCGGTGCAATGTTTGCATTCGTATCAATGATTGCATGTGCATGTATCAATTGTTCCATACTGTCCCTGTTTTCTATAATTGACTGCGTTCCTGAACAAGTGCCATAAACTCACCGCTCGCTGCTAATGTCTCACCGACAAATGCCTGACCTTCAAATATACCAAGTTTTTTACTTTCACGCACTGTTGTAACTTCAAGTCGGAGAACATCCCCCGGAACAACTTTAGATTTAAATCGTACTTTATTCATGCCAACAAATAAAATTACCTTTTCTTTATACTCAAATTCATCAAGCATCATAATACCGGCTGTTTGTGCAAGCGCTTCAATAATAAGCACTCCGGGCATTATCGGATTACCCGGAAAGTGTCCATTAAAAAAGTTTTCATTACGAGTTACATTTTTTATTGCTACAATTCGTTTATATCGTTCCAATTCTAAAACGCGATCTACTAAGAGAAAAGGATAACGATGAGGCAGATGGTTTTGAATTTGTGTAACATCCATTTTCATTTTAATAATACCTCCTAATTAATGCATGCTGTTGTAACATATTATTTTTATATTGTTAAGTATTTATTGATTATTTTTATTAAGCTGTTTTTTTATATCCTGAATATCCTGTGCCATCTGTGGTAGTTTTCCAAATACTGCTTCAATGCGTGCAGCTTTAATAGCCGGTTTATGCGGGGCGCCGAAATATCGTCCTTTTTTAACCCGTACTTTTGATACTCCTGAACGAGCTAAAAGTATTACTTCATCATCTAATTCAGCATGATCGGCAATACCAACCTGACCACCAATCATACAATGTTTCCCGATTTTCGCACTACCGGCAATACCCACTTGTGATACAATAATGGTATGATCACCAATAGAACAATTATGCGCTATTTGTACAAGATTATCAATTTTTACATCATTTCCGATTATCGTTGTTCCTGTTGTTGCCCGGTCAATGCATGTTCCCGAGCCGATATGAACATCATCTTTTATCATTACTGTTCCAATTTGAGGGACTTTATAATGTTTGCCACTATCCTGAAAGTATCCAAATCCTTCCCCACCAATGACACTATGTGCTTTTATTATCACTCTATCCCCGATAGTACAATACGGATATATACTCACGCTATGGTGCAGCTCTCCATTATTACCAATATGAACTGATTTGCCGATATAAACATGCGGATAGATGACAGTATTATCGCCAAGTACAACGTCATCTTCTATAACAGTATATGCTCCAATATGCGGATTTTTACCAATCTGTGCTGTTTTTGAAATAACTGCAGTAGGATGAATACCCTCATATACAGTATGAGGTTGTTTAAACATATTTAATACCCGTATAAATGCCAATCGTGGAACAGCAACTTTGATTACCGTTGTTTCATTGATATTCATTGACATTTTTTCAGGAATAATAAGTGCGCCTAAATCAGCATCTTGGGCTTTCTGCAATGAACGGGCATTATCAGCAAATGCAATGGTATCATTACTTCCCTCTTCAAGAGAAGAGGGTTTTGTTATAATACGTGAAGCATCGCCAATAACCGTACCGTGTATTTGTTCTGCAATTTGTTTAATAGTGAATGAATAATCCATTATAGTATGTCCCTTTTAATTTGAATGAGCGCGACGAGCTTTCCATTCAAGATGTTTGATTACCTCTTTTGTAATATCATCTTTTTCATCAACCCATACGACATAGGTTGATTTATCAATTATAATCGTATAGCCATATGCAATGGCAATTTCCTGAACTGCCTCACGAATTTTTTTAATCGGTTCTTCCAATAACGATTCTTCTTCAACTTTTAATCGTGTATTCATATTACTCACTAATTGAATATACTCATTCTTTTTATTGTTAATACTATTTGATTTGCTGCTTATTTCATCCTCAGTCATAAAAAGAATATTAGACGCAAAACTTTTTTCAAGTAAATAAACCTCTTCTTCCAATAATACTTTTTCGTTATTAAGGTTTTCTCGATATTTTTTTAAATCATTCTTAATATCCTTATACCAAGGAGATTTAATAAACACTTCTTCAATATCAACACATCCGATACGTGTTTTATTTTTCTTTCCGATTTGTGCTGAAACCGGAATAGCCATGAGAAAACATACAACCGTAATGCAAAGTATAGTTGTCAGTGTTTTCATACGCTCCTCCTAAAATAATCCGTGAATACCAAAATCAAATACCCAATTAAAATCTTCATCAATCCAATGGAATCGCCCATTTGACTGTGTAAAGCGTTTACTGAAATACAATCGTATCGGAAACATAGGAATTTGAATTCGTAACCCAAATCCTGCAGATTGATACAACATTGTTCGATTAACCATATCATCAAGAGTATTATACGGATGTTTAAGATAATGCCGTGTATCAAATTCATTTTTAATCTGTCCCCATAAACCGCCGGTATCCCAGAAGAACACCCACCAAAGCATTCTTTCTGCAATAGGAATTCGTATTTCCTGATTAAAATACATTCTTCCTAATCCTTCATAGTATGGGTCAAATGGTATATTTTTCGTCTGATTATTAACCCCCCATCCTCGTAAGTTTTCCCAGCCGCCAAGGGTAAACATATCAGTTTTTCGTATCACTAAATCAGATAACCCGATATTCGGTACAATAACACCAAAATCACTATGAAAGGCATATACCATTTTCCAGAGGAAATTCCAGTAATACCCGAACTCACATTCCGGTTTAGCATATCGATCATCGCCCCCAAGCCATCCTCCGGCAAATTCAATCCCCGGTTTAATAAAGAATCCTTTTGAAGGATTAAAGAGATCATTCCGACTATCAATACTCATACCAAAGTAAGCACTGTTTTTTTGTTTAATGGTCTTATGACGAATATTACTGATTACATCTTTATATGCAGCTAATTGATTTGTTGATAAATAACCTAATTTTTCAGCATCAAGCATTTTATATAATGTAATTGTGCCTAGTTCTTCAGTCTTTTTGCCATGCTCATCATATGAATGCCGTACATGATTATCATATGTTTTATCAGCAAGGTTACAGTAACGATAGAATTCTGTTCCCAATAATGAACGAACATGAAGAATATCACTTAATCGTCGTCCTAAACCTAATTTCACACCAAAATCATCAAGTGCATAACCGACTTGCGGATAGGCTGAATCTCCTTTTTTATTATAATAGCGCAATGATTGACCGCTTAACCCATCAGTATCCTCTTTTTTATCAAGCTCAATGAATCGTCGTTTTCGTGAC
>Ga0256845_1003041_pt1 | contig 11639 bp, 8 predicted proteins | sample RiftiametaG_FD_189101 | JGI IMG/M metagenome (GOLD analysis project Ga0256845, IMG submission 189101) | Tube worm associated microbial communities from hydrothermal vent at the East Pacific Rise, Pacific Ocean - Riftia | ecosystem: Host-associated > Annelida > Integument > Unclassified ... | reverse complement strand
CAACATCACATAAACCTAAAGTAGATCACCCTTGGAAGCGCTCTTACAAAAATGAAGAAAAGTCCGCTGCATAAGGGGACTTTTCAACTTTGGAGAAAAGGGGACATTTTAGCTTTGGGTTGACAGACTGTTATTTTAAAGTAACGAGATTCCAAGTAATTACGAAATGTTACTCTTTAAGTATTGGGGATAGCACTTCAAATTTGCCATCTATATTTTCAGGCAAAGGTAGACCTAATACATGATTAAGTAATGGAAATACATGGATGTTTTCAAAAGCAGGTATCGTTAGGTTTTGTTTAAAACTAGGTCCATTAGCTATAAATAAAGCTCCCATCTCTGGGAGCAAGCTTGGAGCATACCCATGCATTCCTTTTGCATAATTGACATTTTTATCATTGTTAATAAAAATGCTGGGTGCAAGCGCTTCAACAATAATATCTGCAATTCTATCGTTATTAAAGTAATGAGTATTTTCGGGTAAATCATTTTTTAAATAAGAAATGTACTGACCTGCGCTTTTTTCATTTAGCTCTTTAACAAACTGACGCATCTCTATTTTCGATTGGTCACTTGTAGCATAAATCTGAAGCTGTGTTGTTCCATTAACCACTTTATAATTTGAGATGCCATTTATTTTTTGCCAATTTATTTTTTCACCATCATTTATGTTTATCATCCCATGATCTGAGACTATTACCAGATTAACTTTAGTATTAAGCTCATTTTTAATCCGCATTTTCAGGTTTCCGATATGCTTGTCAACTTCATACACCGCTAATTTCACTTGTTCTGAATCTGGGCCGTATCTATGACCTTGGCCATCTACTAATGAAAAGTAGGTGGTGATAAATTTAGGCCTGCTCTTTTCTGGTAATTTTAACCAATTAATAATTTGATTGATTCTTTTTTCATAAGGCGTTTTTTTATTATACTTATAAGAATAGCTTGCAGAAATTCCTTCTAATGTAGAATCTGATTCTGGCCAAAAATAGCTAGCTGATTTCACGCCATGTCTTTCAGCGTGAATCCACAGCGGCGTACCTTGTATCCATTTTGGATTGTCGAATGCTTTTCCCATTTTATAAATATCATTGAGTGAAGGATCAAAAAAACTATTGTGCACTATGCCATGTTTGCTTGGGTACATTCCTGTAATAATTGAAATGTGATTAGGAAATGTTTTTGAAGGATAAACAGGCTCCATTCTTTCTGCGCGAACACCATTTTCTATTATCGATAGTAAAGCAGGTGGTTGATATTTTTCAATATAATCATATCTAAAACCATCAATAGAAATTAATATTAAAGGTATATTGTTAGAGTTGTTCGTATTTGTTGTACAACTAGTTAACAATATTAGAATTAATAGTATGTTACCCAGTAGTGTTTTTATTTTTAGTCGCATTGTTTATCTTATTATGGATTTATTTAACGTTCTAGTTTAATTTCAAATCGAAGTTTGATAGATAGTACATAGTGTCGTTCTGGATTTTCAATCGTTTTTACATAAGCAATCGCCGGCTCCACTTCAAAATACAACCAATCAATGTCTGTTTTCATTCTATATCGAGTAGACAGTTTATATTCTGTCACATCCCAGTCAAGCTCCGATTCACCATTTGCTCCTAATTGATAGGCAATCCATTTTTCATCGCCTAATTGATCAACGATTGCAATGCCGGTAGACCATTCATTGCCTCTAGTTTTTTCAGCTCTAAGAAAACCGTAATCCCATCTAAATAATCGATTATGAGAAATTACTTTAGCTAAATTAATCTTTGTCGCAAAACCGAGCCCATCTTCTTCTTTCCAAATAATATAGTTATAATTTCTAATGGTAAGAGTTTCTGATTTATAGGCTTGAAAGGAGTGCCTCGTAAAAGCGAATAACTTTAATCCTGAACCGAGCCCAATTCGGGAATCAAATTTAGAGCGATTATAAAGTTCTGATTCATAGTTGAGAGCTGCGGAAGTATTATTATCGTTAGATATCGTTTTCAGTTCTGCTCCATCATCTATTTCATTTGATTCATCATTTTTCTCATTACTAAATATTAAGCTAATTTTTTTATTTAGCTTTGGTAAGCGGACTTTTGCTTTTATTTTCGGGCGATAGCGAGGCGTTTCTCCACCTTTGAAAGTGAAATCATTTCTTAAACGTAAATAATCAAAGTTAGCATCTTCTAATTGTTCCGACTCTCCAAAAAAGTCATCAACCCAATTTGCAAATTCAACCACTGATTGATAAACAAATTCCCTTGTATTTATTGTACTTTCTTTTTTTTCAATTATATCTTTGGTTTTCTCCGACTCTAACTTTTTATTTTCATTCGCAAATGTGGGATATGACAAAGAAAGATAAAAGATATAAAGTAGCCACTTTGCTTTTATTCCGATAAATCCTTTTTCGGTTTTCAACATAAGCTTTTAAAGTAACGCTTCGATTTCTTTTTCAATGGACGAAGGTTTGTCTTTTGGAGCAAAACGTTTAATTACTTCACCATTTTTGTTAACTAAAAATTTAGTAAAATTCCATTTTATCCCTTTAGATCCTAAAATACCGAGAGCTTTGGATTTCATAAAATCATACATAGGAGTTGCATTGTCTCCGTTCACTTCGATTTTCTCAAATAAAGGGAAACTTGTTTGGTAAGTTAAATCACAAAAACTCTGTATAGCTTCAGTATCCCCTGGTTCTTGACTACCAAATTGGTTACAAGGAAAACCTAACACGCTAAAGCCTCTTTCGGCATAGTCTTTTTGCAGCTTTTCTAAACCTTCATATTGAGGTGTAAATCCACATTTACTTGCGGTGTTAACAATTAGCAAAACTTTGTCTTCATAGTCAGACATAGAAACGGGATTGCCTTTTATATCATTACATTTAAATTGGTATATGGTGTTAGACATGGTTCTTTTCCCTTGTAAGTCTAGTTTTAATGGATAAATTCTACCAGAGAGCTTTAGGTAATGCTTTCTAACAATAGTTTTATAAACATTTTACCTGTTTTTCCAAGTGATTTGTCTGCGTGCCATACAAGATGTGGATTAAATTTAAATCTGGAGTCACCCAAGGTATTCACTTCTTTCAACTTGCCATGTTTAATCTCATTCGCGACTAAATATTTTGGCATCCAACCAAAACCAATTCCTTGTAATAAAGCGAGTTTTTTACTCTTAAAATCACTTAAATAAAACAGGCGTTCACCATCAAAATGCATGTGTTCAACGTCGTACAAATCTTGATCACTCGAATCATGGACGCTAAGCTCTATATGTTGTTGTAATTGATTAATATTCACTTTGGTTTGTTTTGCTAGAGGGTGCTGGTTACTAACGCACAACATACATTCTACTTCGGGCAGTTTATTTACACTGAGTTGAGTTGACTGTTGGAACTCTTTAACAATCATCAAATCGGCTTTGTTACGCTCAAATCTATGTTGTACACCACCAAGGTATTCCATTGTCAGGGATATCTTGGTGGGAACATCTTCTTCAATCAAAGACTTAATCACTTTCATTACAGGGGCAATGTCTAGTATTCCGTCAACGACCACTTCAAAACTAGGTTCCCATTCTTGATTTAACTGTTTGGCTAAAGATTCAATGTTTTCAGCCTGTGTGAGTAAACGTTTTCCTTCACTTAATATAGCTTCACCCTCGGGCGTTAAAACAGCACGGTATTCACTTCTATCGAATATGGTTAGATTTAAAGCGTTTTCTAACTTTCTGATCTGATAACTGATGGCTGATTGTGCGCGATGTAGTGTTTTAGAAGCAGCAGAAAAGCTCCCTTGTTCTACAATGGTGTTTAATACGCGGATTGAGTCTAAGTCTATTTTCATGGCTAAGTTATCAATTTAATAAGGATGTAAATGGTTTTTAATAGAATATCATAGAAAGCTGATAATTTTTTCACCAAACGTGGCGTTTTTAATATTCGCAGATTCGGTAGATCTCCTTTCGGGCGGCAAGGAGCGCAATATCTTCGCCATTATGCCGTTTCTCTGGTGTCACAAATTTAATCGAACTATGTAAATGCTCGCCGTTATACCAATTGACAAATCCTTGTACCCAACGTCTTGCTACAACCAAGTTAATTAGACCATTACACCTACCAATTTATTGGCTTAAGAGCTGTCCAAGATCGCCGTTTAATATTACTTTGAATTAGCCATAAGCTGAATGCAGGTGTTGATTAGGGGCTGGGGATTTGTTTAAAAATTATACAGATTTCGTGGGGATCGCTCAGGGTCAGTATGATTTAGCCGTCTATAACCTTTTGAATTACATGTGGTGGTACGTCTGCCATGTTTAACCGTGTTAATATTACCAAAGCCACTTTTAATGGCTACACCGAAAATGCAAAAGTTAATTTTTTAGCACTTGCCCAAGATATTTCCCAGTATAAGATTTTTTATTCTTAGCGACTTCTTCAGGCGTTCCTTCTGCAATAATAAATCCACCTTTACTTCCACCTTCAGGTCCTAAATCAATAATCCAATCAGCGGTTTTTATAACATCTAAATTATGCTCAATAACCAAAACAGTATTACCGTGATCACGTAAACGATGAAGTACTGCTAAGAGTTGTTTAACATCATGAAAATGAAGTCCGGTCGTTGGTTCATCTAAAATGTAAAGGGTTTGCCCTGTATCTCTTTTACTGAGTTCTTTCGATAGCTTTACTCGTTGCGCTTCACCACCTGATAATGTGGTGGCGGCTTGCCCTAAACAAATATAAGAAAGACCGACATCAACGAGTGTTTGAAGTTTCCGTGAGATAGAGGGGATCGCATCAAAAAATACTCTAGCATCCTCGACTGTCATGCCTAAAATTTGGTTAATGTTTTTACCTTTATAAGTAATTTCTAACGTTTCTCGGTTATATCTTTTTCCTACGCAAACATCGCATGGTACGTACATATCGGGTAAAAAATGCATTTCTACTTTGATCAGTCCGTCACCTTGACAGGCTTCACATCGACCACCTTTCACATTAAAACTAAATCTCCCAGGTTTGTAACCACGGGCGCGGGATTCTTGTGTTCCGGCTAATAGTTCTCGAACGGGTGTAAATATTCCGGTGTAGGTTGCAGGATTCGAACGGGGTGTGCGTCCAATGGGTGCTTGATTAATATCAACCACTTTGTCAAAGTTTTCCATGCCGTGATAACTTTTGTAGGCGGATGGAGTTAGGCTGGTTGCACGATTTAAATCTGTGGCGGCAATGGGGTAAAGTGTATTGTTAACTAAGCTTGATTTTCCCGAACCAGAAACACCAGTGACGCAAGTCATAACGCCAACTGGTAATTTAAGATCAACCGATTGAAGGTTATTCCCAGTAGCGCCCTTTAATTCAAAATGTTTTCCATTTTTTGCCGGGATCCTTTGCTTAGGAATTTCGATACATTTTTTTCCAGATAAATATTTTCCAGTCAGTGATTTTTTTGATTTTAATATATCTTTAATTGTTCCCCTTGCAACGACTTCTCCGCCATGAATTCCAGCTCCAGGTCCAATATCTAGAACATAATCAGCCGTGCGAATGGCATCTTCATCGTGTTCTACAACGATAACGGTATTGCCTAAATCACGAAGGTGTCTTAATGTTTTTAATAAACGTTCGTTATCTCTTTGATGTAACCCGATTGAAGGTTCATCAAGTACATACATAACGCCGACTAATCCAGCGCCAATTTGGCTGGCTAATCTTATTCTTTGAGCTTCTCCGCCAGACAAGGTATCAGCACTTCTTTCTAAGGATAAATATTCTAAGCCGACATTGACTAAAAACTCCAAACGGTCACAAATTTCTTTTAGAATTTTAGATGCTATCTTGCCTCTTTTACCCGTTAGTTTCAGTTTACTAAAAAAGGTAAATGCTTCATCAATCGGTAGAGCGGTTAGAGTCGGTAAGTTCTTGTTTTTTATTAAAACAAATCGAGATGATTCTTTTAATCTAGTTCCATTACAACTAGGGCAAGATTGTTTAGTCATATATTTTTGTAATTCTTCTCGAACCGCATTTGATTCGGTTTCGTGATAGCGTCGTTGCATATTGGGAATGATCCCCTCAAATCGATGCACTCGTTTCATTACATCGCCGCGATCATTACTATAAGTAAATTCAATTTGAGTTTTTCCACTGCCGTATAGTATTATTTTTTGAATTTTTTTAGTGAGTTTTTTGTAGGGTTTTTCGATATCAAAGTTATAATGTTTGGCTAAAGATTTAAGCATATGAAAATAATAAACACTGCGTCTATCCCATCCTCTAATGGCACCACCGGCTAATGAAACATCTGAATTTAAAATAATTCTACCGGGATCAAAAAACTGATCAACGCCTAAGCCATCACATGTATCACAAGCACCTGCTGGATTATTAAAAGAAAACAATCGAGGTTCAAGTTCAGAAAGGCTATGGCTACATTTAGGGCAGGCAAACCTTTCAGAAAATAATACTTCATCTAAGTCCGAACTTTCATCCATTGGCGCTATCATCGCAATGCCATCGGCAAGCTCTAATGCTGTTTCAAATGACTCCGCGAGGCGTTGTTTTAGATCGCCTTTAACTTTAAAGCGATCAACGACCACTTCAATCGTATGTTTTTTATGTAATTCCAGTTTTGGCGCTTTGCTTAGCTCATACGTTTTGCCATTAATTCTTGCGCGGATAAAACCTTTTACTTGAAGTTCTTCAAATAACTGAACGTGTTCCCCTTTTCGGTTTCTCACAATTGGTGCAAGCAACAGTAGTTTAGAATCTTTTGGTAACGCAAGAGTATGATCGACCATTTGGCTAACCGTTTGAGCTTCTAGTGCAGTGTTATGTTCCGGACAATGAGGTATACCAACACGAGCAAATAGTAATCTCAAATAATCATAAATCTCCGTGATGGTGCCGACGGTTGAGCGGGGGTTGTGCGAGGTGGATTTTTGCTCAATAGATATCGCTGGTGATAATCCTTCAATATGCTCGACGTCTGGTTTTTCCATTAATTGCAAGAATTGACGAGCGTAGGCGGATAAAGACTCAACGTAACGTCTTTGACCTTCGGCATATAAGGTATCAAATGCCAGAGATGATTTTCCAGAGCCAGAAAGCCCAGTAATCACAGTTAATTTATCTCTTGGAATTTTAACGTCAATATTTTTCAAATTGTGGGTTTTTGCACCGCGTACTTCTATGTGATTCATGCTTCTTCTTGTATAATCCCGTGAGAAATTGAACTCGGTATGATAACTCGTAAACTGCGTTAAGCGCAAAATGAAAAACGATCAAATGACTAAAAATAACAAAAAAGATAATAGTAGAAAAATGAACTCAATCGAGAAAAAGGCTGCGCTCACACTTAGTAGCGTGTTTGCTTTACGGATGCTTGGTTTGTTTATGTTATTGCCTGTTTTTAGTTTAGTCGGCAAAGATTTAGAAGGTTTTACACCGATATTAATTGGTTTTGCCATTGGAGCCTATGGTTTAACCCAAGCGATTTTACAGATCCCCTTTGGTTGGATGTCAGATAAATTTGGGCGTAAACCGATTATTCTTTTTGGTTTATTGTTATTTTTGGCGGGAAGTCTAGTGGCGGCTTTAAGCGATCATATTTATGGCGTTATTGCTGGGCGGTTATTACAAGGTTGTGGAGCCATTGCGAGCTCTATTATGGCGCTAGCGGCCGATCTTTCGCGAGATGAACAGCGAACTAAAATTATGGCAAGTATAGGAATGAGCATCGGTGCTGCTTTTGCGGTAGCAATGATCATCGGTCCTGTGATTACGGAGTGGGTTGGGTTGAGTGGAATATTTTACGGTATAGCAGGGTTATCCGTTTTAGCAATGATGATTATTTTGTTATTAACCCCTAATCCAGAAAAACAATTTTCCCAAAGAGATGCGATAGCCAGTCGAGGTCAGTTTACTAAAATATTGTCAGACCGTCAGTTGATGAGACTTAACTTTAGTATTTTCACCTTACATTTTTTATTAACGTCGTTCTTTGTTGCTTTTCCTTATCGTTTAGAAAACTTAGGAATTGAGCTTTCAGGGCATAGTTGGCTTTATCTGTTAACCATGTGCGGAGCGGTTATACTCATGTTGCCTATGATAATTTATGCAGAAAAGAAACGACAACACGCAAGAATGATGTTGTTAGCCGTGATGTTGATTGCCGTGGTTCAATTTAGTTTTGGTATGTTTCAGTTTCCTATGGTGATGGTTATTGTTGCGATGACTATTTATTTTACCGGATTCAATTTAATGGAAGCATTATTGCCATCAATGATTTCCAGGATCGCACCTTTATCAGGTAAAGGAACAGCATTAGGGGTTTACTCAACCAGTCAATTTGCAGGCGCTTTTTTAGGAGGTCCTATTGCAGGACTCACTATGCAATATATGGGTTATAACGGTGTCTATTTAGTCGGTGCTTTTGCTGCAATGATTTGGGCTGTTATTTTGTTTGGTTTAGAAAATCCGCCGGCATTAACTGCCTACACACTTACTATGCCAGACATTGCCGAAGATGCATTTCCAAGTCTAGTGGAAGAATTAAAAGCAATAGAAGGCGTGGCAGAAGCTGTGGCACTACCTGAGGCAGGAGCTGTTTATTTAAAAATTGATAGTGATATTGTCAATAAAGAATATTTGTCGCACTATGGTAAATCTGCTCAAAGTTAGTTAAAAAGTAATCAATTTAAAGATAAATAGCAGGTTTTAAAATAACCGCTTGATATAGATAGTCTCTACAAACTATAGTAAGTGGTTAGATTTTAGTGAAAGTTTAATTGGAGTCCATTCATGGCAACTAAAGGCATAAATAAAGTAATATTGGTAGGTAATTTAGGGCAGGATCCTGAAGTGCGTTATACCCCTAATGGCAGTGCAATTACTACAATTAGCATTGCGACCAGTGAAAGCTGGAAAGATAAGAATACGGGTCAAATGAATGAAAAGACTGAATGGCATCGAGTCGTATTTTTTAATAAACTGGCTGAAATTGCGGGTGAATACTTGCGTAAAGGCTCTCAAGTATATGTTGAAGGCAAGTTAAAAACAGATAAATACAAGGATAAAGATACGGGTCAAGATAGGTATTCTACTAGTGTTGTTGTGGATGGTTTTACTGGCGTGATGCAAATGCTCGGTGGCAAAAATGAAGGCGGAAGCGCGCCAATGGGGCAAACTCGTGCTCCACAACAAAATCAACAGCAAGGTCAGCCACAGAATAGACCACAACAGAATCAAGCTCCTCAAGATCAACAGCCACAAAATCAACAACCAGCTAATAATGAATTTAATGATTCATTTGATGATGATATTCCTTTTTAAAGGTCATTTTAGTGATTGTTTGAGATAGTTGAATTAAACTTGCGAAGCCTCTGTTATCAGGGGCTTTTTAATTTAGAGAGTTATATTTTTAAAAGATTATAATGACATCATTACTTCATGGTTTTTTAATCAGAGGCTTTATTTTGTTATGCTTTTCTAAATAACATTTGCAAGCTAAATCGGAAGTGAAAGCTAGTTATGATAATTCAAAGCAAGCGTTGTCATCGTATTACTTCCTATATTAGACAAAAAGGTATGCAAGTGCAGGCAATTGATCGAGATATAGCGGAAGGTGCTGATGCTCCAACAGAAAGAGAAACTTCAAATATATTAAGACCGTTCGACAAGGAAATTCCACCTTCAGGGAGAGTATAAAAATGAGTTTAGAATTAAAAAAACAAAGTAATCCATTTTCAACTGGAGGTGGTGGAGTCAATTTTGAAACAAGGGTTCAAGCAGCTTTTGCCCTGTCATTGTTAACAAAATCTTGTGTTCCTTGTTTATCACAGCACATGAGGGCAAAAGAGCTAAAGTTTCAGAACAAATATGATGGTGTAAATACAGATGATTTCGTTTTAGTTGCTTCGGATAAAGCAAGCAATAAAAGTCGAATTTTTGCTCAAATTAAGCACGAAATAACTATAAGTGAATCTGCGGACTCAATGTTTGCGGAAGTTATTAATAGTGCATGGAAAGATTTTAAAAATACTGATTTTAATATTGAAAATGATTCGATTGCATTGATAACAGGGCCGTTACCCAAGCTTGACGTTAATAATACGCTTCCAATACTGGAGTGGGCTAAGTATTCATCAAACGCTGCGGATTTTATAAAAAAATCAAAAACCAAAGGCTTTACCAGTGAAGCTAAGATTAAAAGGTTAAATATATTCAGGACACAACTAACCAATGCTAACGAAGGGAATGAAATTACTGATGATGAATTATGGTGTTTCTTAAAAACCTTTCAGGTAATTTCTTTCGATTTAGATGCCAAATATTCAGTCGTTGCAAACTTACTGTGTTCTTTGATCCAATGTTATTCAAATGAATTACCATCTCTTGTTTTATCTAAGTTGGTTACTTGTGTTCAAGAGTTTAACCAGAATGCAGGTGCTCTAACTCAAGATAATGTACCTAAGGAAGTTAAGTTATTATTTGGGTCACCAAGTAAAGTAAATTTTGAAAATGATTTTTTAAAGCTTCAAGAGCGTGGCGACCATATTTTTGAGGGAATATCGAACACTATTAACGGTTTTCATATCGATAGGACTGAGCAGTTAGCAAAAATATCTGAACTGTATGGTGCAAATGACTTTATTTTTGTTACTGGTGTTAGAGGTGTTGGAAAATCAGGAGTAGTAAAAGACTTTATCTCAACTAAAGGTAAAGATGTTCCTGTTTTCTATTTAAGAGCTGAAGATTTAGATAAAAGCCACCTTAATGATGTTTTTGCATCTATTGGAATGGATTCCACGTTAGGACAAATAGAAGGCTACTTTTCCTTACTTAAAGAGAAGATACTTGTTATTGAATCTTTAGAAAAAGTATTAGAACTAAATTATCAAGATGCTTTTGTGGATCTACTTCAATACATAAAAAGACAGTCAGGCTGGACTATTATTGCCACGGGTCGTGACTATGCGTATCAACAAATTACTTTTAATTTTCTACAGCCCAGTGCTATTCAATTTAACAGTGTAAACATAGAAGGGCTTACCAAGGAGCAAGTTGAACAGGTTTGTGAACATATTCCAGAACTCAAAAGTTTAGTTTCAAATAGTTCTTTAGTTGAACTACTTAAAGTACCATTTTTCATCGAAATTGCCGTAAGAGCCATTGGTAATGGGGCACAATTTAAATCTGGTGATACTGAAATCGATTTTCGGAATACTGTTTGGGCAACAGTGATTTCTAAAGAAGCAGACAGAAAGTCAGGAATGCCGGTTAAACGAAGAACGACTTTCATTAATATTGCAAAACAACGTGCGAAAAAAATGGTGTTTGGCATTTCTGATAATGAATTTGATCCTGAAGTGATCTCGAAGTTAGAAGAGGATAATCTGATTTACCGTGACCAAAGATCTTCGACTATAAGCCTACCCCATGATGTATTGGAAGATTGGGCATTGGAAGAGTTCATTGAGACTGAATATATAGCTAGCTCCAATGATTTGGTAAGTTTTTTATCAGCTATAGGTAACGAACCTGCAATAAGCAGGGCGTTTAGATTATGGTTATATAGAAAGTTAATATTTGATGAATCAACTCATGAGTTTGTCGAAGGTATATTAAGCGC
>Ga0256845_1003040_pt1 | contig 11641 bp, 11 predicted proteins | sample RiftiametaG_FD_189101 | JGI IMG/M metagenome (GOLD analysis project Ga0256845, IMG submission 189101) | Tube worm associated microbial communities from hydrothermal vent at the East Pacific Rise, Pacific Ocean - Riftia | ecosystem: Host-associated > Annelida > Integument > Unclassified ... | reverse complement strand
TTACGTTGCTAACATCATTGTTTATAGGTATGGCCGTTGCAGAAGACGACCACCACTAAATTGTTTTTTTAACTAAAAAGTCAAATTATTATGACAATTACAGGACTTGCTGCTGGATTATCAGTATTAGGTGCGGGCCTCGGTATCGGTAGGATCGGAGGATCAGCAATGGAAGCAATCGCTAGACAACCAGAAGCTACTAGCAAAATTCAAACTGCAATGATTATTTCTGCAGCTTTGATTGAAGGTGTAGCTTTTTTCGGTGTAGCTACTGCTTTAATGAACTAAATTGAAATGGCTGTCGATAGGGCAGCCATCTCTTTTTTTTAAGTATTAAAAACGAATTTAATTTATAAATAATGGATCTTTTAATTCCTGAGTGGGGGTTGGTATTTTGGACTAGTATCGCATTTTTAATGTTAGTACTTCTCCTTTCTAAGTTTGCTTGGAAACCTATTCTTCAAACGTTAAAAATTCGCGAAGAGTCGATTGATGAAGCTTTAAAGGCTGCAGAATTGGCGCGTGAAGAAATGGGCGAGCTTAAAGCTGATAATGAAAAATCATTAGTGAAAGCAAGAGAAGAACGTGAGCTGTTACTACGTGATGCTAGCAAAGCAGCTAGTATGATTAAGGAAGAAGCTAAAACGGATGCAGAAATTATCTCCAAAAGGATGATGGAAGATGCAAAGGCTGGTATTGAGGCTGAAAAGCAATCTGCTTTAGCAGAAGTAAGAAGCCAAGTGGCTAATCTTTCGGTTGAAATAGCTGAAAAAATCATTCGTAAAAATTTAGAGAACGATAAGGCTCAAAAGGCCTTAGTTGATGAGTTCTTAAACGATAAAAGCTTTAACTAATAATGGGTCCTCACAGAGCATCGGTACGATACGCAAAATCAGTGATTGGGCTTGCTCAAGAGCAAAAAACACTGGAACAGGTAAAAGAAGATATGCTTTTATTCACGAAAGTTATTAATGAAAATCGTGAGTTAAACGTTGTACTTAAAAACCCTATTGTTCCTGCTGATAAGAAAAAAGCAATTTTACAGGCATTATTCGAAAAACGAATTCAGCCTTTAACATATAAAGCTTTTGTGCTTATTGTATCAAAAAATAGAGAAAGCATATTGGATGAGATTGCTATTGAATTTGTAAACCAATACAATGTGCTTAAAGGTATTGCAGTAGCAACCGTTACTACTCCTTACACACTTGGTGATAGCCAGCGTAAAGACATTGCAAAAATTGTTGCTGATATTACAGGAATGAAAGTGGAATTAACGGAAGTTATAGACGAATCACTTATTGGAGGTTTTGTGCTCAATATTGGAGACAAGCAAATAGATGAGTCTGTAAAAAGCAAATTAGCTAATATACAACGAGCACTTGTTGCTTAAGTGAATAGAATTTAAGAATAGAAATAAATATTTCAGAAATGAACGATATTAGACCAGATGAAGTTTCGGCCATATTGAGAGAACAACTTTCAGGTGTGAAATCTGAGGCTGAATTAGAAGAAGTAGGTACGGTATTGCAAATCGGTGATGGTGTTGCTCGTATTTACGGCCTTACAAAAGCAGAAGCAGGTGAACTTCTTGAATTTGAAAATGGGGTACAAGCATTAGTGCTTAACCTTGAAGAAGATAATGTGGGTGCTGTTCTTTTAGGACAATCTAAAGGAATTAGAGAAGGAGATACGGTTAAAAGAACAAATAAAATTGCTTCTATTCAAGCTGGAGATGGATTAATTGGTCGTGTGATAAACACATTGGCTGAACCTATCGATGGTAAAGGAGCTGTTGAAGGAGAATTATTTGAAATGCCTTTGGAGCGTAAAGCACCAGGTGTTATTTTCCGTCAGCCAGTAACAGAGCCTCTTCAAACTGGTATTAAAGCAATTGATTCAATGATTCCTATTGGCCGTGGCCAAAGAGAGTTAATTATTGGTGATAGACAGACTGGTAAAACAGCCGTTGTTATTGATACTATTATCAATCAAAAAGAATTTTACGAAAAAGGCGAGCCTGTTTATTGTATTTATGTGGCTATTGGTCAAAAAGCTTCAACTGTTGCAAACACAGTAGCTGCTTTAACTAAAGCGGGTGCAATGGATTACACAGTAATCGTTTCAGCTTCGGCTTCTGATCCTGCTCCAATGCAGTTTTACGCTCCATTTACAGGTGCAGCTATTGGTGAATTTTTCAGAGATACAGGTCGTCCTGCTTTAGTGATTTATGATGATTTATCTAAGCAAGCAGTTGCTTACCGTGAGGTTTCTTTATTATTGAGAAGACCTCCAGGTCGTGAAGCATACCCTGGTGATGTATTTTATCTTCACTCTCGTTTGTTAGAACGTGCTGCTAAGGTAAATGATAATGATGATATCGCTAAAAACATGAACGATTTACCTCCTTCATTAGAAGGTAAGGTAAAAGGTGGTGGTTCATTAACTGCACTGCCAATTATCGAAACACAAGCGGGTGATGTTTCTGCTTATATTCCTACCAATGTAATTTCTATTACGGATGGTCAGATATTCTTAGAAACTGATTTGTTTAACTCTGGTATTAGACCAGCTATTAACGTAGGTATTTCTGTATCTCGTGTGGGTGGTAATGCACAGGTTAAATCAATGAAAAAGGTTTCTGGTACACTTAAACTGGATCAAGCGCAGTTTAGAGAACTTGAAGCTTTTGCTAAGTTTGGCTCTGATTTAGATGCTGCTACAAGACTCACGATTGATCGTGGTATGAAAAATCAGGAGATTTTGAAGCAACCTCAATATACGCCTGCTAAAGTTGGTGATCAAGTTGCAATCATTTTTGCTTCTACCAAAGGACTTACGGATTCAGTTCCTGTTTCAAAAGTGAGAGCATTTGAAACCGAGTTTATTTCTGTATTGAATGCTAAGCATAAAGATGTTATTGATTCATTAGGTTCAGGTAAATTCACGGATGCTTTAACTGATGTACTTAGAACAGTTGCAAAAGAAGTAGCTAAGAACTACGCTAAATAATAAAATAATCCCCGGGTTTATTCCGGGGTTTCTTTTTTACTCGAAATTTAAATTTTCGATCGTAGAAAGGATTAAAATGAGATTAATATACGTTTAAACGATGGCAAATCTTAAAGAAGTAAAAACCAGAATTTCTTCTGTACAATCTACACAACAGATAACAAAAGCCATGAAAATGGTGGCTGCTGCTAAACTGCGTAGAGCACAAGATAGCGTTATTCAAATGCGCCCTTATGCCCAAAAGTTAGATAGTATTTTGGTTGGTGTATCCGCAAGTTTGGATACCGAAGAAAATGTATTTAGTGAACAACGAGAAATTAACTCTGTACTCATTATTGCAATTACTTCTGATAGAGGTTTGTGTGGTCCTTTTAATGCCAATGTATTTAAAGCAACCAATGCGTTAATTGCTAATAAGTATGCCGATCAATTTAAAGATGGTGGTGTAACTATTATGCCTATTGGTAAAAAAGCGTTAGACTATTTTGGTAAGAGAGATTTTACAGTAGAGAAAAAATTTGGAGAGCTATTTGGCCATTTAAATTTTGATGAGGCAATGAAAGCTGCTGAGTTTGCAATGAAATCTTTTAAAGATGGAAAGTTCGATGCAGTTGAGCTTGTATATAATGAGTTTAAAAATGTGGCTACACAAATTTTGTGTACCGATCAGTTTTTACCTATTGTAGCTAGTGAAGAAGAATCTTCGGCAACGGTGAATGATTATATTTATCAGCCTGACCAAGAAACCTTGGTTGAGAATTTAATTCCTACTTCTTTAAAAGTAAAATTATACAAAGCCTTATTAGAATCGAATGCCTCGGAACACGGTGCTCGAATGACAGCTATGGATAAGGCTACAGAAAATGCAGGCGACATGCTTAAGGAGCTTAAACTCCAGTATAACCAAACGCGACAGGCCGCTATTACAAACGAAATTTTAGAGATTGTTGCCGGTGCAGAAGCACTTGGATAGCCATTAGTTTATACCCAACCTGATTAGTTATAACATTCAATTCTTACATTTGCTTTACCTTGATTAAGCAAATGAAAGTTTTAAACACATTAAATATCGACACTGCTCTCGGAGCAGTGTCTTTTGTTTTTATAGCTAGTATTATTAGGCAGGTTGAGGTAGAAACAGCCATTTATTTTAGCCTATTTGCAAGCGTTTTGTTTATCTATAATTTAGATCATCTAATAGATGGGTATAAACTAAAAAACGAAAACAGCTCTTATAGGCATTTGTTTTACCAAAGGCATTTTAACTTATTAATTGGCTGGCAAATTGTGCTTACTGTATTTAATGTCTGGCTTCTTTTATTATTGCCTGTAGAAGTAATTATTGCAGGATTAGTAATGGCGCTTTTTATGGCACTTTATTTTTTTCTGATCTTTAATTCTAGTGTTAATTCTTATTTGCTACGCGAAGTTGTAGTTGCATTAGGCTACACAATTGCACTTTTAATAGTGCCATTCGCGAATTATCAATTTAATCATAGCCTTTCGTTTTATGCATTCTCTATCCTTGTTTTTTTGATAGCCTTAACAAATTTATGGGTATTTTCTTTGTATGATTTAGAGGTTGATAAAAACCAAGAACATCACTCTATTAGCCGTAGGGTTAGCAGATTACACTTAATTAAGCTTACTAAATTTATAATAGTAATTGTAATTAGCCTGGTAATCGGGTATATGTTTTATGCTGATTGGTTAATTGGTGGAAGTCTCTTGGTAGTAGAGGTTGTTTACCTTTTATTGCTTTTAAATGAATCTAAATTTAGCAATAATGAATTATACCGAACCGTTGGTGAGGCAATTTTAATTTTACCAGGACTGATAGTTCTCACTCTTTATGCAATTTAATTTTATAGCTAAATACTATACGTTTGTTAGCAGGTTGGCTTTTGGGAATGTACTTGAAGTCGCAAAAACGTCATTATACCACAAGGTGCCTTTAAATGGAAAGGTGTTGCTTATAGGAGGTGGTACAGGTGTTTCTCTAGCGTATTTGCTTAAGCTCGATTCTGGCCTTAAAATCGACTATGTAGATGCTTCTTCTGAAATGATTAAATTGGCAAAATTGCGTGTGCCCAAGACACATGTAAATTTTATTTGCACACCATTTGAAGCTCATACAAGTAAAGGCTACGATGTTATTATTACAGAGTTTTTCTTAGATCTTTTTACTGTTGCTCAAATAGAAGAACACATAGGTTCTATTAAAAATAAATTAAATAAGGAGGGGATTTGGATTGATACTGATTTTAGACACTCAAATCATTTAAGTAGAAAAATACTGATTAAAGGGATGTACTTGTTTTTTAGAGTAGTTTCAGGAGTAAAAATTAGTTCTTTGGCAGATTACTTATCTATTCTTAAAGGCAATGGATTTATGCTCAAGGAGGAAAAGATATTTAAATCAGGACTTATAACTAGTCGTTTGTTTGTGCAAACACAATCTCATCTGCCTTCTGAATAATTTTTAAATAAGTGGCTCTATGGTTCCTTGTCTTCTCATAAGCAAGTAGCTCATCTCCTAGTTGAATAACTAGTTTATTACGTTTAGTTTCAAGCGTATTTATTACAAGCTGTGTTTGTGCAGTAATTCCTGCAGGTATAGGTTCGTGAAATCCGAAGGCTCCCATAAGCATGCTGTAGGCTTTTAAAAACCTATAGCCAGGCAATAGAATTGGGTTTATAAAGCTAGATTTATCTTGATGATCGAGCATTGCTGCTGTAGTGGCTGTGATTAGTCTGTTCTTATACAATAAGTCAGAATTATACCATTCTCCTACCAGTGAAAATCGGTGGTCTATTTCAATTTCTGATGGAGTAATGTGAGAGTTTCTGTGACCCACATACATAGATGCTGAATTTCTACGATACATATCCATATTTACAGTAAGCCCTTGGTTGCGTAGAGCCAAATCAATAATCTCCCAATCGTATAGATAATCGTGGTTGTCGCTATTAAAGCTATAATCGTATTTGTAGGCATTACTCAGCGCCATTTTGCGTATGTTATTGGCTGCCATAGATGGTAATAATGGATTTCTCAATATGTCAGGTAAATCATCTCTTAGCCTTAGGGCAATCCCGTTAGGAGCCAGACTCATAAAAGCATCTAATCCAATAATTGTTAGCCCTTTTGCTAGATCAATGTAAATTACGGAAGCCACCGTATCATTTATATAAACACTGCCTAAATGCTTGTGTAAATTAGGTAACTCTTTAATGTAAGGGGTATATGGATCTTTATCGGTTTTTAAGTTATAGGCTATTATATCTCCAGATTCGAAAGCAATTCCATTTACTTTTTTTGAATGAGATGAAGTTGATTTTTTAGAAGTAGAAAATTTTGAAGAACTAGTGTTAGACTGTATTAATGCAGACTCAAAGGCAAGCCGGCTTTCTACAATAAATTTTGATCGCCTCGCATTTGCATAATCAGAAGAGGTATCCCAATATCTACTTTGATACTTTAGTAATTTTCGCCAAGAGGCTACATCTTGTTCAAATTCTTTGATTGTGCCTGGCACCAATGAAGCCAAAGCTGACATTTTATTAATATGAAAACTGATACTATCAAGTATTTGGTCGTTAGGGTCGGCCAAATCTAATAAGAGAATATCTAGTTTTTGCACTAATAAAGCGCGGTGCTTTTTATACTGGTAGTCTTGATTTTGCGAAGGTGTAATTCTAAATTTTACGAGGTTTTGTGCAAATTTTCCCCACCATTTTGAGTTAATTGTTAGATTTTCCTTTTCAGATAAATGGATTGCATTATTATTATCAGGAATAGATAGTAAGGCAAATAGGATTATGACAATAGATAATTTGTAAAATATTTTCATGCCTTTGGTTAATGGAGGCGTAATTTACAAAAATGTTTACTTGAGAACAAAAAGACTTTTAGAATATAATGTTATTACTATTCCGGTATTTTATTGACCAATTAATGATAATGTTACAACATTCTTCAATTGGATTTTTTTAATGTTCAAAATCTTATTAATATCGAGGGTAATAATTGGTTTGAAATTATTGATTTTTTTTATGAAGACAAAAGTTTGGGAAGACACTTCTATTGAGGCGAACATTTTTTATAATCAACCAACAGGGATATTAGCCTTTAATATCGAGTTTGAGATTACAATATGTAACAAATCTTTTTCAGAGAAAACCGATAAAATCGGAACAAGCATAAAAGGTTCCTACTTATTTGATAAGGTTAGTTTTGACGATAAGGCTTCTTCAATTAAAAGTCAAGTTAGAGCGGGCTCTAATTTTAAAAATTTTATTAGTATTGCTGAAAAGCGTTTTGAAGTTGATATAGTGCCACTTTGGGCCGATTCCAAAGTTGTTGGTGGTTCAATTTCTTTAGGAGAGGAAATTGAAGGAAATCCACAATTGAGTTACCTTTCTAAAACTGGGTTTAAATCAGTAATTGAAAGTGCCCCAATGACGATGATGATCTTTAGAAAAGATGGTTCTGTCTTTTATACCAATCAGCATTATAAAGATTTATGGGATCTAAGTGATAAGGAACTCTATCTAATTCATGAATATTATAATATTTTTGATGACCTGCAATTAAATAGCCAAGCGATAGGCCCTTATCTAAAAAAAGCTTTTGCTGGGCAATTGGTAGAGGTGCCTGTTATCAAGTATAAATTGGATTATTCCGGGCTTGGTCGTGTGAATTGTGAGGCAAAAGAAAATTGGATTTTAGGGCACTTTTTTCCTTTAGAGAATAATGAAAATGGAGAAAGTTTAGTTGCTGTTATTTTCTCTGAAATTACTAGGCAAATAGAAGCTGAACAGGCTTTTAAACAAAGCCAAGAGAGGTTAGAGTTAGCACTCGAAGGTGGAGAGCTTGGTATTTGGGATTGGGATCTTGAGAATAATGCCATGGTTTATAATAAACAATGGGCAAAAATTTTAGGGTATGAGCTAGACGAGATCGATATGTTTTCTTGGACAGGTCTTGTGCATCCAGATGACCTTGGTTGGGTAGAAAAGAGGCTAAACGATCATATAGCCGGAAAATCGGATGCATATTTTGCAGAATATAGAGTAAAAAGTAAGGCAGGGGATTGGAAATGGATACTCGATAGAGGGAAAGTAGTTGAGTTTAACCAAGAAGGTAAAGCTAAAAGAATTGCTGGTACCCATTTAGATATTACCTCTAAGAAGGGAAGCGAAGTGGTACTAAAGGCCAGCGAAGAACGATATAGGAGCCTGGTTGATAATTTGCCTATTGGTGTAGCTATTGTGCAGGATGATAAAGTGGCCTATGCTAATCAAGAGTTGCATTCAATTGTAAAATCTACCTCCAATGCTGATTTAATTGGAATGCCTGCTTCTAAATATTTTAAAGACCCAGAAGCCTATCACGAAAGGCTTAACTCAATTGTTGAGGAGCAGCGATCGGATGCAAGAAGAGAATTACAGATAACAGATTTAGATGGAAATAGAGTTTGTATAGAGCTGACTTCTATTCCGTTTGTACTAAATGGAAAGCCTGCTGTTCAATCCATTGTAAATAATATTCAAAAGAGAAAAGAGTTTGAGGCTCAGAATTTAAAATCGGAAAAATTATTAAGTCAGTTATTTGAAAATGCACCAATGGGCATTGTAATGCTCGGGTTTGATGATGAAATTCTAAAAGTAAATAAGGGGTTTGAGCAAATGTTCGGCTATAATACGCAAGAAGTTGTAGGTCGATTTATTAATGATATTATTGTGCCAGATGATTTGGCACACGAGGGTATTGAGTTTAGTAAAGACTCTGCTGAGGGCAAATCGCTGTATAGCGAAACATTTAGAGTTAGTAAGTCAGGAGAAAATGTTCCTGTGATGATTCATACCTTGCCTGTAATTCACGATGGCCAGCGGCTTGGAGTGTATGGTATTTATATAGATTTGCGTAAGAGGGTTAAGGTAGAAGAGGAATTGAAAACTCGAAATTTAGAGTTAGATAACTTCGTTTATAAAGTTTCTCACGATTTAAGGTCTCCTTTAGCGTCTATTTTGGGCCTTATTAATTTAGTAAAGTTAGAAGGTGGTTTTCAGGATAGTTTTGAATATTTAAAACTGATGGAAAACCAAGTACATAAGCTTGATCACTTTATTCACGATGTATTAAGCCATTCTAAAAACTTAAAAATGTCGGTGGTAACCTCACCTATAAACTTTGAAGAGGTTATTGAAAAATGCATTGCTGACCTTAGCTATTTGCCAGGGTTTGATGATGTTATAAAAAATATAACAGTTGCTGGAGGAGGATTTTTGAGCGACAAGTGGCGCATTAACGAAATCTTTAGAAATTTAATTGCCAATTGTATTAAGTATAAAGATGGAAGCAAAAACACTTCTGAAATGAGTATTAATGTTAGTGTTGTAGATAATGGTTGCAATATTACTATTGAAGACAATGGCATAGGTATTGTAAAAGAGTGTGTTCCTCGAATTTTTGAAATGTTCTATAGGGCTACCGATACCTCAAAAGGTTCGGGAATTGGCCTTTACATTGTAAAAAATGCAGTAGAAAAATTGGGGGGTAGCATTAATTTAAAAAGTGAGCACACAAAAGGGACAATTTTTAACATTGAAATACCCAATTTAGAATCAAAAAGCTAATCGAAAGATTCTTCCTTTTATATCACACTAGATTAAGTTAATTTTATCGGTCTCTAGTAAGAATAATGGCCGAAGAAAATAAATACAAATTTTTAATTAGAAATTTAATAAAGGGCTTCGCCTGGTTTGCTATTTTATTAATGCTGTTTATCTATTTTAAAGATAGCATTAGTTTTCAGGCCGATAGTGGTTTGATGAAGTATGGGAATAGCCCTTTTATTGTTTTTTCAATTTACTCAGTTTCGGAAATAATTATAGGAATACTCCCTCCTGAATTATTTATGATGTGGTCGTTAGAGCTTGCAGAGCATCGAAATTACATTGTAGATTTAGCATTATTAGCTTCCATATCTTATGTTGCAGGAACATTTTCTTATTTATTTGGCAGGTATTTTAACAGCACTGTGCTATATCGTTATTTACGAAAAAGGTATTTAAGAAAATACGAAGAAAATTTTAACAAGTTCGGAGGTTTTTTATTGGTTGTAGCTGCTGTTACACCTGTTCCATATTCTGCTATTTGTGTATTAGTGGGTTCCGTAAAATATCCTATAAAAAAATTCTTTTTAATAACGCTCTTTAGATTTGCGCGATTCGCTGTGTATGGCTATTTGGTTTGGCAGGCAAGTTTAGTGTAACAACTAGGTGTAGTTTTCGGCTAAGGCACTAATAAAATAATCTAGCTCTTTAATAGTGGTGTATTTGCTAAAGCTTAATCTTAAATTATTAGATTTTGCCTTTCCTTTATAGATTGCATTTATAACGTGCGAGCCTTCTGAAGCTCCACTGGAGCAAGCGCTGCCTTCTGAAACACATACACCTTGCATGTCTAATTTAAACAGCAGCGTGTCATCATAAGTGCCCGGTAGTTTTAGGTTAATGATATTAGATAGACTTAATTTATTGCTATCAGAATTCCCATTAAAAGTAATGCCATTTACAGCTTGTGCAAGGCCTGCTATTAAATGGGCTTTAAGTTTTATAAAGTGTTGTAAGTCGTTGTTTTTATTTTGAAATGCGACCTGGTAAGCTTTTCCCATTCCAATAATTCCATAACCATTTTCGGTTCCTCCTCTAATGCCTCTTTCTTGAGCTCCTCCTTGTTGAAACGGGGTTAGTTTTGAAGTTTTAGCATATACAAATCCAACTCCCTTTGGACCGTGTACCTTATGTGCAGAACCTGTAGCAAAATCTATGGGTAAATCACTTAGATTAATGGGTATATGGCCAAATGTCTGCACCATATCCGAATGAAACAGTGCTTTATAACTTCTGCATAACGTGCCAACAGTGTGTATGTTTTGCAAATTGCCTGTTTCGTTATTTGCATGCATTAATGAAACCAACGTTTCTGCAGGCTCTTGAAGAAGTTTTTCTAGTTCTGCAAGGCTAATTTCACCTTGCTCGTTCACTTGTAAATACACAACTTCAACGGCAGTGTATTCCTCAATCCAGTGCAATGTATCTAACACAGAATGATGCTCAATTAGTGAAGAAATAATACGTTTTACTCGATGCGATTGTGCAAGAGATTTTAATATAGCATTATTACCTTCTGTCCCTCCAGAAGTGAACAATAGTTCTTTTTCTTTGCACCCAAACAGGGATGCTAGCTGCTTTCGAACAATTTCTATCTTTACCCGAGCCTCTCTTCCCTTGCTGTGTACAGAAGACGGATTCCCATAATGCAATTGCATAAACTCTTGCATCGCTGCAATTACTTCAGGATCTAAGGGTGTTGTTGCGGCATTATCCAGGTAAACCTGCATGCAATAATTAGATTAGCTCGTGGATATCTTGAATAATTTTATTGGCTAAATTAGCTGCCGTAGTTTCCGATTCAGCTTCGGCATAAATTCTAATAATGGGCTCTGTATTAGATTTTCTTAGATGCACCCATTGCTTATCAAATTCTATTTTAACCCCATCAATAGTGTTTACGGGTTGTGAGCTGTATTTTTTTTTCAATAGATGATAAAATTTTATC
>Ga0256845_1003039_pt1 | contig 11644 bp, 8 predicted proteins | sample RiftiametaG_FD_189101 | JGI IMG/M metagenome (GOLD analysis project Ga0256845, IMG submission 189101) | Tube worm associated microbial communities from hydrothermal vent at the East Pacific Rise, Pacific Ocean - Riftia | ecosystem: Host-associated > Annelida > Integument > Unclassified ... | reverse complement strand
AAAAACTGCATCTCGAACACGGCTATCTAGCATTTTTAAACAATCAATAATGTGCTTTTTATTTTCAGCCTGTTCTAATTTTTCCAACAGTTGAATTTGTTCATCATCAATCACACTTAAATCAAAATCATCAACAATCGGCAGTTGTTTTTTGCGATAAAAATCAATTGCATAGTTGCGTGCAATCGTTACCATCCAAGTGAGCGGTTGCGATTTTTCTGGGTCATAGCGTTCAAAATTATGATAAATTTTCACAAATACCTCTTGCAAACAATCCTGAGCTAATTGCTCTTGTTTTAAGATACGAAAAATCACCCCATAAAGTTGCGTGGCAGATAATTGATAAATATAGTGAAAATTTTTATCATTGAGTGGTTGTATAAAATAATAATTAATATTTTCTTTCATAAAATCATTATACGATTCCTTTGCAAAATTGTTGCAACTAATTAGAGACCTTTACATAAATATAAATAATCATCAAGAATCCACTTTTCACCCACTTGGTAATTTTTTAAACTCAGCTTTAGCCTTGATAGGACAAGGTTTAAGAAAATCACCAAGTGGGCAAATTTTGCTAATCATCCATATTTATGCAAAGGTCTCTATTAATTAAAAAGATTCGCACATCATCTTTTTCAATTAGAAGAGTAAGGAGATTTATTAGAGCGTGTTTATTTTAATACAAGTAACCTTGGGTGTTAAGAGAGGCAATGTTGGCAAATGCCTCCATCCAAAGGACGCTCATTTAAATTGGTTTTTTAGCAAACTGAGCCAAATAATTAACATAATCTTTGTATAATACAGAGGTCTTAAAGGGAAGAAGTATAAAAAAATATAGGCTCACTAAGCTGATGTGCACTTTATACTTTGTTTTTAATGTGAAAATTGTAAGGAAAAACCATGAATAAATTAATTTTAATACTGTGTTTATTGTCGTTAGAGACATTGGCAGATTTTAAAACACTTTCAACCAGCGAAGTGCAAGCGAAAATTAAGCAAGGTGTTGCTATTATTGATATTCGCCGACAAGATGAGTATGATAAATATGGCGTTATTCCGGGTGCACATAAATTGACATTTTTTGACAACAAGGGTAATTACAATACGCAGAAGTGGTTAAAAGATTTGTCTGGTATTGTTAAAAGCAAAAGCACCCCATTTATTTTGGTTTGTGCGCATGCAAATCGGAGTAAGACTATTGGTAAGTTTTTAAACGCAAAAACTGGTTATAAAAATATTTTCGAGTTGGCTGGTGGCATTAATTATGGCTGGATTGACAAAGGATTAAGCACTACAAAAACCCCTACTAGTGGTACAAAACCCTGGTATAAGATTTGGTAAAAAAAATTGGTGGAAATGCATTGAACATAAAAATTGTGAGTTATGCAAAGACCTCTAATGGACAATAAAGACAAGCACCCAATATTTTAAATCCACTAATGCCATTTTCAAAAATAAAACATCTTATTCAATAGTACCGATTTAGAGCGTTAATCAATAATGACTGCTATACTTGGGTAATTTATATTATTTTTGAAATGGCTAAGACAAAATAACAAAGCGACAATCAAGGGTAATGAAAAGATGGTCGTTAAATTACCTCTAAATCTTGATCTATCCATAATTTTGCAGTAAGGGCGTTAGCGCTACTATAAGTATCATAGCCAGACTCTGTTTGTTGAGAATCCTTAGTAAAGATATTTCCTATATCAACTTTATCACCTGTATCACCAATAACTTTAAGAACATTGGTTTCACTGGAAATATCTAACAAGTCATTAAGATTAAGTTTTAAGGTGTTATTGCCTGAACCGGTTAAATCAATAATTTCAATATCTTGAATACGACCATTGTCTATTTGGGTAAGATCTAGACTTAGATCAGCACCCGCTAATTTCAGCGTATCGGTATTACCACCCCCATCAACACGAGCGAGTAAATGGTTGCTAAGTACCTTGCTGGAGAGTTTAGCAAGGTTGTCATCATTAATAATAATGGTATCGTTACCTTTGCCTGCGTTAAAGACATCGGTGCCGCCATTACCTATTAAAATATCATTACCCAAACCAGCGACAAACAACTCGTCAGCAGAGGTGCCTGTTAATGTGTCATCTGTATCGATATTGACATCACCTTGAAAATTAATTGCATGAGCAACAATACCTTTGCCAGCACTAATATCAGTTAAATTAATGGCTTCTGTGTCAGTTTTGCCAAATATTACATAAGATTTACCTAGATTATCAGCACCAGCAATGTCTGCCCAAGGAGCGCCAACAATCAAATCATCCAAACCATCGCCATTGACATCACCTGCTGAGGAAACTGAGTTGCCACTCTTGTCTCCAGCATTCTCACCATTGATAACAAAGCCACCCGTACCAGATGCTATGTCTGATAAATTAACGGCAGTCATATTGGTCTTGCCAAATACCACATAAGATTTACCTGTAGAAGAGTCTGCGTAAGAAGAGCCAACAATCAAATCATCTAAGCCATCGCCATTGACATCACCTGCTAAGGAGACTGAGGAGCCATTCCTGTCACTACTTTTCTCGCCATTAATAACAAAGCCACCCGTACCAGATGCTATGTCTGATAAATTAACGGCAGTCATATTGACCTTGCCAAATACCACATAAGATCTACCTGACGAACCTTGTGCTTTATCAGCGCCAACAATCAAATCATCCAAGCCATCGCCATTGACATCACCTGCCGAGGAAACTGAGGTGCCACTCTCATCATCAGCATTTTCGCCATTAATAGCAAAGCCACCCGTGCCAGCTCTTATGGTTGATAAATTAACAATATTGCTGTCAATTTTGCCAAATACCACATAAGATCTACCTGACGAATTTTGTGTTCTATAAGCACCAACAATCAAATCATCCAAACCATCGCCATTGACATCACCTGCTGAAGAGACTGAAGCACCACTCAGAGCAATACCATCTTCACCTTCTGCTATATCGTTGTTGATAACAAAGCCACCTATGCCAGAGGCTATGTCTGATAAATCAATAGCAGTTGTGTCAGTCCTACCAAACACCACATAAGATTTACCTAACAAAATATTTGCTTTGTACGCACCAATAATCAAATCACCTAAGCCATCACCATTGACATCACCTGCTGAGGAGACTGAGATACCACTAGAATCACTATTCCCCTCACCATTGATAACAAAGCCACCCGTGCCAGAGGCTATCTTTGATAAATTAACAGCAGTTGTGTCAACCTTACCAAACACCACATAGGATTTACCTGCTCCTTCAACACCAGTAGAAAGATTTGCCCAATGGGAGCCAATAATCAAATCATCCAGGCCATCGTCATTAACATCACCTGCTGAGGAGATTGAAATACCACTTAGAGAAGACTCAGACTCCTCGTCATTGATAACAAAGCCACCTATGCCAGAGACCACCTCTGATAAATTAACAGCAGTTGCGTTAGTTTTACCAAACACCACATAATTTTTACTTATCCCGCTATCATCACCATTATTATTAGAGCGGCTATCATAATAAGCGCCAACAATCAAATCATCCAAGCCATCGCCATTGATGTCGCCTGCTGAGACTGAGATTCCACTTCCACTTAGATTTTTAGAACTCTCACCATTAATAACAAAGCCTTGTGCTAGGAGAATTTTTACTGATACAGTAATGGATTTCTCTGTTTTGTTGCCTGCAAGATCGGTAGCAACAATAATAACTGTATCATTGTGTTTTGATGTTTGTATTGCTCGATAGGTTAGTATTCCAGTGTCGGCAACAATCGAAAATTTGCTGGCATTTGCACCTTTTATGCTATAAGTAATATTTTCGTCTGCATTGCCACCGTCAGTTGCTTGAGCGTTATAAATAGTAGTTGCAATAGGGGTATTGAGAGAAACATTAATTTTAGTTGCACCAATAAACGAAGGATCTGTAGTGTCCACAACAATAGAGAAAGTATTCTTAACAACGCCTGAGGAGTTACCTGCTACATCGGTTTGTCCAATTTGAATGTCATTAACACTATAGTTTTTTTCAGCTAGCGTAAAACTACTACCTGTGCCGTTAGTAAAATCAGCACCACCATTAATGGAATACTGCCAAATTGCATCTTTTTCCAAACCAGTAACCGTAATTGTGTCATTCTTGGTAATATGATCTTCATCTGATGAACCTGTATCTGTAAAGGAAAATATTGGTGTTGCTGGAGGGGCGGTGTCCACAATAATAGGTGAAGTATTCTTCAAGACGCTTGAGGTGTTACCCGCCATATCGGTTTGTTTGATCCAAATGGTATCTTTAGCATAAGTGTCTTCAGCTAGCGTAAAACTATCACCTATGCCGTTAGTCCAGGCAGTGCCACCATCAGTGGAATACTGCCAAGTTGCATCTGTTTCTATATTGCCGATATTGACTTTGCCTTTGTTAGTAATCCAATCTGTTTTTACAAGCCCGGTGTCATCGTCAAGGGTCATTGTTAGATTGGCAATTGTAGTATCAACGGTAATAAGGGAGGCATTTTTCACAATGTCTAAAGTTGTGCCAGTTGCATCAATTTGCTTAATTTGAACAACATTAGCATCATAAGTGCCATCAGGCAGCGTAAAACTACTGTTTGTACCATTAGTAAAGGTAACACCATTATCAATGGAATACTGCCAAGTTGTACCTGCCTTTAAGCCATTGATAGTAATTGCGTCATTATTGGTAGTACCACCTGTATTTGCAAAGGTAAATGTTAGTGATTCTGGCGGTGTATCATCATCACTACTACTACCAGCAACCACTACAGCTGCAACCACAACTGCGGCTACAATTCCTATATTTGAAGTGACAACATCAAGGAAACTTTGATTACCATCTGTGCTTACCGCATTAGATTCTGTAGTACTAGATTCTGTAGTAACAATAGATTGCTCACCATAAAAATATACAATTTGCGAACCATCTTCTAAAGTGAAGAATACGTCAGCAACAATATGGTAAAGTCCACCGTCTTCAGTGGGGAGGGAAACTAAGCAAGATAGATTAGTTGTGCAAACCTCAAAATAGTTGTCGAAGATAATAACACCTTCTTCTAGCGCTACTTCTAAATCATCGCCGATTTTTTTAGCAATTAAGTTTATTTTTGTAGCGTCAAAAACTTTAGCATTTAATTGATAAATTGTACCTGCTTGAACTTGAATGTGTTGTGTGCCTTTGGCAATAGTAACAACTTCTTCGTTAAGTTTATCGGCTAATTTTTGCGCTTTATTTTGTAATGTTGCAATTTGTTTTTGTGTTTTTACTTGCATGTTTTCTTCTCCTGGTTTTTATTTTTTTTATTCTTGCACGCTTAATTCAAATTAATTGAATTTTCTTTGAAGTGCAAGCAAAACTAATTAACTAATTTATGAGATTTTTGCATACTTATAAAAAAACCTCTAAAAGAAGTTGACATTATAACCTTTGTTTATTTCGAATAATATAAATCAGGTGCTTAAGATTTATATAAGAGACCTTTGTATAAATATAAATAATCATCAAGAATCCTCGTTTTACCCACTTGGTAATTTTTTAAACCCAGCCTTAGCCCTGCTAGGACAAGGTTTAAGAAAATTACCAAGTGGGCAAAAATTGAATTTTGCTAATCATCCATATTTATACAAAGGTCTCTTAACATTATTAATTTATTAACTTTTTTATTGTCCTCCGCAGGCACCCTCGGGTTCAAAGTCAAAGTCAAAATCATGTTCATAATCAAAATCATGTCCAACATCAAACTCATAATCAGAATCAAATTCAGGGTCAAGATCAGGATCAAAGCCAGACTCAGATTTGGGTTCATTTTGCCAGCCTCGTCCACGATAATAATCGTCGTCTAGAGAATACAGCCGAACTTTTTCTACGCCGTTTTCTTTAAATTGTCGAAGTTCATAGTCTAGGAGTGCCGATCCCCCTCCTTTAGGGTAGGTTGTTTGACCAGTCGTTAACCCCTTGGGGTTTGCTATCAGTGTATCAATTTCAGGTCTCTCTACCTCCGCATTGGTGGTATAAGACACACCTTCTATATTGCCTTTGTAAGTAGTAACATGAATTTCTTTTGAAAGCGAACCTTTTAAAAGGTCTTTATTAACATTTTCCAACATACTTTTTGAAAGACGCGAGGCCAAGGCAGACCGATATTGAAACGGTCTGATTGTTTCTGACCATTCAAGCAGAGTAGGCTGGACTTCCGTTCTAAATAAGGCCATATCAGCTTCTGAGTCCAAACTATAGGTTTTAAATTGAAAATTATTTTCTGTGTCGAATACTTTTACTACATTACCTGTGTTCGGATCTTCTATAAAAGTGTAAGGGCGAAACTCATCAGCTGTATGTGAATAATCCTGAAGCGTAATAAACATATAGCGTTCAGCATAAAGCAAGCCGCTGTAAAATAGGGTCGCTAATAACCAGATTTTTAAAAAACCAACAACAATATTTTTAAATTTCATTTATGCACCTTTAGGCTTTTTTTAACACGATTTTAAGAATATAGAAAATTAAGCCACACTGAGTTAATGTAGCAAACTCATTTAAATGAAGATATTATGAGACCTTTGCATAAATTATGAATAATCATCAAAAATCCTCGTTTCACCCACTTAGTAATTTTTTAAACCCAGCCTTAACTCTGCTAGGACAAGGTTTAAGAAAATCACCAAGTGGGCAAAAATTGAATTTTGCTAATCATCCATTTGTGCAAAGGTTTCATTATAAAGGATGAGCATCTGGTTAGCGTCATTATTTAGTCCAACTTGGATAAGTCAACCCCCATTGATTTAATAAAAAATCGTCATTTACTTTAGCAAAAATTGCAGATTTTTTTGATATGCAACTTCTAAAATGTGCCAACTTAATGGTGTTGCAAGTCATGAATCTGTTTTTAAAAGCCGACTAATTATCCATATTTATGCAAAGGTCTCTTATTATTTATTAACTTATTTAACTTCCCCCGCAGGCACCCTCACCTTCGCCTTCAAGTTTAAAATCAGAATCGGAATCAGAATCGGAATTATATTCAACATCAGAATCAGAATCAAAATAAGAGTCAAAATTAAAATTAAACTCAGGTTCAAAATCAGATTTGGGTTCAATTTGCCAGCCTCGTTCTTGATAATACTTGTCGTCTATAGAATAAAGTTGAACCCTCTCTGCACCTCCCTCTTTAAATTTTCGAAGCATATGGCTTAGGAGTGATGACCCTCCTCCTTTGGGTTTTACTGTTTGATTGACTCTTAATCCCTCGGGATTTGCTACTAATGAACCAATGTTAGGTTTTGTCACTCCTGCACTGTCTGCATAAGATATGGCCTCTATATTGCCTTTGTAAGTAGCAACATGGATTTCTTTTGAAAGCGAATTTTTTAGGTCTTGACCAACATTTTCCAACATATTTTTTGAAAAACGCGAGGACAGGGTGGAGCGATATTGTAATGGTTTGATTGCCTTTGCCCATTTAAGCAGAGTGGGCTTAACTTCGATTTCAAATAAGGACATATCGGCTTCTGAATTTAAACTATAAGTTTTAAATTGAAAATTATTTTCTGTGTCAAACACTTTTATTAAATTACCTGTACTCAGATCTTTTTCAAAAGTATAAGGGAGAAACTCATCAGCTGTATGTGAATAATCTTGAAGAATAATAAACATATGGTTATAGGCATAAAGCGAGTTGCTGTAAAACAGGGCTACCAATAACCAAGTTTTTAAAAAACCAAAAACAATATTTTTAAATTTCATTTGCGCACCTTTAAATTTTCTTAAACCTTGTCCTAGCAGGGCTAAGGCTGGGTTTAAGAAAATTACCAATTGGACAAAAATTGAATTTTGCTAATCATCCATATTTATGCAAAGGTCTCTAAGAATATAGAAAATCGTGAATTTTCTAAGCCGTATTGAATGATACCATTTTCAACAATAAACTGAATAATCTGGCACTCATCCTTATCCCAAGTATTAACAGTAAAAATATCTATGCTAGCAATGAGTAGTATAGATATTTTTATCGTTAATACTTAGGTGATTACAAGCGCTATACTATTTATTTTATTTTTGCAAATAGTATTATTTAGTTCCACCCACAGGCGCCTTCATTATTAAAATCAAAATCAGGATCGAAATCAGGATCAGGATCAGAATCAGAACTAGAACTAGAGTCAGGATTAAAATCAAAATTAACATCGAATTCGGGTTCAGTTTTCCAGCCTCGTGAAAGATAATACTCGTCTTCTACAGAATAAAGCCGAACTTTCTCCACATCTCCCGCTTTATATCTTTGGAGTTCATAGTTTAGGAGCGCTGATCCCCCTCCTTTAGGGTATGTTGTTTGACCAATCGTTAACCCTTTGGGGTTTGCTGTCAGTATAGTAATTTCAGGTCTCTCCGCCTCTACACTGCTTGCATAAGAAACGCTTTCTATATTGCCTTTGTAAGTAGCAATATGGATTTCTTTTGAAAGCGAACCTGTTGAAAGGTCTACTTCAACATCTACCAACATATCCTTTGAAAGACTTGAGGACATGCTGGATTGATATTGAAATGGTGTGACCTCTTCTGTCCATTCAAGCAAAGTAGGCTTAACTTCGATTTCAAATAAGGCCATATCGGCTTCTGAGTCTAAACTATAAGTTTTAAATTGAAAATTATTTTCTGTGTCGAACACTTTTATTAAGTTACCTGTATTCGGATCTTTTTCAAAAATGTAAGGGCGAAACTCGTCAGCTGTATGTGAATAATCTTGAAGGATAATAAACATTTGGCTACCAGCATAAAGCGAGCCACTGTAAAATAGGGCTATTAATAACCAAGTTTTCAAAAAACCAAAAACAATATTTTTAAATTTCATTTGTGAACCTTTAAACTTTTCTAACACGATTTTAAGAATATAGAAAATCGTGAATTTTCTAAGCCACACTGAGTGATATCATTTTTACAAATAAACCAAACAATCTAGCGCTAATACTTGGGCGATGATAAGCACTATATTATTCGAGACCCTTGCATAAATATGAATCGAAGGACAACTTTTATTTGGTTGTAAATTTACCCTTTATTCAACATCCATGCCTAGCAGGGTCTCGGTTAATGTAGTGGACTCATTTAGGCAAAGACATTATAAGGGTAAATACTTGGTTGGCGTCATTATTTATTCAATCTGAATAAGTCAAAATCCATAAACGCATCCTAACTGTCCAAAATAATTTAAAAGGTTTTTAAAGGTCTCATTATATTTAATGGGCAAATCAATGTCTTCGTTGTCGGAAAAATTGTTGCAACAACTGCTTGCATTCATCAGCAAGCACACCCCCCTGAGTGTCAATAGAATGGTTAAAGCATTGACTGCTTACAAGGTCTTGGCAAGAGCCACAAACGCCTGTTTTTTCATCGTAAGCACCAAATACCACTTTAGACACGCGCGCATGAATCATTGCCCCTAGGCACATGGCACAAGGCTCAAGAGTAACGAAAAGGGTGGTATTTGGTAGGCGATAATTACTTAATGTTGCACCTGCTTTGCGTAATAGTTGTATTTCTGCGTGGGCGGTTGGGTCGTTGTTGCCAATAGGTTGATTGTGTGCACTGGCAATTAATTGTTCTCCTTGTACCAAAATTGCACCCACTGGCACTTCTCCCAGTTTCTGAGCGAGTAGGGCTTGTTCAAAAGCGAGTGCCATCCATCTTTCATTGGCTGTTTTGAGCAAGTCTTGCTTGCTCATTATTCCCACTCGATAGTGGCAGGGGGCTTACCTGAAATATCGTAAACGACACGGGAGATGCGAGGGATTTCGTTCATAATACGGTTAGAAACGAAATCTAGGAAATCGTAGGGCAAGTGCGCCCAGCGAGCGGTCATAAAATCAATGGTTTCAACCGCACGAAGTGCCACAACAAAATCATAACGGCGTTCGTCACCTGTTACACCAACTGATTTAACGGGTAAAAATACGGCAAAGGCTTGATTGACTTTATCGTATAACTCATAATTGTAGAGTTCTTGCATAAAAATAGCATCGGCTGCCCGCAGAATATCAGCATATTCTTCTTTAACTTGACCTAAAATTCGCACCCCCAATCCAGGGCCTGGAAAAGGGTGGCGATAGAGCATATGTGCGGGGATGCCAAGTTTTACGCCGATTTCTCTTACTTCATCTTTAAACAATTCCTTTAATGGCTCGACCAATTCAAAGGACAAATCTTCGGGCAAACCGCCAACATTATGATGAGATTTAATGACTTTAGCTTTGCCCGAAGCAGCACCTGCTGATTCGATTACATCGGGGTAGATGGTGCCTTGTGCCAAGAATTTAATATCATCAAGGTTGCGTGCCTCTTCTTCAAAAACTTCAATAAAAGCATGGCCAATGATTTTGCGTTTTCTCTCAGGGTCGTTTTCATTGTCTAAAGCCTTGTAGAATTTCTGTTGGGCGTTAGCACGAATGACTTTCACACCCATATTCTGAGCAAAGGTTTGCATTACTTCATCCCCCTCATTAAGGCGTAACAAGCCATTATCAACAAACACACAAGTTAGTTGATCGCCAATCGCCTCGTGGAGTAGGACTGCCACCACAGATGAATCAACACCGCCTGAAAGCCCAAGTAAAACATTGTTACTGCCGATTTGATTTTTTAAGTTTTGGATTGAATCTGAGATAATATTATCAGTTGTCCAGTTTTTCTTACAGTGGCAAATGTCAGCAACAAATCGCTCTAATATAGGCAAGCCTTGCTTGGTGTGTGTTACTTCTGGATGAAATTGTAAGCCGTAATAATGTTTTTCCACATTGGCAAATCCAGCTATGTCACAGTTTTCTGTAGAGGCAATTAACTTAAATCCCTCTGGCAATTGCTTAACTTCAATGCCATGACTCATCCATACATCTAACAATCCACAACCTTCGGTATTGACCTCATCCACAATATCCTTTAATAGTGGCGAGTGATTTCGAGCCCGAACTTTGGCAAAGCCATATTCGTGCTTGCCCGCTGAAGTGGCTTGTCCGCCGAGCTGTATCGCCATAGTTTGCATACCGTAGCAGATGCCTAAAATAGGCACATTTAAATCGAATATGATTTGCGGCGCTCTAGCAGCATTATTCTGTGTTACAGTGTCAGGTCCACCTGAGAGGATAATGCCTTTTGGGTTAAATTTTTTGATAAAATCGTCATCAACATCAAATGGCAGTAATTCACAATAAATGCCAATTTCACGCACCCGTCGTGCAATAAGTTGTGTATATTGTGAGCCGAAATCAAGAATAAGGATTTTATCGCTGTGAATATTTGTCATAATAATGCCGTTTATAAATTTATTTCAAGAGAGGGTCATTTTAATGAAAATTTTAGACCGTTACCTTATTAAAATGACACCTTTGTATAAATATGAATAATCATCAAGAATCCACTTTTTACCCACTTGGTAATTTCTTAAACCCAGCCTTGGTTCTGCTAAGACAAGGTCTAAGAAATTACCAAGTGGGTAAAAATTGAATTTTGCTCATCATCCATATTTATGCAAAGGCCTCAATATGGATAATTAATAAAAATTTATATTTACAAAGGTCTCTAAAAAATAGAATAAACAAGGTACCCTAATGTCAAAAACACTCATTGAA
>Ga0256845_1003038_pt1 | contig 11645 bp, 8 predicted proteins | sample RiftiametaG_FD_189101 | JGI IMG/M metagenome (GOLD analysis project Ga0256845, IMG submission 189101) | Tube worm associated microbial communities from hydrothermal vent at the East Pacific Rise, Pacific Ocean - Riftia | ecosystem: Host-associated > Annelida > Integument > Unclassified ... | reverse complement strand
GATCAGGGGTCACCCCACCAACGTCCTGATCGAACTCGTCATCCCAAGGGAGATAATTAAATTGCAATGGAAATTGCTATAAAACCTCAAATCGACGTGCTGTCTGGTCAGTTTTTATGGGTTGATTTTAAAATTTGCAGTATCAGAGCGTGCATGGACGGATTGTATCGCGGTGGGTGATCGGAGAGGACTTTTCTAAGAAATGAGGAGTTGAGCGTTGGAGAGCTGCTGATTTTTTCCAATTGGGTTATTTCCTGAGGTGTGATGGGAAGTTGCTCGCCGTAGATGGCGATGAGGACACGGCGTTCGGTGGATGCCAGAGCCAGTTTACCTTTTTTGTTCATATCAGTATCTTCACCTTGGTTGATGAGGTAGAGGATATCAAAAGTGAGCATACATTCCTGATAAACCTGCGTATCTGTTTTTCCTTGGCTTAATAATGAATCGATAGATTTTTTGATGGAAACGGATACCGAATTGGGGCCGTTTCTCCAAGCAAAGACGTCATTGACGACGGCATTCACCTTGATGAGTGCTTGATTTTTCTTTTTAATGTGTCTTTTAATGAAGGCTGTAAAACTGCAATCGGGACCGCGGTGGAAGTAAGAGGCTCCAAAAAAATCGTAAGTGATGCCATTGGGGGGAGATTCACCTTGTTTGATGAAGGTGAAATTGGGAGATTCGTCCAGAAACCGAGTGATGAACCATGCGCAGGCACAGCGGTCGATCTGGACTTTTTCCTCTGTAATATAGGTTGAGGCACTTGCCTGAGAAACTGGAAACAGGCTCAAATAGAGGCTAAGAGCGAGGAGGTGGAATGGGTGGCGGAGCGTGGTCATGGCTGGGAGAAAAGGCAGGGTGAGTGGTCGATCTGCACTTTGTAGATGAGGTCTGGATCGGGTGAGCGGGTGGAATGAATGCGGAGGGATGGAGAGTGGTCGTGGATGAGAGTGGAGATGTATCCGTGTGGAGAAAAGGTGGTTTTAGCGATGCTGTAACCATCCTCCCCAGGTTGCTTGGGAATGAGAGAGGTCCACTCGGGCCGGAATCCGATGCATTCACCATCAGAAAGAAGTGGTGATTTCTCAGCGGTGGAGAGGATGTCTCGGCTCGCATGCCACTCGGAGTGGGGAAGTATGTTAATTTCACCCATGAGTCGGGCTGCATGGGCGGACGGTGGAGAGGTGTAGATTGCCTCTGGGGTGCCCGTGGCTGTGATCTCCCCTTTTTCCATCACGGAAATCCGGTCGGCGACAAGCATGAAAAATTATGGGACAGATTAATTATTGAAGAACGGGCTTGCTAGTGAGGATATGAGTGGTAGGGTGGCTTTGTTATGGGTAGGCAAGCACGTTTCCTTTCTCCGTCGGCTGAGAGCCGGGCGGTTCTTTATCATGCCATCGATAGGGTGAATGGTCGGCTGTTTCTGATGAATGAACGCAAAACAAAAGAAAAGTTCATCCAGCTGATGCGGATGCAGGAGGCGTATTCGGACGTGCGGGTGCTTTCCTACGTGATTATGGATAACCATTTCCACCTGCTGCTGGAGGTGCCGCCAAAGAAAAAAGGGGCTCCGGTTATTATGAGCGATGAGGCGTTTCTCGCGAAAATTAAGGCGTTTAACTCTCTGGAATATTACAAGGACCTCAAGCAGTTACTGGCACGGCTTCGGGAAACGGGAGCGGACAAAGCGGCGGAGGAGGTGAAGGCGAAACACACCTGCCGGATGCGCGATTTGTCATGTTTTATGCAGAGTTTAAAACGTCGTTTTAGCCAGTGGTATAATAAGACTTACAGCCGGACGGGGACGCTGTGGGAGGGGCGATTCAAATCCGTGATTGTGGAGGACGGCTTTGCCGCGCGGATGATCAGTTCATACATTGATTTGAATCCGGTGCGCGCTGGGATGGTTAAACAGCCGGAAGATTACCGATGGAGCTCGTATGGTGAGGCGATGAAACCTTCCCTGGGGCAAAAATCTGACTGCTGGCGAACCCGTGCGAGGGAGGGGCTATGCCGAGTGATGCAGTTAAATCAGGAAACGGGAGGTCGGATTTCGTGTGCTGATTCAGAGGTGCTGTGGCAGAATCAAGGGGCGGATTGGTATAGAATAATGCTTTATGCTGATGGTGAGGAAGTATTTATTTCTAGGCCAAAAGAAGGTGTGATGGGAGGAGTGAGCGTTCAGGTAAAAAAAGGATTCAATCGGAAAGATGTGTCGAAAGTGCTATCGCAAGGCGGAAAACTGAGTGTTGGAGAGGCTCTGCGCTGCAAAATGCGCTATTTCAGCGATGGTCTGGTATTTGGAACGAAAGATTTTCTGAATGATCTTTTTAAAGAGACCAAAGAACTGTTTGGCGAGAAACGAAAATCAGGTGCGCGGCCGATACGAGAAGTGGGCTGGAAGGGGGAAGCAAATCAAGCGCTGTATTCCATGCGAGCGTTGAGGAAGGACGCTGTGGAGTAACTCTGAATTATTCATTCAAGGGAAGTTCAATAGCACGTTGAATTAGTATTAGTGTGTGGAACATAATTTTCCAAATTAACGCTTGGCACCACCGACAAAAGTCTAAAACAGGCGAAAGCGAGAGACGTAAGTCATTGATTTCAAGCGGTTAAGGTTTTTGAGAAGGCCTCAAAATGGAGTTTTGTCGGACGTGCCAACGCTGTCTTTTGACTGTCATTCTACGATGTTAATTTGGTGATAATCACGCTAAAAGAACGATGTTAGAGTTGGAATTTACACCTATCTTTTTGATGTTGATGAATTGATAGCATTGATGAGTTGGTCGACGGTCGTAGATGGGTTAGCGGGGCCGGGAGAGTTTGATAGCGTGTGATGGTTACGGATTTTTTCGCTGCGTTTAACAGCCGTGACCCATTGATCAATAATCGAAATGATGCATTTTGTGGCTTCTCTTTCTTTTGTTGATGAGTGATGAGGGAGTTTTTGTTTTTTAAGAGTTTGGAGTAATTTATTTTTAGCATTTTTTCCATTTGTGATCGGGGCAGTGCTATAAGTGAGGTGAAGCAGAAGCCAGAACTCAAAACATGGGGTAGATGAGGCAATTTTTACGTCTTTTTGTTTTGCTAGATTGACGATGTCATTCCAGTTGCCTTGAGCTTGGGCGTGATCGGTATCGATAACAGCCCATACGTGATCGTATTCTCTCGGCTCACTGACTTTGAGTTCTCTGGGAGACTTTTGTTTTTGTTTATCAGCCAGACGTTGAGCTGTATCTATAACAGATTTTGGTGCTGATTTTTCCCCAGGTGCGATTCTGACATCGACGCCTCTGAGTCGGAAAAGGTTTTTAATGCAGCCGAAATAAGTGGGTTCGGTGACGGTTCCCTCAGTCACAATGAGGAAAGTATCACCTAAGTTGACATCAGAAGATTTTGTGCTGTCTTTGCGTTGTTGGGCTTCAGCCTTGGCCGTGAGCCACCACTCGTCGTTAACTGAAAGGTTACTCATTGGGCATTTCCTTTCCCTGGGTCTCTTCTAAATGAGGAGAATTTTGGAGTGTTTCGGAAAGGTGTTCAGGGATGAAGGGGGTTGCTCCATAACGACCAGAGAGGTATCCTCGGATGAGTGATTCATCGTTGCGCGGGTGGTAATCGGTGAGTGGGTAGAGTTGAGATGCTCCCTTGGCATTTTTTTCTGTGAACCAGATTTGATCTCGGCGCATGAGGTTGAGATCAAGAAGGAGAGGGGTGTGAGTGCTGAAGATGAGCTGGGCTCGAGAGTCTTTCCAGTGGAAAAATAGTTTGAGGAACTCGATGACCATCAGCGGGTGCATGCTGGTTTCAAGTTCATCAATGAAAACGATGTGAGATTGTTCGAGGATATCGATCCATGGACCGATCAAAGAAAACAGTCGCTGGGTTCCTGTTGATTCGGTATCCCAAGGGAGGTAATGAGCTTCATTTGCACTTTTGTGTTTGAGTGTTATTTCACGGGAAAGAGAATTAATGATCTCTTGAATTTGCTCATCAGGAGCGTTCTCCTTAATGTTTTTGATCAGATTTTTAGGGAGCTTTTTTTTAGTGATTTTAGCGCCGCAGATGCCTAAGTCAGCATGCTTGAGGAAGGATATAATTTTTTTTGCGGAATCGGGATCATCCTCAATCTTTTGTGAGCTGAAGCCAGAGTCGAGGTTTCCTTGGCTAAGATCGAGAAAAATCACCTCGTCTTTGAACCATCGAAACACCGATTGAAGCTGTGTATCCCCGAGGCTAATTGCTCTGGAAAGGAACAGCATATTAGGCAGGGTCATTTTAGGGAGTTGTTGAACAATCGGCTTAAAATAGGCTGATTTTTTGGGAGTCCATGAGTATGTCCCGTCCGAGGGGTTCCAATTGCGTTCATACCAAAGTTGTTCTTGTCCTTTTGGGTAGGCGCGTAAGGACTCATGGATGACGCGCTGTTGGGTCAGTGCTAATTTAAACTCATAGCGAATATCATCGGCGACAAAGCTGACCGCAAATGCTGTAGGTTGATCGGACGTTGAGTCATTCAAAGCAAAGGGTTCAATGAATTTGATCGATTCATCCGGGTTGGTGACCTTGGCTGAATGGACGACAAGGTTTGTGAGAGCCTTAAAGGCATCAATCATAGAGCTTTTGCCGCTGGCATTGGCTCCGTAGAGTGCTGTGGCCTTGAGCCATCGTTTATTTTTAGTTCCCGGTAACGTGGGAGATAGGGTGTTTTGATCTAGGGAGTGATCGGATTCCACCGCGCTTAAGTCGAGATTTTGCCGAGAAGAAAAGGACTTGAAGTTTGAAAATGTAAAATTCAGGAGCACGCCGTAATTTTGCATCATTTGGTTAAATTGCAATGAAAATTGCTACAATTTCTCAAATTGACGCGCTTTCTGGCAGATTTTCAGGGTTTCTTTTTTAAGATTTGGAGTATCAGAGCGTGAGTTGACGTGTTGTTTTGTGGTGGGTGAGCGGCGAGGACTTTTCGAAGAAATGAAGAGTTGAGTGCTGGAGAACGGTTGATTTTTTCCAATTGGGTTATTTCCTGGGGAGTGAGGGGGAGTTGCTCACCGTAGACGGCGATAAGGACGCGGCGTTCGGTGGATGCCAGAGCCAGTTTACCTTTTTTGTTCATATCAGTATCATCACCTTGGTTGATGAGGTAGAGGAGGTCAAAAGTGAGCATGCATTCTTGATAAACCTGCTCATCTGTTTTTCCCTGGCTTAATAATGAGTCAATGGATTTTTTAATGGAAACAGACAGCGAATTGGGGCCGTTTCTCCAGGCGAAGACGTCATTGACGACGGCATTCATCTTGATGAGTGCTTGGTTTTTCTTTTTAATGTGCCTTTTTATGAAGGCTGTAAAACTGCAATCGGGACCGCGGTGGAAGTAAGAGGCTCCAAAAAAATCGTAAGTGATGCCATTGGGGGGAGATTCACCTTGTTTGATGAAGGTGAAATTGGGAGATTCGTCCAGAAACCGAGTGATGAACCATGCGCAGGCACAGCGGTCGATCTGGACTTTTTCCTCTGTAATATAGGTTGAGGCACTTGCCTGAGAAACTGGAAACAGGCTCAAATAGAGGCTAAGAGCGAGGAGGTGGAATGGGTGGCGGAGCGTGGTCATGGCTGGGAGAAAAGGCAGGGTGAGTGGTCGATCTGCACTTTGTAGATGAGGTCTGGATCGGGTGAGCGGGTGGAATGAATGCGGAGGGATGGAGAGTGGTCGTGGATGAGAGTGGAGATGTATCCGTGTGGAGAAAAGGTGGTTTTAGCGATGCTGTAACCATCCTCCCCAGGTTGCTTGGGAATGAGAGAGGTCCACTCGGGCCGGAATCCGATGCATTCACCATCAGAAAGAAGTGGTGATTTCTCAGCGGTGGAGAGGATGTCTCGGCTCGCATGCCACTCGGTGTGGGTAAGTGTGTTAATTTCACCCATGAGTCGGGCTGCATGGGCGGACGGTGGAGAGGTGTAAATTGCCTCTGGGGCGCCTGTGGCTGTGATCGTCCCTTTTTCCATCACAGAAATCCGGTCGGCGACAAGCATCGCCTCCTGAGGAGACTGGGTAATCCATAGAATGGAGCGAAGCGGGTGATCTGGGGAAGATTGAGCATTCAGAACCCATTGGCGAGCCTCTTGACTTTGGATCGGGTCAAGGTAGGAAAAAGCTTCATCTATAATGAGAAAATCGGGGCTGAATGCCATGGCTCTGGCAATACTGAGTCGTTGTTTTTGGCCGTGAGAGAGTTGCCCGGCTTTGGTTTTTCTATATTCCCATAAGCGAGTGATTTTTAGCCAGTGCGTGGCATCGAGGTGATTGGCCGCTAGGGACATGTTTTTTGCAACGGTAAGCTCTGGCCAAATGACAAAATCCTGCTGCATGATCATCATACGTAAATCTTTTTTTGAAGAGGCTGGCTGTGTTATTGTGCCGGAGTCTGAAGGTGTCAGCCCCGCCAAAACGCGCGCAAGGGTCGTTTTTCCACTACCATTTTCTCCGAGAATAACATGCACTTCTTCGGAATGAATTTCGAGATCGAGCTGGTTGAGGATTTGGGATTTTCCGTAGGATTTACAGATGTGTTGAAGGTGAATCATTGCTTGCAGAGTCGGTAAAGGATGGAAATGATTGTGAAAATGCTCAGGGAAATACAAAGTTGAATTAAACAAAGCCCCGAGATGAGCTTGGGCTGATCAAAGTGGAGCATGGTTTCAATCGTGAGAGACAAAGTTGAGCCGTCGGGCGGGTAATTGAGAATGGATGCGGGAACTTCCTTCATCACCATGAGAAACCCAAACCCAAATAAAAGGAGAACACGTGGCATGATGATGGGACGGGTGAAGATGAGTAGTTTTTTGAAGGGGGATGGGAGCAGAAGGTGTAGGGTGTCCGTCTGAGAGTGGGATTTTTCTGGAAATGCCAATGAGGTGGGGAGTAAAAGAATGGGAAGCAGCACGATGCTATTTACGAGGATAATTCGTTCGAGGCCGGCCTCGCCACTGACATTTTCGGCAAACCAATGCACTGCACCGATGCCGCTGCAAAGTGGAGGAATCATGAGGAGCGCTAAGGCACCGATACTTAGAATGGTTCTGGCGTTTAGTTTGGAGCTAATAAAGGTGAGTGCTAGGCAAAGAGTGACTGCGATTAGAGAGGAGGTGGAGGAGACGATGAGTGTGTTTTTGATATCGCCGGAATAATTCTTGGCGTAGCGGAGCAAGGAGTCCATGCCCTCTAAATCCGAGAGCAAACCGGAAAGAGGAATGAGCAGTATGCATAATGGGACAGAAAGAAGGAGAATCGTGGAGGAAATGTGGAACACCCAATGTCGAGGCTGTGAGTTGGGTTCAGTCAGAGAGCGGATGTTGTTTGAAAGACTGGGGGTGAGCCAGAGGATGAGGATGAGCGTGGGGATGCCGTAGTAGAGGACATGAGAGAGGTAGCCGAGAGCTTGGTTGTAATCGTAAAAAGAGCCAAATGCGGCATAGAGGCTTAATGCGTAGGTATTTTGTCTGAGGATGGAAGGAGTTTCATAATTCCAGAATGCCAACCAGAAAATGAGCAAGATGGAAAATAGTAGGGGGGCTATATTCGGTCGGAGGTGGTAGAAATAGAGGCTTTTCCATCGGGGTGGATGGGTGAGTCGCTTGAGGTCTAGTGTTTCCCTATCGGTATGTTTGAGTGTGCAAACAAAGATAAGCAACGAGAGCGGGATAAACTGGAGACACATCAGAAACACCAACCCATAGGAACTAAAAAGAAGGCGGGGGTTAGCATCCATCGAGAGCAGCTTCCATAGCGAGCCTTGCGCACCTCCAATCTGGATCCAGCCTTGCGCCGCGATGTAGGGGGAGAGGGAAAAACAAAGAATATACAGAGCGATCCAATGGTAGGTATGACGGCTTGATCTGAGTGTAAGAGCAATGCCAAGCCCGATGATCGAGGAAATGATCGCCGTTACGGTTGATAACCCGGCGGTTTTGAGGGAAATATCAAATGTATTCTGCAAGTGGCTAATCTGCTGGATTGCCTCCGTGTTCAGTGAGTCATTTGACAGAATCAAATAAAGAACAGGCATCCCACCCAGCACTAGAATCCCCAAGAATAGTAACGTTTTTCCTAAATGCGAAATCATTTGGGTTGAAAATGTTTTTTTGCATACTGTCCTGCTTCTTGCACGCAGTCGGACGCTTTAGCGAAATCGACCGAAATCCGTTTAAGGTGAAGCATTTTTTCCACATGTTCAGGCAGTTTGGGAATCGGGCGCAATGGTATCTGGGCGGACTCCGATTGCGCTAATATCCGCTCGACCTCCTTGGAGAGTAGGAAGTCGATTAGTTTTTCAGCATTGGACGGGTGAGGGCCACCTTTGATTTTACAGACGGTGTTGGGAATAACCAGAGTTCCTAGTTCGTTGAGTTGGGTGTTTTGATCGGGAAAGATCATTCCGACGTTGTGTCCGTGTTGAATGGCTGACCAGGCATCATCAGTATCGGTCAGGCAAACTGGAACCTCACCGGAAACCACCATATCTCTGGCCATGGCATTACCTTGGCAGATAATGACATCATTCAGCCTTAAACGCCGAAGGTAGTCTTTGGTTCGCTCAGGCCCCCAAACAGACCACCACGAGGCAAGCTGGGTATTGGTGGTTCCAAAAAGAGGGTTGGCAATGGCGACTTTTCCTTTCCACTTGGGAAGAGTGAGTTCCTCCAAGGTTGATGGGGGATTCGAAACTAGCTTTTTATTGTAAAAAATCACGCGAGCCCGGCTGGCAAACCCGTGCCAGTGGTGTTCCGAGTCTTTCATATCAGGCGGGATATCGGCTCCGGAGGGAGAGTCGTAGGGAGTGGTGATCTTTTTTTCTTTAAGGACCAGAGTTCTGAGTACCTCGGAATTCCAGAAGACATCGGCTTGTGGGTTTTTCTTTTCAGCAATGAGCCGATTGACCAGGCCAACCGTTTTAGCGGCTTCGGCATCATAGACCGTTTTGACTTTAATGCCGGTGCGCTGTTCAAAAAGCTTAATGATTGGCTCTGAATGGGGGCGGTCTAAGGATGTGTAGAGGACGACAGATTCTTTGGTTGGAGCTTTTTTGCATGAAGATGTAAGGCAAGCAGCGATAGAAAAGAGAAAAATAAAGAAATATGAAGTAAGATGCATAGGGGATGGGGAATTAGTTTCTAGTTTCTGAAGTCGCTGTGGCAATTGAGGCAGGAAGATTTAAGTTCTGAGAGTGATTGATTAGCTGAGGGGTAATCTTTATTTCGTAAGGATTTTTCTAGTGTTGATGCGTGATGAGTCGTCTTATTCAGATATTGAAGGTAGGCTTTTTTTTCTGCGTGAGATGAATCCAAGTTTAATGTTCTAGGCAGTTCTTTAAATTGTTCTAGAAGTAAAAGTGCTTGATGTGGAGCGGTGAGGTCAGGCGTTGAGGCGTCAGGCTGCCACTGTTGTTTCGATAGTTTTTTGAGGCGATCTGAAATAACTTCGATATTGGCCATTACGGCAGCTTGATTAGACACCTTGGAGATGGAATGAAGAGGTTGTGGTGGCGGGAATTTTTTTAATGTCGATGCCGTTGTGATGGAGTTCCATAATCCTCGATAGTTTTTGCTTGTTCCTGCGAAGGTTAGGTATCGAAAGGCTTCTTGGCGGGTTAATTGGCCGTTAGCACAAAGCGCCGCAGCGAGAGCAACGGGGCCACGATGCTTGCCATGGTGGCAGTGAAAATAGTAAGGGGGAGAGGTTTTGCTGAAAACTGACCGGAATGTGGAAATATTTTCTTCTGAAATTCCATCATACCCAATAGGAATATGAATGTATCTAAGGTTATGCTTTTTAGCGTATGATATTTGAGGAATAGCGCCATCGACACTGATAATGGTCCGCACGCCTAGTTTTTTAAGTTCGATAAACCCTTTTTCTTGAATTGGAGTTCCTCCTGAAAATAAAATGTCGGAAATTTGGATGAGATTAGGGAGGGTGGTCGATGAGATTGCTCTGTAGATGTAGGGAGCTTGGTGAGGCTTTTTGCCAAAATGATTCACTTCTATTGTAGAGGCGTGATTTAATGGTGTATTATCTGCGTCGCTTGAAAGTAACAGCAAAGCAAAGATCCCCCCCAAAAGAAAAGCTGAGATAAAAGTGCTGATCTGTCGAAAAGAAGAAGTCACAAGGGCAAGAGACTTGATCGCGAAGATATTGACCAGCAAATTTTTGTGGTTTTGTTCTTGCTTTTAATTGAGGAGTGAGGTGTGTTCTTATCGTCATGGATGAAAAAAATTAAAGGAGTTGTTTGAGAGATACAAGCATCGTCTAGATTCTAGCCTTTCAGAGGAAGAGTTGAGAGAAATTATTTTAAGCTGCAATGGTCGGGAGCTATGTATTGAAGAGAAAATTGAAGACTTGAAACTCAAAAAGAAAGCTACCAAAAGGCCTGTGAAGAGAAAAAAAACCTCGAAGCCTAAAGGTGAACCCCAAAGATAGATTATTTTTAAATACCCCATTGAGGTAGGGTGAAAATAGTTATTTTTGAGTTTTTCGTAATAAGGTAATACCTCGATACTGCGGGTGCAGTTTCGAGGCTGTGGGCCAATGAAAGGGTAGTTATGAATCAAATTCTTAAATCCCCAATATACAATTCCAATCATCTTCAAATCCCAGAGTCGCCTTCAGCTCCGAAGATTAAACTTTGAAGGCCATCATGGCCGCTTCTCCTTCGGTCTTGGTCCTCAAACTTTAAGTGATTTCAGAGCCTCTTTCCTTGTTTTTGAAGCGTATTTGGATTTTCGGCTCGGTGTGGCGAAGAGCGTGCAGTGAGAAAGCCGATGAATAGTGCTGAGCCGATTTATCAAAGGGAATTAAGCAAGAAGTAGCTCGAACTCGATCTGAATTTTTTTCGCCTTTCAGCATGATGGGGGGGGCTTAGGTGATGGTTAGGAATGAAGAATAATAAATTTTAAAAGTTGAAACCCGATAGAAATGTATATCATACCCAGTTCACATAGAGTTTACTTGATGGGTGATTTTCACCGTCAAACAGAACGTCTCAAAGAAAAGCTTCAAGAAATCACGGCTGCAGGCGGCCCATCAGCAATCATTTTGCTTGGGGATTATGACGCACATACGGCATCAGATATCGACCAACTCAAAGACTTGCTGACAAAGCATCCTATCGACTATTACTTATTAAGAGGTAATCACGATAATCCCTTGTATTGGCAGGATCGTGATATTTCCAGTCTTTTTGAAGATTCCTATTTTCACTTTCTTCACGAAGTTGATTGCATTCAGTGGGGTGATGTTCGTTTCTTAACGGTGAATGGTGCTGTGTCCGTTGACAGATCGTGTGTTCGGTTTGATCGGGGGCACTGTTGGCCAGATATCGAACCCGTGCCCAAAGATACGGTGGATCAAATCCGGAAGTTAATAGGGCAACATGGTGAATTTGATGTGCTGTTAAGTCATACAGGTATCATCTCGGGGCAGACAATCAAAAGCGAATTCACAAAATCATTTGCCTCAACGGATGAGACGTTACTTGAGGATCTTGAAAAAGAACGCGCTCTCATGCAAAGAATTCAAATCGCGTCCGGAGTGGAAAGGCATTACTTCGGCCACTTTCACCAAAGCTGGCAAGGTGATGAATATGATA
>Ga0256845_1003037_pt1 | contig 11646 bp, 8 predicted proteins | sample RiftiametaG_FD_189101 | JGI IMG/M metagenome (GOLD analysis project Ga0256845, IMG submission 189101) | Tube worm associated microbial communities from hydrothermal vent at the East Pacific Rise, Pacific Ocean - Riftia | ecosystem: Host-associated > Annelida > Integument > Unclassified ... | reverse complement strand
AAGCTATCAGAAAGTGTTTCACGATGTGCCCAAAACAATTACCAACAGCATCGTGTATTCTGTGATCGCTGTCATCCTGATTGTCGTTGTGGGAACTCTGCTCGGCTTTGTGTTGTCGCGCAAGCAAAATTTACCGGCGAAACTTTTGGACCCGCTCCTGATGATTCCCTACATCGTGCCGGGGACAGTGCTGGGGATCGGATTTATCGTGGCGTTCAACCGTAAACCGCTTTATTTGGTGGGAACAGCAACCATTATTATTATGTCCTATTTTATCCGCCGTCTTCCTTATTCGGTTCGGTCCAGCGCCTCTATTTTAAAACAGATTGATCCCTCATTAGAAGAGGCCGGAATTAATCTCGGCTCACCGCCTGGCAGGACATTTCGGAAAGTTACGCTCCCGCTGATGATGCCAGGCATTATTTCTGGCGCGATTATGAGTTGGGTCACGGCGGTCAACGAACTCTCTTCGTCCATCGTGCTCTATGTGGGAAAAACGATGACCATGCCGGTCAGAATCTATCTTAGTGTGTTGGATGGTCTCTTCGGAACAGCCTCTGCCCTGGCCGCGTTTTTGCTGGTTGCGACTGGACTGGCTTTGTTTATCGTGAACCACTTTTTAGGAATGGGGAAGGAATCCTTGCTCGGTTAGGGGTGTTGGAGTTGTTCATGAACAATGCGCCTGCTACCGAATCGGTCTGCTCCTGCTTGATGTGCTGAGAGAACATTAAGAGTTCAGGTCGTGTGTAGGATATACGATCTTATGCCAGGTCAGCAGAGAAAGAATAGACGACTTCTGATGAGGAGCTTTCTTTTTCTGCCGTTTATCTGGGGGATATTTCAGACATATCATCTGTTCTTTTCCAAATTTATTGCAGAATGGCTTGTCGTCTCATTTCCCCAGGTTTTTGGTCAGATGGGTGTGGCGTCTTCCTTTGCCGTTGGTCTCCTGCATGTTCTGATTTGGGGGGGGATGGCCCTGATTTGGCCCAGAGTCGGTTTCGGTGATGCCCGTGAACCCGACTTATACCAAAGCATCACCGTCATTGTCGTGGTCAGCGTGTGTATGTTTTCCCCCGTTCTGATGGTATCGTACGGCAGAGCCGGAGTGTTTAAAGATATGGGGATCGTTGTGTGGACGATGACACCGGTTTCAGAGGAGATTTTATTCAGAGGCTTCCTGTATACATTGTTATTGCGGATATTTCGTGTGCCCCCAAATCCGTCCTGGAAAGACGTTCTGCCTGTCCTGCTGTTTGGAGGACTATGGTTCTCGCTCTGGCATTTGGTGCCTTCTGCGGTTGTCAACTATGGCTGGGAATTTATAGGAGCACAATTAGTGATCACCTTCTTTGCTGGTATTCTCTTCAGTGGACTTCGGCATTGGACCGGGAGTGTCTGGCTCGGTATGCCGATCCATGCCGCTGGAAATTTTATGGTGAGTTTTCTGTGAATGTCAGGGGAAAAGAATGAACCATCAAGAGGGATTTTTTCAGGGGGTTCGCAACACGAATATTTACTATCAATGTTGGTTGCCGGAAGACCCGCCAAGAGCTGTGATTGTCATCGTCCATGGGCTGAATGAGCACAGCGGGCGCTACATGAACCTTGTCGCGCATGTGGTTCCACAAGGCTACGCGGTCTATGCGTTCGATCATCCTGGGCATGGAAAATCTGAGGGAGTGCGCGCTCATGTGGAACGCTTCAACGATTTTACTGATACGCTTGATATTTATACGGCGATGGTCTGCGGCTGGCAGCCGGAAAATCCCATCTTTCTTCTTGGACACAGTTTGGGAGGGCTGATCTGTGCGGTCTATTTGCTCGAGCATCAGGAGCGATTCACTGGAGCCATTCTTTCTGCTCCGGCTGTAAACATTGCCGGTGATATTTCTCCTCTCATGATTTTTTTGGGTAAGCTACTCTCCGTGGTGTTACCTGCATTCGGATTAACCCGACAGTTGTCGGATGGTGTCAGCCGCGATCCGGAGGTTGTCAAGGCGTATATTCACGATCCTCTTGTGACCTATCCCGGGAAAGTAACGGCGAGGTTAGGCGCGGAAATTTTCAACGCCATGCAGCGTATTCGTGCTGAGGCAGGAGCCATTGCTTTGCCAATATTGCTCGTCCAGGGCAGTGCTGATCGGCTGGTTGATCCGGCTGGGGCACAAATGCTGTATGAAAAGGCTGGTTCTCCTGATAAAACCCTGCATGTCTACAAGGGGTTGTATCATGAAATCATGAATGAACCAGAACGTGAGCAAGTATTGGAAGACATCGCAACATGGTTAGCAACCCATCGGGTAGCAATGAGAGGAGGCACGTAAGGAAGATGGACGGGACGGGATTTGAACCCGCGACCCCCGGAGTGCGAACCCGATGCTCTCCCAACTGAGCCACCCGCCCATTACGAAAATCATTCTATTCGATCAGTCTCTATACAAACAGCTATTGGATTTTGTCAAGTATTTTTTTTGTGCCGCTGCTAATTGTTTTACCCTTTTCTTGCCTTTTGGCTCTCTTCCTGCTCGTAAATCCATTCGAGCTTCAGATGACGTTGTAAACATCGTAATAAGTCGTCGAAATGGAATGGTTTTGCGATAAAATCGTTGCTTCCGGCTTTCAGGCTCTCACTGCGAATCTGACGGAGGGCGCTCGCTGACATTCCGACGACAATGACATCATCAAGGCCTGGCATTTGCCGAACATGTCGGATCGCTTCAAATCCGCTTAAAACTGGCATCGTTAAATCCATCAAAATCAAATCCGGATGATGCTGAGCGGCTTTGGCAAGCACATCAAATCCGTCAACAGCTTCAATAATGCCGAACCCGAGCGGTAAGAGCATCTCTTTCAACACCACTCGGTTTTCATAGCGATCATCGGCAATGAGAACTTTCCGCAACGGGCCATGAAATCCGACAACGATGTGATCGTTTCCTTCAGTTTCCAGCACTTCATCTCCACCCGTGGCTTCAGGCAGGTCGATGTCAAACCAAAATAGCGTACCGCGTCCGATTTTACTCGTGACCTGGATCGTACTGTTCATCAGACGGGCGAGCTTCTGGCTGATTGTCAAGCCCAATTTTGTGCCGTCATGGGCCGTATATTGATTATGGCGGCTGATTTGGTGAAAGGGCTGAAAAATATTTTTTATATGCCGATAGGGGATGCCAATCCCGGTATCTTCGATTTCAAAGCGGATACGGGACCCTAGTTGGGCATCGCTCGTAATTGGAAAGACTCGAAATGTCACATGGCCTTTTGTTGTAAATCGGACGGCATTATTGAGCAGGTTGAGTAAAATTTGGCGGAGGCGTTTTTCATCCCCCCGAACTCGCTTTGGCAGATTCATTGAAAAATCTGTGTCCAGAACCAGTTTCTTCTGTTCTGCCTGTACGCGGCTAATCTCGGCAATATTCCAGAGAAATCGTCGAAGGTTAAAGTCGGTCTCTTCAAGTTCGGCAGTTTGAGCCTCAATCTGAGAAAGGTTGAGAATGTCGGAAATAATCATCAAAAGCTGCTCGCTATTCCGATGAATAATATCGAGAGATTTTCGTTGTTTCCGTGATAGTCGGTCTTTGCTGAATATTTGTGTATACCCCAGAATGACATTCAGATAGATACGGAATTCATGACTCATGTTGGTCAGAAATTCGCTTTTCGCCTGACCCACTTTTTCATTTGTCCGTCGCGAATCCTCTAATTTCGCGCATACATCGTGGAATTGGTTACGAGTTTCTTCAAGCTGCTTCTGAAGTGTTTGCAAACCGTCTTTTGCGGTTTTCAAGCGTAGATAGAGGAAGATAATCACCCCTCCAAGCACAAAAACTCCTATCAGAAGATTGAAACAAAAAAATCCAGATTCCTGCTGGAGTAAGCAAAACATCATACTGTCTATGGTGGTATTCATGCGTCTCCTTTTTTCCTCGTCAGCATACAGAGCTGCCGTGAGTTGCCCTATTCCAGTGCTGGACGAACGTCATAGGGGAACCACGCCAGGGTCTGTTCATGCTCCAAACGCTGAAGAATCTGAAGCCGACGTCGGATGTCTTTAAGACTATTGGGGATCTGAGCAGTCACTTGCGTATTGAGAAATCGTTGCCAGAGGAGAGCAAAGGGATTGTCAACCTGCGGAAATTCAACAAGCTGCACATCTTCATCTTCTGGAATGTTGAGTTTGTCTTTCAGGATTGTAATCGCCTCATCAAACCCTCCCAATTGATCGACCAATCCGTTGTCGAGAGCCTGTTGACCTGTCCATACCCGTCCCTGAGCAATAGCATCGACTTCCTCAACGCTCTTGTGGCGTCCTTCTGCCACGCCAGTGATAAAATGATGATACGCCCCCCAAAGGTAGTGCTCCATGCGTTCCTGTTCTTCAGGAGTGCGAGGACGAGAGACTGAAAACATGCCGGCATTGTTTCCTCGTTCAATAATCGCTGTGGTAATGCCGAGCATCTCGTACAATTTCTGAAAATTGTACTTTTGGCTATAAATCCCAATTGACCCGGTCAGGGTAAGCGGGTAAGCCAGGATGGTCCCGGCTGGCGCGGAAATCATATATCCTCCGGAAGCGGCGAGATCAGCCATTGACAGGATGATGGGTTTTTTCTTCTGAGCTTCCTTAACGGCATGTCGGATGAGATCGGAAGCTCTGGCCCCTCCACCTGGGCTGTTCACCCTTAAAATGATCCCTTTAATGTCTTGATCTTTTGCTAAGGTTTCCAGGAGTTCTGTCATCGATTTTGCCCCGATAATTTGTGAGCTCGAACCGACCGGAGAACTCGCCCCCCCTGTAATCACGCCGTTCGCATACACAACAGCGATTTTTTCTCCTGCATTGTGTAGTTGAAGTCCCTTCACGCGAACTCTGGCATATTGTGAGTTATTAATGGTGGAAAGTTCCGGTTCCTCCTCCTCCTCAGAAACATTTTCCTCTTCCAGAAGGCCTAACTGCACCATAAGTTCCTTTTCCAATTGATCTTTATAGATCAATTTATCGATCATCCCGGCTTCATGAGCTTCTACGGCAGTATAAAATGCTCCGTCAATCCAGTTTCTGATCGTGTCTTGCGGAAGATTACGAGTTGCAGCGACTTGTTCTATATACCCTTGATAATAGGCATCTAAAATATCATCCACAACTTCGCGATAAGCGTCGGGCATTTCTTCGAGCATTTCAGACTGTGGAGCGGTTTTATATTTCCCGATGTAGGTATGCTCTGGCGTGATGCCGATCTTCGTAAGAAATTTCCGATAAAACGAAATCTCCCGTTCAAAGCCTGACACATAGACAGAACCAGATGGTGGCATATAGATCATATCAGCGACACTGGCAAAAAAATAATGCCAGGTTGATGACCATTCCGTATACACAAAAACCTTCTTACCAGATTCCTTGAATGTAAGGAGCTCTTCCCGGATTTCCTGCGCCGTAGAAAAGCCCATGCCATAAGTTTGCAGGTTGAGAAGGATGCCAACGATTCTGGGATCAGCCGCCGCCTTTCTGATATTCGTAACAATTCCCCGAAGGGTTTGCACATCCTCCCCCAAAATTCGTTGAGATACGGTGCTGAAGGAAGGGCCATCCAGGATGACTCCCTCCATATTCATCTCCAGGAGTGTATTTTCTTTGACGTTGGGGATTTTTGAAAACTCCCGATAGAGCCACCAGGTGGTAATAAGTCCGATAACCAGCACAATCGCGAGTAAGCCGATCACGATGTTGCGGATAATGCCAAATGCTTGTTTGATACGTCTCCAGATTCGCCAGGTCATTCGTTTTCTGCGAAAAGAATACATAATTCTTTTCCCTCCTTTTTCCATGCTGAGCACTTTGCTAAAATATCATGTACGATGGTCGTACATAAGGATACAAAAGAATCAAGAAATAATTATCAAAAAGTTATAGATATCCTCATTGAGGGCGAGTGTCTTTTCTATAGACACTACCATGTCTGGTGGTGTTGTCCCAACAGGCACAGAATTATTTACAGGAACAATTTTTTTCGTTTGACAAACATTTTTTCTGCGTACACTGTTGCGGAGAGATATAAGAGAGATACCATAATCTCATTATCGTGCCTTACGCAGAGGGAATTGAGGTGGATTTCACCCCGCCCGATATTGCTGTGCATGGAACCAATCGTCACGAAAGAGGGGGACGACCGCGGCTGCGTAATGTGTGTTATGATTATTACTATTTTATCGGAAGGAGGCTTATTATGGCAAAGGTCAAATGGGGAATTATCAGTACGGCGAAAATCGCAAGGGAACACGTGATACCGGGGATGCTGGCGGGTGACTATTGTGATATCTATGCGATTGCTTCGAGAGACATTGAGCGTGCGCAGCAAGTCGCGCAGCAACTCTCAATTCCAAACGTATATGGATCGTATGAAGAGCTCCTGGCTGATCCGGATGTTCAGGCCGTGTATAATCCGTTACCTAATCACCTGCACGTCTCGTGGTCGATCAAAGCAGCAGAGGCCGGGAAGCATATTTTATGTGAAAAACCTCTTGGGGTTGATGCTGAAGAGGCTCAGAAACTTGTGGACATTTGTCAGGAGAAAGGCGTTCTGCTGATGGAAGCCTTCATGTATCGCATGCACCCACAATGGGTCATGGCGAAAGAATATGTCATCAGTGGAAAACTCGGCGAACTGAGAGCTGTGCATGTGTTCTTTTCCTATATGAACCGCGATCCGCAAAATATTCGTAACCGCCAGGATTTGGCCGGAAGTGGAGGACTCATGGATATTGGATGTTATCCGATTTCTCTGGCCCGTTTTTTGTTTGACGATGAACCTACAAAGGCTGTCGCCCTAATCAACCGCGATCCTGATATGAAAATTGATGTACTGGATTCAGCAATACTCCAATTTGAAAAAGGCCACGCCACTTTTACCTGCTCCACGCAGCTTATGCCTTATCAGCGGGTAAACATTTTAGGCACGGAGGGACGTTTTGAGATTGAAATTCCATTTAATGCGCCTGAAAACAATCCAACCAATGTGTACTATGAGACTCCGGATGCCGGAATTGAGACAAGGACCATTGCAACCTGTCATCAATACCGAATTGAGGGCGATCTGTTTTCCAAAGCGATCCTTGACGGAACATCTGTCCCGACCCCGCCGGAAGACGCTGTGGCAAATATGAACGTAATCGACGCTCTGCTCCGTTCCGAACAAAGCGGAACCTGGGAAGTGGTGTAATGTGTTTGGAGGGAGACGAGTTGCGAGTTGCAGGGAAGTCGCGTCTCGCACTCCCCCAAACACGAAACGCTGCACAGCAAACGCCAAATACTCATATTTTTTTCTTGACAAAAACCGTGCTTTTTTACATACATATACTCAACGTTATGTGGGGGGATGTGGCGCAGCTGGGAGCGCACATGACTGGCAGTCATGGGGTCAGGGGTTCGATCCCCCTCATCTCCACCAACTACAAGGCCGTTTTCTGAAAGGAAAACGGCCTTTTTTAATATTCGAGGTCACAAACGTTCTACTGTAGTAATTTTATAACTCACCTTGACGCAGGCAGAATGACCTCTCCCTTTTCTAAAAAGGGGTGAGGGGGATGTTAGACACCCCGTCCCCTTATCAAATCCCCTTCTTATGGTAAACAACTCCAATATGCCTCAAGTACGCATTGATCAGAGTCTCTGGTGATGCCCTGGAGCAGACACTTATCTTCCTTCATGAGGAAACTATTGACAAATTTACGCAGAGAAATAATGCTGTTCCTGAATTGAATGTTGTCAGAAGTCGTACACGCTGCTTATCAAAAATACGAATGATTTACTCATGTGGTTGTGCGTAGCAGGTTGAAGAGAGTTCCCGACAGGTGTTGACCTGGTTGTATGTCATGATTCGTGAGCAGAACTGAATGGAAAAAACCTGGGGAGGGCGTTTTGCCCAGGAAACTCATGCACTTGTAGAAGAACTGACTGCCTCGATAGATTTTGATCGGACGCTCTATGTATGGGATATTATGGGGAGCAAAGCTCACGCCAGGATGCTCTCCTCGTGTGGAGTTCTCAGCGTAGAAGAGGCTGAGGCGATTGAACAGGGATTAGATGGCATCTCCCGGGAAATTGAACGCGGTGATTTTGAATTTACCACTCGGCGTGAAGATATTCATACCCATATTGAACACCGGTTAATCGAAAAAATTGGCGAGCCTGGAAGAAAATTGCATACTGCCAGAAGTCGAAACGATCAAGTCGCAACTGATTTCCGCCTATATCTGCGGCACGAAATTGATGGAATCGTGGGACTCGTCCGCGAATTTCAAATTGCCCTGGTCGAGTTAGCCGAACAGTATGGCGAGACGCCTTTTCCGGGATATACACATTTGCAACGGGCGCAGCCCATCTCGCTGGGGCATCACTTTCTGGCGTATTACGAAATGCTGCAACGGGATACAGCCCGCCTCAGCGAGTGTCGGGTGCGTCTGAACGTGCTGCCTCTTGGCTCAGCCGCTTTAGCCGGAACCTCTTATCCTCTCGATCGCGAGATGGTCGCGCGGGAACTTGGCTTCGACAGCGTATCTTCCAACAGCCTCGATGCTGTGAGCGATCGGGACTTTGTGATCGAGTTCAGTGCTCATGCGGCGATCTTGATGATGCACCTCAGCCGTCTGTGTGAAGAGTTGATCCTCTGGTCGTCAACCGAGTTTGGTTTCATTGAGTTCAGCGACGGATTTTGTACAGGCAGCAGCATTATGCCGCAAAAGAAAAACCCGGATGTGGCGGAATTGATTCGGGGGAAAGTGGGGCGCGTGTATGGCAATTTGATCGGTGTGCTGACCGTTATGAAATCCTTGCCGCTTACGTACAACCGGGACATGCAGGAAGATAAGGAACCGGTTTTTGATACGATTCATACTCTGAGCCTCGCCCTGCGGGTGCTTCCTGTTATGTTGCGGGAAATGAAGGTCAAGATTGATCACATTGCTTCATCCCTGGAGGACGGCTTTATGGCTGCGACCGAAGTCGCTGACTATCTCGTCGGTCGGGGAGTATCCTTCAGAACGGCGCATGGGATTGTTGGTGAACTCGTGCGATATTGCCTTGACACCGGGAAAACCCTCCGAACGCTTTCGTTGCAGGAGTATCAGGACATTTTTGAGGGGTTTGAGCATGGGGTGTTCGATGTGGTGGCTCCTTTGCGGGCGGTCAATCGGAAAGTAAGTATGGGTGGAACAGCAATAAATAACGTCAAGCAGGCAATCCAGCAAGCAAAAAAGGAGCTGAACATCGTTCAGTAAGAGTGAAGAAACCGGGGAAACCTTTCCAGTGTATTTTCCTGTTTCTCAACGTTTACTGCTTTTTTTATGAAAGGTACTCATCTGGCTTTTTTCGCGTTGTGCTGTATGATAGGAATGACCATAAGTTGTGGCAAAAAAGGTGATCCTGGTGTGCCGGTCATTCCTCTTCCTCTTCCGATCTCAGACGTCTCGGTGCGGCTTGGCCTGGATAGCGTGGTTCTCTCATGGAATCCTCCGACTCACTATACGACGAACAAAACTCTTGAACTTGATGACATCAGAAATTTTACGATCCTTCGGAAAACAGAAGCGCCTGTTGCCAACCGCTGGGAATTCTCAGATACTTTTGAAGGGTGGTCTGAGGCTGGGAAAACGCTGCCGTTAAAGCGTCATAAAGGTATTTTGCGAGCCGCTTCAGGAGATATGTATCTCATCATGAATTCTCCGGAAAAGCTCAACATTCAGGCCGATAAAAATCGCTATATTCGTTTGAAGCTGTGGGCAAAAAACAGCCAACAAGGATATGTTGTTTTTATTACTGAGAAGGACAAGAGTTGGGATACGCATTTTGATCTTCGTTTCCACCCGGCAGTCCACACCTCGTATTATTCATTTTATCAGGCATTTAAATCAGTTAAAGTGAAACCTTTCAGGATCATTCCTGGCCCGCCTGAGCGTGTTCATGAATACGTGCTGGATATGCAAACCCTTCCAACGTGGGCAGGAAAAATTCAACAAATAGGAATCGTATTCAAAAATACTCATCCAAGCCCTGAGAATGAAGGACGATCTCCTCAAAAGCCCCAACAACAAACGGTTCTGCCTGAGCATCTTCTTGAAGTGGGGCTTGATGGCATAGAATTTGTAAAAACACTGAAGCAGAGTCTGCCGGTCTATGAAGCTCCACCGTGGGTATTTCTCGATGATGAAGAAGGGTGGACTTGTTTGCAGTCCGCTCGAACATTCGGCGCGTCAGATGGCGTGTTATACGCACAAGGAAATGATCGGGTTGTCTTGTTGTCACGACAGGGGCAGCAGATCCACGCCAATGACACTCAGCAGATCACAATACGGATGAATGTGACAGAGGGCGAAGAAGCTTACCTGCTTTTGAACAGCGACTCCCGGGACTTATTCCCTGATCTTGATGCTGCGTCAACGCTGAATTCCCCCCATGCGATACGAATTCCACTGCAAAGCAAGGGGCAATTTCACTCGTACACGATCGACATGAATCCCTCTGTCGGACGGTCGAACTCCGGAGAAACCAGGTTGTCCTTGCCGCGGAGCCCCCTCCCTTCTCAGGAACGCTTTGCTGAACAATCGTTCCAGTCGGCCAACATCGGCCAGATTGCTCTTGTATTTCCTGCTGTCACATCCGGGCGGCAACGGCAGATTGCCATCGATTATATTGACGTTGTGTCAGACAAAAGACACGCGCCACTTCTGACGCAGTTCGATCTCCCGCCTCTTGAGCAGATTGCCAATAGTGTCCAGACCCTGCGTCTCAAAGAACATCTTGATTTCGATATACCTTATCCAGACTTGTCGGATGAAAAAATACAGTTGCCGGTGACCCAAATAACATTAGCCAGAATTTCTCCTCAGCATCCGGCTCCGGCGGAAGTCATAAATAATATATTTTTTCTGACTGACACAGGACAGTTTCGGGTTGACGTCGAGGGGAAAGAGGAATCGATGACGGCGGCGTTGGAATATGGGAATCGTTACACCTATCAAATTCTTGTTACAGACCGCAAAAAACGGCAGAGTAAGCTCTCCCCTCCCCTTACTGTCGAATTTGTGCGATCACCTGCCCCACCAAAACATTTTTCCGTCATACCAGGCGATGAAAGAATTACTTTGACCTGGGATAGGCCCATTTTCACAGTGGATGGGAAAAAAATTCGGCACTTGGCTGGTTATCAAATCTTTCGTTCACAGACTCCGGCTGAATATCTTAAAACTCCACCCCGTGGTTCGGAGGCCGCTTCCCATGCCTCTTCAGGGACGTTGCACGGTACAGACGTGCCAGCAGATTCGCACATTTCCCCGGTGTCGGATACGCCTCTTGCTCAGGAAATTCAAGCAGCGCCAGCTTCTAATCCTCTGATGGTGACTCCAAAAACGCTGGTTGCCACCCTTCCTGCCACTCAGACGCACTTTACTGATACAGGCCTTTTGAATGGAAGACGATATTACTATACGATTGTGGCACGCACGTCGACGCGTTCAGATTTTGGCTTGAGTGAGCATTCTCAGGAAGTTGTCGGCGTTCCAGTGGATAATCGTCCACCCGCTGCTCCAACCGGGCTTGTTGGCGTCTATCTGAATGATGTTGCGACTCTGCACTGGAAACAAGGGGGAAGA
>Ga0256845_1003036_pt1 | contig 11649 bp, 7 predicted proteins | sample RiftiametaG_FD_189101 | JGI IMG/M metagenome (GOLD analysis project Ga0256845, IMG submission 189101) | Tube worm associated microbial communities from hydrothermal vent at the East Pacific Rise, Pacific Ocean - Riftia | ecosystem: Host-associated > Annelida > Integument > Unclassified ... | reverse complement strand
ACGTCTAGAGGAGGTCGTCGGCATTCTCGGGACTGCGGTTGTCGGCAAGAAGGTTGATCCGGTGGCGACCTTGACGATCCACGAACTCGCGCCGAGCCTGGACGCGGCCTACAACGCCTGGCTGGACGCCTCAAAGGTATTCACGGTGGAGATCAACGGCACTCAAGCGCGTGTCGATGCAGCTGTGCTCACGCGGATCGAAGAGCGCGTGGGCAAGGGCGCCGAGTTCCACACACGGGCCTTTGTCATCGCTTCGCGGCCGCTGGTCCGCTGCCTGACCTCAGAGCCAGGTGTCGCCTGTGAGTCGGCCTTCTTCGCGCTCGAGCAGGCGCACGGTGAGTTGCACGGCTATCTCGAGGTGCACCCCGAGGAGGCCGCGAAGGTCTTCTGGCTCGATCAATTTGTGGCGAGCGCCGACCAGTACTACGAAGTTGCACGGGCGTTGCTCGAGAAGGTGCGCGCGAGCGGTGTCGGGGCCGAGGAGGTCGGCGCTGTGGTCGATGAATTTAACGACCTGCTGCGCGAAGCCGGCCACTTGAACTTCGGTCGCCTCGACGCCCGTTAGGGCTCACATATTGTTGATGTACTGGATGGCGATCTCGCAGTAGGGATTGACCTCGAGGGCGCGATCAAAACTCTCTCGGGCGTTGTCGGTCGCACCGAGGCCGAGCAGGACTGCGCCGCGGTAGGCGTGCACGAGGTCTAGATCGGGCTCTCGTTGCTCCGCGTAGTCGAGCAGCTCGAGGGCGTCTTGGGCCGCGGCCGGGTTGCCTCCGGCGGCGCGGTAGCGGGAGAATGCCAGCGCAGCGTGCAGCACCGCGACGTCGTAGCCATTTTGGTAGGCCTCTTCGAAGAGGGCGCAGGCGGCCGCATAGTCGCCCTCGTTCATGGCTGCGACCGCATCTTGATAGCGGGCACCGCCGATGTCCCCGTGCTCCTCGCCGAGAGGCAGGTCATCGGCGAGGTCGGCGAGATCATCGAGTGAACTCGAGGCATCGTCGGCGCTGAGATCGATGTCGTCGAGGTCACCGAGATCGATGTCGTCAAGATCCTCGATGTTGCCGAGGTCGATGTCGCCGAGGTCGATCTCATCGAGGTCGCCAAGCTCGTCGGCGAGTTCGTCGAGGTCACCATCGATGTCGCCGAGGTCGATGTCGTCGAGGTCGTCGACGTCCTCGATTTCCTCGATCATGCTGACCTCTTGGAAGCCGGAGCCCTCGAGCTCGGGGAGCTCCTCGAGGCCGGAGAGTTCCTCCAGAGGGGTTGCTTCGGATGATTGATCGGCGCGGGGTGCCGTGGTCTCTAGCTCGATGTCGCCGAACTCGTCGAGATCGCCGAGATCGTCGAGATCGCCGAGATCGAGATCGTCGAGATCCGGGAGGGCATCGATGTCGCCGAGGTCGAGGTCGTCCTCCACGGGATCGTCCTCTTCGATCATCTCGAGCATCTCGTCGTCGGCCAAGAGTTCGACCTCGTCGTCGAAGGTCTCTTCGTCGAGCAGTGAGCCTGCGATGTCGTTCTCTTCGCGGATCGGCGGGTCGTCGTCGAGGTCGCTGAAGTCGGCCTCGTCGTTGGTGTCGATGATCTCGGAGCGGATTCTTGCCTGGAAGTCGCGGGTATTGAGGACGACGCTCTCGTCTTCGTCGAGGGCGGCGACGCCGGCGAACATCTCCTCGTCCTCGGTGCGCAGGGCGGGCATGCGCGAGGTCGACTGGGCCGCCTGGGGCAGGCGATTTGGCAGCGGCGTGTCCTCGTATTCGCCGATGACGCTGGCGGGCTCGAAGTCGGGTGTCAGGTCGGCGTCGCTCTGATCTTTGGGCTGGAGGAGCGGCTTTTTGGGCCGCGGTCTGGCCAGCAAGCGGCGCTCCTTGAGGTCGACGATGCCGGCGGCGATGAGCCCGTAGAGCAGGGTCGTCGTGCGGGGCACCGGGAGGTCGAGAGGTTGGCTGAGCAGATCGTCGACGCTGCGGCTGCCGTCGAGGCAGCGGAGCATATAGACTTCTTCGGGGATCAGATGCAGTGACTCTGGGTTCTTGGACCAGGTCTGTTGTGTGATCGGGTATTTGCTGGCGAAGGGACGGAGCGCGTGGCGGGCCCGGTCATTGGAGTAACGGGCTTGGATCGCCGAGAGGATGATGTTCTCGTTGCACTCGCTTGGCGGGGCCTCACCGGTGTCGTCGCCTCCGGGTTTGAACTGAAAGCGGCCCTCCTCCCAAGAGAAGATGTCGCCGATCTTGCCGCGGAACTGGGCCTCAAGGCCGTACTGGAGGTTGCCCTCGGAGATGAGTCCCATCTCGATGAGATGTTCGCCTTGTTTCTTGCCGGTGCGGCGGACGGCCTCTAGCGAGTTATCGCTCTGCTCCTGCGTGATCACGCCGACCGAGGCGAGCACCTGACCCAGGCACTCCGTGATCACGTTAGAGCGGACCGAGACCGGTTTGCCGGCGCGGAAGAAGACGACCTTTTTGGTCTGCCCGTTGAGCAGGTAGAGGCTGCCGGTCACCGCGGCGCGGGCGATCTGCCGAAGCAGCTGCGGAAAGGGGATGCGCTTGAGCGACCCCTTGGTCGGGAACCCAGTTTCGGTGTCGGCATGCTCGGTCATGGATCACTCGACGATGTCACGCTGCCGGTGACGGATGCGCTGAGGGCAGGCTGGCACAGCGGCCATGCTAGCGCCAAGAGGATATCGCGGCCGTCGGAGCGGGGAAGGCGCGCTCTGCGGCCTTTGGCCCTTGGCAATACGAGGTGCGAAGGGGCTCAGAGGCGTCGCTTTGTCGCTCTCGGCTGCGATGCCGGGTAGGATTCGGCCGTGCAAACGCCAGTGGCAGTGGTCTTGGCGGCGGGAAAAGGCACGCGGATGGGGTCTGATCTGGCCAAGGTCCTCCACCGCGTCGCCGACGCGCCGATGGTGTATTTTCCGATCCGAGCGGCTCTCGCGGCCGGTGTGGGTGATGTGGTCGTGGTCGTGGGCCATCAGGCGTCGACAGTCGAGGCTGCGGTCACCGAGGCGTTCCCGACCGTGCGCTTCGCCGAGCAGCGTCAGCAGCGGGGGACGGGTCATGCCGTTTGTTGCGCCCTAGAGGCGGTTAGAGGCGATTCTGGGCAGGTCCTGATCCTCAGCGGGGATGTGCCGATGCTGCGTGAGCAGACCTTGCGAGAGCTGCTCAGAGCGGCCACTGCTTCCTCTGCTGGGGTCGCTCTGACTGCGTTTGAGCCCGTGCATCCCGCTGGTTACGGGAGGATTCTCAGGCAGGGGGGGCGGGTCGTCGGGATCCGGGAGGAGGGCGATGCGACGCCCGCCGAACGGGAGCTGCGTGAGTGCAACGCAGGGGTCTACTGCGCTGAGTTGGCGCTCCTCCGCGAGATCCTGCCGAAGCTCGGGAGTGACAACGCTCAGGGGGAGATCTACCTCACGGATTTGATCGCGGAGGCGGCTAAGCGCGGGCAGGTCGCGGTGGTCGCGGTATCCGCAGATGAGGTTGCCGGGATCAATACACCCGAGCAACTCGCCCAAGTCGATGCCCGTCTGCGCAAGCTCAGCCGCGAGATCGACCACTAACCGATTTGAGCTCGGCGAGCAGCGCGTTGATCGTGTAGGGCTTTTCGAGGAAGGCGTCGGCTCCGGCTGCGAGTGACTGGCGGGCCTCGCCGCGGGCGGTGCTCGCAGATACAGCGATGATCGGCAGGTCGCGCAGGGCCTCTTGCTCGCGGATGGTGCGGATCAGGGCGAGGCCGCCGCGACCGGGGATTCCGAGGTCGACGAGCAGAAGATCTGGGAGCCGGGCACTGAGGTAGCGAAGCGCGTTTGGGCCGTCGCTAGCGGCCTCTACTTCGATGCCCTTAAGCTCGAGGATCCGCTGGGCGAGCTGCACGTGACTGGGCTCGTCCTCGACATAGAGCACGAGCTTGGGCGTGGGCACAGGTCGAGAGTAGCAGTGCAGTCCGCTTGACAGGCGCTGAAGTACACTGCTGTCGATGTCCGATCGCGACCGCGCCCTGTCCGGCCGAGTGCAGCTCCGCGCTGCTTTCGGCTGGATCTGCGCGTTGCTGGTCGTATGGCTCGGATTGCGCCCGCTGATGCTGCACGCGGCGCCTGCAACTCCGCCGGCGACGACCACGGACGTCGACTCAGCCGGCGCTCAAGGGGGCTCTGATCCGGGCATCTCTCAGCGTCTTCTGAGGATCATCGATGTGTCGATCGTCGGCGCCGAGCAGGTCTCTGATTCGCAGATCGTTAAGGCTCTGGAGAGTGAGGCGTTGACCGTCGGTGCGCCGATCGTCTGGCCCGAGGATCCGCGGGTCCAAAGGGCCCGCTCGCGCCTCTTAATGACCGGCTACTTCAGCCGTGTGACCCTCAAACTGCGGCCCGTCGCCGGCGACGATGAGAGTGCCATACTGATCGTAGACGTCGATGAGCGCGCCTCGTTGACGGTGACGGATGTCTTCCTTGGGTCGTCAAAATTGACGGCGTTTCACGGCGGTCTTCAGCTCGTCGAGCGCAATTTTCTTGGCCGTGCGATCCACCTCGGCGGGGGTTTTGTGTGGGGCTCGCAGCCGCGGCAATTGGCAAAGGCGCGGCGACAGCAGGGGGGCCGACTCTTTGTCATGGCGCCGCGCCTGCCGGGCACTCGGGTTGGCCTTCGCGGCACCTTTTATGCGCTTTCCGCGAGTGAGGCCTATCGGGTCGCAGGGGCCCTCAACGACCCCGCTCCGCGCCTTTTTCGCACCCTCGAATACACCCGCGTCGGCGGCATCTTGGGGGCCTCCTTTCCGATTACCTCGCGCTTTGGTTTTGGGATCGACTACCGCTTTGAGCAGGTGAACGCGACGCCGCCGGACGATCCGATTTACGTCGCTCCCGATGGCGGCACGACGGCGCTAGAGCTCGGTCTTTTGCCGGGATCGCGGCGCCTGACCTCGACGAATTTTTCGATCAGCTGGGACGGTCGCGATCGGGCGGCCCACTTTGGGCAGGGCGGGCGTTTTGCCCTCGACCTCCACCTCTCCTCGCCCCTCGTCGGCAGCGAGTACGAATTTATCCGCCTGGTCGCAGGGGCAGGTTATACATTTCGCTTGCCGTGGCGTCATTGGATCACGCCAAGCATCCTCGCCGGTCAGGTTGCCGGCGAGGCGCCGCGATTCGAGCGCTTCTACGCCGGTGATCTCAGCGAACTGACCCCAGGGCGTGAGCTCGGGTTGCTTTACTCGACGCGCAATCCCTTCGATCTTCTGGGCACAGGCATCGACACGCGGACCTTCGGTGAACTCTTTGTGCGTGGCGACTTAGAGTACATTTGGCCGCTTTTTAGGCGTTCACGACTGCGCGGCCTCGAGGGTGGACACCTCTTTCTTGGAGCCGGGATTTTCACGATCACCGGTGGTGCAGACGAGCGTCGTGGGTGGCGATCGAGCGGCCAACTGGCGGCGCCACTCGGGCTAAACCTCAACTTTGGGCTCCGTCTCGAGACAGCCCTTGGTACCCTCGATCTGTCGGTTGGCAATGCCCTGCGGAGGTCGCCGATTTGAGGCGCCGCTCTTTCATGATCGCGGGTTTGGGCTTGCCGCTTGTCGGTGCCGGCGGCCGTGAACTCCTGCGGGCGAGGCGGGCGGCCTTCGTCGAGGTCGGCGACTCGGTGTTGATGACTGTCAGCTTGCCAGAGCTGCTGTCGACCCGCGATCGCGACGCGATGGCGTCGATCGAGTCGGCCTTTACAACGACTCTGGTCTTCGAGATCAAGCTCTACCAAAGTGGCACATCGCGGCCGATCAGCGCTCGCCGACGGCGGGTCAAGATCCAGTGGAACCCGTGGAAAGAGCGCTTTGGCGTGCAAACAAGCGATCCTGGGAGCGGTACACGCACGGCTTATTTTCGCTACCGCAACCGAGCGATCGCCCGCGCCGTCGGTCTTGATCGAGTGCTGGTCGCCAAGAGCGGCGACCTCCAGCGCGGCCGTGACTCTACCTACTTCGTCACCGTGGTCGGCCAACGCAACCCGATCACGGCGGCGCTTCTGCCCGAGGAGGTCACCGTCGGCGGCCAGGGGCAGAGCAGCGACCTCTCGGCGTTTTCTCGGTGGATCGGGATTTTCATCCGCGACACACCAGCGGCGGAGAAGACCTTCGCGATCCGGACGACCCCCGCTTTTTACCTCGTGCCCTGATGAGTATCCCGACCCTACGCAGGCCGCGAACGGCGCTCCGTGTCCCCTGGTGGGGCCGCCTCGAGTCGCGGGTGATCACTGCGCTTGTCGCCCTCGGAATTCTTTGTGTGGGTGCCTCTGCCTATCTGGTGAAGCTCACGGTGGTCTATTTTGACGGCCTGGTCGGCGCAGCGATCGAGCGCAGCGACGAGGCGACTGATATCGCCGCGGCCCACTACGGCGATCTGGTTTTGGCGACGAAGAAGGCCTACCGAGCACGGGCACGGGCGCTGGCTCGCGAACTCGAAGCGGAACTCGGGGGGGCCGCACTCGACGACACGCCCCTGGTGCTGGGGCGGGCGCTCGAGGCCGAGGACGACATCGTTTCGATCGCCTTAACCCGCGGCGACACGGTCGTCGTCGAAGCCGAGCGTCGGGGCCTCCTGCCTGAGGAGAGCGGCGCCTGGATCTGGGTTGCGGCTGAGCCGGTCGAATTACGCGGTCCGCTTTTTGTTGCCGAGGGCCTCGATCTCTCGGTGCTCTTTGCCCTCGATCCGGCGATCGAGCGCAGGCATCAAGCGCTCGGTCGGATCAAGCGGCAGGGGGAGCATGTCGCCGTCGGCCCACGGGCGATCGTCGCCCGTGACGAACTCGAGAACGCGGTCGTCCGGGCGATCGCGGCGGCCTCTGCCCTGGTTTTGATGATCGCCTTCATCGCCGGTTTTCTGCTCGCGAGATCGATGACCCGCAAGGTCTCAGAGCTCTCCCGGGTGATGCGAGAGGTCACTAGTGGCGATCTGTCGGTGCGGGTGCGGGCGCTCGGCAAGGACGAACTGGGGATCCTTGGGGCGGCCTTCAACCGCATGCTCGACGAACTCGCGACGGCGCAGGGAAAGGTCGCCTACCTCGAGCGGGTTGGCGCTTGGCAGGAGATGGCGCGGCGCATCGCCCACGAGATCAAGAACCCGCTGACGCCGATCCAGCTGGCGGTGCAAAATCTCCGCGACAAGGACCCAAAGGTCAGCACACGCTTCAGCGCGCTCCTCGAGACCTCGGTAGAGATCGTCGAAGATGAAATCGAGGCACTGCGCCGCATGGTCGGCACGTTCTCCCAGCTCGCGAAGGTTCCCGAGGCCCAGCTCGCGAAGGTCCGTCTCGACCGCATCCTCACTGAGTTCGAACGGGCTTACGGGCATCTCACAGATCACTCCAGCGATCGTCTGGAGGTCTCTGAGGCGCCGGCGATCGAGCTCTTCGGTGATCGTCAGCTGCTCAAGCAGTGTCTGGTTAACCTCGTCGAAAACGCGGTGCTCTCCTGTCATGACGCGGGGCCGGAACCGGTGCACGTCCGGATCCGAGCGGTGGTCTTTGACGAAGAGATCGAGCTTTGGATCGAGGACAACGGACCGGGCATTGTGCCGGCGCGGCGCGAGCGGGTCTTCGAGCCCTACGAGTCATCGCGTGAAGAGGGCACTGGCCTAGGCCTAGCGATCGTCAAGAAGATCATCCTCGATCATCACGGTGAGGTCCGTGTTGAGTCGAGCGAGCTCGGAGGTGCGGCGATTGTGATCCGTCTGCCGATCGAGCCCTCCGCCCGGTAGTCGCGCAGGTGCACGCGGCCATTGGGCCCGCCCGTGGATCGCGGCGATGGTGTGTGTCGGAGACCCACGTCGCCCGCTCGATTAGAGGAGGGACAAAGCGGTTGCACGGCGATCCTGGGGCGTGTAACGATCGTTCCGCACTGTGTTGAGATTTGCTGGCACAGTGTAGAACCTCGATGGCAACGGCGACATATTCGATCCGCGTCGCCATGGCGAGTGGTCTCCTAGGCGTCATGGTGGCCGCGTGCTCAGGGGCACCTACGCAGCCCCCAGCCGCAGCCGCCGTAGCTCCGCTGGTCTCGACGCTCGCGCGCGGCGAGGCGCCGATCTCTCTGCGCGCCGATGATGGCACGCCCTTCCGCCTCCGTCGCCTCGCTGTCCGCGGGCAGGTCGACGGTTTCTTCGCGATGACCGAACTCGACATGGTCTTTGAGAACCCCGAGGGGCGGGTGCTCGACGGACGTATGGCGCTCAACCTGCCCGCGGGCGCGCGTGTCGTTCGCTTTGCCGTGCGCGAGGGCAACCGTTGGCACGAGGCCGAGGTTGTGCCGCGACGGGCAGCCTACGACTCGCTGGTCGACAACGACATCGAGCCGGCCCTGCTCGCCGACGGAGCCGATGGCGATCGTCTGCGCGCTCGCTTGCCGCGGATCCCCGCCGGCGAGTTGCGGGTTGTGGTCGGCTATGTCGAGGAGCTTCGGGGTCGCGAAAAGCCCTACCGCCTGGCGCTCTCGGGCCTCACTCGCCTCGACGAACTCGACGTTCGGATCATCGGTGCGGGTATCAACGGCCGCGGTCCAGGCGATCTTCGAACGCTCGCCGACGGCCGCTCTGTCTACGAATTTCGCGGTCGCGGCCAGGTCGACGCCGACATCGTGCTGCAGGGTCCAGAGCTGCGCGGCCTCGGACTTCGCCACGATGATCAGGTCATCGCACGCATCGCTCCGGTGCCCCACGATCACAGCGATCCGATCGAAAGCCTGACGGTGCTCTTTGATACGAGTGCTTCGCAGGCGGTGGGTTTTGACGCCGAGGTCGATCGTCTCGGCGGGCTTCTGGCTGAGCTGCAAGGGTGGACGGCTGAGGATATTCCGCTTCGGGTGATCTGCTTTGATCAGGGGGCCGAAACTGTCTTTGAGGGCAGGATCTCTGATTTTGGTGAACGACATCTAGAGACGATTCGCCGACGCGGGGCGCTCGGTGCCTCCGACTTGGTCGGAGCTCTGCGCTTCGCCGGGTCCCAGCCTTCGCGGAGTTACAAACGCCTGCTGGTATTCACAGATGGCATTGTGACGGCCGGTGCAGGGCATGCAGAGGTGTTGCGGGCAGAGGTCTCGCGGCTCGCAGCCGTTGGCGTCGAGCGTGTCGATGTCTTTGATCTCGGGGCAGGCGGGCGCGAATCGATCCTCGCCGCACTCAGTCGATCGGGTCTCAAGCGCAACGGCCTCGAGCGGGATGGACTGGTGCTGCGGGCCGACATCGCACCGGCGATTGCTCTGCGCAAGCTCCGTCATCAAGTGGTCTCTGGGGTGCGTCTTTCAGTACCTGGCAGCAAGTGGGTGTACCCCGAGATGATCGACGGTGTGCAGGCCGATGACACCGTCTTGGTGTACGCGGCGCTCGCCAGGGATACGCCCTTCGAGGTCGTTTTTAACGGCTCGCTTCACGGCAAGCCGCCGATCACGACGGTCGAGCGTTCGCCGTCGCCGCTGCTCGAGAACGCCTGGCGAGCGGCCCATGTGCATTGGATGGAAGATCAGCTGCGCGTTTGCGAGGCGGAGTTTTGCAGCACCTGGCGTCGGCTGGTTAGCGAGGCTTCGACTCGCCATCGCATTGTCAATCGTTCGACGGCGCTGGTGATGCTCGAGGAGGGCGACGAGGGGCGTTTTGGCCTCGATCCAGAGTCGCCGGTGAAGCTGCTCGCGCTCGGCCGCGCAGGGTCGATCCGTCGCTCGCGTGAGGCTCCGGCTGAGAACCGTAGGGGTCGATCCCAGGCGCACGCGATCATTCCAGAGCCGGTGCTGCCGGAGATCCGCGCGAGCGGAACGGCGAGCGCTGTGGGGGTCGACAGTGGACGGCCGACGGCGCCGCCGGGTGCAGATCGGGCTCTGACGAGCCGCCCCGACATCAGCCCTAAGCCGCGGCTAAGCGGCTCTGCGATCGCCGAAGGTCGCTGGCAGGGGCCCGCCGACGAGGTTAAAGACAAACCCCAACTCGGACCCCTGCGCCGGCCCAAGGATGCCTACGACGGCCTCCTGCTTGCGGTCATGGACAGCCTTCGACTCGGCCACCGACCGATCGCCAGGACCCTCGCCGAGGACTGGCGTGAGCACGAGCCCGCGAACATCCTCGCGCTGGTCGCCCTGGGGGAGGTGCTCGAGGCCCACGGTCACAAAGAGGAGGCTGCCCGCGCTTACGGGTCGATCGTTGACCTCTATCCGATGCGTCCCGAGATGCGGCGGCTCGCGGCGGCTCGTCTCGAGCGGCTGGGTCCGATGACCCGCTGGTTGGTGCTCGATAGCTACGGGAAGGCGCTGCGAAAGCAGGCCGGCGATCCGTCGATTCATCGCCTTTTCGGCTACGCGCTGCTCCGCGGCGGCCACTTCCGAGAGGCCTTTGAGACCATGGTCTCGGGCTTCGCGTGGGCCCAGGCGAATGCCCGCTCACAGACGATGGCGCGGGTTCTCTACGAGGATATCGGGCTGGTCGCGGCCGCCTGGATCGCGGCTCGGCCGGCGGACGAAGAGTTTGTCCGCCGCGCGCTCGAGGTGCAGGGCGTCGAACTCGCGAGTGAGCCGTCGCTGCGTTTTGTCTTGACCTGGGATACGCCGATAAGCGACGTCGATCTGCATGTGCGCGATGGCGATGGGCGCCACGCGTTTTACAAGCAAAGGAGCTTGGCGTCGGGCGGTCAGCTCTACGGGGATGTCGCGGCCGGCCGAGGTATCGAGGCCTTTGTGATCGACGGCGAGCCCAAAGCTTACCCGTACAACCTTCAGATCGACTACTTCACCCTCGACCCGCTGCTCGGCTACGGCATGGGCAAGGTCGAGATTATCCAGCACGATGGGAGGGGCTCGTTGACCTTTGACCAGCGGCCCTTTGTTGTTTCGCGTGATGGCGCCAACGTCGATTTGGGGCTGCTCGCCGAGTCCCTGTCGGGCTCGCGCTAGTCGGCGAAGGGAGAGCGGATCATCGGTCGCTTGGGCCGGTTGATGCCGAGTTCGGCGTAGCTCTGGCGGAGGTAGTTGGCCGCCAGCGCCCGGGGGTGCACGCTTGTACCGTGGAGAACGGTCGAGACCGTGGCACGCCAGAGGCCCTTGGCGCTGATTCCCGAGTTTGGTTGAGCATCGGTGGGCAAGAGAGCGCGGTAGGGGGCCACGCCGGGGCCGATCGCTCGGGCGCCGTCTGTGGTCTTGAGGATCTCTGCGAGCGGGGCACAGCGATCCTCGGCGCGTTGGCGGACCAGGACGAGGTCCTGATCGTGAGTCTCCAGGTCGTAACGTCCCGCGTAGACCTCGCCTCGGCGGGCATCGAGCAGCGCTAGCACGGGCTCTCCAGGCGTGCCTTCGCCGGCGAGGGCTGCGAGGGTACTAAGTCGGTAACAGGGCAGCCCTAGGCCGAAGGCGAGGCCCTGACAGGTGGCGATAGCGACACGTGTGCCGGTGAAGGTACCCGGCCCGCAGCCGCAGGCGATGCCCGCCAGATCGCCGAGGACGATGCCGGCTTCGGAGAGCAGCCGCTGGAGCTCCGAAAGCAGCCAGTGTGACGCTTGATTGGCCCGATCCTCGGCTTCGAAGGCGCTGACGAGTTGGGCGCTGTCGGGCTCGCGAGAGACCGTACCGAGGGCGATCGCGGTTCGCGGTGTCGAAGCGTCGAGGGCGAGGATCCACGCGGGCGCGGACTCA
>Ga0256845_1003035_pt1 | contig 11650 bp, 7 predicted proteins | sample RiftiametaG_FD_189101 | JGI IMG/M metagenome (GOLD analysis project Ga0256845, IMG submission 189101) | Tube worm associated microbial communities from hydrothermal vent at the East Pacific Rise, Pacific Ocean - Riftia | ecosystem: Host-associated > Annelida > Integument > Unclassified ... | reverse complement strand
GAAGAGGAGATTCAATTTCCCCAGGGCTGAAATCACCAACCGCCTCCACAAGCGGGGCCAGAAACGGCAAGAATTTTTTCAGCGGCACATATTCACCAAAAGGGACAAGGTGACTTTTAAAATATCTTCTGCCAAATTTCCCATCCGGTTGCAAAAAAAATGCACTGTTATAATAATTTACTTTTTTCTTTTTCCTGTCAATTATTTCATACCAGGGAGCACCGGTTAACAAAGCACTATTATGTAGCGCAGTAAATTGCCGGAGTTCTGCCATAAGAGGATTAGAATGCGGAAAAAATGGCAATGCCGTCTCCGGCCAAACCACAAACTCAGGTTTCCGGGAACCAAAGAGTTTTTCCGTCTGAGCAAGATATTGCTTAACCGTCGCCTGCTGCCTGGAAGATGACCATTTTTTACTCTGATCAATATTACCCTGGACAATACCGACAACGATCCGGGATATCTCTTTTTTCCCAGCAAAAGTATCGAACGTTTCCAGCCGCAGCGTTGAATAAGTGGCCACACCCCCGACAAGAAGAAGTGCAGACAGCAGAACTGCCATCCTGGGGAAAAAACTCTTTTTACGCCCGAAAAGTACAACTATAAAAACATTGGAAAATACGAGTATAAACGTCACACCATGGTGACCGACAAGATCAGCGACCTGAATCAAAAGTGGCATCCGGTAAAGGGCGTAACCAAGATCCATCCAGGGAAAACCGGTAAACAAAATTCCACGCAACCAGTCAAGACCGACCCAGAAGGAAGGCAGCAGCCACAAACAGACAACCGGAGAACAGGATATCAATATGTACCGGGCAAACAGGGCAAAACAACCAAAGTAAACACTCATACAAAAGGCAAGCAGCAACAGGGCAGGTACGGCAACAAACCACGACAAACCTCCGTATTTACCCAGTACGATAACAAGCCAGTAAAGAAGCAGAATAAAGTGGACAAGACCACATGACAACCCGTAGAATACCGCACGTTTGGGCGTTTTGGCCTGCACTGCGAACAATAACGGAACAAGCGCCACAAAAAGTAACGGCCAGAATTCCCCACCACCTGGAAAGGACAACCAGAGGAGAAAGGCTGACAACAGAGAGAGAAGTATCGCCTTTTTATGAGAAATCACTGCTGCTCCTGTACCCTGTCATCAATCCGGCTTATTCTCACCAGTTTAATCAACCTGTCGCTGGCCGATTTCACCTCGAAACGGATCCCGCCAACGTCCACCGTATCGCCAACAACCGCAAGCCTGCCAAGAACGTGAATAACGAGGCCACCCACTGATTCATAGGGACCATCCGGAAATTCAACGTCAAAGAACTCTTCAATAAGTTCCCTGTCAACCCGTGCATGTACCTGAATAACCTGATCAGCGACAACCTCAATTGCGTCTTCTTCCTCATCATATTCATCATCAATTTCACCGACAATCTCCTCAAGAATATCTTCAAGAGTAACCAGACCACGCACCGCACCAAATTCGTCTGTCACCATTGCCATATGCAGTTTACGCTTTTGGAATTCCCGCAGCAGATCCACAATCGGTTTTGATTCCGAGATAAAATAGACAGGTCTGAGATAACTTTCCCAGTTCACAGGGTCGGGTTGCTGGCGATTACACAGTTTAATAAGATCTTTAGCGTGAATCGCGCCAATGATTTGATCAGGATTTTCACGATATATTGGAATTCTGGTAAAACCACTGTCAATGACAATATCGATCAGTTCCGGGAGCGGTGAAGCTGCGTCAAAGGAAATCACCTCTGCAGCGGGTGTCATTATTTCGGAGGCACTGGTATCCCTGAACTCAAGGATGGAATTTATCATCTTCTCCTCAAGGGGAGTAATCAAACCATCCTCTTCCCCTTCTTCGAGAAGTTCCTGGATATCATGTTCCAGCTCCTGCTTTGTTCCGGGTCTGCTGAAGTCTAAAAAAGCAAAAAAGCGTTTTAAAAGGCTTTCTTTTCGCCCTACGCCCTGTTCACCTGATATATCGTCATTATCATTCATCGCTTCGAATACATTCCTGAACCGTGCATACAACTTTTTATGCACCAAGAGATTAATTATTTATGGAGAAGAAGAAACTCCCGGCCAAAACAGATATGTAATATAGAATCGTAAAAGCTTTACAGACGGTGTCAAGCATAAAAAGATAATTGCAGGAAATTACGAACCAATGGTACGTGAAACAGATAAAATTTGAATGTTTTTTCTTTTCTAATCAGATTGTGGTGACTATAGTAGCGTCGGTTTTCAAACACTGTACATACCAACTACTTTGTAGTAGTAAGAAAGTAGTACACTCCGTACAAAATACATTCGAGCCAAGACCCTTTTGCAGGGAATAACAACATTAACATTGCGAGGAAAAGTTTGGAAGGAAAGGTTCTTATAGCCAATCGAGGTGAAATAGCCATCCGGATCATGAATGCCTGTAAAGATCTGGCTCTGGAATACATAGTCATATATACCGATGCCGACAAGGATTCGGAACACGTCAGACGTAATATAACACAGGGCCCTGAACAAAACGCCTGGCGGGTAATCAGCTACTCGGATCCAAATGACATTTTTGCGGTCGCCGATTACACAGGCTGTACCGCCATCCACCCCGGCTACGGTTTCTTCTCTGAAGATTTTCGTTTTGCCAGAAGAGCAACCGTCCGTGACCGGCCACTGACATTTATTGGCCCCAACTGGCAGGTTATCCGGGATCTCGGTGATAAAATCAACACCAAACGGGTGGCCAACAAACTGGGCATCCCCACAATACCAGGAACAGATGCACCCATATATAACGAAATGGAGGCGGAAGAAATTGCTGCCGGACTTCTTTCCAGCCAACTCGAAGACGGTATAGAAAATCCGTCAATTCTCGTTAAAGCTGCTGCTGGCGGCGGAGGCATGGGTATTGAGGAAGTTTTTGAGATAGAACAATTTCGACGGGTATACAGACAACTGCAAAACTACGCGAAACGGCAGTTTGGTGATGGTGGCGTACTTATTGAGCAATGTTTACGGGATTACAATCATCTGGAAGTACAGCTGGTATGCTCCAGACACGGAGAGCGAATCCATTTCAGCTCAAGAAATTGCACCATCCAGTCTACCGGCAGACAAAAGCGAATTGAGGCGGCACCCGGATTCCATGATTCCTGTTTCGACTATGATTTCAATGAGAAAAAAGTGCTCCAGCAGATCGTCAACTACTCGCTCAAACTTGCCAACTACGTTAAATATGACAATGTCGGCACATGGGAATGGATTGTCGCAAGATCCGGCCAACCCTACCTTCTTGAAGTGAATACCCGTATTCAGGTGGAAAATGATGTTTCCGCCAGAATCAGTTATATCAAAAATGAACACCCCAACCTTATCCGTGAACAGATCCGCCTCGCCCTTGGTGAAAAAATCGGCTACAGACAGGGTGCAGTCAAATTTCGCGGTGCGGCTATCGAACTTCGAATTGTCGCTGAAAATACACGTCGCGATTTTGCCCCATGGATTGGTACCATCACAGAATTTACCTTTCCGGATTACCCCTGGTCCATTGTCTACTCCCATGTACCAAGCGATAGACCATACCCGATCCCCAGCGACTTTGACCCGAACCTTGCCCTGGCCTTGATATGGGGTGAGTCCATGGATGATGCGAAAGCAAAAGCCGCCCGTTTCATCGACGAAACTGTTATCTGCGGCAACGACGCAAACAATAACCCGATAATTACCAATCTTGACTATCTGAAAAACAACCTGGATCGTCTCCTGGCATTCTAACTATGAAAGAATTACTCAAACAGCTTGTTAAAATAGAAGAACGCATCAATTATCTCCTGCAGATAAAAGACTTTTCTAACTGGGGAAATCTCGACGGTTTCAAAAAGACCTGTGACTACCTGAAAGAGGAAATCTACGACCTCTCCGAAGAACGGCTTGCAGCAGAAATTCGTAAACTTCACGAGTCTATCAGTTTTCTCGAAGAACGCGCGGAAGAACATCTCACGCCCATGGAAAGAGTCCGCATAGTACGTAGCAGTCAGCGATTTTCCTTAAAAGATATCCTGGAAAACGTCTACGAAGATTATACTGAGCTTGGCGGTGAAGATGATGCCAATGTAGACCCAGCCATGATCTGCGCCAAAGCCACTATAACCAGGCGGATCAAAAACAAACCCTATACCGCATCTGTTATGGTTATCGGCCAGGAAACCGGCCATGGCGAAGAATTTAGAAATGGCGGTTCCTGCAAACCCCAGGGCAACGAAAAAGCTCTGCGCTATATGAAAGTTGCGGAAACCGAAGGTATCCCCATCCATTTCTACATTTTCACCCCGGGTTCCTACCCCATTGAGGAAGGCTCCGGTGCAGCACAACAGATTGCCAGAAATATCTACGGCATGACGAAACTGAGAATCCCCATGATTTCCATGATTTCAGAGGGTGGCTCGGGGGGTGCCGAGGCCATTGGACTCACCGACTACAGGGTAATGGCTTCCCACGGCTACTATTCTGTTATTTCACCCGAAGGAGCGGCTGCAATTGAGGGTAAAATACGAGAAGGTTCAAAGGTTCCCAAAGAACTCATCGAGGTCTGTGCAGACCGCCTCAAACTGACGGCAAAAAATAACCTTAAAAACGGTACCATCGACCGAATCATCTATGAACCTCCCCTTGGCGCCAGAAGAGATGATTTCGCATTTTTTGCGAAATTGCGCGCTGAAATGCTGAGGGCAACAGATAAAGTAGTTCTTTCCGTCAAAAATTTCAGCGCCCTGCGAACCTATGAAATCAGACGTAAAAAGCATCAGCCTGCAAGTGAAGAAACACAACTTGAAGTAACCTGGGATCTCAATAAAGAAGAAATCAAAAGACTACTTGCGCTCCGTTCGAAAAAATATCTGGCCATGGGGCGAAACGGTTTTACAGGTGTACCGGAGGCCGAAGAGAGCATGTACAACCTGGCCAAAGTAAAAACCGAAAAAGTCTATTACACCCTGCGCTACGATATAATGAAACATCATAAGCGACAGGTGCGAAAAGTAATAACCGATGTCTCAGGTGAAAGCTCAGTCATGCTGAGGCGGATTACGGAACCAATACACGCCTTTATTGATCTCTGGGGTAAAAAGAAAAAAGAAAAACCACAGCGACTCATCACCTATTCCGGTGGGGGAAACGGACATGATCGTCAGAATCGCCGGGTTGACCCGCTGGAACTCACAGATACCTACACAAGTCCTCTGGCCAACAAGGATCGCACCGTCACCTGCCCAAACAATGCAAAATACGGCTGTAAAGATCTCTGGATCCCGGATCTTTATGGCGAATTCGCAGGCGTCTGCGAGACCTGCGGCCACCACTTCCCTCTGGAACATCAGTGGTATTTGCAAAACATATTCGATGCCGGTTCAATCAAACAGTTCAATACCGATATAACATCTGGTAATCCGCTGAATTACACCGGTTTCACTGTGAGGTTGCAGGGCGCAAAAAACAAAACCGGAAGACGATCGGGCAATATGACCTTCCATGCCCAAATTGACGGTATCAAAATCATCGTTGCCATGCTCTACTCTGATTTCCGTAATGGCACGGTCGGCAGTGCGGAAGGTGAGAAATTTGTTCAGGCCTGTGCGCTTGCCAAACGTAAAAAGCGGCCCCTCCTCGCCTACATCCACACGACAGGCGGGATTCGTATCCAGGAAGGAACCCTCGGTGTCACTCAGATGCCTAAATGCACCATGGCTGTACGGGAATATATCGACGGAGGTGGTCTCTACCTGGTGGTCTATGACAACAATTCGTATGCCGGCCCACTGGCTTCTTTTCTCGGTTGTTCACCATACCAATTTGCCATCAGATCCAGCAGGGTGGGATTTGCCGGCCCCAGGGTTATTCGGGAAACCACAGGCTCGGCTATTCCGCCAGATTACCATTCCGCACGAAATGCGCTCAAACGCGGCCATATTCAAGGTATCTGGGATCGCAGGGAGTTTAGAAGAAACCTGCACAAGGCCCTGCTTACCATGGGCAGCCCAAGCCTGTACTACCGGTAGACTGACCCTATTTTTCACTAGGAATCTAAGCCCTTCTCAATGACCATTGAGAAGGGCGGAGGAAATGTCGCTATTTCCGATGTTCAGACAAGACCCGGGAGAGTTTGTGCGCCAATTCGCTTTTGGTGAACGGTTTCTGGATAAAGTGCACCCCTTTTTCAAGTACACCACTGCTTGCAATCACATCATCGGTGTACCCCGACATAAAAAGAGTGCATATATCCGGATACAGGGTGTGAATTTTTCCAGCAAGTCGACGACCGTCCATTTCCGGCATAATGACATCTGTTAGAATAATATCAATTGATCCGTCATACATCCGGGCCATTTGCAGAGCCTGTTGCGGAGAATCCGTTCCAATAACAATATACCCGAGCCGTTCCAGCATGGTTCTGGTCAGTGCCAGAATCGCGGGTTCATCCTCCACCAGAAGGACAGTTCCACCACCATCCAGCTTCTGCTCAGTTGTCTGCTCTACATTCTGAACCCTGTTTTCCGGCACACACCGTGGCAGGTAAACACTGAACATACTGCCACCTGAGCCACTTTCCACATCCACAAAACCTTTATTTTGCTGCACAACACCATAGACAGTGGCAAGTCCCAACCCCGTTCCTTTGCCCACATCTTTGGTGGTAAAAAATGGTTCAAAAAGGTTTTCAAGAATTTCTTTTCCCATACCACAACCGCTATCGCTTACAGATAAAAGGACGTAATCACCTGACTGAATCTTCCGGGATTTAAAATCATATTGTCCATCCACATGGATATTGCGTAAACCGATTTTAATCTGACCATGCCCGGTAATCGCATCCCGCGCATTAACGGATAGATTTGTGAGAATTTGGTCAATCTGTCCAGGATCGATCCTCACCGGCCAGATGTCTCCGGCAGACCTGTTCACAAGTTCAATATCTTCTCCAATCAGTCGTTTCAGCATGGAAAAGATCTCAAACACCTTAGCATGCAAATCCACAACCCGGGGGAGCACCGTCTGTTTTCTGGCAAAGGCGAGAAGCTGGCCGGTGAGATCGGCGGAACGTTTAGCAGCTTCATAGATCTCGTGAATGTCTTCCCGAAAGGCAAACGAATCATCAGTATCTCCCATGATCATCTCGGTACGACCCAGAATCACTCCGAGCATATTGTTAAAATCATGAGCCACACCACCGGCAAGCCTTCCGATCGATTCTATTTTCTGTGCCTGTTGCAATTGAAATTCGAGATTTTCTCTTTCCTTTTCAATGTGTTTTCTTTCTGATATATCCTCAAACGTTGCAATGACTCCACTTGGGTTTTGTCCCGGAGATATCGGGTTAAACATTACCCTGATAAAGGTGGTTTTAGTCCCTGTTACAGAAGCATACAAATCTTCATAACTGGCTTTTTCACCGGCAAGCGCCTGCTGCAACGCAGCCTGCATCGCAGCTGAAGAATTCGTTACTGCATTTAGACCTGTCAACTTTTCTTTAGACGACCCCATAATATCGACAAACCTGTCATTGCAGTCAATTATGATTCCAGCTGAACTGAAATATATCAAGCCCAGAGGAGAATTCTCAAAAATAACCCGGTGCTTTTGCTCACTCTCCCGAAGCTTCTCCTCCATCTCTCTTCTAGATTCTTCAGCAGTTTTTATGGGTCTGAGATCCAAATCAATGCAATACATCTCTTTGCCATTAACGGTTTCATACATCACATGGGAAGAGAACACCGGCACATCTTCACCATTTTTATTATTCAATACCATTTCCTGAGCTTCCGGCCGCACATTATCATCAACCCATTGACGATGTTGTTGGATCATTTCTGCCCGATGAGCAGAAGGAATGATCAGTGTTTCAAGAGGTTTTCCCAACACCTCCTGTTCACTGTAACCATAAAGCCTCTCGCTGGCCTTATTCCAGAATATGGTGTGCCTATTCTCATCATATCCCTGAATTGCAATACCGGAGACATCCTCAATGATTTTACGAAATCGGTTTATGCTGGCCTGCAGTTTCTCTTCAATCTGTTTTCGTTCTATGGCACTGGCGACCTGGGTTGCAACCGCGCTCATGGTTTCAACATCTGTCCCATCATAAAAATCTGGTTCTTCATAGCTCTGAACCACAATGGCACCGATCAATGTATCACGTGCAATTAAGGGAACTCCCATCCAGATCTCTGGAATAACACCCTGCCAGATTTTTCTCCCGACAGCTTCCTGTTGTTGCAATAATTCACTGCCGGTAATAAGGAGCGGACGTTTTGTGGTGAGCACCCTTGCCGTAAGAGAGTTTTCAGCTGTTGCACCCACAAGCGGAGGACATTCAAGCTCAGTGATATCAACATTATAGGGAAATGTTATCGTATCATGCAATTCATCGTACAAGGCTATATAAATATTGGTTGTATCTATAATTTTGCCAAGAGAAGCATGAATGGATTGAAAGAGTTCATCAAGGTTTTCTGCCGAACTCACGGAAAGAGCAATTTCAGAAAGTATTTTATTGATTTTCTCAAATCGTCTGCTCCGGGCCACTTCTAGTTCAAGTGCGGCCAGCTTCTGTTCGAGCGCCTCATAAGATATTTTTTTCACCTCTTACACCCTCTCCCATCAGCTATTACTGCGAATAACAGACAACTCCCCGAGCGCTTTCCTGAAATTTTATGTCAGGAAACACAAGAAGTCAAAGCGCATATCCAGAAAAAGCATTTTAGTGCCTTACTCTGCAAAACCCGTAAAGAAAAACAAGAAAATATGAAGTATGTTTTACTTAACCGGTTTATGATAGCAACAGATAGTGAACATAGTGAGACCTTCGAGGCACTTATACCCCTCTTGTGGGGTGTTATCAGGTTTTCATAACCAACTGTCCCTGATCACCAAGTCTTTTTTAATGTCTTTTTTAAAACTGTTACATTTCATTATGCAATACAGATTCTTTCTGGACAGCTTGAAAATCTCATTGAAATAGTCACCACCTATAATTTCTGCTAGAGGAGTATGCTTAAAATTAATAGCATGGTGGTGCTTCTGGATAAGGGGCACAATAAAATCAAATGCCGCATTATGCTCTGTAATATACATGCAGTGAGCGAGGCAGCAGGGATAAACAGTACCATCGGCTGCAATATATAATGATCCATTGTACAAAGGCTTACACCTGGCGCTCTCCTCTTTACCCATCGCCTTTTCTCTATAAGAATGGAAGACCTGCCGTTTCACCGCCACATCAATAGATTCCGGGCGCTGGCACGTTTCATCATAATCCCTGGAGGTCAGCACAAAAAAACGTCTGCAACCGGCTTCTTTTGCCATCTCCTCCGCCTCATCAACCTGATGTTCATTATGTTTAAATAGAATAAACTGCCAATAGGCAACACCACCTGCTCCGGTGAAAGCCTTCATATTTCTGAGAATACGCCGATAGTCTGTGCCTTTTCGATGAATATTGTTGGTGTCTTCCAGTCCATCAACGCTGAAAACCATATTGCCATCTTGAAGTAAACTGCCAAGAGAGGCCCACCAATCTTCATTTTGCAAACTACCATTGGAATCACCTTCAATAGCAAGTCCGGGGTTAATGGATTTCAGATACGAAACAATATCCACAGTCTCAGGATTCGTGGACATATCGCCAAAATTCCCGGCAAAAGTGACCCATTTCAAATTTTGCAATAAAGAAAGGGGTAGTTTTTTGAAATCAGCAAGCGTGATCAGATGAGGCCCATATGCCCGCACTTTCTGATTACGACTACAAAAAGGGCAGGATGCCCCGCATTTTGAAGAAAGCTCAATATTTAGCCCCCGGATATCGTCTAATGATAACATAACACACCACAAATATAGGGAAATGGATAAGGGTAAACTTCCTGATTAAATAACGACAGAACAGGCAATATTTGATACATTGATACAGTCGTAATACATATACAACAACCCAGCGCATAAGCTAGCAGCTTGTCCGAGAATCCAGACAGTATTCATATAAGGATGACAGTATGCAGAAAAAAACACCGAATGTCAAAAGATTACAACAGATCCTCGCCTCCATTGACCGGGGGGATATATACAGATCAATATATGATCCTCAGGGAAACCTTCTGGCAAGAGGAGATATCCCAGTTAAACAACAACTTGTAGACGACTACTGTACCGTAGACTTTCAGGGAAAAACTGTTATTGACCTCGGTTGCAACTTCGGATTTTTCTCTATTTTGGCGGCAAAACTTGGCGCTCAACAGATCACGGCCCTGGATTACCTGCCTGAGATTGTGGAAGGTGCCGGAATTCTTGCATCGATGTATGGCCATGAGAACATAACGTTCAAGACATTTGATATAGAGGCCCCCAAAGACGATTTAGGGAAATTTGATATTGCGATGTTGGTTGATTTTTTTGGTAAATCCAATATTCGTAAACAAAAAATCAAACAATTACTCACTTTTTTAAGAACACTTTCCGACTCGGAACTTTTGATGGCATTCAGACCCATCAACCGTATTGAAAAAGACCTGCGGATGTCTCTTGAGGATTTCAGCAAACTCTATCCTGCCCAATTTATAACCGATGGTTCTTTTTTTCTGGTCGACTATGTAAAAGATATCCTGAAAAATGACTGGGAAATGACCCCGATCTCCAACTATAAAGGACAATTCTCCAAAGACAAATCTCTTTTTCACTGTCGGAATAAAGCATAGAAGAGGAACGCAGAGTAAGGGTGGCGGAGGAGCAGGGATTCGAACCCTGGGTGGAGTCACCCCCACAACGGTTTTCGAGACCGTCCCGTTCAGCCGCTCCGGCACTCCTCCTCTGCACAACATTGATACCAGCAAATGCGCCGTTCTTCAACACATTTCAAGTGTGTCCCCGCAGGGCAAAGATAACGAATACAAATTGACGATATTTTCAGTACTGTATATACTGGAGAGGTACAGATACATTCACTTCCCATACAAACGCAGACAATACCTCAAATACAACTGAAAAGTGATGACTATGAAATATCATATTCTGCCAGCAATATTCCTTCTCCTCTTTGTCCACACCGGATTCGCGTCATCTGTGCCGGATGCACCCCATATTGTAGTTACGGGAGACGCTGAAATACAAGCCGTCCCTGACATCCTGACAATATCCCTGTCCCTTACAAAAGTGGGAATGGAGGTCGAAGAGGCAAAAAATAATGTCGAGCGGCGCTCCCGAACCCTCATCACAACACTGAAAAGCCTCAATATACAGCCAGAGGATATCAATTCTGCAGAACTACAAATCACTCCTCACTATAACTGGAACAACAGAGAACAGATTTACGCAGGCACTGAAGTAACAAGGCGAATCAGTGCAACCCTCCGTGACCTTAGCCAATACGACACCTTAATTAAATCGGTAATCGACGCCAAAGTGGCGAAAATTAACAACACAAAGCTTACCTCATCAAAAGAAAAACAGTTGCGAGAAACAACACTGCAGAAAGCAATTATTAACGCCAAGGTAAAGGCCAAAATAATAACAGATCATATCCCGCAAAGACTAGGGAACATCTACTCCATTACACCAACAGCTATTGCCGCACCATTTCCCCAGGCAAGAT
>Ga0256845_1003034_pt1 | contig 11652 bp, 13 predicted proteins | sample RiftiametaG_FD_189101 | JGI IMG/M metagenome (GOLD analysis project Ga0256845, IMG submission 189101) | Tube worm associated microbial communities from hydrothermal vent at the East Pacific Rise, Pacific Ocean - Riftia | ecosystem: Host-associated > Annelida > Integument > Unclassified ... | reverse complement strand
CCCACCGATTGATCGGTGGGCTATGACGAATCACCCGCCTAAGTACGATTCGATGAATAGTGAACGAGGTAAAAGATGGGAGTAAATCGTGATAAACCAGATCGTTGGAAGGAAGACATTGCTCAATCAGTCGATATGTATAATGAGTGGTTCATGAAGTTTGCCCCCCAAACATTTCGCGAAACGAGAGTAGAAACCACGAAAGCGGTCAGGCGTACATTGTCCATTACGGACAATCTCAGGAATGTCTCTGCCTCTGTCTTGCGACAAAATCCTGAAGTTCTGCCAACGTTACGCATGGCAACATGTCCACCCCTCGCCGTAGACCGTCTAATTGGCCTTTCTGGCGTCTCTTCACACCTTGTCAAGACAATGGAGAAGAAGCGTGCCGTGCCACCGCAAATGAACAAGAGTAAATTAACGACTGAATTAGACAAAATCGGCCAAGTGATCATGAAAATGTCGGATGTTGATATTTGCGTGTGGCTTGAATCGCAGAAGACACCAACACGGACTCAAGTGCGTAGAGCCTCGACAATTATCGCAGATCGGCTATGCGGTTCTGTTGCGAACCCCATCATTCGAAATGCTCAAGAGAAGCGACAACTTACGGCTATTTCGGCATGGCTTTGCAGTAAAGGCTATACACATATTGATGACATAATTGACGACGAAGTAAGCGGTCGGTCATTCGATTCAATGTCACAAGGAACATTTAGCTTCCGCACCAACGTTCCAGTACATCTTGAAAATGGAAAGCGTGTCAATATCCCTGTCGATGTTGCTGTGATGCCTTTGCAGGCAAGGAATCGAACACTCCCCATATTCATCGAAGCTAAATCGGCTGGCGATTTTACCAATGTTAATAAACGACGAAAAGAAGAAACGGTCAAAATGTCCCAATTGAAAAATACGTATGGAAAAGAGGTCTCATTCACTCTTTTCTTGTGCGGATATTTTGATAGTGGGTACCTTGGTTACGAGGCAGCCGAGGGAATCGATTGGATTTGGGAACATCGAATTGATGATTTAGCACATTTAGGATTGTAAATGGGCATGAACAAAACACTGCAACACCTTGAACAGGCAAGACAAGCACTCCAAAAACGATTAGACCTTCTAAAAACCGCAGAGGATCGGAATATATTGGGACAATACTCAACTCCATTCATGTTTGCTCAGGAAATTGTCAAACACACAGCGCAGTATCTCCCGAAAATACGCGATATTGTTTTTCTCGATCCTGCATTTGGAACTGGAGTGTTTTATTCGGCGCTTTTGTCTGTCTTTCCCAAACATGTCATCCAAAAATGCCGTGGTATCGAAATAGATTCTCATTATGCTATCCCTACACGTGAATTATGGGATACATTTTCTTTACAACTTGATATTAGTGACTTTACAAAACTTTCTGCGCCTGAGTCAGAAACAGATAAATACAATGTCGTGATCTGCAATCCTCCATACGTCAGGCATCATCATATTCCTAAGAAGAAAAAGGAACAATTGCAGCAATTCATTCAACGCCACTGGCGGTATACGATAAGTGGACTTGCAGGGTTCTACTGCTATTTTCTCTTGTACGCAGATCTCTGGCTTGCAGAAAAGGGGATCGGATGTTGGCTTATTCCGAATGAATTCTTAGATGTTAATTATGGGAAAACCATCAAGCAGTATCTAACACACAACGTAACACTTTTACAGATTCATAAATTTTACTCAGATGATGTAAAATTTGATGATGCGCTAGTCACCTCTGTTGTGGTGTGGTTTAAAAAAGAACGTCCCCATCCGGCTCATGAGGCAATCTTCTCATCTGGTAAAAGCTTACAAAACCCGGAGACCACAAGACACCTCGCTGTGAAGGCGTTAAAGCCTGCTGAGAAGTGGACAACATACTTCCAACACGACATCTTTATCCATGAAGCATCTCCCGTTGTAGGAGATTTTTTTACAATTAAGCGGGGAATAGCGACTGGTGATAATCGGTTCTTTATCCTTGATGAGTCGAGAATTCATGCAGAGAAGTTGCCCACACAATTTTTTTCTCCAATTCTCCCAAGCCCACGCTACCTGAAAACTGATAGAATCGATAGTTTCCGGGACGGAACGCCGGATATCGAGAAAAGGCTTTTTCTCCTGAACTGTAGTTTACCAGAAGAAACGATCCAAAAGGAGTATCCTTCACTGTGGGTGTATCTCTCGAAAGGGGTCGGGACGGTTTCAGAACGATACATTTGTCGCCACCGCACCCCATGGTATCGGCAAGAACAAAGAGAACCAGCCCCCTTTTTATGTACATATATGGGAAGAAATCAGAAACCTTTCCGTTTTATACTCAATGCATCACAAGCAGTAGCCGCTAATGTCTATCTCTATCTGTATCCCAAACCTCTTTTACAACGACTTATCGAGCAAGATTTTACAATTGCCGAATCGATATGGGAGCTACTCAATAGTATTGAACTCAATCTGTTTATCCAAAATGGACGGGTCTATGGAGGAGGACTCCATAAATTAGAACCTAAAGAACTACAATCAATCCCTATCCCTGAGATCGGTTCAATCGAGCCAGGTTTACATATCGTAAAGACTGGACAAGGAGTGTTATTTTAGCAGATAAATCCATCGAGTCGGCTCACACGTCTCTGACCAGATGAACGCATTTCTCCGCCCCCTTGTTTGTCCAGCCTTCAACGCTCAGTCGGCGATAAGCTCCGTACCCGTTCAGGTGAGTTTTTGATTGACAAAATTTGCCGGAAGTAGATAGGATAGGCAGCGAAGTAAGGAATGTACGATCAGAACGGTCCCGAAATGCGTGTCGCTATCGCTGTTATCGTAAAATATGCTCGCGGAGAGGGGAATTGCAAGACGATAATATTGGGGGGAGAAGCGTCAAATTTACATGTCGGAGTGTGGAAAGAAATAATTATCTGAGAGCAGAAGAGGAGGATTAGCTTATGTCGGTTTTTTATGAGTTGCGGGATTTATCGAATATTCCCCTGCTGAATGGCGTCACAATGAAAGCGGTGTACGGAGACAAAAGCTCTGTTGCTTTTGTTGATTTACCGGCCTTTTCCCGTATCCCGCTCCATCACCATAGCAGCGAGCAAATCGGGATCGTGCTGGATGGAGAAATCGAATATACAGTGGAAGGGGAGACAAAAGTCTGTGGGAAAGGGTCGATGTTTATCGTTCCACCAAATGCGAATCATTCGCTGGTGGTTGTCTCGAGCAAAACAGCGAAACTCGTGGATATTTTTACGCCAAAACGGGAGTTAACGAAAGCCCTGACGTATGTCGAACCGGCGAAGTAGCCTGGTGGAGAATTATTGCTTCAAAGCCTTTTGAACCCGTTCCCAGGTTCGGAGCCTGGGAACGGCATTGCAGAAGAAGCTCCGGCGTCTTTTTGTCCAAATCTGTTATTGCACACTGAACTTGATCGGAATCGTTCCCCAAATCTGCCGTTGGTCCGCCCCGTCAGGCAGAGCCTCAAATTTCCATTTTTTCAAATACGCAATCGCGATCTGCTCAAGCTCCGTATTACCGCGTTTAATCGGGATTACTTCGCCGATCGTCCCGTCTGGCAGCACCCAAAATTTGAGTTTCAGTTCAACATCAATGTGTACGTTCGTGATCTGCGGTGGACGCGGACGGTGGACAACAGCCCTGCCTCTAATCGGGCCTTCAATTTCATTGGATGCTTGAAGAGCTTTGGCCGTTTCAGTGACGTCTGAGGGGGATCGCTCCTCTTCTTTCTGAACAGGAGGGTCCTGCGCTTCTTCTTTACGGTTTGAATGTTCAAATGGTTTTCCGGCAAAAATACCAAAACGATTTTTGTCGGTCTCGGTCTCGCGCACCATCCCAAATCGTCGTTTTGACGACAATGAAGAATTGGAGCCAGGGAATGAGAGCATGGCAGGCTCTGTCGTCTTCTGCATGTTGGCGGTGGGGCGTTTTCTCAATTCAGGAGGATGCTTCACAAGGCGGTCTGGTGCGGCGGGCTGACGCTCTTGTGTCTCCTGAATGGAACGAGGGAACTGAAGAATCGGCGCCGGTTCTTTCCGGTCGGGAGGCTCAGATGTATGACGCCGGATGGGAAAAATCTTCATCGGTCGTTCTTTCTCATGCGGCGATTGCATGCGTGGAGTCTCCAGCTGTTTCTGTCGCATCGTCAACTTGTCGGAACGTGGGTGGTCGGGTTCAAGCATCCGGGGAAGGACCTTCCGGGCAGAACGTTTGCGTGGAACGGGATTTGTAATATCAGGTTCTTTTGTGACGGTTTGAGACAGTAACACATAATCATTTTCTAATTCTAAACTGGCGATTTTTTCAGGAGGCGCGATGATAAGATCAGGACTTTCAGTTTCAAGGCGTTGTGGCAGCAGTTTCTCGCCGTATTCCTCGTCAGATGGCTCCGGTGTGTTGGCGCGAAATTGATTGACTTCGGGTCCCGACGCATCAGCCGACGGTTCAGAGAAGTCTTCCTGAATAAAATCGACAACAATCGCCTCAGGCGGAGCTGCGTCTTGTCCGTCCGAAAACACGTTGACAGCAGGAATCGTATAAATTAAACCCGCGTGAAACAGAAGTGAGAGGGCAAACGTGAGATAGAAGGTGCTATTTGAACTGATCAATAAAAAACCAGAGGGTTTCTTTTTATTTATTTTTGCTTTCAGCCCCAATCGGGACAAAATATTCTTCATAACAGTGTGTCACTCGTTCTTTTCTGAAAGATTTTGCCGCGCTCTTCTGCTTAGACCGACAACAGCAGTATAAAGTTGAATTACATGCCATATTATGATGAGCGAAGCATCCGTAAAGAAAAAAATGTAAAAAAACAAGAAGAGCAATGATCTCCCGGAGCGATTGACTCCACCAGTAATTATTCCTTGACTTTTACGCAGAACGTTAATAAACATAGTCGACATTCCTGTATAGAAAACGAGAGTGCGATGTGTCTGTGACGTGAATATTCCTTTGAAATGAAAGGTGCTCATTATGAATGTTGTGTTTATGGGAACGCCGGATTTTGCGGTCCCGACCTTACGACAGTTGATCAGCCGTAAGCATCATGTTCAGGCTGTTGTCACGCAGCCTGATCGGGCAAAAGGGCGCGGGCGAAAAGTTGTTCCGCCGCCAGTGAAAATGCTTGCTCAACAATATGGAATTCCCGTATTACAGCCTGAAAAGGTACGAACGCGAGAAGTGGTGCATGATCTTGAGGCATTTGCGCCGGATGTGATTGTTGTCGTGGCTTACGGCCAAATCCTCCCTGAATCGATTTTACGCATCCCTCCAAAAGGGTGTATCAATATTCACGGCTCATTACTCCCCAAATACCGGGGAGCAGCGCCGATACATTGGGCGGTTATTCGTGGAGAAACTGAAACCGGCGTGACGACCATGTTCATGGATAAAGGAATGGACACGGGCGACATATTATTGAAACGCACGCTCCCTATCGCCCCCACTGACACGACTGGAAGTCTTCATGACAGATTAAGCCTTCTCGGCGCAGAATTGTTGGTCGATACATTAGGACGACTCGAAGCCGGAACGCTTCAACGAACCCCTCAAAACCACAAGATCGCAACCTACGCACCGATGCTCACAAAAGAAGATGGCTTGATTCATTGGGATGAGTCCGCTGTTGTGATTGATCGAAAAGTCCGGGGACTTTCCCCCTGGCCTGGCGCATACACCTATTTCCAGGGGAAAATGATCAAAATACTTCAGGTCGAACGCGCAGAAGGAGTTGTGGAATGTGAGAATCCGCCGCCTGGAACCGTCGTGGCTGTTGATAACACGAGCGGAGTGCTTATTGCCACAGGAACTGACTGCATTCGGGTTATACGAGTGCAGCCTCAAAATAAAAACGCCATGGATTGTCGTGATTTTTGCCGGGGCTATCGACTTGTCATCGGCTCTCAATTCGATGCGGCGTACAGGTGATAGTCGGCTCTGCCGGTTTTTCCGGGGAACGGGGTTCACGGAAAAACCGGATTTTCATAAGGAGGACATGCAATGAATTCAATGAAGACAGTGATTTTAATGGCCGGGCTGGCCGGGCTGTTGATGCTCATAGGTGGTTATATTGCCGGAGACCAAGGCGTGATTATGGCTTTTATCGTAGCAATGGGAATGAATTTTTTTTCCTATTGGTTCAGCGATAAATTAGTCTTGAAAATGTATCGGGCACAAGAAGTGTCTCAACGCGATTCACCGGAGTTGTATGGACTTGTCCGTCAACTTGCTGAGCGGGCGGACCTTCCGATGCCAACCGTATACATCATCCCAACCGATAATCCGAATGCCTTCGCGACTGGCAGAAATCCCAGTCATGCGGCGGTCGCAGTCACAACGGGAATTATGCGGATGCTAAGCCGTGATGAACTGGCAGGAGTTATCGGGCACGAGCTTGGTCATGTAAAACATCGCGACATTCTGATCCAAACGATTGCCGCCACATTTGCCTCAGCCATTTCGTTTTTGGCGTATATGGCGCGATGGGGAGCAATTTTTGGCGGAGGTGATGACGATGATGAAGGCGGCGGTATTTTGGGGGCGTTCGCCATGGCGATTCTCGCGCCAATTGCCGCAACGGTGATTCAGTTGGCAATTTCCAGATCGCGCGAGTTTATGGCTGATAAAGCTGGGGCGAAATTCAGCGGTTCCCCTCTGGTGTTGGCCAGCGCGCTCGCGAAAATCAGCCGTGGAGTACAAGCACAGCCACTTGCGGCGACTCCGTCCCATAATGCCACAGCCCACATGTTTATTATGAAACCATTCTCAGCCGGAGGACTTGCATCATTATTCAGCACCCATCCCCCAACCGAAGAACGAATCGCCAGATTGCAGGAATTGGCGCGGGGGATGTAAGAAAAGTGATCGTCATATTTATGAATTGCGGCCGGGGAAATTCAACTCATGTTGCTTCACACTGTCAATATAGGCGAGGGGTGAAACAGCGAAAAACTGATTAACAGATGGTTATCATGGTATACAGCATGCAAGGGAGGGTGACATGACAGGAAAAAGACCCAGGATCGGAATGATTAGCATCGGGCAATCGCCACGCCCGGACATCATCTCGATTTTTGAGGAATGTTGGGACAGCCAGGCTGAGTTGATCGAAGTTGGGGCCTTAGATGGCTTACGTCATGAAGACGTCAAACGAATGACTCCGAATCAGGGAGATGATGTGCTGGTGGTCAAGATGGGAGATGGTGAACAACATATTGTCGGTCGTCGCTTTTTGCTGCCACGAATTCAGACCGCAGCCGATGCGCTTGTTGCCCAAAATATTACGGCTGCCATTCTTCTGTGTACTGGCGACTTTCGACCATTTCGCTATCCTGTTCCATTCATTATCCCACAGAGAATTGTTGATAATACCGTGGCGTCCCTGGCAAGTGCCGGTCAAATGGTTGGGGTGATGATCCCGACCGGGGAGCAGCAAAAACAAATGCGGCGAAATCTGGCCTGTAATGGGATCGTCCCGGTTTTTGCGCCAGCATCGCCGCATTCAAAAGACGATGAAATTGTGAGTGCGGCCCAGCAGTTGAATCGCTACGATCTGAACTTCATTATCATGCACTGTTTCGGATATACCCGGGAAATGCGTGATGTTGTTCGGGAAATTACAGGAAAACCGGTTCTGCTTTCGAATATGCTTGTTGCAAAGGTCACGGGAGAGTTATTGTTATAAGGTTTAGAAGATAAATTCTGACAGCGTCAGACATCCGATGATGAAGCGCCTGGGCGCGAAGACACAAACCAGCCAATGACTGAAGTTGTAACTTATTTACCATACCTTAGTGTCTTCGCGCCCTGGCGGCCTCATAAAAAAACATGAGTGATCGATCACCTCTCTTTTTTCATGCCACGGAACTTCTTGTCCACTCGATGGAATTGTTCCGGCAGGCGCACGAACGGAAGTACCCTTTTATCGTTCTTCATCTGGCGAATGCCGTTGAATTGCTGCTTCAGGATCGTTTAATTGATGCCGGACAGAGTATCTATGAAACGAATAAGCCGGTTCCTCTGCCTGTGCTGAAAATTTTAGACCTTTTAAAAAAAGAACGCATAAAAATTCCGGAACGTCCATTCCTCGAATTCCTCCTGGAGGACAGTAATACCATCCAGCATCGATTTGAACGACCGGAATTAAAAACCGTTTATCGGTATATCGACGGAGTAACTGGCTTCATCAAGCGATTTTTGCACGACGAATACGGTCTGGAACTGGCTGATGTTCTGAGTGAGTTCGGTCAGACGCCTGACGATATTCAACTGTTTGGCGTTTTAGAAGGGCAGGGAAACGTGATGGCCTTTCTTGATACGCTCTTTGAGCTCTCTCCTGAATCCGCAATATTGCAGGCCTTTAATTTCGTGGAAGCCAAATTTGTCGAATTATCGTTTTTACAGTCGGCCTACTTTGACCCACGGGTGAAAAAATCGTTCATGCGGGCGTCTCAACGGAGCGAAGAATTCACACAATTGCTCGAAAAGCTTGTCCAGGAAAAGTATCTCACTCAAAAGCTTGCCATGCGGATCGATGTGTTGCGTTCCGCCAGAAATGCTGCGGTTTTTCAGTATGTTGATTCCCCAAATTCGCCTGATTGGGATGAAGCTCTCAATATTGCTAAAAAATTAATCGTCGGGTTGGATAAAGCACTCGAAAGCCAATATGCAGCCGAATCAGAGGCAGAGACATTGCCAATTGTCGAGCATCAGGAACTCGATTAAAGAGGCGTTCCGAGCACCTCATGGTACATTTATCAGAAGAGTATCGAACCTTATTTGAAGGTGGGATTGTCATCGCCGATGAGTGTCTTGGGCGGGCGGTCCGCAGTATTGATTTACGTTTTGGGCAGGGCTACGCCAAATCTCATCCGGAAATTGTCGCCACGTATATGACCATTGCCGCCCAGGAATATCAGACTTCTTCCAGCCAAAAACGCCAACGCGAACTTGTTGACAATGCGATCAGCCGACTGACAGTGTTAGTCGAAACGATCACCCAGCATCTCGTAAAAACCTAGCGCAGGGCAGGCCCCCCACCTTAACGAGTACAACCTGAAACCTGGACAGGTTCTGGCGTTAAAACCCGTAGCCCCTGCCAACCCAATAATGCCAGTCTTCAATGGCCTCCTGGGTATCTTCACCAACAGAAATGCCTCGTAATTGAGCCAATGGAACCGCGATCTCCCTGTCATTCCATTCGACGTTGACGAACATCTCGCGCAGACACTCGACTTCCGGAGCCATGCCAATCACCCTCACAACATCCTCTTCTTCCAACGGTGATGTGTGCTGCGTCGCAATACACGCCGCGTCAAATGGAAATTCGATCATGTCAGCAAGATAATAATACCATCCCATTGCCCGTTCTTCCTCATCGTAGGCATCGACAATGATTTCCATGTCAATCCGTTCTTCCCGATGATCATCTCGTTTTAACCGTTTATTCATACTCCTTATGTATTTGTCAGGCTTACCTGCCACTGTGTTGACACCTGATCTGAAGAGCTGAAATACTCTCTCTATCAGGCTCAACGGATTATCACCTTCGTTCTCATGCCCATAATAGTCTGCTATGGACTGTTCTCTCACAATCGTCCGGTTACTCCGATTTGTACGACCTGCCAATCAGCTTCCGTCTGATAGGTTGTTCGCTGCTCCGTCCCAGAGTCCGGAAACCATGTCTCAACCAGACCATTCTGCTTTGAAAACGCATATTGGAGCCAGATACCAACATGACGATGAAGATAGTACATAATTCCCCCCCGAACAGTCCAACGATCCCACTCCTCGTCAACGGCCTGGGCGGTTCCATAGCGGGTTTCCTGGCGAAAGCCCACAAAATCCCCTCCCAACTGAAACGTCACATTCGGCTTCCAGTAGAAATCGAGATTCCCCCCAACATGATGCTGACGCACGTCACCATCAAAAGATACACGGCTCACGGGATTTTGATAGACCGGAGGCACATCCTCATGCCAGGACACCATTGTTGACGTGGTAGTTGAATGCGTATATTGATAGGCTCCCTGAATTCCGATCTGATTGTGCCGGATATATCTGCCAGAAAGCATAATCTCTTTGCCTTCCGAATCTCCATCCAGCGTCGTCTCATGATTGGAAGACGGATTGGGTTCATCCCCGCGACTCGTCACATTCGCATATTCCCCGCCGGTAAGAGTATAGCGGGCTGCGGCTTGAACGTAGCTCAAAAAATAGTGGGACACTCCAAAACTGTAGGAACGTTGAATCTCATCACGCTCTCTGCGTGCTTCCATCAACAGCGAATTTGACGAGAGAGTCTCTCCCTCAATTTTTGCTGAATGCCCCGAGAAAAGAAGTGCCGTATCTTTCGATACATACAGTTGAAGATCAGCGCTGGCGCTTCGGGACCGCTGCTGTTCAAGCGTAACAGACTGAAAGTGTTTCTCAGGATTCTTATGAATGTATGTTCTTTCATGTTCCGGACTGACAGCAAGCTGGAAGCGCAATGCTGTGGGATGAGCATAGAAGCGACGCAACACAATGGGTATGCTCTCATCTTCAGGGACAGGAGTAAAAAAAAAGGAACAGGAACTATGAACACGCTGGGAATCAGCCTGAAAACGTCCTGTTATCTGCGGGAAATCCGCTCCATTAATTACATAGCGATGATACTGTTCATCATGCGACATCCAGGAAAGATCGGCGGTAATTTCATAAGAAATGCTCGTCTCTTCAGCGCACACACACGACGCACTGATGATAACGCTCACTACTATGTAGAGAAAAACTTGGTCGAACCTTTTGAAATACACCACGAATTCCTATACGCCGTCACACGATTCATACGCCAACGTCAATCTGTTGAGAGTGAATCAACAGCACGTAGACAATTCTGTCAAGAGTTTTTGATCGGAGAATTCGAATTCTGTAAAAAATCTGTGATTATGAGTGCTGATGTTTTCGTGCTTTCTCTTCGATCTCATCCCAATATTTCTGGTTTTCTTTTCGTAACACGTCCTCCCAATAGCTTTCATTGTGCCATTCTGAGCCGAAATGGGCGGCAAAAAAATCTCCAAGTCGTTGAAAAAGCAATTTCCACGGCGGCTCCCCCTGTTTGAGCGTGTCCAGCAAGTCGTGTAAGAACTCATCCAGATGGATCAGTTCCTCCTTCGGAAGATACGAGACCGCCCCTTTATGGAAGGAGAGCTTGAGCGTCTCGGGATTGAGAGCATGAGCCGTGAGCATCACCGTCGGAATCCCTTTTTCGACCGCTTCTTCGAGCAACGTCAGACCATCGACCCCCATAATATCCAGAATCACCAGATCGTACGCTGTTTCACGGATTTTGCGGGAAGCGGTATCGTAATCAGTTGCCCGGTCTACCCGCGATTCGTCCAGAATGTCCTCAATCGTTTCAAGCGTATCCACCTCATCATCAACCGCCAGAATGTGCAAATCCTTTAAATTCGAGAGTGATGTTGTCATGCCGCAACCTCCTTGTGGTGTGGTTTCCCCTGAGATCACCTCAGAAAACGAGTCGCCTGCCCCTTTCCTTACTTCTATAATGCCTCATGAGCAGACAGATGTCAAGGGATAAGACAGGAAATTAACCTGAACTTCCACCCCAGAGACGCTGAGAGA
>Ga0256845_1003033_pt1 | contig 11655 bp, 16 predicted proteins | sample RiftiametaG_FD_189101 | JGI IMG/M metagenome (GOLD analysis project Ga0256845, IMG submission 189101) | Tube worm associated microbial communities from hydrothermal vent at the East Pacific Rise, Pacific Ocean - Riftia | ecosystem: Host-associated > Annelida > Integument > Unclassified ... | reverse complement strand
TTCATTGAGTTAAATTATTGATTATCAGTATAATATACAAATAAAAAATAACTTAACTGACTATTAATCAATTAATTATTGTGAAAAACAACTTGAAAAAGTGTGAGTTTGCCCTGAGTATGTTTCGGATTTTGATGCTCAAACAACTGCAATTGATGATTGTTTGTTGAAACTAATCCAGTAACAATAACACCTGCGCGTTTGTATTTAATTCCTTTTTTAAAAATTGAAGCAACAGCATTTACAGCATATTTACTAATTATTAATGACGAATCCGAAGGGTAAGGAAGTGCAACACATATATTTTTTCGATACTGTTCCGTATCTTTTTTATGTCGATCGCTACTTAAAATAACAATAATCATATTGCAAGACGACTTTTGTTTCCTCAGTTTTTCAGCACAATTTGTTGCAAATGTTGATACACGTTCTTTTATATTATCTAAATCAGAAAAAGTAGTTTCAAAACTTCGAGTCGTGGCGATTGACTTTTTGCGTTGTTCATGATTTTCGAGTTGTAAGGTAGGTTTTCCTTCCAAGTCTTTTTTTAGATTTAGTTCCGTTTTTGAAAAATTTCCGAGAACCCAATTATCTGAAAGTTGTGAAAAATCATATCCTGTTTTCACTCCTTGAGTAATTAACCGTTTTGATAAACGATGACCAATTCCCCAAACGGAAGCAATTTTTGTCCATTTCAATGCTTTTATTCGTTCTTTATCCGAAGAAATTATAAAAACATTATTAGTTTCTTTTGGAAATTTACGCGCAATTTTATTGGCGATTTTGGCCAATGCTTTTGTTGGTGCAATACCAACACTTGTTGGAATACCTGTCCATTTAAGAATGCGTTTTTGAATTTTCTCACCATAGGCTTGTAAATCATAATTTTCAAATCCTTTAAATTCCAAAAAAGCTTCATCAATGCTGTAAATTTCAATATTTGGAGTAAACTGTTCGAGAATTGACATAACCCGACTGCTCATATCGCCGTATAAAGGATAATTTGAAGAAAACACGTGTACATTATGTTCCTTAAAAAAGCGTTTGTATTTAAAAGCAGGAGCGCCCATTGGCAAACCAACAGCCTTCGCTTCGTCACTTCGCGCGATAACACAGCCGTCATTATTTGATAAAATAGCAATGGGTTTGTGGCGTAATTGCGGTTTAAAAACCCGCTCGCAAGACGCATAAAAGTTGTTACAATCTACAAGGGCATACATACTTGTAAAGGTACATGAAAACGTCTAAATTCCCGAGAACCTAAATATTTTGAGTATACTATTGAACGTATTCTAATATATCCGAAGGTTGACAATCTAATGCTTTGCAAATAGCCTCAAGGGTAGAAAACCGAATCGCTTTTGCTTTTCCCGATTTTAAAACAGAAAGGTTTGCAGTGGTAATACCAATCAATTCTGCTAAGTCTTTGCTTTTCATTTTTCGCTTGGCAAGCATTACATCCAAATTTACGATTATTGCCATGCTTATATTGTTAAGTCGTTTTCTTGTTTTAGAGTATTTCCATTATCGATAATATCATCAATAATATATAAACTAAAACCTATTAATAATATTAAGAAATCTTGCCCTAAATAAATATTACCAAGAGGGTAATATTCAATTAAATGAATAATAGTATTTAAAACTCCAGAAATAAGGAAAAAGAATCCAGCCTTTTTAAGGCTATTCGAACTCCTTTTATTAAAAAAACCATTTCGAATTATAATTGTTAATCCTCGTTGTATATAGATTAATCCAATAATCAGAATGATTCGTAAAAAGAGATATATATAAACCATGTAACTTCCGAAATAGGTGTCAGTATTGAAAGCGTTTTTGTACTTAGCAGAAAATTCACTTATATAAATATTTGATACAAAACCAGCGGTATGCAACAGTATTAATAATACCACAAACCCATTTAAAAATTTAATTTTTTTCATCTTTTTTAATTATTTTTCATAAACCAAAGTATATGTCCGCAGTTGTCGCAGATATAATTTTGAGCAGATTTATTTAGCCAATCTAGATTAAAGAATGACATTTTTGGAGTGTTCATCAACGTTTCTTTTTCCCAAAAAGTGTCATTTTTACAAACGGTACAGCTTAGTTTATTTCCTTTAATGATTCTTTGTTTTGATGTAGGTTTTTTTGCCATCTGTTTTTTGATTTAGTAATTATATTGTTAAGTCGTTTTCGTGTTTCAATTCCCTTGCAGATAGTAATGCTTTACTTTGTATTAAGAAGAATAAACCAATACTTGTCATAAATAAACAAATCATAAAATCGGTATCATAAATCAATTCAAATTTATTGTTAGAAAGGTTATTTATAAATTCAATTACAACAACAACAAAAGTTGTAAATCCAGAACATATAAACATATAGCCGCTCTTTTTCAAACTATTAATAATTGGAATTGTAAAATAATTATCAAACAACAAATGTTTTGCTATTTTACGCAAATGATATAATGCTATGACAAAAAACACATAAGAAATAAAACTTAAAATGATAATTGTCCAATGTATAGCCTCCCAAGTTTCTACAGGGGCATTATTTTGATTAATTTTTAATATCCCAAAAGGAAGAATATATGCCACTCCTATAACCCCTACAAGTTGAGAAACAAAAAGACCATCAATGAGTATTTTAAATAAAGTATTTGTTTTCATAATTATATTGTTAAGTCGTTTTCATCTTGAGCTGCTTTACCGCGTTTAAATATTTCGGCAAGTAAATAAAATGCCAATCCACATGGTATTAAAAATGAAAATTCTGCTTTAAATTCTGTAAGTAAACTGAAAGATGATTCGCTTATGGATGCTAGTATAAACCGTAATACCAAAACGTTAATAGTATACGTAATAAAGATGTTTCCAATTTTTTTGAAATAAGAAATATTTTTGTCGCTAAAATAATTTCCTTTTTCTATTTCTTTTAAAATAGAAAGAAAGTATGAGAATCCATAAATTAGATAAGCTTTAAAAAAGAATATCGCCGCATTTAAAGCGTAATAACTCCATTCAATCGCGTTTTTAGATGTAAACCAAGATTCGTTTTTATCGGCTGTTTTTGCCCAACTTTCAAAACTCTGATAACGCTCCATATCAAATTCTCTCATATCGTTTAGTAAAATAGAAGCGGCAGAAACAAGTACAACATAAGTAATAATGGTTAATATATATGTATTGTCTTTCATGTGTCTAAGTTTAAATTGTTAAATCGTTTTCAAGTTGTAGTTTTTTTGCATTTTCAAAGGATTTGCTAAACATCATAAAAAACAAGCCTATGATAATTAAAAACACAGAAGTAAGGTCAAAGGCAGAGAAGATGATTCCAAGATAAATTATTAATGAGTTTCCTAAATCAGGTATTATTTGTTGCATAATATTACTCATAATTAGTGCAGAAATAATTTTAATTAGTATGGTTGAAGTCCCTCCAGTTTTAATCATCAATCCGATAAAAGCAAACCATGAAATGAACTTTATAGTTTTTAATATTCTCTCTGTTTTCATCTGTTTTTAGTTATCATAAGTAATTCGTCATTAAAATATCGATTGATATTTACTTTATTTTTAAAGCCCAGCTAATTATTTCATTTAAGGCAGTTTTATCCATTTGGTATATTGATTTAATGTTTTTAGTTGTTAAATAATGAGTTAAATTATTCATTAATTTAATTTTTATATTAGGGTTATTAAATGATTTGAGTAATTTAATCTGGCTTTTTGAATCTACATACTTATCAATTGAACCATTAATAAATAAAACAGGAATATTAATATTCTTATACGTTAATTCGTGATTTTGTTTAACAAAATCGGAATAACTAGGGTCATGAAGGAACTTTTTTAGCTCGTCATTCAGCCCATTTTCTTTTGCTATTTTATCTACCTTAGAATATATTGTGTCTAAATCTTCATTGTTAATTATTATGTGGTTAATTAAATCTAATAATTCTATGGACTGTTCTAAAGATTTACCATGTATATAGTATTTTAAACTACTCTTCTGCTTGGCTTGATACTTCATAAACTCCCCGCCCTTTTCAATAACTGTCGACATTTGAATAAGAAAGTCTATATTTTTCTTTTTTTCATATAATGCAATTGTAGCAATTCCACCCATGCTATGACCTAACATTCCAATTTTAAGTGAACCAATAAGTTTGTCATTTCTTAATTTCGAAACTAGAAAAGTTAAATCTGAAATTAATGGAGATGGAGAAAGATAAAACCTGCCTTCAGATTTTCCAAACCCAGGCTCGTCAAATCTATAAACTGCAATTCCATTTTTCAAAAACTCTTCAGCTAGTATAAAATGGGAACGCCTTGTGTCAAAACCACTTCCAGGCACAATTATTACAACTTTATGAAAATCAGATTTAGGGGTTATTAAAGTTCCAGAAATTGTTATGTTTTTATCTGTATTTTTAAAGTTAATTTCTCGGTAAATATATTTTTCTTTATTATTTATTTCCTTTTCGTGAGGGAAAAGATTTTGTGTGTTTCCAGTTAAATAGAAAGTTAAAAAAAGAAGAAATAAGTTTTGTTTCATGATTTTGGTTAACATAATTAAATTGTTAAATCGTTTTCAAGTTGTAACTCTTTTGCATTTTCAAAGGATTTACTAAACATCATAAAAAACAAGCCTATAATAATTAAAAATACAGAAGTAAGTTCAAAGGCAGAGATGATGATTCCAAGATAAATTATTAATGAGTTTCCTAAATCAGGTATTATTTGTTGCATAACACTACTCATAATCAGTGCCGAGATGATTTTAATTAGGATGGTAGAAACACCAATAAAAGTGAATAGTTTACCTGATTTATTTAAATTTTTGTACAATACAACACTATAAAAATCACTCTTTGAAAGAGGGTTGATACATTTTCTTAGATAAAAAATAGCAAGAATAAATAGGAGGTAATTAATTGCTATTAGACTTGGACCAATAAACATTTTTATACTAAATAAATTGCTAAAAAGCATTCTATATCCTTGTAAATAGAAAGGTAAGAAATCAGCAAAAAACAATAAAGTGATTAAAAAAAGAATTGCAACTCCTAAAGTAATAAGCATTAATATATAAAGGGTATTGATAAGTGTTTTTAAAATTTGAATTGTTTTCATCGTTTACTATTTAAATTGTTTTCGTTTTGAACTGCTCTGCTGCGTTTAAATTTAATAGTGCAAATATATAAAAATTATCGAATAACGATAATAAATAGTTGAAAAAAGATAAGTATAATGAAAATAATTTTTTTTTTAGAGGAATAAATTCCCTTAAACTTAAAAAATTGTAGTTTTAGCATACCTAATTAAAAGGTTTGTTTAAAATTTAAAAAGTATGATTAAAAATAAGAATTTTTATTGCGTTATAATATTTGCACTATTTATTAGTAATGTTTTAACGGCACAAACAAAGAATTTATTTAATGGGAAAAATTTAGAAGGATGGCATGTTGATGTTCCAGAAATGGATAAAGATTCAAGTACAATAAATCCATTTATTGTACGTAATTCAAAGTTGGTAAGTTTAGGAACTCCTAGAGGGCATTTAATTACAGATGCTGTTTATAAAAATTACAGATTAGAAATTCAGTATCGTTTTGCTAATAAACCAGGAAACTGTGGCGTATTAGTTCATGCTTCAACACCTCGTGCTTTGTATGGAATGTTTCCTAAATCACTAGAAGTTCAAATGGAACATTTAAATGCAGGAGACTTTTGGTGTATTGTCGAAGATGTTACAGTTCCAGATATGGAAAAACGAAGAGGGTTAAAAGAAGAATGGGGAATTACGGAAGGAAAGAAGCGAAGAGTTGTAAATCTTACTGATGGTACGGAAAAGCCTTTGGGAGAATGGAACACCATGATTATTGAATGTTTGGATAGCGAAATTAAGGTTTGGTTCAACGGTGTTTTGGTAAACCATGGGTTTGATTGTACTGTAAATGAAGGGAAAATTGCGGTTCAGGCAGAAGGATCGGAAGTTGAGTTTAGAAAAATAGCATTAACACCTATTGATAAAATATCAAAGGAGTTTTAATCGCAGGGGGATAGCCCAATTAGGTTTAATTACTGGCGTCGAAATAAAAAAGGAAATTTCTATTTAACACCTTGTATGCTTGCGTCGAGGTAGTTTATTAATTTTTAAGGTGTAAAGAATTTAAATATTATTCTATTAAAAGAGGAATTCTATATTTATATTTGTTTGATGAATGAATTTCCAAAAAAACTTGTAAAGAGGTTAGATGGTAGAGTTAATACAAATTCTTTACGGAAGCTTTTCGTAAAGAATAATTTGGTCGATTTTTCTTCGAATGACTATTTGGGGTTTTCTAAATCAGAAATTATTTTTCAAAAAGCACATCGATTCTTGATTGATAATTCCTTGCAGCAAAACGGAGCCACAGGTTCTCGATTGTTATCGGGAAATCACGATTTACACGAAAAAGTAGAAGCAGAACTTGCAGTTTTTTATAAGGCAACTTCTGCATTGGTATTTAATTCTGGCTACGATGCCAATATTGGTTTTTTCTCATCTGTTCCACAGCGAGGCGACATTATTTTGTATGACGAATTAATTCATGCATCTATTCGCGACGGAATTCGGCTTTCAAATGCCAAAGCATTTAGTTTTAAACATAATGATTTAGAAGATTTAGAGAGCAAGATTCTTCGGCAGGCTCAGAATGACAGTCTGAGTCACGATGAGCAGAGGTCGCCGAGCGGAGTCGAAGCGAGTCGAAAGGAAATATACATCGTCACCGAATCCGTTTTTTCTATGGATGGCGATTCTCCAGATTTAATTGCAATGGCACAACTTTGTAAAGAAAACAGTGTGCATTTTATAGTTGATGAAGCACATGCTGTAGGCATTTTTGGAGAAAATGGTTGTGGATTAATTCAGCAATTAAAATTAGAAGAAGAGGTGTTTGCTCGAATAATTACTTTTGGAAAAGGATTGGGTTGTCATGGTGCTGCAATTTTGGGAAGTGTACAGTTAAAAGAATACTTAATCAATTTTGCACGTAGTTTTATTTATACAACAGCTTTGCCTCCACATTCTTTAGCAACAATTTTAGTTGCACATTTGGAGTTGAAAAGAACAAATGAAATTCAGAAACTAGAAAAAAACATTCAGTTTTTTAAATCGGAGATTAATAGACTAAACCTTCAACAGCATTTTATTGAAAGCAATACGGCGATTCATTGTTGTATGATTTCTGGAAATGAAAAAGTAAAAACGATCGCGCAAAGATTTCAAGAAAAAGGATTTGATGTTAAACCGATTTTATCACCAACAGTCCCAAAAGAGCAAGAGCGATTACGTATTTGTTTACATAGTTATAATACGAAAGAAGAAATAAAAGAAGTGTTGAAACTACTCACTACCTTTGTGAACTAAATATAAATTGTACTATGAATAATTCATACACAACATTGGCAGTTTTTGATTATTCTACTGAAGCCAATTTAGTTAAATCAAAACTAGATTCGGAAGGTATAAAAACCATGTTAATGGATGAAAAAACCATTGACACGGACCCTCTTGTTAGTCAAGCAATAGGCGGTGTTAAGTTGCAAGTTCATAATAACGATCTTGATAAGGCATTGATTATATATAATGAAATTAGAGCATATAGAAAAGATGAGAATGAAGATGAGATTCATTGTGTAAAGTGCAATTCAACAAGAATTTTGGCAGCTCCAGCACAACGAAAAAATATTTTCTACATGTTGTTTCCTTTTTTTGAGAAGACAAAGTTCATTTGTAATGATTGTAAAACGGTATTTTAAATGACAAAATATTTTATCACAGGAATTTCAACCGACGTTGGTAAAACGATAATTTCTGCCATTTTGGTAGAAGCCTTACGAGCTGATTATTGGAAACCCATTCAGGCAGGGGAATTAGACTATTGCGATACAGAAAAAGTGAAATCATTGGTTTCAAATTTAAAGTCTAAGTTTCATTCGAATTCATATGCCTTAAACATGGCTATGAGTCCGCATGCAGCCGCTGATATAGATGAACTTCAAATAGAATTAGATAAAATAATCGAACCCAAAACAGATAATGATTTAATTATTGAGGGAGCCGGAGGGCTTTTGGTTCCAATAAATAATACGCAAACTGTTTTAGATATTATCAAACCAGATTATAAGATAATTGTAGTTTCAAGGCATTATTTGGGAAGTATCAATCATACACTTTTGACGATAAAATTATTACAAGAAAAAGGGTTTGATGTGGCAGTTATTTTTAGTGGGAATGAGCATAAAACAACGGAGGACATCATTAAAAAAATGACCAACGTTCGAGTGATTGGGCGAATAAATGAAGAGGATAAATTTGATAAGGAAGTGATTAAAAAATACGCTGATTTGTTTATAAATAAGTTGATATGAACCTACAAGAAAGAGACAAAAAACACCTGTGGCACCCGTTAACACAGCATAAATTACACCCCAACCACTTACCAATTGTAAAAGCAAAAGGATGTGTACTAACTGATGAACACGGAAAAGAATATATAGACGGAATTGCATCGTGGTACACCTGTATGTATGGGCATTGTAATGAATATATAACCTCAAAGGTTAAAAGTCAGTTAGATCAATTAGATCAAGTTGTTTTTAGCGGATTTACACACAAACCAGCTATAGAATTGTCGGAAGCATTGATGCAGATTCTGCCTAAAAATCAACAAAAAATATTTTTTTCTGATAATGGTTCTACCTCTGTAGATGTGGCTATTAAAATGGCATTGCAATATCATTTTAATAAAGGAGAGAAAAAAGGGAAAATAGTTGCGTTAGAAGGTGGTTTTCATGGTGATACATTTGGTGCAATGTCAGTTTCCGGACTGTCGGTTTATAATGGCCCTTTTGAAGAATTTTTTATTGATGTATCTCGAATTCCAGTTCCGAATCAAGAAAATTTTGAAGCCGTAAAGAGGCAATTTAAAGAACTATTAAAAACAGAAAATGTATCGGCATTTGTGTTTGAGCCACTAGTTCAAGGTGCTTCAGCAATGTTTATGTATGACGCTAGTTTTTTGGATGAAATCATTGCAATTGCCCATCAAAATAATGTAATAACAATTGCCGATGAAGTAATGACAGGCTTTGGGAAAGCAGGCAAAAATTTCGCTTCTGATTATTTAGAAAACAAACCTGATATTATGTGTTTGTCAAAGTCGTTAACAGGTGGAATTGCGCCGATGGCATTGACAACGTGTACACAAAAAATTTATGATGCTTTTTATGATAATGAAAGAAGTAAAGGTTTTTTTCATGGTCACACCTACTCTGCGAATCCGCTAACTTGTACAGCGGCTTTAGCAAGTATTGAGCTGCTTCAAACGGATGAAATGCAACAAAATATAAAGCGTATTATTAGTTCTCATAAAATATTTGATAATCGAATAAAAAATCATCCGAAGGTTAAATCAACAAGGCAATTGGGGATTATATTTGCGTTGGATTTAAATATTGAAATGGAGCGTTATGGTAATTTACGTGATAAGCTATTCAATCATTTTATGGAAAACGGCGTATTTTTACGTCCTTTAGGTAATACTATTTACATTTTAGCGCCATTTATTATTACCAATATTCAATTAGAAAAAGTATATAAAACGATTGAAGAAGCTTTAGAAATAGTGTAGTTTTGTACTTGTAAAATCACAAAAGTGCAAGATCCAATTTCAATAACTTCCATAGCCTCCATTTCTCCGTTAGGAAGAAATAAGGATGAAATTTGGAGTAATTATTTAAGTCCTAAACATCATTTTTCAGTTCGAAAATTTAATGATGAATCGGTTTTTGTTTCACCATTAAAAAATGAAGATGCTTTAGAGATTGAAAAACTCAAAAAATCGAATAAACATTATAAAAATTTAGACAATTCGGTTTTAATGGCGATTTATGTTGCTAAAAATGCGATTAAAGAGGCAAATTGGCAATCAGGAGATTTTGGAATAAATATAGGCTCCTCTAGAGGAGCAACATCGTTATTTGAAAAACATCATCAAGAATTTTTAAAAAACAACAAAACAAATACCCTTACTTCTCCAACAACAACACTGGGAAATATTTCATCTTGGGTTGCACATGATTTACAATCTCAAGGGCCAACAATTAGTCATTCCATAACCTGTTCAACAGCATTACATGCCGTTTTGAATGGCATCGCTTGGATAAATTCTGGAATGAGCGATCAGTTTTTAGTTGGAGGTAGTGAAGCACCATTAACTAATTTTACCATTGCTCAAATGAAGGCTTTAAAAATTTATGCTGATTGTCATTCTGAACGAAGTGAAGAATCTCGTTACCCCTGTAAAACATTAAATTTTTCTAAAAAGAAGAATACGATGGTTTTGGGAGAAGGAGCGGCAGTTTTATGTTTAGAAAAAGGAATTGTCGAAAATGCATTAGCAACAATTGAAGGGGTTGGATATGCAACAGAAATTTTGGAGCACAATATATCTATTTCTGATGAAGCAGATTGTTTTCAAAAATCGATGAAAATGGCCTTGAAGAATACGGAAATTTCTGAAGTAGATATTATTGTAATGCATGCTCCTGGAACTTTGAAGGGAGACAGTTCAGAATATAAAGCTATTCAAAAAGTCTTTGGAAACGAAATTCCTGCAATTACATCTAATAAATGGAAAATAGGACACACCTTTGGTGCGTCTGGAGCATTGAGTTTAGAATTAGCAATTTTAATGTTACAGCATCAACAATTTATAGGAATTCCTTTTTTAAAGAAACAAAAACAACCAAAAAAAATAAATAAAATATTGGTAAACGCTGTTGGCTTTGGAGGAAATGCCGTTAGCATATTGTTGGGGAATCAGAACTAATTTTTCTTGATTTTGACCGTTTAAATGTGTATATTTGAGTTTGCTAACTTTTAAGAACTACTTTTATATGTCAGAATGGTTTACTACGCTTACCTCTTTTGAAAAAATTTATTGGTTTATTACAGGTGTTTCAACACTTGTTTTTTTATTCGTACTCGTCACAACTTTTATGGGTGCCGATGGTGATGATATTGGCGATGTGGATGCAGAAATAGATGCAGATACTGGAGCAGGATTCCAATTTTTTACTTTTAAAAATATGGTGGCGTTTTTCACCATTTTTGGTTGGAGTGGGATTGCAAGTTTAGATGCAGGAAACTCAAAAACGCTAACCGTTATTATTTCTGTTATTTGTGGCTTGATAATGATGTCTATAATGGCAGCGATGTTTTACTACATCAGTAAATTGACATCAAGCGGAACTTTAAAAATTAAAAATGCACTAAACGCCATTGGCGAAGTTTATATAACAGTAGGTGCCAAAAGATCTCGAATAGGAAAAGTGCAAATTAAAGTACAAGGAACGCTTAGGGAATTAGATGCTTTAACGGATAATGAGGTAGATTTAATTCAAGGAAATGTGATTAAAGTGGTAGAAATTACTTCAAACGGGATATTAATAATTGAACTTCAAAATTAAACTATGATAAAATTAATGTTATTGCAAATCGATGCCTTTGCTGGTGTTGTTGGCATAGGAATCGCTATACTTTTTATATTTATTCTTCTTTTAACTTTAATTAAAAGATATAAAAGGTGTCCGTCAG
>Ga0256845_1003032_pt1 | contig 11658 bp, 12 predicted proteins | sample RiftiametaG_FD_189101 | JGI IMG/M metagenome (GOLD analysis project Ga0256845, IMG submission 189101) | Tube worm associated microbial communities from hydrothermal vent at the East Pacific Rise, Pacific Ocean - Riftia | ecosystem: Host-associated > Annelida > Integument > Unclassified ... | reverse complement strand
TCCGATGGGTTCTCCACCTTCTGCCATCAGCAGATCCCAGATAAAAACCGCATGTTCATTTTCAACAAAGAGTTCAAAACCCAGCGGTTCCCCGGTATATCCCGTTCGTGCCAGATACGTCTCAACACAATTAATATCGACAATGCTTAAAAAATTTCTGGCGGGCTCCGGCATCCGACCTTTTGAAACTATCTTTTCGATAATAGCCTTGGACAAAGGCCCCTGCAGGGAAATCATCGCCATTTCAAAGGTTCGATCCACCATTTTAATATCTTCAAATAAATGGAGATGTTTTTCAAAATGGGCGACGTCTTTAATTCTGTTTGAGGCATTGACTACGAGCAGATATTCATCTTCTTTAAAGCGATAAAGGTAGGCGTCATCAACGGCACCGCCATTTTCATTTTGAATCAGGGTATATTGACTCTCACCAATATCAAGAGCCATAGCATTATTTGTCAGAACATGCTGCAAAAACGGTACAGCATCCTTGCCTGTAAAAAAGAGCCTTCCCATATGTGAAACATCAAAGATACCGGCTCTTTTGCGGGTAGCCATATGTTCATTTATGATTCCAATCGGATACTGGATAGGCATTTCCCAGCCCCCGAATTCTACTATTTTGGCGTCCAGATCCTGATGTTTCTCAAACAATACAGTTTTTAGAAGATCGCTCATGGGAATCTCTCAATTTGATTTCGTTGTAAAATGATAACCTCGTAAAAATCAGATTTTACGTTTATCGATTACCCGCTCACCCTTACCATTAAAACGCTCTAGAGAACGCTCCTCGACAAGCTTAATCTGTACTCCAATACCAAGTTCCGAAGCCATGCGTTTTTTAATGGTATCGACCAAAGCACGCTGTTTTTTCATCTGATCAAAAAACATCGATTCCACAACCTCAACCTGAACGGTAAGTTTGTCTTCGTTATTTTCCCGCTCAACTATCAGGCGATAGTGGGGCTCGGTACCTTCAATCTCAAAAAGAACTGCCTCAATCTGCGTTGGAAAGACATTCACACCTTTGATAATAAGCATATCATCAGAGCGCCCCATCATCCGGCCCATCCGTACAAAAGTTCTGCCACAGGGACAAGGTTCAGGGAGGAACCGGGTCAAATCCCTGGTACGGTAACGAATTACAGGAAAGGCTTCCTTGGTAAGCGTTGTGATAACCAGCTCGCCAACCTCACCGGGTGCCACCGGCTCCAGAGTTTTGGGATCAAGTATTTCCACATAAAAATGATCTTCATTTACATGAAGCCCGTTACACTCATGGCATTCACCGGCTACACCTGGCCCCATAACCTCGGAGAGACCATAGTTATCCGTTGCCCGTATACCAAGCCTCTCATTTATCTCAACGCGCATGGCCTCCGACCATGGTTCCGCGCCAAACAGTCCGTAACGCAAAGACATGCCGTTGGGATTAATGCCCATATCCATCATCACATCGGCCATTTTCAAGGCATATGATGGCGTACAAACCAGTGCAGTCGTTTTAAAATCCTGCATAATCTGGATTTGCCGCTTGGTGTTTCCGGCTGAAATCGGAATCACTGAGGCACCAAGTCGTTCCGCACCATAATGTAAACCAAAACCACCAGTAAAAAGGCCGTAGCCAAAGGCAATTTGAATAACATCATCAGGGGTTACACCCGCGCCACAGAGAATTCTCGCCACAAGATCAGACCAATTAACAATATCTTTTTTGCTGTAGCCTACGACCGTTGCCATACCGGTTGTGCCAGATGATGAATGCACCCGTACCACATCACGCAAAGGGACTGCAAAAAGGCCATAGGGATAATTGTCACGAAGATCCTGTTTCAGGGTAAATGGAAAACGCCTGATATCATCAAGTGAGTTCACTTTATTGGGATCAAGTTTTAGTTTTTGAAACCTGTTCCGATAGAAGGGAACATTCGTTCCCACCCTTTTAAGGGTATGCTGCAATCGCTGAAGTTGCAGTTTTTTTAAGTCTGAGCCAGGAAGACATTCCAGTTCTTTTTGCCAGTACATAAGATCCTACGAAAATTTTGTTTTTATCTTCAAGATAGCCTTTACAATGAACAGATAGTATCCCTACTTAGAATGACAAAGTTGTCCTTCTGCAATGTCTCTATCGCTTCCTCCATCTTATCAAAGCGGAAAATCAGCACAGCATTTTCCCCGGTTTTATTGACAAAGGCATACATATACTCGACATTGATCCCGGCCTGGTGGATACATTGCAGCACAGATGCAAGACCACCCGTTTTATCCGCTACTTCAACGGCAATAACATTAGTGATACCAACGGTGAAACCATTTTCTTTCAAAACAGTTTTTGCATCCTCAACCCTATCCACAATTAATCGGAGTATGCCAAAATCAGCAGTATCGGCCACAGAAAGTGCGCGAATATTAATTGAATTTTTCGCGAGAGTAGATGTAATCTCCGCCAGTCGCCCCGATTTATTTTCTAAAAATACGGCAATTTGTTCTACCAGCATAATAACCTCCCTCTCTTATAGTACGCGATTGTCAATGACCCTTTGCGCCTTTCCTTCACTGCGCTGAATGGTCTTTGGTTCAACAAGTTTCACTTTACAGGTAACGCCGAGCAGATCTTTGATTTCCCGCTGAATTTTCTTGGTCATATTTTCAAGAACCCTGATTTCATCAGAGAAGAGTCCCTCACTCACCTCAACCTGAACCTGCATGGTATCAAGATTCCCTTCCCGCTCAACAATGATCTGATAGTGCGGTTCAACTCCTTCAACACCGACAAGGACATGCTCAACCTGGGACGGGAACACATTAACCCCTCGAATAATGAGCATATCATCAGTTCGTCCCGTGACCTTCTCCATACGAACCAAAGTTCGACCGCAAGCGCAGGGTTCATAAATCAGGCTGGTTATATCTCTGGTGCGATAGCGGATAATCGGAAAAGCCTCTTTGGTCAGTGTGGTGAAAACCAGTTCACCCTGCTCACCCGGAGGCAGTACTTCACCTGTGTCTGGATCTATAATCTCAGGCAGGAAATGATCCTCAAAAATATGCATACCACGATCCGCCTGCAGGCATTCCTGGGCAACGCCAGGCCCCATAACCTCAGAAAGGCCATAAATATCCGTGGCTTTCAGGTTCAGTTTACGTTCAACCTCCTCACGCATATTTTCGCTCCATGGTTCCGCACCAAAAATGCCCACTCGAAGTGACAGAGACGCAGGATCAACCCCCATGGAATCCATAGCATCCGCAAGATTTAGAGCATAAGAAGGAGTGGATAGCAGGACAGTGGAACCAAAATCCTTCATAATAGTAATCTGCCTCTTTGAGTTACCGCCTGAGACAGGGATAACCGTGGCACCCAGATGTTCGATACCATAATGTGCGCCAAGCCCCCCGGTGAAAAGACCATAACCGTAGGCGTTATGCACCATATCGTCGCTAGTCGCTCCAGCACAACAGAGCGCCCGTGCCATTACACCAGACCAGGTTTTTATATCTTTTTTGGTGTATCCAACAACGGTTGGCTTGCCGGTAGTACCCGACGAAGCGTGTACCCGAACCACCTCATTTAATGGAACGGTAAAGAGGCCAAAAGGATAGTTGTCACGCAGATCATTTTTTGCAGTGAACGGCAGTTTTGTGAGATCTGCCAGCGTCTTAATATCATCTGGCTTAACTCCCGCCTCATCCATTTTTTTACGATAAGGCTCCACTGTGCGATACACTCTGGCGACAAGGTGCTGCAATCTTCTTAACTGAATAGATTCGAGTCCCACCCGGGGCAGTGTTTCTATTTCTTCTTCCCAATAAATAACGGACATTTTTTTCTCTCCCCCACCTTTATTCACTTATTTTTCTTCCAGCAGCAAATGCCTGTAAATTAACGTCTCTGAATCGCTCAGGTACTCTTGTACGGATAATTTCTTCATACAGAGAAACATCAACGGGCAAAAATGGCGATAACGCGCCCACCATTACCACATTCGCGGTTTTAATTTCACCTACTTCCCGGGCAATATCAAAGGCATCGATCGGCACAACTGTAATGCCCTTTTCCGTGAGATGATCCAGCACATTTTCAGGATACTGAGCCTGACCGTTGGCAACCGACGGCGGCAAAATTTTCTGCGTATTCACAATGACTTTACTGCCGGGATGTAAATAGGGCAGATATCGAACCGCTTCCATCATCTCAAATGCCATCTGAATATCAGCACGCCCCGGTTCAATCAGCGGTGAATAGACTCTTTTGCCAAAACGCAGTTGCGCCGTGACTGAACCGCCACGCTGGGCCATTCCATGTACTTCGCTCTTTTTAGCATCATAGCCTGCTGCCAGCAGGCTATACGCCGTAATTTCACTGGCAAGAAGAATGCCCTGTCCGCCAACTCCTGAAAAGAGGATATTTCCTGACTCTTCCATTATTTTTCCTCCCCTCTGGTAATTGCATTGAATTTACACAGTGACGCGCATTGCCCACAATCATTGCAGAGAATTTCATCGATCTTTGAGATCCCCTTCTGTTTTTTCTTATAGCCCCGTCTCTCAGCCTCACCTTCCTCAAAAACCGTCCAGCTGATCGCCGGACAACCAAGCCGAATACAGGACATACAGCCAACGCAGTTCTCCTGATTTGTAAAATAGGAGACAGGTTTTCTCTCTTTCATTTCCGGCAGCAACACGCAAGGTCCTTCTGAGATAACCACTGAAGGTTCGGTCAGTTCAACCGCTTCTTTCAGTACCTTGCGAGTTTCAACTATATCATGGGGATTAACTTTATACACATGCTTTACCCCGACTGCCCGACATAAAGCCTCCAGATCAAGGGCATTTGCCGCTTCTCCTTTGATGGAATACCCACTGGCGGCATTATGCTGCTGCCCGGTCATGGCGGTAATCCGATTATCGAGAATAATAAGAGTAGAGGCTGATTCGTTGTACACCGTATTGATCAGCCCGGTGATACCGGAATGAATAAAGGTCGAGTCACCAATGACAGACACAACTTTATTGTGCCCTTCCGGCCCAATCGCTTTTGCAATACCATGGGCAATCGAAACAGAGGCACCCATGCAGACACAGGAATCCATGGCAGAAAGTGGTGGAAGAAAACCAAGTGTATAACAGCCAATATCGCCTGAGACAAAAACCTTCATCCGCGAGAGATTGAAAAAGATCCCACGATGTGGACAACCCGCACACATATTCGGTGGCCGATTGATCATCTCCACCGGCGGGAACAGCTCTGGGACTGAACCCGGATCAATTGCTTTTCGAACAATAGCTGTATTCAATTCGCCCTGATTGGGGATCATATCCTTACCGTGACAATCAATACCCATGGCTTTTATATGCGTCTCAAGAAAAGGATCCAGCTCTTCCACCACATACAATTCATCAACCATCTGGGCAAACGCGTGGATTTTCTTTTCTGGCAGTGGCCAGCACATACCCAATTTTAAAATTGCAGCATCAGGAAAAGCCTCTTTCACATACAGATAAGAGACACCGGCTGCGATAAACCCTTTACGAGTATCTCCGTCTTCAATTCTGTTGTAATCAGACTCTTCAGCAAGAATTTTACATTTTGCCATTCGCTCTTCAACGACTTCCCGTCGCGCCCGGGCAATAGCCGGCAGCATAACAAGTTTGCTTGGATTTTTAATAATTTCACAAGCACCAGTGTCCACGCGTTGTTCACTCTTTGCCACCACACCTTTTACATGGGAAACACGGGTGGTCACCCGCAACATAACAGGCGTGTCAAGATCCTCACTCAAATCAAATGCCAGTTTCAGCATCTCTTTTGCCTCTCCCGGCTCCGAAGGTTCAAACATTGGCAGCTTTGCAGCAAAGGCATAATTTCTGTTATCCTGCTCATTCTGTGAGGAATGCATTTCAGGGTCATCGGCCGTAATAACCACGAGTCCGCCACTCACGCCAGTGTAGGAAGCGGTAAAAAGTGGATCTGCAGCAACATTCACGCCAACATGCTTCATGGTGGCAAGTGCACGCGCCCCGGCAAAAGAAGCACCGATTGCAACTTCAAGCCCAACCTTCTCGTTTGGTGCCCATTCGGTGTACACTCCCTCATACTTGGAAAGATTTTCCATTATCTCTGTAGAGGGTGTCCCCGGATAACCCGAAGCAACCTTAACTCCAGCCTCGTAGGCTCCAAGAGCGATGGCTTCATTTCCTGACAACCATAATCCATTATCTTTAATCACAATTTCTCCAAATGACTTCGATTTTTTTTGACCCCGACAAACGGTGATCCACCGGGAAATACCAGAGCAAACTACTCTGAAACTCCGCTGCCCCGCAAGTTTTTTTTCATTTGCTTAAATAAACCAACCGGCCAGAAGAAGCAGGCATTTAATACGCCAGAAAAGGATAAACCAACTCTTTCTTTTGACAACTCACCCTGGCACCTTATAATATAAACAAATACAAATAGACGTAACTCACCCGTATTTCTCATGAACATTTATAAAAGGAACTCCCATGTATATTGGCAGGATAATGCATACCGATCTGATAACGGTGCTACCTGAAGCCACTCTGGTCGAGGCATCTGAACTGATAAAAACAAAAGAAATCGATCATCTTCTGGTGGTCGATGGCAAGAAAAAACTCGCAGGTATAGTTTCAGACAGAGATCTCAAGCAATACTGGGCCTCACCCGCCACATCGCTATCGACCCATGAGCTCAACTACCTGCTGGAAAAAGTCACAGTCTCCATGATTATGATAAAAGCGGTCGTTACCGTGCCGGTGGACACAACAATAGAACGCGCGGCATTTATCATGCAGCAAAACCGAATCAGCGCCCTGCCTGCTATGGAAAATGGTGAACTTGTTGGAATCATCACCAGCAGCGACGTTATGGACGTTCTCCTTCAGGCAATCGGTATCAGCGACGACAGTACGAGACTCAGTGTCTTTGTGGACGATTCCATAGGTAAACTGTCTGAGGTAACAAATACTTTAGATGTGAGCAGGGTTAATATCCAGAGTCTTTTCTGCTGGCCAGAAAAGGACTATCCCGGCGTCACACAGATTATATTCCGCGTTGCCAAAAAAGATGAAGAAGCATCAATAAAATCTCTGAAAGCAATCGGGCTTAAGGTAAAAACTCAGTATGAAAAGGATATCACCCAATTCCTTCCTGAATAATATCTTTTGCTTATAGGAAAATATCCACATTTTCCTATAAGCAAACAGTCTATCCCCTGGATGCAAAAACGAGTTTGCCTCCCAGATGACCTGAAATCCCGGCCGCACCGACCATAACACCTGCAATCGCCAGATATACAAGTTGATATGGTGATCCTTCTGCAAACACGGTGGGGTCGAGAAGACGCCAGAACACCAGAACATTCACACAACAGAGCACCACTACGGCACAAAATATTTTTGTTATAAAAATTGCGGTCTTAATCCCTTTATACCTTTTCTGCCATTCCAGGTAACCGGTAAATATAACTACCGGCAAAGACACCAGAGCAAAAATAAGATTATAATAGGCTACCGTTTCCAGAACAGCGATCTTGAAATAAAACCCAAGCCCTAAAAACACGACTACGGCTGGTAATATTCCATTGGGGAAATGGACGGTTATGGGATGCAAGTGAAATTTCAGTACCAGGCTGGCAAGTATGCCGGAAAAAGAAAATGATTTTTTCTCCTGGGACTGCTGCTTCTCGGATTGTTTTTTGGAAACAATCTCTTCATCTTCCGGTTCAGCAATAACAGGTTCACCAATGGGTTTGCCATCCGGGCCCAATTCAACGAAAAAACTTTTTGCCGCCCCACAGACTGGACACTTTTCTGGTGGTTCAACTCCGGTATGTATATATCCGCAAACAGTGCAATACCATTTTTTCTCTTTAGGGTCGCCATCTTCAGCTTCCTCGGAGTCTTCTTCCATGACCTCTTCAAACTTGCTGGCCGGGGCATCACAAACTGGGCACTTTTCCGGTGGCTCAGTGCCGGTGTGGATGTAACCACAAACAGTACAACGGAATTTTTTGATTTCTAAAGAGTCACTATCTATCTTATCTTCCGATTCATTCAAGTCCTCAGCACGCTCAGCAAACATCTTTTTGGGTGCCTCACAAATGGGACATTTTTCAGGAGCATCTCCTTCTTTTTGTATATAGCCACAAACACCACATTCCCAACTGGACATACGCTGCACCTCATTGTTTCTATGAAAAGAACTTTATCCCCTCTGTGCACAACAATACCAACTCACTATTATTAAGAGATATCTGTGTAAATATCAAGAATGGTATTCCAGACAATCCTTTTTTACTTCTTTCCAAAAAGACGACCTAACAGACCCTTTTCGGGTGGCTCAGGTTCGGGTAAGCCCAAATGGCGACAGATACAACTCTCAAGCACATGATCAGATACGTCAGTTCCTTCCACAACTATCTCTTCTCCGACCATTACCGCCGGAGCAACAGGCAAATCGAGAGCGAAATATTCGTCTGTTATATATTCTCCATTTGGTTTTGAGGTAACTTTTATTTCAATCTGATATTTATTACCCAGCCCGGGCATCATTTTTTGAAAATGCTTTCAGGGCTTGCCATTGGGTTCGTTGAGGAAAAAATGAACTATCAGCATAGTATTCTCCATAAAAAATTGTATATCGAGAAAAACTCCTGTTTCGGCTTTTTTCAACTACGGACTCTTTTGGTTCGTATTACCCATATAAATAAGAAATTTATCGGGTGGCAAAAAATCAACCAATCGCAAATCTGCACGCTCCTGTCCCTCTGAATCGATAAACACAATAGTGGGTACACCTTTTATCCCATATTGTTTTAAAAGCTGTTCATGAAAAGGATTGCCACCTTTTGTCACATCAACTTTAATCATAACAAATTTTCCCTCCGCCTGTCGAACCACATCCGGATGATGAAAGACAATTTCCTCAAATTCGCGACAGGGTGCACACCAATCCGCATAAAAATCAATGATTACCGGTTTGTTCGACTTCATAGCGTCTTGAAGTAGTTGCTCGGAATAATTGTTCCATGTAACCCCGGGGCCTTGTATAATCCATGCGGTCATCCACATGGATGCAACCGCCAGACACACAATACCTGTGATGGCCTTTAACCAAGGGAAAAACTTAAAACTTGCCTCACACCGATCAATCCACCCCAAATACAAGCCAGCGGCAAGCACAACACTTATTGGCAAAACGTCTTTAAAAAAATCCGGTAGAATTGGTCTTACGAAATAGACTGCCATCCCCAGCAAAACCCAGCCCATCAGTTTACGTACCCAGATCATCCAGCCACCAGCCCGAGGCAGATGTTGCAGTTGACCGGAAAAAATTGCCAGAATGAAAAGAGGAAAACCAAGCCCAAGACTCAGGGTGAAAAAGACGAGAAAACCGAGCCAGGGATCACCCACACTGGCGACCCAGGTGAGTAGACCAAGTACAAATGGCCCAATACAAGGTGCGGCAACTATTCCAAGAGTAAGGCCCATAAACAGGCTACCGAAATATCCCGTATATGATTTCCCGGCCATCTGATTTAAAGAACCTGGCAGACGAAGCTCCCACAGGCCAAAAAGACTGGCAGAAAATACAACCAGAACAGCAGCAATAATGGTTAAAACTATGGGGCTTTGCAATATAGCTCCCATCAAACCGCCTGTGAGTGCGGCAACAACCCCAAGAATTGAATTAGTGAGAACCAGACCGACCAGATAACAAAGCCCATGGACAACAAGTTTCAACTGATTTGGTTTTCCCTCTGACACACGACTGCCAAAAAAAGAAACGGTAATTGGAATCATCGGATAAACACACGGTGTCAGGTTTAAGGCCAAGCCACCTGCAAAAATTCCTAAAAGTGTCCAGAGCATCGCCCAACCTTGCAAAGATTGTGCAGATGGCACTAATGATTCCGGTTTCGAGGATGTATTGAGCCCTGCTGGTGTACTGTTTGTCGGCAATCCGTCTTCCTCCCATTTTGGAAAACCATAGGGATCGCGATAAACATTTTTATAGCCAAGCGATACGGCCACACGGGCCGCTGAGTCACTCCTGACTCACGTCAAACCTGCTCAGTAGAAGACTAGTAGCTGCTCTTTATCAGGGCCTAAAAAATCTTCAAGAGCATCAGCTTTTTTCCAGCGGGACCACCATGTAGGCTCCATTGGAAAATTGAGGGCACTTTCAATATGACCGGTTCGATATTCCCATTCCTGACGTGTATCGATCAACAACTGTTTTTTAGTGCCATCCCAATACAAATCAGCGAGTTCAGCCGTTGAAATAATCTTATATCCACCAGCACTCGCCTCGGCAATAACATCATTCCAGGAGGCCTGCTTGGGCACAACCGGACGCTGCAGATACCATACAGACACGACTGTTATCATAACAACAGCAATTGCGATAAATATTGATCGTCTTTCTTTCATCTTATCCCCAGCCAATGAATGTTTTTTGTGCCTTACTGCATAAAGTCTGTGAAAAGACAGGTAAGCTCAAAGATAAAGGCAGAAACTCCAACTCCGAGAAAAGTAGCGTCTTAGTTTACAAGAAAATATGGACATTCTTCTTTTCTGCAACCATGGGGATGATTTTCCACATGCTTGCAGGCTGTATTGTCTTTACCGGGTAGGGAAACTGAAAAATTCTGCTGAATAAATTCAACAGCAACCGCCAACGATGCACGAACATATGCTTTACAACAGCTTGGGCCAGTGAGTTCTGTAATTGCCCTGACAACTCTGGCAACAAGTTCCATAGTGAGTCGCTGTTCTTTATCCAATCCACATTTTGAACCGATTAGAATCGCAACACAGGCACCAAGTGCAGGCGCTATACCACAGGTACCAGTCAGGCCACAATACCCCCCGTGGGCCTGCTTCCCTGTGCGATGAGATACCTCCCGTGCCGCATCATTTGTCAATGCGTACGCCCCTTCATTTTTAAGGGCAGCCATTAATGCTCCACCAGCAATATACGCATGCTGACAACCGAGCATAGGTAAAATGGCAAGGTCCATACATTGCTCGGCTATGGAGAAAGGATCTATTGACGTTGTTTTAAGGGTTATAGCTTCGATTTGCTGCATCGTCTGCTGATTATGACAGGAATCACAAACCATATGGCCATCAGGACAGGATATATACCATTTATCACTGTTGCCACAATAGTGACAAATACCATCCACTGCCTGCGTATGATATTGCAAAGGTAAACTGCATACCATACAGTTTTCATTGTTGCGCTTTACAGAAGATTCGATCCCTTTTGTCTTCTTATGATGACGACCGTCATCGTTTGAGCCTCAACAATTTGACATTTGCTTTTGTACAGATGAAAACGTGTTTTTCATTATCTTTTCTCTTTTTTAGCAGATGAAAATGAGTAACTAACTAGAGTCTCCTCAGAAAATCATCAGCATGCTGATGCACTAATCGGCGACTTCCAGTAACTTTTTGGCAACAAACCACACAAACATGGTGAAAAGAAATTTTCAGCTTTTCGTACAACTTCCTGAGCAGAACCATTAGATTCATCACCAGGAAGATGCAGTTGATCCATGCCTCAGATGTCTTCTGAAGCTTTGCTCTGATATAGTTAAGCCGGTAACCATTTTTACCTTGGCCAAATTT
>Ga0256845_1003031_pt1 | contig 11661 bp, 5 predicted proteins | sample RiftiametaG_FD_189101 | JGI IMG/M metagenome (GOLD analysis project Ga0256845, IMG submission 189101) | Tube worm associated microbial communities from hydrothermal vent at the East Pacific Rise, Pacific Ocean - Riftia | ecosystem: Host-associated > Annelida > Integument > Unclassified ... | reverse complement strand
ATAATTAATGGGCTCTAACGAAATGGCAAGTCCAAAGTTTGCAACAGCTTCATCAAGCTCGCCAATTTTCCAATATGCCGATGCCAAATTAGCATACGCCATGGCGGTTTTAGGGTCAAGTTTTATCGACTTAAAGTAATCATCAATAGCACCATCATAATCCATCAGCATTTTTTTTACGCCTGCCCTGTCATTATATGCTTTTGCAAAATCGGGTTTTATTATCAGGCACGCGTTATAATGCTCAATAGCCTCAAAATATTGTTTTAATTCAAAATAGGCTGCACCAATGTAATACTCTGCCATTTCGTTATCCCAACCAAATTTTATTGCTATCTTAAAATCAACAATTGCAGTTTGGTAGTTGCCGAGGTAATAGTTTGCCACGCCCCTCCCAAAATAGCTTTGTGGGTTTGTTGATGTTAGCCTTATTGCCGCATTAAAATCGGAGTATGCTGCCATATAATTTGATAGCTGCAAAAAAGCCCCACCCCTGTTTACAAAAGCATTAACAAAGTTTGATTTATATGCAAGTGCCCCCGAATAGGCGTTAACCGCATCGAGGTATTTGTTCTTTTTTAAAAATGCCGAGCCTTTTTTATAGAATGAAAATGCCTCTTTATTATCAATATTTTGTAAAGTTGAATCGTATAAAACATATACTTGGCACTTACCGGTTATTGATAACAGCAATATCACAAAAAATATCAGCAGTTTTTTTGTCATCTTTTTACAAAATGAATTTGAAGTATAAAAATAGCAAATTGTTATTAAATTGTAACAGCAAGCACTTTAAAAGTTGTATTTATTTTATGCCTGTATGTTTTTCTGGTGTCAAATACCCAAAGCCACTCTTTTCTGTTTTTAAAGTTACTTAAATCGGCATAAATTAAGTTTTTTGGTTTTTTGTTGCTGTCATTTATTGTGCCTACATAGTTTATCTCCTGATAATCGGTAATTAAGCAACTTTTTGCCAAAGGCAGGCTTTTAATATGCAGTGTCTGTATTTTTTCTCTAACACCAATCAGCTCTTTGTCTTCTATGCTAAATTTTCTTTTGAGCAAATCGCAAAACAGGATATCAAGCTGATTGAGCAAATTCAACGACACAACATAATCATATTCATTTAAAAAACTTATGGGCTTAGTGGTTTTAAACAGTTGTAAAAAGCCAGTTAAGCTTTTCGATTTTTTAGCAACATTAATTAAATTATTGGTTAAATCGGTTTTAATAAACTCTATTTGCGGGTTGTTTTTGTATTTATTCAATATCTGCTTTGGATGATAAATATCAAACAGCACTAATTTATCGGTTTTTTTCAAGATATCTTCAACAGGCACATCAAGCAACCAACCACTGCCAAGTATAGCAATGCTTTTAATGTGTTTGTTTGGCAACGAACCTAAAATATATTGTTTTGTATTTTTTAAATGTTCATTCCAGTTTGTCCCTTCATTCAAAAACCTTTGGATAATACCGTATTGATCGTTACGATAGCGTTTAAATGCCGTTATATTACTTACAATTTGCTGAAACACCTATATTATATGATAAGTTAAACAAATTACTTGATGTTTTCAGGTCAAACATACAGAAAAATTTAATACTTTAGATACCCAAAACAATTAAGTATGATTAGATACGTAAAATACATATTTATTATACTCCTGCTTCAAATGGTTTTTCAAAGCCGTGCGCAATTAAATTCAGGCGAAAGGCGCATGCTAAAAAATGCCGACAGCTTTTTTGAGCACGAGGAGTTTGATAAAGCATTACCTCTTTTTTTAAGTGTTGACTCGCTTATTGAGGATTATACAGTTAAATATAGAATTGGGGCATGTTACTTAAACACAGAATATGAAAAGTTAAAAGCTATTCCGTTTCTTGAAGAGGTAAGCCAAACAGCACCTATCGAAATACCCGTAATTGTGCATTTTGATTTGGGAAACCTTTATCATTACACTTATAGGTTTAAAGAGGCAATTAAACAGTACAATAAATATATTGAATTGAGCAAAAGTAGCTCATTCACAAATGAAGAGACAATAATTGAGGCAAACAAAATGATTGCTGTTTGCCAAAACGCTATCGAGATTACTACCCGCCCATTTAACGCAGAGGTTAACATATTGGGGCACCCAATAAATACAATGGAATCGGAGTATTGCCCCATGATTACAGCCGATAACCAAACATTGGTTTATATGCGCATGGTAGGTTTAGGCAAAGCAGAAAAACCCGTTGCCAGTATAATGATATCGAAAAAAGGAGCAGGAGATATTTGGAACAAGCCAAACAAACTGAATATAGAAAACATAAATAAATATAACAACAAAACAATATCGCTTGCAGGGCTTTCGCCCGATGGGCAAGCCATTTTTTTAAATATTGGAAAAGGGCTTGACCAAGATATTTATGAAGGGGAAATAAAAAATAACACCATAATAAATATTAAAAAACTCAACAAGCAAATCAATACGGTTTTTTATGAAGGCAGGGTAAGCATATCGCCAAATGGCTCCGAATTGTATTTTGTATCTGACCGCCCTGGAGGGTTTGGCGGTACCGACATTTATAAATCAATAAAAAACAGAAGGGGAGATTGGGGCACACCAAAAAATGTTGGAGAGGTTATAAATACCCAATATAATGAGAATTCACCATTTATCCACCCCGATAATGTAACACTGTTTTTTAGCTCTGAGGGGCATAAAACCATTGGTGGAAATGATATTTTCAAAACCAAATTTGAAAAAAACAGTTGGAGCGAGCCTGAAAACCTTGGGTTCCCAAACAGCACCAAAGATGATTTATACTTTGTATTAAATGCAAATGGGCAAATCGGGTATTTCTCAACATCAAAAAACAATGTTTATAATAAACATAATATATTTGAGGTTAATTTTAAAGACCCCATACCGTTGACTTTGGTTAAAGGGGTTATTAAAGTAGGCAACCCGCCAAAGCCTGCCAGCGTTAATATTAAAGTTTATGATAATGAAACAGGGCTTCATGTAAAATATATATACTCTGTACCCGAAACAGGTGAATACTTAATGATTTTTCCACCTGCAAAAAACTATGATATAGTTATAAGCTCTGAACAGTATTTACCTCAATTAATAAATGTTTATATCCCTTACCAAACATATTTTTATGAACTTTATCAGGAGATATTATTGGAACCAATAGAGATAAAAAACAATAAAATTGGTGAGCGTGTTACTGTAAACAATACATTTTACGACCTTTATAGAACATCGGAGGCCGACTCGATATTATCGGATGATTTACCAAAACAACCTAAGTATTATGACCATTTATTAGACTTGATTGAGAATATCATTCAAACATCGGACACAATGCGAATAAATTATGTTGGATCGGAGAGCATTAAAGAGCACGAAAAAAACAACACCGAGTCGCTACTGAACTTAATTGAAGAGGCTATTGAAACAACCGACCCCGTTACATTGAGTATTTTAGATGCAAACGCCCAGCAAAAAAACAAAATTAAAAAGTCGCATTTTTATACCGATGGCAAAAAATCAAAATCGTTGCAAATGCAGATAATAGGCACCGACACGCTTTATACAGCACCTCGGATTAACTCAAAACCTTCAGCAGCAAAATTTGCAACAAATCCGATAAACAAAAGCACAACCAAAACCAAAACATTTTTTAAAACCTCAGATGTTTCACAGCGCAACTATATACACAACTATATAATATATTACGATGTTAACCAAGACAGGATTCCGGCTTCGGCAATAAACGATTTGGAAGAGTTATCGAAAATATTGATAAACAACCCTACCGTTGGGGCCGAAATTTACGGCTTTACCGATTCGCAAGGTGAAAAACGGTACAACCTTTCGTTATCAAAACATAGAGCTCAAAAAATTTTAAAATACTTTATAGACAATAATGTTGATCAACAAAAACTTATAGCAAAAGGATTTGGCGAGGCAGCCTCGGGGGGCGATGGATTAAAATCGAATTACCACCGTAAAGTAGAGATTAACATATTTGAAATTAGGGAATAAGTGAAGTTAAGCAAATATAAATACAAATTAATTTTTATCCTGATTCTATCTGTTGCAGGGGTTAAAAGTGCTATGTGCCAATATGCCGAATATGAGCTAAAGGCAGCGTATATATTTAATTTCGCAAAATTTATCGACTGGCCACCGTCGGCTAATAATAACGACACAATAGTTTTGGCAGTTTACAAAAACGACCCTTTCGGGATTATACTCGAAAAAACAATGGTAGGCAGGAAAGCAAACGGTAAAAATTGGAAAATAATTAGAACAAAAAGCATTAAAGATTTAGAAAAATGTAATATCGCGTTCTTCTCCGACATACAAAAATACGAACTACTTAAAATAATAAAACAGTTAAACAATAAGCCCGTGTTAACTATTGGCGATGAGTTTTTTGATTTTTGTGAGCTGGGCGGCATAATAAATTTCACACCACAGTTTTCTGAATATCAGTTTGAGATAAACAACGACATTGCCAAAACGCACAAAATTATTATCAGCCCAAAACTTTTGCTTCTATCAAAAATAGTATCAAATACTGAAGATGAGTTTTAACGATTTATCAATACGGATAAAAATTATTACCCTGCTGGGAGCAACAAGTTTAGTTACGTTATTGCTCGCGGGGCTGATTTTTTATGCCTACGACAAATCGCAATATGAGTTATCAACCCTTCGCGAATTAAATATACTGGCCGAGATTATAGGCAACAATGCCGAGGCGAGCATACTTTATGAGCATCATGAAAATGCCAACGAAATACTTGAAACCCTAAAGGCAAACAAAAATATTAAAGTTGCCCGCATTTATAATACCGACAACACTATTTTTGCCGAGTTTTTAATTGACGACTCATACGCAGGCACAAATACCGATTTTATTGCCTCAAAAGACACTTTTGCGTTTACCGACAATGCTTTACTGATAAATAGGCATATTATTCTTGATAATGAGAATATTGGCTCAATATTCCTTCATTCGGGGCTCGACGATTATGTGATGCGCATAAAAAACTTTGTTAACGTTTTTATTATTATCCTGCTGGCAGCCTTTATAATTGCGCTGCTTATTTCAATAAGGCTGCAACAATTAATATCGCATCCTATAATAAGCCTAACCCGTACAATGCAGCAAATATCGGTAAATAACGATTTTAACGTGCGCATTAAACAAACCGGCAAAGATGAAATAGGGCAGCTTATTGAAGGATTTAACACCATGATTGCCCAAATAGACAAGCAGAACCATGCGTTAACAATTGCAAAAGAACAGGCCGAAACTTCGGCTCGTATTAAAGAGCAATTTCTTGCCAATATGAGCCATGAAATACGCACACCAATGAATGGCATAATGGGAATGGCTAAACTACTTATTGACACCCCATTAAATATTGAGCAAAAAAAATACCTTAAAAATATCACAACATCGTCGCAAAATTTATTAGTAATTATCAATGATATTCTTGATTTTTCGAAAATTGAAGCCGGAAAGCTTGAGTTTGAGGATATCGAGTTTAACCTGTTCGACCTTTTATTAAAAATTGAGATGCTGTTTAAAGAGCATGCCCAAAACAAAGGGTTGTACTTTAAGCTTAATATAGGCGACCGTGTTCCGAAATACATTATGGGCGACCCAACCCGACTAAACCAAATATTGGTAAACCTTTTGGCAAATGCAATTAAATTTACCGAAACAGGGGGCATTTCACTTGTAATTAAAGTTATTGAGCAAAATCAGAAAAAAAGCACAATAAACTTTATGGTTAACGATACGGGTATTGGTATAGCAAAAGATAAAATTGACCTTATATTTACAAGCTTTTCGCAAGCAAGCAGCGCCATGACACGTAAGTTTGGGGGCACCGGACTGGGTTTAACCATTTCGAGGCAATTGGCAAATTTGCAGGGCGGTACAATAAATGTTGAGAGCACTCCCAACGAGGGAAGCTCTTTTTATTTAAAAATAACCTACAAGCACGGCGAAGGCAAAATTGCCGAAGAGAATGACAACCTCATTAAAATAAAAGAAAATGATATTAAAAACTCAAATATTAAGATACTGCTTGCCGAAGATAATGAGATAAACCAACTATTTGTTAAAACCATACTGCAATCGAAATTTGACATAACCATTGCCCCAAACGGAAAAATAGTGCTCGATTTGCTTAAAAACCAGTGGTTTGATTTAATTTTAATGGATTTGCACATGCCCGAAATGGACGGGTATGAAGCTACTGAACAAATTAGAGCACTTAAAGATACCAAAAAGAGTAAAATACCGATTATTGCGCTAACGGCTGCCGCAATTAAAGGCGAAAAGAAAAAATGCCTCGAATTTGGCATGAATGATTATATATCAAAACCTTTTGAACCTGATGATTTATTAACTTTAATAGTTAAAATTTTAGATAAAAAAATTGTTATAAAATCAACAAAAAATATTGCTCCAAAAAAAACCAATAAAAAAATAAAGTTTAAATATGTTAATCTAAGTTATTTAGAATCAATAGGCGAAGATGATAGCGAATTCCAGAATGAGTTGATAAAAATTTTTAAAGAACAAATTCCCGTTCTTGTTCAGCAATTAACAGAAAATTTAGAAAATAAAAACTATACCGAATTGGGAGCCATTGCCCATAAAGCAAAATCGTCGGTTGCAATGCTTGGTATTACCGAGCTTAAAAACGACATGGAAACCTTAGAGATAAATACTAAAAATAAAAAAAATATTGAGGATTACCCTAAACTGGTTCAGCGTTTTATTGACATATCAAACGAGGTTTTGTTAGAGATTAAAGATTTGGTATTTTAATTTTGTGTAATATTCCGGAACTCAATATAGCATCAAATAAAGAAAATTCTTAAAGTTGACTATCCCCGTGGCAGAGCCAACAAGTGGTATTATGCCAACTTTATTTCAGCCCAAAAGCTAAATTATTTTACCCCTCTATCAACCAGCAATTGTTGATTGATATCTCTCCTAAAATTAAGGGAGAATATATGAAACCCCGAGGCAAAGCCTCAAGGAATTCTTTTGATTAAACCGCTGTTGTGTAGCTATTAATAGAGTCTTTTATGCTAAAAAAGCAAACATCATATTACTTTCTTTCAGTCCAACCACCACCTAACACTTTATATAAATTTGTGTAAGCAGAAAGACGTCGCTGCATCAACTCAGAGTGGTAAAGCTCAATTTGGAATAGTGTTCTTTCCGATTCAAGAACCTCAAGATAACTTGTAACACCACCATTATAGCGTGCTTTTGATAATTTTGCGGCATTTTTTGCGGCAACAAGTTGGCGTTCAACAGTTTTAAGCTCTCTTTCAAGTGTATTTGCATTAACAAGTGCATCCTCGGTTTCCCTAAATGCATTTATTACAGTATATTCATAATTCAATTTTACCTGCTTGGTACGCTCTTTTTCTATTTCGACCCTGCGCTTATTTTTTCCAAAATTAAATATGGGACCAAACAACCCTACACCTACCGAACCTACCAAAGCATTGCTTGCATTAAATGCAGCCAAATCAAAACTTACCAATCCTGTCATGGCGGTTAAGCTTATTGCCGGAAAACGCATTGCTTGTGCTATGCCTATATTGGCATTTTGGGCAACAACTTGCTGTTCGGCAGCAAGTATATCAGGTCGGCGTTGCAACAATTGCGATGGCAACCCAACAGGAATTTCCGGTGGTACAATTTGATCTTTTATTGTAGTATTAACCTCAATACTTTTTGGGCTTTTGCCTGTTAAAACGTTCAATGCATTCTCGGCATAAGCTATTGAACGCTCATATGATGGAATTGCCGCGGCAGCTATGGCTTCTTGAATTTGTGCCTGATTCAAATCTATTTCAGGAACAGTACCTTTATCAAATTTTTCCTGTATTATGCGTGTCGATTCCAATCTCGACTCCAAAGTCCGTTTGGCAATATCCATCCTTCTTTTAAAATCGAGCAAAGCATAATACGCATTGCTTACTTCATTAATAATACTAATCTGCACTGCATGCAATCCATATTCCGATGCCAACATCTCAGCTTTTGCAGCTTCGTTTGCCCTGCGGTACTTGCCCCAAAAATCAATCTCCCACGACAAATTCATAGTAGCCGATAGGTTAGCCGATGTTTTATTTGTCAAACTCTTTAACTGATTGCCATAAACCGATGTTCCGCTATAAGTCAAATCAGGATACATATCGGCTTTTGTATATCCAAGGTATATGCGCGACTCCTCAATACGTGAGGCTGCTATGCGGATATCTTTATTATTTATTAATGCCGAATCAATTAAACCAACAAGTGTTTTATCGTTGAAAAGCTCCCACCATTTTAAATTTATTACCGTATCGGCAGGCTCCACCGCAAACCTGTATTTATCTGGCGAATCAATTTTTGTTTTTTGAAAATTAGGACCTACCATACAGCTATTTAAAGTAAACAGTACAATAAATAACGAAATTATTATGTGCGTGTATTTCATGATATATTTTAGTGTTTATATTTTAGTATTTAAGATTTTAGTAATAAGCAATGCTTATTGACTAATTACTTCCTGCTTTTTCACTTCTCCCCTCTTCTTCTCGTACCCAAAAATCTTACCGATAGCAACATACAGCATTGGATATAAAAATACTCCAAGCAGTGTTGCTAACGACATTCCACCAAGCAGTGCCATTCCCATAACCTTACGCGATTCGGCACCTGAACCGGTAGCAATTACCAATGGAAACACTCCGAGTATAAACGAGAATGCTGTCATTAATATAGGCCTAAACCGTGAACGGGCAGCTTTTATGGCTGCGTCAAACAAGCTTAACCCCTGTTTGAATTCTTCATTTGCAAATTCAACAATAAGAATAGCATTTTTTGCCGCCATACCAATAAGCATTACAAAGCTTACCTGTGCGAATATATTATTCTCAAATGTAGGGCTGCCTAAACGGGCTAACCAAAGTGCTAAAAATGCCCCAAAAATTGCAAATGGAGTTCCCAATAAAATACTCAATGGTAGCGACCAGCTTTCATATTGAGCTGCTAGGATTAGAAACACAAATATTAATGAAAATGTTAAAATTGCCCCGAGTGAGCCCGATGCCTTTTTTTCTTGAAACGACATTGCATTCCATGCATATCCCATGTCTTGAGGCAACACCTCAGCAGCAACCTCCTCTAAGGCTGTCATTGCTTGAGCCGAAGTATATCCCGCAGCCGGTGAGCCGGTAACTTCGGCGGCACGGTATAGATTAAACCTTGTAGTATATTCAGGACCGGTAATGTGGCGTATATTGACTAATGTTGCCAGCGGTACCATATTACCCTTATTATTTTTTATGAAAAAATTATTTATATCTGATTCCTTGCTCCTATATTGAGGCTCGGCTTGAAGATAAGTTTTGTATAAACGCCCAAACCGCGTAAAATCGTTCACATATGCACCGCCCATAAAGGCTCCAACCGTAGTGTATAAATCATTTAAGTTTATACCAAGTTTCAAGGCTTTCTCTTTATCAATGTCCATATACCGTTGAGGCACGGCTGCCTGAAATGTTGAAAATGCCCTTGCTATTTCAGGTCGGGCATTAGCCGCCAAAATAAATTTATTCAAATTCTCAGAAAGATATTCTGGGGTTTTACCTGCCCTGTCTTGAATCATTATGCTAAAACCCGAACCGTTTCCTAAACCCGGAATAGCAGGGGGACCAAAGGCAAATGCTTGTGCCTCTTGTATTTCAACAAAAAGCTCTCTATTTATAATTTCAATTATTTGTTTTACTGTCTTGTCCCTTTTATCCCAATTTATCATACTTGCAAAGGCAAAACCTGTATTAGATGCCATAGCTCCTGACAATAACGAGTAACCGGTTGCATTTGTAACATATTTTATCTCGGGATGGCGAAGTATTATGTTTTCAACTTTCTTTGCTACCTCGTCCGACCTTTGAATTGATGATGCATCTGGTAATTGATAATTTACAAAGAAATATCCCATATCTTCCTCAGGAATAAAACCTCCGGGAACCAATTTGCCAAACATAGCTGCAGCAATGGTTAAAACAAGAATAAACACCCCACCCCTTTTAAGTTTTCGAGCCATAATACTTGTAAAACTCATATACGATTCGGTAGTTTTGTCCATTCCTTTATTGAATTTTGCAAAAAACCATCCCAATACCCCTTTATAAGGTTTTGGCTCTTTCAATAAAAGTGAGCACAGCGCGGGGCTAAGGGTTAATGCATTTACCGATGATACAATTACTGATACCACAATGGTTATTGCAAATTGTTGGTATAAACGACCGGTAATACCTGCCATGCCGGCAACCGGAATAAATACCGCCACAAGCACAAGGGTGGTAGCTATTACGGGTGCTGTAACCTGTTTCATTGCCAAAAGCGTTGCCTCTTTGGCATTCATACCTTTTGATATATTAACTTGCACTGCCTCAACAACCACAATGGCATCATCAACCACAATACCTATTGCAAGTACAAGGCCAAGTAATGAAAGCACATTTATTGTAAAACCAAGCATCGGAAAAAAAGCAAATGCACCTATTAACGATACTGGTATAGCAAGGGTTGGTATAAGGGTTGCCCTCCAATCTTGGATAAAGATAAATACCACAAGTATTACCAAAAACAGTGCTTCAAGCAATGTTATTACAATATCGCGGATTCCGGCAGTAATAGGTTCAACTGTATCAATAGATACTGTATATTTAATAGATTCGGGGAAGTCTTTTTTCAAGACTTCCATCTCCTTTATAATATTATCTTTTAGCATTACGGCATTTGCGCCGGGTGCTTGGTAAAGTGCTATAATGGCACATGTCTCTTTATTAAAGCGGGTATAGGCATTATAAATCTCTACCCCGAGGTTTATGGTGGCAATATCTTTTAATTTAACCTGTGAACCGTCATTTTGCGTGCGAACAACAATATTGCCAAATGCTTCGGGTGAATTAAATCGGTTAGGCATCCTAACGGTATATGTAAACTCAGTTCCAACAGGTGCAGGTTCGGCACCAAATTTTCCACCGGGCACAACAGCGTTTTGAGAGTTTATTGCATTTAGTATTTCGGGTATTGTTATGCCCATTTGCGATAACCTGTCGGGTTTTATCCAAATACGCATTGAATAGTCTGATGCCCCCAAAATATTTACATCGCCAATCCCTTTAACTCGTGCCAATTTATCTTTAATGTTTATTAAGGCATAGTTTCCAAGGAAATCTTGATTATACCGTCCATCAGATGTTAACGTTATAAGCATTAATGTGCTGGGTAGCGATTTTTTGGTAGTAACCCCCAACTTTGTAACAGCTGCCGGCAATTTTGCGGTTGCTGCCGATACTTTGTTTTGCGACAATACCGTATTCATATCTGGGTCGGTACCAACATCAAATGATATTTGTATGTTCATTGTTCCGTCGTTGGCATTTGTCGATTTCATATAAATCATATTGTCAACACCATTAATCTCCTGTTCTAATGGCGTGGCAACCGACTCCTCAACATTTATTGCGTTGGCTCCTGTGTATGTTGCTTTAACCTGAACAATTGGAGGTGTTAAATTGGGATATTGCTCTATTGCAAGGCTTAATAGGCTTA
>Ga0256845_1003030_pt1 | contig 11661 bp, 5 predicted proteins | sample RiftiametaG_FD_189101 | JGI IMG/M metagenome (GOLD analysis project Ga0256845, IMG submission 189101) | Tube worm associated microbial communities from hydrothermal vent at the East Pacific Rise, Pacific Ocean - Riftia | ecosystem: Host-associated > Annelida > Integument > Unclassified ... | reverse complement strand
ATTGTAAATATTGAGATTGGCAAGAAAAAATGCCAAGCTTTAATGCAGGATATTCAGTTTCATGCAGTAACTGATGCAATAGAGCATGTTGACTTTTTAGAAATTACAGAAGGCAAGAAAGTAAATATTTCAATACCCGTAAAACTTAACGGATTGGCCGAAGGTGTTCAGCAAGGTGGTAAACTAATGTTAAAATTGCGTAAGCTGCGTGTTCGCGGTTTGGTAAATGACTTCCCCGATACCTTAGATATTGATGTTACCGATTTAGTACTTGGCAAATCAATAAAAATAGCTGAGTTAAGCTTTGACAATTTAGAGCTATTAGATCCTAAAAACTCCGTTGTAACAACAGTTAGACTTACACGTAGTGCTGTATCTGAACTTGATGAAGATGCTGAAGGAGAAGAAGGTAAAGAAGGAGCTGAAGGCGAAGAAGGAGCTGAAGGTGAAACCAAAAAAGAAGCTACAAAAGAGTAGTCAGTTTATTTAAAAAAGCAATTGTAAAAAATACTTTGTTTGAATGAAGTATCTTATTGCAGGGTTAGGAAATATTGGACATGAATATTTTAACACCCGACATAATATTGGATTTCAAGTATTGGACGCTCTTACTGCAGCGTCCAATCTTGTTTTTGCCGATAACCGAAGAGCATTTAAAACAGAATTAAAGCATAGAGGCCGAACATTAATTCTGATTAAACCTACCACTTATATGAATTTAAGCGGAAAGGCAATAAACTATTGGCTACAAAAAGAAAAAATACCCATTGAAAACTTACTTGTTATTGCCGACGATTTGGCTTTACCCTTTGGTAAAATACGAATTAGAGCAAAAGGCAGCGATGCCGGCCATAACGGGTTAAAAAACATAAACGAAATCTTAGGTACTAATGCCTATTCGCGCCTGCGTTTTGGCATTGGCAACGATTTTTTAAAAGGCCAACAAATTGATTTCGTTTTAAGCGAATGGGATGATAATGAAAAAAAAGAACTTCCTGATAGGATAAAAAAATGTACCGAAGCAATCCTATCGTTCCCTATTATAGGTATTCAACGAACCATGAACCTTTATAACAACAAATAGGCTGCTAAATATTATAAACATTTAGTTTACAGCTAATCTTGAATATCTTTAAGTTTTCTCAACTTTGTAATACTAAAAAAGCATCGCACAAAAGTTGGTTTACAATTTTACCTAAAAATTAGGCACTATTATCTGCTATAGCAAGACTTGCTTTTAAAAAGCTAAACAATAGATAAGCTATGTATGTTGTATAGTGGCAAATAAATTTAGATACTAACAGTATGAACACTCAAAATATAAAGCTTTCAAAAAAAGAGATATTACACGATTACAAACTTGCCAATATTAGCCGCCAAGTAAGCATAATAGGACGCCGCGAGGTGTTAACAGGCAAAGCAAAATTTGGTATTTTTGGCGATGGCAAAGAGGTTGCCCAATTGGCTGCCGCCCGACAATTTAAAAATGGCGATTGGCGCTCGGGCTATTACCGCGACCAAACCTTTATGTTTGCCACAGGCATGTCTGACCCGTTAGAGTTTTTTGCCCAGCTTTATGGCGATACCGATATAAAAAACAACCCAAGCAATGCAGGCCGCTCATTCAACAACCATTGGGGAAATAGGTATATAGACCAAAGCGGCAACTGGAAAAACCAAACAGAAAGCAAAAACACAGCTGCCGACATATCGCCAACCGCCGGGCAAATGCCACGGTTAATAGGACTTGCATACGCCTCAAAATTATACCGCGAAAACCACGCACTTAAAAACCAAAAAAACTTTTCAGTAAACGGCAATGAGGTAGCTTTTGGTTTTATTGGAGATGCAAGCACATCGGAAGGCCATTTTTTTGAAACGGTAAATGCTGCAGGCGTTTTGCAAATACCCTTGGCAATATCGGTTTGGGATGATGGGTATGGCATTTCGGTAAGCAAAAAATACCAAACAACAAAAGAGAGCATATCGGAGCTGCTGGCAGGAATAGAGCCCACAAAAGACAAGCCCGGAATAAAAATTTTAAAGGCTCGGGGGTGGGATTACCCCGAATTGCAAACAATTTATAAAAGCGGCATTAACGACTGCCGCGCAAACCACCAACCAATACTTTTTCATATTGACGAAATTACCCAGCCTCAAGGCCACTCAACATCGGGCTCGCACGAAAGGTATAAATCAAAAGAGAGGTTAGAATGGGAAAAGGAGTTTGATTGCATTACCCAAATGCGCAAATGGATAATTAATGAAAAAATTGCCGACAACAATGAGTTGGAAGCATTAGAAAAAGAGGCTGCCGAAATTGCAAAGAGTGCCCGCAAAACAGCTTGGAAAAACTTTACCCAACCAATTATTGACGAAAAACTCAAACTGTTAGAGATAATAGAGCAAAAAACATGCATCTGCAAAAGAGAGGGCACCGATAAGGTAACAAAATATGCTAATGAACTCAGGAACATCCCCTTCCCCATAAGGAAAGACAATTTTTCGACAGCAAAAAAGATACTGCGCCATGTTTGCCTCGACTGCTCAATCCGTGAAGGGCTTCAAAAAGACTTAACCTTATGGTTAAACCGAAACTACAAGATAAACCAAGAACGTTACAGCACTTTTTTGCATAACGATTATAAAAAATCGGCACTTAACGTAAAACCCGTGCCACCGCTTTTTTCCGAAAAATCGCAATTAATTAACGGCAGAGAGATTTTACGCGATAATTTTGACAAACTATTTGCAAAAGAGCCAAGGCTAATAACATTTGGCGAAGACACCGGAAAAATAGGCGGTGTTAACCAGAGCTTAGAAGGTATGCAGGCCAAATATGGCAAACTGCGGGTTACCGACACAGGAATTCGCGAAACAACAATTATAGGGCAAGGGATAGGGTTGGCCATGCGCGGTTTGCGCCCAATTGCCGAAATTCAGTATTTCGACTATCTGTTATACGGCCTACAAACCGTTAGCGACGACCTTGCAACTTTGGCATGGCGCACAAAAGGCGGGCAGTTAGCACCACTTATAATACGCACCCGCGGACACCGCCTCGAAGGCATTTGGCACTCAGGCTCGCCTTTAAGCATGATAATAAACTCTATACGGGGCGTTTACGTTTGCACCCCGCGCAACATGACGCAAGCTGCCGGCATGTATAATACATTATTAGAGGGCGAAGACCCCGCCCTTGTGATTGAACCACTGAATGGTTATAGGCTGAAAGAGAAAAAGCCCGACAATATTGGCGAATACAAAATACCATTGGGCAAACCCGATATTTTACAAGCCGGAACAGATGTTACGCTAATAACATACGGCTCGTGCGTGCGCATTGCCCAAGACGCAATTTTACAACTTGCCGAATTTAACATCAATATTGAACTTATTGATGTACAAACCCTACTGCCTTTTGATATTGATGAGATAATAAAAGAATCGGTAAAAAAAACCGGAAGGGTTGTATTTTTCGACGAAGATGTGCCGGGCGGCGCTACGGCATATATGATGAAAAAAGTTTTAGAAGACCAAAAGGCATACTTTTACCTCGACTCGGCACCAAAAACAATAACAGCCAAAGACCACAGGCCTGCGTTTGCAACCGATGGCGACTATATCAGCAACCCGAATGCCGAAGATGTATTTGAAACAATTTATGACATTATGAACGAGGCAAACCCTAAAAAATTCCCTAAACTGTATTAACCATGATGATACTAATGCAAACCGGCTAAAGCATAATATTTTTATATGCTTATTCGCTCGTTTGCCTCAAGTTTTCAAACTTTAGGATGAAAGCCTCTAAAGCATTAGTACAAAGTAACACCATGTATTTAATGTGATTTTTTGTAAAACCCAGCCCTGTAAAGGCGTAAGAATTGATTGGGTAAATATGCAGATAAGCATTTATTTTTATTATCAATCATAACTATATAGGCAATTCCAAAAAATACAAAGTATTTTATTCTACTGGTTTACCAAAAACCTTTACAATTAAAACCAAAACGACAATACCGGCCGGAAAAGTTACCCAAGCCGGAATACCGATTGCTGCCGGCAAAACACCAATAAAAACCGACACGCCTCCAACGGTAAGCGCATAAGGCATTTGGGTGCGAACATGCTCAATATGTGGGCACGAGCTTGCCAACGAGCTAAGTATTGTGGTATCGGAAATAGGCGAACAGTGATCGCCCAAAACAGAGCCTGCCAAAACGCTTGCCACCACATTATAAAATATATTCAACGATTGGTGGTACTCGTAATTAAACTCGGTAGTTATTAACCACGATGCGGGCAAAATCAATGGATAAAGAATAGCCATTGTACCCCACGACGAACCTGTGCTAAACGCCACCAAGGCTGCCAAAATAAAAGTAATAAAAGGCACAAATATTGGCGACAGGCTTGCCTCAACCATTATTTGCGAAATAAAATCAGCAGTATGCAAATGCTCGGTAACCAACGCCAACGACCATGCAAGCACCAAAATCACAATTGCCGTAAGCATAGTCCTAAAACCATTAATAATACTATCAACCGACTCCTGCAAGGTTAACAAACGCTGACTTATTGACAATACCACCGACACTATAGCAGCAATTAACGACGACCACAACAGTGATTTATACGAGTCGGAATTGCCTATTACAATCGACAGTTTATGAAAAAAGGATAAATTGTTGCCGCTCGTTAGCGATGCATCCCATCCGGTATAAACCAAGCCTGCAAAAGTTCCGAAAATTACAATAAAAACCGGTATGGCCGCATTGTACCAACGTGCTTTTATATTATCGGCAACCTTTAACTCATTAAGCTGGTTTGAGAAACCAACTTTCGACTCGTCAACAACCACGCCGTGCTTGCGCGTACTGCGCTCAACCTTAAGCATTGGCCCAAAATCTGCCTTTTGGTAAACCAGAATAAAGATAAAAACAAGCGTAAATACAGGGTAAAAAGAGTAGGCCAACGAATTCAGAAAAACATTATATGCCGACAATGACAGCCCCAATGTTGAAATTCCCGATTGTATGTAGCTCAACTCCGCCCCTATCCACGTGGTAACAAATGCAATAGCTGCAACAGGCGCAGCTGTGCTATCGACAATATATGCCAGTTTTTGCCTCGATATTTTCAAGCGGTCGGTAACAGGCCGCATGGTATTGCCTACAACAAGGGTGTTTGCATAATCGTCAAAAAAAATGGCGATGCCCAACAGCCAAGTTATCAATTGCCCCGACCGTGCAGTATTGGCAAAACGGGTAAGCTTGTTTACCACGCCCTGCATTCCTCCATTTTTGGTAATAACGTTTACCATTGCCCCAATAAGCATCGAAAATACTATTATTGAGATATGCCCCGAATCTAACAGCGACTCTAAAACATACGTATCAATTATTGACAACAGGCCTTGCAGCATGCCATCTAAAAAACTTCCGGTATGGTAAAAATATATTATTGATGTACCAATAAAAATACCCGTAAACAGTGCGGTAACAACCTCTTTAAACAAAAGAGCCATTAAAATGGCAACCAACGGCGAAATTATCGACAACCATAACGGTATTGGTTTTACAGGCAAAGGTGCTTGAAGCAGTTCCGATTGTATAAGTTCATCTTGGGTAAAAGTATGGTTTATAACAGCTTTGCCAAACTCAATGGCCACTATATAGTTGTTATCACCAATTTTAACAGAAACATTGTAATTTGTGTCTTTAACCGATGAAACAACCTGAATTTCGGTGGGGATGCCTTTTAAAATAATTAACGGGAGTTCAATTGATATTGCATTGCCATCCTGCGAAAAACCCTTACCTGCAAAAAGCGACGATATAATAATGGCAATAAGGAAATATCTAAATCTCATAATTATCTACTTTTCCTGAAAAGTTTTTTTACTCTTTCAAAAAATGAAAGCTCAGGCTCATCATCATCATAGTAGCCATCACCATAGCCGTAACCATAACCGTAACCATAACCGTAACCGTAACCATGCCCGTAACCATACTTTTTACCATAATAGCCGGGCACCTGCACATCGTTTATTAATATATTAAACTCTGATATATTTGGCTTTTTGTTTAAATCGTTAATTAAATCCAATACATCGGTATGTGAATAGTTTTGCCTAATTACAAACAGGTTTATATCAGAAAATTTTGAGAACAGCAATGCATCAGATACCAAAGCAATAGGCGGTGTGTCAACCACAATAAAATCAAAATTATTACGGGCATATTCTATTAATTTATCCAAGGCGTCAGTTTCAATAAGTTTTGCAGGGTTAGGCGGAATAGGCCCCGATGCAATTACTGAAAGGTCTTCAATATCAGTAGTTCTAATAACATCCTCAATTTTTTCTTTGCCTATTAAAAACGAACTTAACCCAATACTGTTGTCTAAATTAAAATGGCGGTGAAGGCGAGGCTTTCGCAAATCTAACCCAATTAGCAGCGTTTTTTTACCTGTCATGGCAATAATTGACGCAAGATTTAAGCTGCAAAAGGTTTTACCCTCGCCACTAATGGTTGAAGTTACGGTAATAACTTTAACATCTTTATTTAATATAAGATACTGCAAATTGGTTTTTATGGTCCGGAACGACTCCGATATTGCTGATTTCGGGCTATCCAAAACCACCAACTCTGTATCTTTTGTATTATGCCCTACAATGCCGAGAATAGGCGCATCGGTTTTTGCCTCAATATCTTTTTTTGATAAGATTTTATTGTTGAAATAATCGCGCAGTATTATTATTAAAAAAGGTATAAGCAACCCTATAACCAACGATATCATATAATTTAAGCGAGTTTTGGGGGCTATTAAATAAGCTTGGTCAACCCTTGCCTTGTCTAAAACCCGAGCATTCGACATGTTTGAAGCTTGGCTAATTCCGGTTTCGGCACGTTTTTCAAGCAGATAGGTGTAAATTTGGTCATTCAAATCGAACTTGCGCTTAATGTTTATTAAATGCCGCTCGTTATACGGGAGTTTCTCAATCTCTTTATTGATTTTTGCAATCCTTTCTTCAATATCATTTGATGTTAATTTGTTGGTGTTTATAAGGTTGTTTACATTCTCTTTAAGCATTTTTTTCAGCTCGTTGCTTTTAAGGTTAACAATATCCAATTTAGGACTCGTTTTAATCGACTGCATTGTTAAGGTAATCCTTTCGGTATTTAACGAGTTTAGTTGCATAATTAAACTAACCAACAGTTGGTCTTTTACTCCAACCGATGTTGGCACGATAATACCTTGGTTGTCTTGCTTCGAATTTAAATAATCAATAATATAATTGTAATACTTAGCCTCAATTGAAAGCTTCGCCTTTTCATTCTCAAGTTTTTCAAATTGGTCATATAAACCCCTGCCTTCCTGCGACAGATCTATAATCCTGTTCTCCGACCTAAACTCTTCAAGGTTCCCCTCAGCTATTGTAAGCGAATCAACAATTGCCTTTATCTGCTCATCGATAAAACGAATTGTATTTATTGCAATCTTGTTTTTGTCCTCTAACTCCGAGCGAATATACACCTCGGCAAGTTTGTTCAAATATTCAACCTCCTTTTTCACAACATAGCCCTGCACGGCAAGGGTAAGTATTGTACCATCCTCGTTTAATAAGTTAATATCTAACTTATTACGGTATGAGTTGGCAAGATTTACAGGGTTATTAATGTAAAAATAGTACCTGTCAATGTCAATATCATAAAACAGCTCGGGGTTGCGTATTGTAATATTAAAACTGAAGTATTCATTCTCAAACTGCTCGCCAAATTGCATCTTTCTGTTAATATCCAACTCCCCGTCAATACTCAGCTCATACTCGGTTGCCGACAATATTGTTATGTAAACAGGCATTAAATAATACTGATAATGCGACGTGTCGATATTTACCTTTAAACGCGGCGGCAAATACAGCTCAGGGTCTCTTATCCTACCTATGCCATAATACGAAATATCAAAATCGAGCTCATTAATTACCTTTTTGTTTAAATCAAACGATTTTAATATCCCAATTTGGTTTTTAAGATTTGAACCCTGCTTAAACATATCGAGCCCTTGAATCATCTCATCGGAATAATATGAGTTGCTGTTTGATTCTTTAATAAGCATTGATGAGCTAATCTGGTAAATACGGTCGGAGTACCTATTTACAAAATATGCAACCGATACCGAAATAAATACCGCAATTGCAAACCAGTACCAATTTGAGATAATCTTAAAAATATATTTTTTAATATCAATTGTCTCTTCCTTATAAATATCGTCAAATTCGGGCATTGCTAATAATTAACATAGTTTAAAAATAGAATTAGGGTGGTTAGCCCTGTAAAAAAAACCGTCAGTGTGGGTGAATTTACACTTACAACCTTTGCTCGCAAAGGCTTAACATAAATAACATCGTTTGGCTTTAACCAATAATATGAACTGTTGAAAAAATCAGACGATGTTAAATCAAAATTATATGTTTCTGATTTACCATTGATTTCCCTAATTAGAATAACATTTCGCGCATCGCCATAATTTCCTAAATCGCCTGCTCTTGCAATAACATCCAATATATTAATCTCGCGTTTATAAAAATTAAGCTTTCCGGGACGTTTCACTTCACCCAAAACAGTAATATTGTAGCTCAATAGCCTTATGTCAACAGTTGCCCCAACTAAATACTCGTCAACCTTGGCTTGCAAAGTATCTTTGGCCTGAGCCAAGGTCAACCCATCAAGTTTAACTTTACCAAGAACCGGCAATTCAACCTCGCCGCTATCATTAATAAAATATCCTTGCAAATACAATGCAACCTCATTAAAATTTATCGGTCTATTACCATTCTGCTTGTTAAACGACTCTAACTGATTAAAATCTAATCCATAAAAATGTATATACACATTATCGGCAGGCCTTAAAATCAAATCGCCACCTTCGGTAACATCAATATATTTTTTTAACGAATCTGTAACTTCATATCTGTCTTGGACGTATGCAAAGTTTTTGTATCTTGCACAGCTTGAGCTCAACAATAAAATAAGTAATAAATAAAAATATATTCTCTTTATCATATTTTTAGTTCTAAATTTCAAAATAAAACTGTAGATTTATAGCAATCCTTTAATTCAAAAACCTGAATTTTCGGCTAACTTACACATTTATTTAAAATAGTCATTTTTTTTAGTCAATATACAAGCTTAATTAATCAAAAATAACCCATTACCTATATAATATATGTAATATTTCAACTATTTTTACACTTACTTGAAAAATTAACAAAATAAATTACCATAATATGAAGAAGTATATATTCTTGTTTATAATTATTCTAACAACGCATTTTAGTTTTGGTCAGTCTGTAACTACTGTTGCTGCTTCAAGTATTACACAAAATACAGCCACTTTGAATGCTTCTACATCAGGACTAACTTCTGGAAAAAAATACAGAATTGAATTTTACTATGATACTAGCTCTGGAGGGGTTTCAAATTCGGCAATTAGTGATGAGTTTACTGCGTCATCTGGCAATACATCACACTCTTTTACTGCTGACATATCTGAATTATCCTCAGGTATAAAGTATTATTTTACAGCGTACTTATATGAATTTACTTCTCCACCACCATCTTGGACACATAAAGCTAGTGGTTCTGAATTAGATTTCACAACAACCTCTCTTACTTCCCCAACTGTAACAACAAATGCAGCATCTAATATTGCTCAAACTACAGCAACACTTAATGGCGAAGTTACAGCAGATGGCGGAGCAGCAATAACAGCAAGAGGCGTATGTTATAGCACAACAACTTCGCCGGACTTAACTGACAGTTATACAACCGGTGGCACAACAGTTGATTCATATTCCCATGGAGTAACGGGGTTAACAGCAGGTACTACTTATTACATAAGAGCTTATGCTACAAATAGTGAGGGAACTTCTTATGGTAGTGAAACCAATTTTAAAACTTTAAAGAATGCACCAACAGCCCAAGCATCAGCAGTAACATTCTCAAGCGTTGCTTCAACCACTATGACAGTTGACTGGACAAGAGCAGGAACAAACGGCGGAGACTACTGTCTTGTAGTTGCCGAAGCCGGTGGAGAAGTAAATTCGCCAAGCGATGGTACTGATTATACTGCAAGCTCCGCTTTTGGTTCAGGCACACCCTCTATTGGAGGAACCGGAACAAGCTATGTGATTTATAAAGGAACCGGAACCACAGTTGACGTTACAGGTTTAACTGCAGGAACATCTTATACTTTTAAAGTTTTTGAATTTAATAATACAGGCTCAAATACAAAATATTATATATCTGACGGAACAGACAATCCTGATAGTCAAACAACTCTTAATGGCGAACCAACTACACAAACCACAACAATAACTTTTTCAAATATACAAACCAACCAGCTAACCGCAACGGCATCGGGTGGTAACGGCAGCTACCGCATAATTCTTGCAAAACAAGGCTCGGCAGTTAATGGCGTACCGGTTGACGGCACCGAATATACAGGAAATAGCTCATTTGGCTCAGGAGCACAAATAGGAACAGGCAATTATATAGTTTTTGCAGGCAGCGGCTCAGCCGTAACCGTAACAAACCTTTTAGAGAATACCCACTATTATCTAAAAGTATTTGAATACAACAACACAGGCAGTAATACCAACTATAAAACCGATGGTTTTAGTATAAACAACCCTAACGATACAATTACGCCAAAATCAACACCTTCATCACAAGCTACAAATCTAACATTCTCAAATATTACAAATAATGGATTGAATATAAGTTGGACACGAGGCAATGGCGACAGCATAATGATTGTTGCCAAAGCAGGAAGCTCCCTTACCGAAACCCCAACCACGGGAACTGCATATGAGGCCGACGCAAATTTTGGCGATGGCAATACCATTGCAACCGATTGCTACGTAGTATATACAGGAACAGGGACCAATATTTCAATTACAGGGCTTGCCGCAAGCTCTGAATATACATTTAGGGCTTTTGAATTTAACAACGCCGAACCTTATACAAATTACCTTACATCAACAAATTCAGAAAATCCTGCTTCGCAATATACGGTAGGTTCACAACCCACAACACAAGCAAAAGACATTAGCTTCACAAATGTGCAGTCAAATCAAGTCTCACTTTCATGGACTGTCGGCAATGGCTCCAACAGGATAGTTTTAGCTCACATAAATGCATCTATTAATTCTAATCCCGTTGACGGATTCGCATATACAGCAAATTCTGTTTTTGGTTCAGGCGATGAAATAGGAACCGATAACTTTGTAGTTTATAATGGTTCCGGATCAGGCGTTATCGTAACAAACCTTTTGCCTGATACTGTATATTATTTTAAAGTTTTCGAGTACAATGGCACAGGTACTGCCACAAACTATTTTACCGATAATGGAACATCGGGCAACCCTTCAAGCCAAAGAACCGCCAAAGGCGAACCCAACACACAAGCATCAAACATAGTTTATTCGGCTATTAACACAACTTCATACACAATAAGTTGGACATCAACAGATGGCGATTCTGTACTCGTGGTCGGTAAAGCAGGAAGCACATTGTCAGAGACCCCAACAGATGAAACTTCTTACCATGCCAATTCGGTTTTTGGTAGCGGCGAAACAATTGCAAGCGGATG